>Ga0247727_10002811_pt1 | contig 39244 bp, 37 predicted proteins | sample WisWelCaveWW1625_FD_202498 | JGI IMG/M metagenome (GOLD analysis project Ga0247727, IMG submission 202498) | Biofilm microbial communities from Wishing Well Cave, Virginia, United States - WW16-25 | ecosystem: Environmental > Aquatic > Deep subsurface > Groundwater > Cave microbial mat | place... | reverse complement strand
CGCGAAGATTGTTTATGAATTTGTTTCCAAAGATACGCCAATACTTGTTTTTGATAAGGAAGCGGTTTTATCATACGGATTTTTGCGGGCGAGGCAGTCTGGATTATTGCCGGTACCTCCAACCACCGCAGCCGGATTGTTGGTGGTTAATCTTGCAACCGGACAGACATTACTTGAGAAGAACATAGACGAAGAGTTGCCGATCGCTTCTTTGACAAAATTGATGACTGGCGTGGTGGCTAGCGAGCTTATTTATTTAGATCGTTTGGTAACGGTTGCCAAGCCGCCGTTGGCCGCAGCCCTACAAGTGTTTAAGCCGCAGGGCGGGGAGCGTTACAGCGCGTTTGATTTGTTGTATCCCTTACTGATGCAGTCTTCTAATGATGCCGCGGCGTCGCTGGCTGGATTTATCGGCGAGCCGTTATTTGTGCGCGATATGAATAAAAAAGCCGAGTCACTTGGGATGTTGCACACGCAATTTGCCGATCCGAGCGGCATAAGCGCGGATAACCGATCTACCGCTAAAGACTTAGTTCGTTTGCTTCAATATATTTATTACAAAAGGAGTTTTTTATTTGATATTACTAAGGGGAAGGATTATGGCACATTTGGACCGAGAAAATTGGATGAATTAAAAAATTTCAACGAGTTTTATGAGGCGGAAGATTTGATTGGGGTAAAAAACGGTGAAACGCGGGCAGCAAAACAGACGATGATAACGGTTTGGAATATACGGACGTTGGAAGGGAGTGTACCGGTGGCGATTATCGTGCTTGGCTCGGACGGCCGGGTTGTTGATACGCAGGCATTACTCGGATGGCTCAAAAATAGTTTTGCGGTACTATAAAGTAAACTAGTGTACAAGAATTTTTTATCGTACTTTGTGATTACGGTTGTTTTAACCCAGCTGGTGCTGGGCGCTTTTTATATGCACCAGCAATTTGTCGTGGTACTGGCTAATTTGGATGTAGCCGGCAGACAAGAACAACTGACCGGTGAACAATTGATGAAAAAGCTGGAGCAGTACAATCAGCAGAATAAAATATTGCTGTTTGTCGGCGACATCATGTTGTCACGGGATGTCGGAAAACGGATTGCCGAACAAGGCAACCCGCGAACGCAGAGAGCGGAGCAGTCGTCGTATGACGGCGACCCAAGTTATCCGTTTATGCAGATTGCCGACGTAACGCGTGCCGCTGATCTTGCTTTTGCTAATGTGGAAAATCCGATTTCCAGCCGTGGGAAGAATCAGGGGAGTCAATATTCTTTTCGCGCTGACCCGGAAACAGTAAAGGGGCTGGAATTTGCCGGGTTTGATGTGGTGTCGGTGGCGAACAATCATATTTGGGATTGGGGAGCGGATGCACTTGCCGATACGCTGAGTATACTAAGAACAAATAACATAGTACCAATCGGCGCCGGTTTAAATTATGCCGAGGCCAATGACCCGAAAATAATTGCTGTCGGAAAGAGTAGAATTGCTTTTTTAGCGTACACTACCCTATATCCACGGAGCTTGGAAGCGACAAAAAAATCCATTGGCATCAGTCATTTTGAAATACAGTCGGCGAGCGATGCCGTGCGGAAAGCAAAACAGCAGGCAGATGTTGTTGTAGTGTCGTTGCATTGGGGGGAGGAATATAAGACAGAAGCTAATGAAGAGCAGAAAACCATCGCGCATGCACTCGTAGACGCAGGGGCGGATTTGATAATCGGCCATCATCCGCACGTGGCGCAGGAATATGAACAGTACTCGCCTAAAGGCGAAGCAGGCAAAACCGGCTGGATTTATTATAGTCTTGGGAATTTTGTGTTTGACCAGCCATTTTCCAAAGAAACCATGGAGGGTCTGATGGCGCGGGCAGTGATGAAAAACGGCCGGATTGTGAAGGTGGAGCCGGTACAAATTAAGATTTCGCCCGCATACCAGCCGTATATAGAATAGGGTATACTTATTACAATGAACCAAAAAGGATTTAGCGCCATTGTTGGAATAATCATTGCGGCTATTGTTATTGCCGCCGGAATCGGCGGGTATTTGGTTTGGAAGAAGCCGAGCCAGCCGGTGGCACAGAATACGTCAGTTGAAAAAATATCCGTTCCTTCTGATTGGAAGACGTACCGAAATGAAAAGGTAAGCCTTGAATTACAATATCCTCCAACTACGGCTATTAAAGAAAATTTCGTAGGCAATTTTAATAACTCAGGCACTGATTTTCTTGCACTTAGTTTTATTGACCCGGAATTTATGGGTTCTATCTATGTAAATGATCCTGGTAGAGGTATTGGTGAGGGAATGGCAGAAATTAGCACAGAGAGCATTATAATTTCAGGAATTCCTACAACGCTTACTATTTTAGGAGATGTCGAAAAAAAGCAGGTTAGACTTTTAGTAACTGGGTATCAAAAAGGAAGAAATCAATATACGGTTGCGTTTTGGATTAATGGCCAAGAGCCCTCAATACAGTCTTTAATTAAAAAAATAATTGCTACAATTAAATAAAACAATGACCATCTACCTCGCCAGTGACCATGCCGGGTTTAAACTAAAAGAAGCCGTAAAGAAATTTTTGGTTAATAAAAAGCATGAGGTGAAAGACCTTGGCGCGTTGAAGTATGAGGATGATGATGACTATCCAGATTACGTGAAACTGGCGGCGGAGAAAATTTCTAAGAAGCCGGAAGATAAAGCAATTATTTTCGGTAAGTCCGGACAGGGGGAAGCGATAGCCGCCAATCGCTATAAAAACGTCCATGCCATTGTTTATTACGGCGAACCCGCAGAAGCATTAGCAAGCGGGAACGAGCGGATGGCGATAATTAAGTTATCGCGCGAGCACAATGACGCCAATGTTTTGTCGCTCGGCGCCGGATTTTTAAATGAAGAGCAGGCAATCGCGGCGATTGAATTGTGGCTGGCAACGCCATTTTCCGGTGAGGAGCGGCATACGCGGCGGATTCAGAAAATTGAGAAGTAGCTTTTATTTTCAAAAAGTAATGCATATTTTCCCGGCGATTAACGCGACCTCGTTTGAGGAAGCTAAAGAACTGATTGAAAAAGCCAAAACTTTTGTCCCGGAAAAAGGATGGGTACATATTGATGTGGCTGACGGCGTGTTTACGGACAACGAACTCTGGGGAAGCCCGGAGGATTTATTGCGGATGCGTGATACGGTGAAAAATATCGGCGTAGAGGTGCATTTGATGGTAGCGGAGCCGGAAGCAGTGGTTGAAGATTGGGCGGCCACTGGCTTGGTGCACCGAATTGTGGTGCATATTGAAGGATTAACTGACCCGGGAGCTGTTTTAGAAATTTGTCAGCGATATGGGGTTGAGGCGGTACTGGCGTTAACGCCGCCGAGTAAGGTGGAGCGGCTGACGGCGTTTTTCGGGCGATTTAAGCATTTCCAGGTATTAGCAGTGACACCGGGATTACCAGGGCAGAGATTTAACCCGGAAGTTATTAACAAAGTTAAGTTTTTACGCTCGCAAGCGCCGAATGCTACAATAGAGGTAGACGGTGGAATTAATCCGGAGACCGGTAAGCAGTGCAAAGACGCTGGAGCGGATATCTTGGTTTCCGCTTCTTATATATTTGAAAGCCCAGACGCCATCGGCGCTTATGAAAATCTAGCAAAATTATAAATGATTGAAGTCATTCACGAGAAAAAACGTATCTATTTGGAGGAGATGGCGAATAAAATTCGCCAGACGATTATTGAAACGCTGGTGAGCGCCGGTTCCGGGCATACTGCGGGTCCGCTGGGCATGACGGATATTTTTACCGCTTTTTATTTTCATATTTTGAATCACAATCCGAAAAAGCCCGAGTGGACTGAACGTGACCGCCTGATTTTATCCAATGGGCATATTTGTCCGGTGCGGTATGCGACTATGGCGCACGCCGGGTATTTTCCGATGGAGGAGCTAAAAACACTCCGCAAAATTAATTCGCGTTTACAGGGGCATCCGCACCGGACTTCGTTGCCCGGCATGGAAACAACCTCCGGTCCGCTTGGCTCCGGACTATCGCAGGCAGTCGGTATGGCGCTCGCGGCGCGGATGGATAAGAAGAGGTATCGGACATATGCTCTGATGTCCGATGGCGAACAGCAGTGCGGCAATACCTGGGAAGCGGCGATGTTTGCCGGCAAGAATAGATTAAGCAATCTGACGGCTGTGATTGACCGGAATAACATCCAGATTGACGGCACTACGGAATCAATAATGCCCCTGGAGCCGTTTAAAGCGAAGTATGAAGCGTTCGGGTGGCATGTGTTGGAAGTAGACGGACACAACATGACGCATTTCGTGGCGGCCGTGAATGAGGCGATGGCGGTGTACGAAAAGCCGACAGTCATCATCGCTCATACTATACCGGGCAAGGGCGTCAGCTTCATGGAAAATAATTATCTCTGGCACGGAATGCCTCCGGACAGCGCGGAAGTGCCCGGGGCGCCGCCAAAAGGAAAACAGGCGGAAGAAGCGTTGCGGGAGTTGCGGGTGCTGGGACAGCGGTTGAAACTGGAACATAAACTAAAATAAAACTAATAAACATGGCTGATCCAATAAAAAATTCTTATCCGCGCGACGCATTCCTTCATCTTTTAGCGATTGTCACGCTTTACTACAGCGTCGTTAGCTTGTTAACTTTGTTTTTTCAGACTATCAATGCTATTTTTCCTGACCCGCTCAGTTATTTTGATCAAGGCGGCCAGCTTCGCTGGGCAATCGCTTCGTTGATTGTTATTTTCCCGGTGTTTTTGTGGGCGTCTTGGTTTTTGCATAAAGATACTATTTTTAATCCGGAAAAAGCCGAGTTTAAGATTCGGCGATGGTTGGGCTACCTGACGGTTTTTTTGGCAGCAGGTTTGGTTATCGGCGACTTAGTGATTTTGGTACTCAACTTTTTGGAAGGCGATCTTACGTTGAGATTTGTGTTGAAAGTTTTGGCGGTCCTCGCGGTAGCGGCTTCGGTATTCGGTTATTATTTATATGATTTGCGGAGGACGCCTGGAGTCTTGGCGCCGCGAGCGCGATTATTTGTGTGGGTAGTGATTATTGCCGTGGCCGTTGCTATTGTCGGCGGATTCTTTGTGGCTGGTTCGCCATTTAAGCAGCGCGAGGTACGTTTTGATAGTCAAAGAGTCGGCCATTTACAGACCATTCAGTGGCAGATTGTTAATCATTGGCAGCAAAAAGGTGTTTTGCCAAAAACATTGGATGATTTGACAGATACTATTTCTGGTTTCAAGGCGCCGGTGGATCCGAAAAGCCAAATAGTGTATGACTATAAAGTTACTGGTTCGCAATCGTTTGAATTGTGCGCTATATTCACGCGGTCTTCCAAAGATTCTTACCTTCGTGGTACCGAACCGATGCCAGCGCAATATGGTATTGATGATAATTGGGAGCATGGTGTCGGCCAGCAGTGTTTTGCCCGTACGATTGACCCGGATTTGTATCCGCCGCGGCCAAGTAAACCTATACAATTGTAATGCTTAATCCGGATTTAAAATTAAATCCAAAGCTGTTTGACGCGGACGTGGAAATGAAGCCGACCCGGGACGGGTATGGCTCCGGACTTTTGATTGCCGGCGAGAAAGACAAGAATGTAGTGGTATTGTCCGCCGACTTGACCGAGTCAACGCGAGCTCAAAAGTTCGCGGAAAAATGGCCGGAGCGGTTCGTAGAAGTCGGGGTGGCGGAGCAAAACATGGCGGCGATTGCGGCCGGTTTGGGTATTTCCGGAAAAATTCCTTTTGTTTCTTCCTACGCGACGTTCTCACCGGGCCGCAACTGGGAGCAGGTGCGTACCACCATTGCCTACAATGATTCCAACGTGAAGATTGCCGGCCATCATGCCGGCTTGATGACCGGACCGGACGGCGCGACCCATCAAAATACCGAGGACATCGCGATTATGCGGGTGTTGCCCAATATGCGGGTCTATGTGCCCTGCGATGTTTATGAAGCGGAAAAATTAACCATAGCCGCGGCTAAAATATGGGGACCGACCTATATCCGTTTTTCGCGGGAAAAAAGTCCGGTATTGACCACGAAAGAAACGCCGTGCACGCCGGGACAAGCGGAGGTGTTTTGGCAATCAAAAAAACCAGACGCGGTTATTTTTGCGACCGGCGTATTGGTTATTAACGCTTTAATTGCGGCGCGGGAGCTAGAGAAAGAAAAATTGTCGGTGACAGTGGTAAATGTTCATACCATTAAACCTTTGGATGAAGTCAGGGTGGTGGAGTGGGCGAAAAAAGCCGGCGCGGTTGTGACAGTAGAGGAGCATCAGGTATACGGCGGGCTCGGAGGCGCGGTGGCGGAAGCGCTGGCGAAAAAAGCGCCGACGCCGATTGAATTCATTGGTTTACAAAATACCTTTGGCGAGTCCGGCGTCCCGAAAGAGTTGATTGAAAAATACGGGATGGGCGTGCGGGATATCAAAGCGGCAGTGAAGAAGGCAATAAGGCGAAAATAAAAACAGCCCCGACGTGACGTCGGGGCTGTTCGGTTGTTGAGGATTAGAAGGGCTGTATTTCCAGCCAGCGCACGAGGTCCGGCCTGTTGAGCGTTTTGGCTCTGGCGATGGCTAGAGATTTGAGCTGGTTGGCGAATTGGCGGGGATCGGCATCACCGGGTGGGACTTCTGCTTCCACCATGAAAATCCGTTTGAAGATTACAGACTCCTGATTGTCCAGTTCTTGCCGGAATTGTTCCGCGCTGTAAATTTGCAGGAAATAACCGGAGTTGTCCTTGCAAACAATCAACATTTCTTTCATTTCACCCTCCCTAAAACTAATTTATATAATACTACTATTTTTATGATACAATCAAGTAATGTTGCAATCAAAACTTTTTACGAAAACTCAGAAAACGTTTCCGAAAGACGAAGAGGCGATTAACGCCAAACTTTTAATTAAAGGAGGTTATATCCGGAAACTTTCCGCCGGGGTGTATACGTATTTGCCGTTGGCCTGGCGCGTACTCGGCAAAATCAACCGGATTATCCGTGAAGAAATGAATGCTATCGGCGGGCAGGAATTATTGATGAATACGTTGGTGGCGAAAGAATATTGGGAAAAAACCAATCGTTGGGAAACGCCGGTGGCATTTAAAACAGCTAAACAACAAATTGCCAATAGCCAATTACCGGAGTTCGCTTTGGGTTGGACGCACGAAGAAGTAATAACACATATCGCAACCAACTTCATTAATTCATATAAAGACTTGCCATTTTCCGCCTATCAGATCCAAACAAAGTTCCGCGCGGAAGAGCGGGCGAAAAATGGTTTGCTGCGCGGTCGCGAGTTTATGATGAAGGACTTATATAGCTTTCATACGAGCAAAGAAGACTTAGACCGGTTTTATGGAGAAGTTATTGGGGCCTATAAAAAGATTTTGAAGCGCGTGCAGTTGCCGGCGAAAGTAACCGAAGCGGCAGGCGGCGCGTTCACGAAAGAGTATACGCATGAATTCCAGGCCTTATTGCCGGCCGGAGAAGATATCGTAATGCATTGCGAAAAATGCGATTTTGCCCAAAATAGGGAATTGAATCAGGTGCAAGAAGGCGGAAAGTGTCCGAAGTGCGGCAACGCGATTAAAAAATCCAATGGCATTGAAGTGGCAAATGTGTTTCGTCTCGGTACACGCTACTCGGACGCGTTTAATCTGAAATTCACGGATAAAGACGGCAGTCAGAAGCCGGTGATTATGGGTTCGTACGGCATCGGGCCGACCCGGCTCTTGGCAACATTGGTAGAAATGTATAATGACGAGCGTGGCATCATTTGGCCGGAGAGCGTATCACCGTTCAAAGTTCATCTGGTTGGACTTGGGAATGACCCGAAAGTAAAAAAGAACGCAGAAAAGATTTACGCGGCTTTGGAGAAAAAAGGCGTAGAAGTTTTGTATGATGACCGCGATGCCGGCGCGGGCGAGAAGCTTGGAGACGCTGATTTACTCGGTATTACCTGGCGAGCGATTGTTAGTGAGAAGACTGGGGCAAAAATTGAACTGAAAAAACGCAATTCGCAAAAAGCAGAATTGGTCATCCTACCGCAGTTCCTTAAGAAAATAAAATAGTGTTGCCAAGTTATTTCTTGAGGTATACACTATGAGGGATGAAACTCCCGTTCGGTTTATTTTCTAAGAATGTTGGCATAGATTTGGGTACTGCCAACTCGCTGATCTATCTGGAACAGCGGGGTATTGTGGTTAATGAGCCGTCCATCGCGGCAGTGAATACAAAAACCGGGCAAGTGGTGGCCATCGGCAGCGACGCGAAAAAAATGCTCGGCCGGACGCCGGCGCATATTTCGGTTATTCGTCCGTTGGTGAATGGCGTGATTTCGGATTTTGAAATGTCCCAGGAAATGCTGAAGCATTTTTTGAAACGGGTGAGCGGCAATAAAATGATGGCCAGTTTTCAAAAAGCGGTGATTGGCGTGCCCAGCAATCTGACTGAAGTGGAAAGGAAGTCTGTAGAGGACGCGGTGGTCGGAGCGGGTGTGACTAAGGCCTACATTGTTGAAGAGCCGCTGGCGGCGGCGCTGGGCGCGCGGCTACCGATTGATGAGCCGTCGGCCAATATGATTATTGATATCGGCGGCGGCACCACTGAGGTTGCCGTGCTTTCTATGGGTGGGACGGTGACTGCCCGGAGTTTGAAAGTGGCCGGAGACCGTTTGAATGAGGATATTATTCGTTTCGTCCGCGATGAATTTAAGCTGGTAATCGGAGAACCGACGGCGGATGAGATGAAGGTAACGATTGGCTCGGCGATACCATTGAATCAAAAGCTGGAAATGGCTATACGGGGCCGGGATTTGAGCACGGGTTTGCCGAAAGAGGTGATGGTGCGGGATACGCACGTCCGAGCGGCGATTGTGAAGTCGGTAAAACAAATGATAGACGCGATTAAGGAGGTGATTGAATTGACGCCGCCGGAGCTGGCCGGAGATATTTTAAAAAAAGGCGTGTATATCTGCGGCGGCGGCAGTTTATTGCGCGGGATGAGCGAGTTAATCAGCAAGGAATTGGCGGTAGCTTGCACGGTGGTGGATGACCCGTTGACCTGCGTGGTCCGGGGGACCGGCGTGCTTTTGGAAAATCTCTCTAAGTATCAGATAGTTTTTAATCAGCCGATGACGCCGAGAGATATCAAAATCTAATCATGAGTTACAGCAAGTTTTTTTTATTTATAGGCCTTATCGCCTTTTTTGTTTTTGGCAGTAATTTTTTAGTGCCGAAATTACCGTGGTTGAGCATTAAGACAAAACAAGAAATGGCATCATTGCGCCAGGAAAACGAGGCGTTGAAAGCAGAAGTTTTAGAGTGGAAACTATCCGCGCCGGAAAATCAAACAGAATATAAAGCCAAAGTATATTCTGTTTACCCTTTTAATAATCAAAGCGAGCTGACGATTACCGGCGGGACATTGCAGGGTTTAAAAGAGGGACAGCCGGTAACCATCGGCAGTTCGGTGCTGGTCGGTTACATTGCGAGAACTTTTGAATCTTACAGTATCGTTAAGACTGTTTTTGACGATGCTTGGCAGGTGGCGGTGCGGATTGGCGAGTCGGCCACGGACGGTCTTTTAGTGGGCGGCCGGACGCCGGAGTTAACACTGATTGGCAAGCATAAAACGATACAGGAAGGGGAGATTGTCTATTCGGCCAGTAAAAGCTTCCCCTACGGTCTAACTCTGGGTAAGGTGGGCGCGATTAAAGACAGCGCCAACACTCTTTTTAAAGAAGCGGCTTTGACGCCGTCTTATACGCTGAACGATTTATCGGAAGTAACGGTTCTTTTGCGATAATGCGGCTTTTAATTTTTATCATTTTAATTATCGGAGCGGCCTTATTGCAAGGCGCCGGTTGGACGCTGTTTGCGGTGTCGCCGAATTTTTTTCTCGCCGTTCTTTTCATCGCGGCATTGACGCTAAGCGATTTCCTTTCTTTCGGCATAGTGGCATTGGTCGGGTTAATCGCCATTCGTTTCCAGCCGGGATTATCCTGGGCGCCGCTACTGGCGGTCGGGCTGACGTTGGTCCTGTACTGGATTAAATCTTACTTGCCTTGGCTGGAAATTTTTACCGTTGTTGCCGGATTGTTCGCGGTTACCTTTTTGTTTTATCTAATTTTTGACCCGCGCTTTGTATTTCAGCACCCTACAATTATTTTTTTGGAGGCGCTCTATAATATAGTTATTGGCGGCGGACTGTTTATGCTGATGCCGCGCGTCAGCGCGAAAAAATGAAGAAACGAACACCGCTGGACTTAGAAGACGCGATTTTTGACAGTTTTGCCAAAAAAAATGAATTTGATTATTTAGAGTTGCCGTTATCCCGCTCCGTTTTTATTTTGTTGGGATTTTTCGTCGGTCTGCTGGGGCTGGTTATTTTCGGGCGGGTCATGTTTTTAAATATCGTCAGAGGCGGATTTTATGAGGAGCGTTCCACGGCGAATATAAATAAAGAATTGGTGGTGCCGGCGCTCCGCGGTTTGATTGTGGACCGGGACAATAGGGTGATTGCCAACAATAAGCCGTCTTTCAGCGTGTATTTGGACGTAGCGCAGGCGATTAAAGAAGGGACGCTGGAGGACACGATTCAAAAAGTAAGCGAGGCGTTGCAGGCAGACGCGGCTGAACTGCTGGCAATAGTGGAAAAAGTGGACTTGGAAAAAAGGAACAGCGTGATTATCGCCAAAAGCGTTACGCCGGAGCAGGTAATCGCGCTCCGGAGCCTAAGTCTGCCGGCGATTAGCGTGGAAAGCGATTACGCTCGTTACTACGAAGACGGGCCGGTGCTTGCGCATGTCCTGGGCTATAGCGGCGCCAATAAGTCAGGGCTGGAGTTGGCATACGACGATTATTTGAAAGGACAAGACGGGCAAGTGGTGATTTTTAAAGACGCTTACGGAAAAGAAATTGACCGTAAGTTGGGCAATCCGCCGATTCCGGGTGATAGGGTTGTGACCACGTTGGATTCCGGATTGCAAAAGTATTTTTACCAGCGCTTGAAAGCTGGACTGGAAGCGCTCGGTCGGGATTCCGGAGTCGGCATCGCTCTTAATCCGAAAACCGGAGCGGTTCTGGCATTGGTTAGCTTGCCGAGTTTTGACAATAATTATTTCGCGACCGGCGGATTTGCCAAAGAAAAGAGGCAGTTATTGACCGGCGCGAGCCGGCCCATGTTTAATCGCGCGGTTTCCGGTTTGTATACGCCCGGTTCAACGATTAAAACATTGGTGGCTTTGGCGGCGTTGAAAGAACAAGTGGTGACGCCGGATTACCAGATTTTTTCCAAAGGATACATTGAGATTCCTAATCCGTACGTGCCGGACAAGCCGAGCCGGTTTGTGGATTGGCGGGCGCACGGCTGGGTGGATTTGCGTTCGGCGCTGGCACGCTCCAGCAACGTTTATTTTTATGAAATCGGCGGCGGGTTTGAAGGTTTGCGTGGTTTGGGCATTGAACGCCTAGAAAAATATTGGCGTCAGTTTTTCCTCGGACAGAAAACCGGCATTGACTTGCCGGGGGAGCAGTCCGGTTTTTTGCCGAATCCGGCGGAAAAAGAACAGCGAACCGGTCAGATTTGGCGGATTGGCGATACTTACAACGTCAGTATCGGGCAGGGCGATTTACTGCTGACGCCGCTGCAGCTGATTAATTTTATCGGTTCCATTGCCAACGGAGGAAAGATTTACCAGCCGTATGTCGTGCAAAGCGTCAGTAATGAACAGGGTGAAGTTATAATGAGCCGAGCGCCGCGGTTAATCCAGGATTATTCCGATTGGACCGAAGAATTGAAGGAGGTAAAGCAAGGAATGGCTGACGCCGTGGAAAAATGGTACGGGACCGCCAACTCTTTGAATTCTTTGTCAATGCGGGTGGCGGGTAAAACCGGCAGTTCGCAGATTCAAAACAATACTAAAACCAACGCTTTCTTCGTCGGATACGCGCCGGTGGAAGACCCGCAGATTGCCGTGTTGATTCTGGTGGAAAATTCTCGCGAGGGCAGTTTGAACGCCGTTCCGATAGCTGGAGATGTCTTCCAATGGTATTATGATAATAGATTGAACCGCTCACAACTATGATTCGAAAAGAATTGCGAAAAGACCCGGTGTCGGGAGACTGGATTGTTATCGCTCCGGGCCGGGCAAAGCGTCCGCACGAACATATTTTAAAAAAACCGAAGCGGAAAGCGTCGGCTGTAAAAGGATGTCCGTTTGAAAATCCGGGCGTAAACGGCCACTTGCCGGTGTTAAGCTATCCCAACAATGAACGATGGCGGGTGCAAATTATTCAAAATAAATACCCGGCTTTTACGCACGAAGGAGGAGAAGTGACGCGGGAACAGCATGGGCCGTTTTCGGTATTGCCGGCAGTCGGGTATCACGATGTGGTGGTAACCCGCGACCACAAAAATAATTTTGCTCATCTTCCTAAGGGAGAAGCGAATCAGTTGTTCCAGGCGTTCCGCGACCGGTACCTGATGTTTTCTGAACATAAATCCATTGAGTACGCGTTGATGTTTCAAAATTGGGGGCCGACTGCCGGCGCGTCCATTTACCATCCGCACTATCAAATGATTGCTATTCCGGTAATACCGCCGGACGTGGACCACTCGCTGGAGGGTTCCAGCCGGTTTTACGAAAAGCATAAGCAATGCGTGCATTGCGCCATGATTGATTGGGAACGGAAAGAAAAAAAGCGGATTATTTATGAAAATAAAGAAGTGGTCGCTTTCGCGCCTTTTGTCTCGCGCAGTCCTTTTGAAATTCGGATTTTTCCCAAAAAACACTTGCCGTATTTCGAAGATTCCGATAGCCGTATTTTTGATTCTGCGGTGGAGACGCTTCAGAAGTCTTTGCATTCCATTGAGAAAAAACTTAACGACCCTGATTACAATTTTTTTATTCACACCGCTCCGATACGGAACAAAAATGATTTCCAGCATTATCATTGGCACATAGAGATTTTACCGAAGGTGACTTTGCGGGCTGGGTTTGAGCTGGGAACCGGAGTGGAGATTAACGTGGTTGACCCGGACGAAGCGGCTAAGCTCCTAAGAGTGCGTTAAAACAGCGTATTTTCGGGCTTTTTAGCCGGTTTTTTATTTGCGGAAGGGCTTTGAAAATGCTAAAATTGAAACATTCTATGAATTTGGCCGAGATTAGAAAATCCGTTTTTAAAGACATTGAAACCGCCAGAAACGTTAAGGCGTTGGAGCAGGTGAAGGGGAAGTATGTCGGCCGGCAGGACGGCGCGCTGACGATAATTTTGCGTTCGCTCAAAGATATGTCGCCAGCCGAGAAAAAGAAAGTTGGTCCGGAAGCCAACGTGCTCCGGGAAGAAATTGAGCAGGCCCTGGACAAAAAATTAAAAGAATTTGAGGCCGTGGCGGCCAGCCGGGGCATTGACGTGACGATGCCGGGAAAAAAAGTGGCGTTTGGCCATCTTCATCCGCTGACGCTGGTGGAGCAGAAAATTCGGGAGATTTTTCGGAGCCTGAATTTCTCGGTGGTGGAAGGTCCGGAAGTGGAAACGGAGTATTATAATTTTGACGCCCTAAATATTCCGGCTAATCATCCGGCGCGGGACATGTGGGACACTTTTTGGGTGGCGCCGTCGCAAGACCGCAAGCCGACCACCGCCGAAACACGCCGTCTTTTACGGACGCATACCTCGCCGGTGCAGGTTCATTATATGGAAAAGCATCAGCCGCCGTTTCAGATTATCGTGCCGGGTCGGTGTTTTCGTTATGAGGCCACGGACGCGTCCCACGAAATTAATTTTCATCAAATTGAAGGGCTAATGGTTGGTCCGGATGTTCAACTGACCCACTTTAAATATTTGCTGACGCAATTTTTCCAGCGGTTGTTCGGCGCCGGCGTGGAAATTCGTTTCCGACCCAGCTATTTTCCGTTCACCGAGCCAAGTTTTGAAGTAGATATCAAATTAAATAATAAATGGTTGGAAGTAATGGGAGCCGGTATGGTCCACCCGAATGTCTTTAAAGCGGTCCGCTACAATCCCAAACAGGTGCAGGGTTTTGCTTTCGGCATGGGTTTGGAGCGGCTGGCCATGATTAAATTCGGCATTACCGATATCCGATTGTTTTATTCCGGCGACCTCCGATTTATTAATCAATTCTAATTTATCCCGTTAGAGATAATTAAAATATGAAATCATATCAATCAATAAAAAAAATGTTAACAATGAATCGTTGTCGAGCGGTGGAATTACGGTCGTTAACGACCTAGCTCTAACGGGATGAAATTTTCTTATTCTTTAATTAAAAAATTAGGAGCCAGGATTCCGGCCAAAGAAAAATTTATTGAGCAGTTTAATTTGCATGGTTTTGAAGTGGAAGATTTGCCGGGCGACTCGCTGGAAATTAAAATACCGGCTAATCGTTACTCGGATGCCGCTTCGCATTATGGCATCGCGGTTTTAGCGTCGGCCATGGGCGGGAAAACTGTTCCGGTTTTGAAATCGCCGAAGTTAAAGCCGGTAAAAAAGAGCAAGAAATTTATCGTGGATATTCAGGCCAGAAAATTCTGCGCGCGTTACAGCGGCTTATACGCGGAAGTGAAAAAAATCACTTCTTCGCCGAAGTGGTTGCAGGATACTTTAGTGGCCTGTGGATTGCGGCCGATTAATAACGTGGTGGACGTAATGAACTACGTGATGCTGGAAACGGGCCAGCCCCTGCACGCGTTTGATTTTGATTTGTTGCATCGGGACCCCAGCGGCGCGGCTCGGATTGTCGTCCGCAATGCCAAAGCCGGCGAGTATATTATGACCATTGACCGCGATGAGCATAAGCTGAACCCGACGGATTACGTGATTGCGGATGATAAGCAAGTGTTGGCGATTGCCGGCGTTAAAGGCGGCAGCCGGGCAGAGGTCAATGGCCGGACGCGGCGTATTGTCATTGAAGCCGCTTCCTTTGACGGCCCGACTATTTATAAAACCAGCCGAGCTTTGAATTTGTTGACTGACGCCTCCGGCCGTTTTAATCATGGATTAAGTCCGGCTTTGATTGACCGGGCCATTCTTCGCGCCGCCGCGCTTTTAAAGGAAGTATGCGAAGCAACCATCGGCGATTGGGTGGATGTGGAGATTCAAAAACCGAAAAAGACGGCGCTGAAGTTTAATTACAATCAATTTGTTAAGTTGACTGGTTTAATGGTGAAGCCATCGGATTGTCTGAAATATTTAAAAAATCTCGGGTTTGCGGTTAAGGGCAAATTGGTAACAGTTCCGCCGGAGCGAACTGACATTGCTATTCCCGAGGACTTGACCGAAGAAATTATTAATTTGTACGGCTACGCAAAATTGCCGGCTGTGGTGCCGCATTTGGCGTTGATACCATCGGGCCTGGAAGACCAAATTACCCTAAAGGATAAACTTAGGAAGCTTTTGGTTGGTCTGGGATTGAGCGAGGTCTACAATTATTCTTTTGTGGCCCGGAAGGCGACCATTGATGTGCCGACAATTTGGCAAGGGAAGGCAATTTCGCTCCGTAATCCGGTCAGCGCCGAGTTTCAATATCTTCGGCCAAGCTTGGCGCCGTATCTTTTGAAAAACGCGACGGATAATTTGCGTTTTTATGATGAAGCGCGGGTTTTTGAAATCGGCAAAATTTTCCCGGGTGAGAATCAGGAAGTACTGGCGCTGGGTATCGCGGTCAACGCCAAGAAAAGTAATTTATTTTTGGAATTAAAGGGTATTGTGGACAGCTTGTTCCGAGCCATCGGCGTTGCTGACGCGGAGACTGTTTCGTTTGGCGACGGGTTAAAAATTGAAGCCGGCAACGCGACTATTGGCTATTTGCGGCCGACGCCGAAAGGTTCGGTGGCCGAACTGGATTTGGGCGTGCTTGTGAAAATCGTCAGCGAGGAGCGTGCATACCGGCCGATGCCGAAATACCCGTCCATTATTCGGGATATTTCGCTGATTGTTGACGCGGCGGTTCGAGTAGGCGACATCCAAAATCTGATTGAAAATGCCAGCGAACTTTTGGAAGACGTGGATTTGGTTGATTGGTACGAAGATCCGAAACTCGGCGATGAAAAGAAGAGTTTGACGTTCCGGTTGATTTTCCAGTCTGAAGAGCGGACGCTGACGGATGATGAGGTCGGCAAAGAGATGGAAAAAATATTGGCTGACCTGGTGCAAAAGTTTGATGCGGAAGTGCGGTAATTTGATATACTAAATAATATGAAGAAATTATTAATTTCAGCGGGAGTGTTGGCAGGGACGGCGTATGCGTGGCTGGCAGCAGCGCAGGCCAGGTGCCAGTTCAATGGTAAGGATGTTCCGTGTGAGGCGATTGGGAAAGGGCTTCTTGGGCTTGGTCTGGGTGTGTTCGCATTCCTTAGTTTGATTTGTCTAGTGTACTTTATTTTCTGGTTGATTATGTTAATCCATGCCCTATCTAAGCCGATTGAAAATAAGGCTTTGTGGGTAATCTTGTTGATAGTTTTGAACCCATTAGGCGCTATTCTGTACTACTTCTTGGTGAAGCGGAAGTTTGACGCTGGCCAAGTTACTCTTGTACCGCCGCCAACGTTTAAATAAGCCTTATTTTTCAGCCTAAAACCACCCCTTTAAAGGGGTGGTTTTTACTTGTTTGCAAGCCGATTTTTTGCTATAATAAAAGAGTCCAAAAAGGGGCTTTTATTTTTTATTATGGCCGCAAAGAAACAAGACAAAGAAGAGAAAAAGACAGCCGGTGATAAGAGTCCGGCGGCTGAGAAGCCGACTTCTTATACCGCCAAAGACATTTATGTTTTGGAGGGATTGGAGCCGGTCCGCAAGCGTCCGGGTATGTACATCGGCACGACCGATGCCGCTGGTTTACACCACCTTATTTTTGAGGTCGTAGATAATTCTATTGATGAGGCGATGGCTGGATTCGCCAAGAATATCCGCGTGGAATTTTTGCCGAATAATCGGATTGCCGTTACTGATGATGGCCGCGGCATTCCGGTAGAAGTTCACCCGCAGAGTAAAAAATCTACGTTGGAAACGGTGCTGACAACGCTCCACGCTGGCGGCAAGTTCGGCGGCGAGTCCTACAAAGTATCCGGCGGTTTGCACGGCGTGGGTGTGTCCGTGGTCTGCGCGCTTTCAGTTTGGATGAAAGCGGAGGTTCAGCGCGACGGCGGTTTGTACGTGCAGGAGTATAAGCGCGGCGTGCCGCAGTATAAAGTGAAGAAAATTGGTAAGTCTAATACGACTGGCACAAAAATTATTTTTGATGCTGACCCAGAAATCTTCAAGGTTATTGAGTACGACCGGAAGCGCGTTATTGACCATCTTCGGCAGCAAGCGTTTTTGACTAAAGGAGTAAAGATTGAGGTTGTTGATTTTCGCGATAAAGAACCATGGTACCACGCGCTTTATTTTGACGGCGGCCTATTATCGTTCGTCAGATTTTTAAATGACATTGAGAAACCAGTGCAGGAAACGCCTTTTTACGTGAATAAAACTTCGGAGAACGTAGAGGTGGAAGTTGCGTTTTTATACAACAATGACATTGAGGCGAAAGAATTAAGTTTCGCCAATAATATTTATACGCCGGACGGCGGCATGCATTTGACTGGTTTTCGTTCCGCCTTAACCCGTTATTTAAACGATTTTGCGCGCGACAGCGAATATATCAAGAAAGCCGAAGAGAATTTAACCGGTGATGACGTGCGGGAGGGATTGGTGGCAATCGTGGCGGTGAAACTGCGCGAACCGCAATTTGAAGGGCAGACCAAGGCCCGATTAGGCAGCACCGAAGCCCGCACCGCCACGGAAAGCGTGGTTGGCGTCGCCTTGAAAGAGTTTTTGGAAAAGCATAGCCGGGAAGCGAGATTGATTATTGAAAAGTGTTTACTGGCCGCCAAAGCCCGCAAAGCCGCCAAGGCCGCCAAAGATACCGTGCTTCGCAAAGGCGCGCTGGAGGGACTGACGTTGCCGGGCAAGCTGGCGGATTGCAGTTCCCGCAATCCAGCCGAGTCCGAACTATTCATCGTGGAAGGCGATAGCGCCGGAGGCAGCGCCAAGCAGGGACGTGACCGGCGTACTCAGGCCATTTTGCCGCTCAAGGGCAAGATTTTGAACGTGGAAAAAGCGAGAATTGATAAGATGTTGGTTAACAAAGAAATTAAAGCGCTGGTAGTAGCGCTTGGCACAGCCATCGCCGAATCGTTTGATCTTTCTAGGTTGCGTTATCACAAAGTGATTTTGATGACTGATGCTGACGTGGACGGTTCTCACATCCGGACGCTTTTGCTGACGCTTTTCTATCGTTATTTCCCGAAGCTAATTGAAGCCGGGCATTTGTACATTGCCCAGCCGCCGCTTTACCGCGTGCAATCCGGTAAAGAGGCTACCTACGCTTATTCGGACTCCCAAAAAGATAAATTGGTTGAAGCGTTCCAAAAAAATAAAGCCGCTAAAGCCGCGGCCAAAGGAAAAAAAGAAGAAGGCGAGGCGGTTATTGAGGAAGGCGAAAAAGCGGAGGTAAAAGGCGTGCACATCCAACGCTACAAGGGTCTTGGCGAAATGAATCCGGAGCAATTGTGGGAAACTACCATGATTCCGACCAACCGAGTTTTGAAGCTGGTGGAAGTTAATGATGCCCAGGCCGCTGACCGTTTATTTGATATCTTGATGGGCGAGGAAGTGGAGCCGCGCAAGCAATTTATCCAGACCAAAGCGCAGTACGTGAAAAATCTTGATATTTAAGGTTTTCTATAGTACATTATTCATTATATGATTGCTCGCATCAAAGCATTTTTGCAGGAGTCCAAGCAGGAATTTAAACGGGTGAACTGGCCGTCCAGACAGGAAACGGTTCGTTTGACTTTGATAGTAATTGTTATTTCGCTTGCCATCTCAGCGTTTTTGGGCCTGCTGGATACAGGCTTCACAATACTCTTAAAGCAAATTTTATAAATTATGGCCGAGGTACAGGAGAAACCTTCAATTAAAGACACGGCGAGGCATTGGTATGCGATTCATACCTATTCTGGCTACGAGGACGCGGTGGTTCGTTATTTGAATCAACGCGTTGATTCGCTGGCAATGCACGACAAAATTTTTGCCGTCATTGTGCCAAAAGAAAAGAAAATTAAGATTAAAAACGGCAAGCGGCGCGAAGTGGAGGAAAAAATCTATCCCGGCTACGTGCTGGTGGATTTGATTTTGACCGAAGATTCCTGGTATGTGGTGCGCAATACGCCGCGCGTTACCGGGTTCGTCGGTTCGGACAGTACGACGCCGACTCCGTTATCAAAAACAGAAATTGATGATTTAATGAGCCGGATGAGCGGAGCGGAAGGAGCGAAATTTAAAGTAGAACTCCAAGCCGGCGATATGGTGAAGATTACCGATGGACCGTTTAAAGACTATGACGCGAAGGTTTCGGAAGTAGACCAGACTAAAGGCAAGGTAAAGGTGTTGGTGCCGATTTTCGGCAAAGATACGGTGGTGGAGCTGGACTCTTTGCAAATCCAGAAAATTTAAGCTACACTACAACACTATATGGCAAAACCAATCAAAACAGTTTTAAAGCTCCAAATTGAGGCCGGCAAGGCCAACCCGGCGCCGCCAATCGGTCCGGCTTTGGGTCAGCATGGCGTTAACATCCAGGACTTCTGCAAGCAGTTTAATGACGCGACGAAAACCATGATAGGGGACGTGGTGCCGGCGGAAATCACAATTTATGAAGACCGTACGTTTACTTTTAAGTTAAAGACGCCGCCAGCCTCGGCTTTACTGAAGAAAGCAGCCGGCATTGAGAAGGGTTCGGGTACGCCGAATACAAAGAAAGTTGGTACGGTAACAAAAGCTGATTTGAAAGCGATTGCCGAGCGGAAAATGATTGATTTGAATACGGACAGTCCGGAAGCCGCCATGAGAATCATCGCCGGTACGGCCAAGAACATGGGGATTGAGGTGAAAGAATAGAAAATCCCGCCTGATGGCGGGTTTTTTGTTTTTTTGATAAAATATATTTATTATGAAGTATGTCCCGACTATCGGATTGGAAATTCATGCCGAGTTGAAAACACGGACCAAGATGTTCTGCGACTGCTTGAATGACCCGAACGAGAAGCATGCCAATACGAACATCTGCCCGATTTGCACCGGCCATCCGGGTACGTTGCCGACCATCAATAAAACCGCCGTAGAACACGTCTTGAAAGTAGGAATGGCGCTGAAAGGCGATATCCCGATGCAATCCAAGTTTGACCGGAAGAATTATTTTTATTCGGATTTGCCGAGGGGCTATCAAATTTCTCAATATGATTTACCGCTTATTTTCGGCGGTGCGCTTAATGGCGTGCGATTGACTCGGATTCATTTGGAAGAGGATACTGGGAGGTTGTTGCATGCTGATGCTGGCCCCGACGCAAGGTCGGGGCGAGGCAGTAGCCTCGTTGACTACAATCGCGCCAGCATTCCGTTAATGGAGCTGGTGACCGAACCGGATATGACCAATGCCGACCAGGCCGCTGAATTTGCCCGCGAACTGCAGTTGATTTTACGCTATGTCGGCGCGTCGGACGCGGATATGGAAAAAGGACAGATGCGCGTGGAAGCCAACGTTTCCATCCGGCCGGAAGGGCAGAAAGAATACGGCACGAAAGTGGAGGTAAAAAACATCAATTCATTTAAGGCCGTCCATGACGCAATTGAATATGAATTGAAACGTCAAGAAGAGCACGTAAAAGAAGGAAAGAAAGTGGTGCAAGAAACGCGCGGCTGGGATGACGTCAAGAAAATTACCGTTTCTCAGCGCCTGAAAGAGTCCGCCCACGACTATCGTTATTTTCCAGACCCAGACTTGCCGCCTTTGGACATGTCCAAATTTGATTTGGGTGCGTTGAAATTGGCGATTCCGGAACTGCCGAAAGAAAAGCGTGCGCGGTTTGTTAAAGAGTTCGGCTTGAATGCCGAGCAAGCGGAAGTGTTAATTCAAGATCAGGACGCCGCCGAATTTTTTGAGGAGACTGTGTCCGAATTGGGAAGTCAGCATGTACTGTTGGCGTTTAATTATCTGACCAGCGATTTATTTGGTTTATTGATAAAAGCCGGTATTAACATTAAAGAAGCAAAAATTACGCCGGAGAATTTCGCTGAATTGGTGGAAATGGTCGGTATTGATAAGATTTCTAGTCGTATTGCCAAAGACGTGTTGGCAAAAATGTTCGGCACTAATGAAGACCCGAGCGATATTATTGAAAAAGAAAATCTCGGCCAAGTCTCGGATACGTCGCAACTGGAAGAAGTGGTAAAAAAAGTAATCGCAGAAAATCCGAACGCGGTGGCTGATTTCAAAAAAGGTAAAGCCAACGCCACGCAATTTTTAATCGGCAAATCCATGGCCGCTTTGAAAGGCCGAGGGAATCCGGGGGCGCTGCAAGAAATTGTAAAGCGATTGTTGGGGTAAAACGTCATTCTCATGTTCTCAAGAACATTAGAATGATAATTTTATGAATCAACAAAATAAAACCTGTCAGAATTGTAAAAAGAATTTCGTCATTGAGCCGGAAGATTTTGATTTTTATAAAAAAATAGAAGTGCCGCCGCCGACGTTTTGTCCGGAGTGCCGGCTGATACGGCGTTTAGCGTGGCGGAATGAGCGCACTCTTCATAGTGGGGAATGTGATAAATGCGGGAAACCTATTATTACAGTGTTTTCAAAAAAAAGTGGATTAACTGTGTACTGTAGGCCATGCTGGTGGTCCGATAGTTGGGATGCACTTGATTATGGGATTGATTTTGATCCAGCAAGGCCTTTTCTAACCCAGCTTCGTGAGTTGTTCAATAAGGTGCCAGTCATGGCGCTTTTCGGTATCTATGATACTTTAGAAAACTCTGAATATACCAATATGGTAAGTCATCTTAAGAATTGTTATTTTGTGACTTACTGCGATCACAGCGAGAATTGTTTGTACGGCAGTCTTATTCTTAGAAGTAAAGACAGTGTAGATAATTTATTACTTTTTGACAGCGAGCTGTGTTACGGTAATACCAATTGTAAAAAATGTTATCAAACTTTATTTTCTACGGATTGCGAAAACTGTAATAATATATTGTTCTCTCGTAATTGTCTTGGGTGCAGTGATTGTTTTGGTTGTGTAAATTTGAGAAATAAGAAATATTACATTTTTAACGAACCGCATACTAAAACCGAGTATGAAAAGTTCATCAACGAAAACAGTCTAGACTCATTTACAAAAATTAAAAAATTACAGGTTGTGGTAGACCAACATTGGAAAAATTTTCCTCGAAGATATATTCACGGAATACATAATAACAATGTTTCCGGAGATTATATTTCTTATTCTAAAAATACCCACGGTTCGTTCATGGTGGATAAAGTGGAGGACTCTAAATGGTGCTCGTACGCTTTGGTTGACGTTCTAACTAATAGTTATGATTTCACTCATTATGGCCCACAATCAGAATTGCTGTACGAATCTTTGCAGGTGGGGTTTCAATCATCAAGGGTTTTCTTCAGCTGGTTTGTTTTGACTGCTATCAATGTTGAATACAGTTTGTTTAATATAGGTGGCCAAAATGTATTTGGTTCGGCGGGACTAAAGAAAAAAGAATATTGTATCCTTAATAAACAGTATAGTAAAAATGAGTACCAAGTGCTTAGAGATAAGATTATTCAGCAAATGAAGTCCCTGCCGTATAAAGATGCCGCGGGGAATGTTTATTCCTATGGCGAATTTTTTCCCATAGAGATGAGTCCTTTTGGATATAATGAAACAGGCGTGCAAGAATTTTTTCCGTTAACACAAGAGATAGCTAAAAGTAAAAAATATCAGTGGGGATTACCGGAAAATAAAAATTACAAAATTACCGAACCGGCCGAGGATTTGCCAGATTCTATTAACGAAGTTGATAGGTCAATCACAAACGAGGTAATCAGCTGTCTGGATAAAGGCAATTGTAATCATAGTTGTGCCACCGCGTTTAAAATCGTTCCTCAAGAATTTGAATTTTATAAACGGATGAAGCTTGCCTTGCCGCGGTATTGTCCTAGCTGCCGGCATTACCAAAGACTAAAAAATATTAATCCTCCGAAGCTTTGGCACCGGCAATGCATGTGTGACTATGCCATCTACAAAAATACCGCCAAACACCAGCATCATTTGACCGGCCAGTGCCCGAATGAATTTGAAACCAGCTACGCGCCGGAGAGGCCGGAAATCGTTTATTGTGAGCCGTGCTATCAGGCGGAAGTGATTTAGGATATAATATATAAATGCAAACAGAAACGAAAAAGTGTCGCGGGTGCAGCAATCAATTTGCCATTAACCCGGCCGACGCTAAATTTTATGAGCGGGTAAATGCAACCGCGCCGGAATATTGCCCGGCTTGCCGCATGCAAAGACGGATTGCACATCGCAACGAGCGGACGCTTTATAAGCGAACCTGTGATTCCTGCAAAAAGGAAATCGTGGCTATTTATCCGGCCAAAACGCCGTGGCCGGTGTATTGCGGTACTTGCTGGTGGGGTGACGGCTGGGACGCCAAGTCATTTGGCAGGGAATATGACCTGAAGCGACCGTTTTTTGACCAACTGAAAGAACTACAATCTAAAGTGCCCCGGATCGGGCTTTTAAGTCTGAACAGTGTTAATAGCGAATACACCAATAATTCCTCCGACAATAAGAATTGTTATTTACTGTTCGCGGCGGAGAAAAACGAAGATTCAATGTACGGCCGTTTAATTCAAAACAGCAAATCTATTGTAGACGCGGCCTGGGTATATGATTCCGAACTTTGTTATGAATGTATTGATTGCCGGCAGTGCTATCAGTGTTTATTCAGCGAGCGTTGTCAGACCAGCACTGACCTATTATTTTGTTTTGATGTACGGCATTCAAAAAATTGCATTTTATCCACCAACCTCCGTCACGCCCAATACTATATAGAAAATAAGCCGTACTCCAAAGAAGAATACGAAAAGAAAAAGAAAGAAATCTTAGCTTCGCAAGATACTATTACAGAAGCTAAAAAGCGGTTTGAGGAATTAAAAGGAGCCGCGCTGGTAAAATATGCATTCCAAACGAAGTGCGTGGATGCCACCGGAGACTATTTGTTTAATTGTCATGAAGTCCGTGGGATGTTTGACGCCAGCAATGCCAAGGCTTGCGCCTACATGGCGGATGCCGAAGACCCGATTGACTGTGTGGACGGAAATAATATGTATTACAAACCGGAGCTTTGTCTGGATATTATGAGTACGCTGCAGGCCTATAATTCCAAACACTCCACTTTTATTTTTTACTGCACTAACGTTGAATACTCGGATAATTCTCATAACTGCCAGGATTGCTTCGGTTGTATCGGTCTGAAAAAGAGCAATTACTGCATTTTGAATAAGCAGTATTCGCCGGAGGATTATCAAAAAGTTAAGCAGCAAATCGTGGAGTCAATGAAAAAAGAAGGAACGTACGGCTCTTTTATCCCGCCCGCAATGGCGCCGTTCGGCTACAATGAAGCCTTGGTAAGGGATTATTTCCCATTGTCCAAAGAAGAGGCGATTAAAAAAGGGTTTTGGTGGCAGGAAGCGACTACCGGAACTACCGGCAAGGAAACAATTAAGCGTGGCGCTATACCAAAGACGATTGAAGAAGTTAAAGATAGTATGGTGAATGAGGTGTTGGCTTGTGAAGCCTGCGGTTTAAATTTCCGGATTACGCCGGCCGAACTGGCGTTTTATCGGCGGATGCATTTGCCGCTGCCGACTAAAGATTTTGAGTGCCGCCATCAGGAGCGTCTTAAAAAACGGACGCCGCGTAAACTATGGCACCGTCAATGCATGTGCGACTACGTTGCCTACAAAAATTCTAATAAGCACGCCAACCATTCGACCGGCCAGTGCCCGAATGAATTTGAAACTTCCTACGCGCCGGAACGAAAAGAGACGGTGTATTGCGAGCAATGTTATCAGGCGGAGGTGGTTTGACACCTGTTGCAGCTGTGGTATCTTTTCTTAATCAGCTCTTTGTTTTTTTGGAGGATTGACGATGGAGAAACGGTCGCATTTTCGTTCACGGCGTCGTAGGCCGTGGGGAGAGCGACCCAGCGAAGTGCTTGAGCATGCGCTTTTGCTCATCGCGGAGTCGTTTGATCCCAGGATTTGCGATGTCCCAGTGGTGAGGGGTATCGCTAGGTTGGAGGATCCAGCAGTGGACACTTACTTCACCATGCACATCAAGAAGTGTTTCTTCTGCTGGGAGCTATTTTTGGAGGCGCGCAAGGCGCCAGGTTATCGGATGGACATGCTTCGGAGGCTGGGGGAGGTGATTCAGTGCAAGGAAGCGCTCGCGTAGACCCGTGATCCTGTCGGAACATCAGACAACGCTGATTGTTTCCGGCAGGATCTTTTTTATGAGGAAATTTTTTTAAGAGGAGCGTTCGCGAATTTCTTTTTTGATGCGTTTTAAGACTTCCGTCGCCGGCAATTCGCCAACGTTGCCATTTTTGTAGTGCCGAACGTTGACGGTTTTATTTTGAATTTCTTTATCGCCCACCACCAGAGAATAGGGAACGCGTCGGATTTCCGCCTCGCGGATTTTTTTATTGACAGTTTCGTTTTCAATGGTTAGCTTTACACGGATGCCTTGTTTCGTAAATTTTTTGGCCAGCTGTTTGGCATATTTCACTTGACCCTCGGTGATATTCATTATTTCCACCTGGACGGGCGACAACCAGAGCGGCAATTTGCCGTCAGTGTGCTCCAGTAGCATCCCGATAAAGCGTTCAAAAGAGCCGAAAATCGCCCGGTGGATGACCCAGGGCATTTTTTTAGAGCCGTCTTCAGCCATGTAGGCAGTTTCAAATTGTTTCGGCAGCATTACCAAATCCAACTGGGCTGTACCCATTTGCCAATCGCGGCCCTGCGAGTCATTAAGATGAACTTCAATTTTCGGGCCGTAAAAAGCCCCTTCGCCGCCGGCGGTTTTAAATTCTTTGCCCGCGGCTTTAAGAGCATCAGCCAAGGCCTTCTCCGCTTTGTCCCAATCGCTCTTTTCGCCCAGGGCTTTTTCCGGCCGCGTGGCCAGTACATAAGTCGGTTTGAGACTGAACAGAGTATAGAATTTTTCAATCATTTCTATGATGGCCAGCACTTCCTTTTTAACTTGCTTAGGCAAAGCGTAAATGTGGGCATCGTCCATGGTAAGCTGGCGTACCCGGAACAGGCCGCCGAGCGTGCCGGAAAGCTCATTGCGGTGCAGACGGCCGATCTCAGCCAGGCGCAACGGCAGATCGCGGTAGCTGCGAGTTTTTGAATTGTAAACATAAGTTGATTCCGGGCAATTCATCGGCTTGATGACCAAGTGTTCCTTATCGTCGCGCGGATTGTCAAAGTAAAACATATTGTCGCGGTAATGCTCCCAATGGCCGGATTTTTCAAAAACTTCTTTTTTAACCATGATGGGGGTAGAAATTTCTTCGTAGCCCATTTTATCCAGCTCTTCGCGGAGATACTTTTCCAGTTCTTTAAAAATCATCAACCCGCCGTGGTGCCAAAACGGCGCTCCCGGGGCGATTTCCTGGAAAGAAAATAAATCTAAGGCTTGTCCGATTTCGCGATGGTCGCGCATATGAAATTGATTATAATAGTGTTTTGGCGCTATCGCAAATAAACTTTGTTTCACCGTCTCGGGTGGAGGTTTTGCCGGTTACCAGGACGATATTATTTTCCTGCCAGTGCTGGGCGGTTTTTTCCAGGGTTTCGGCAAAGACCAGCACTTCCATCGCATCGGTAAAGTCTTCAATTTTAACAAAGGCCATTGGTTTGCCGTTCTTGGTGATGATGCGATTAACTTTGGAAACAATGCCGGCAATCTGAGTCTTGCCGTTGAGGGGAGAGCCGCTGAAGGGCGTATAGTAAGCGGATGGATTTTGAGCGATGGTCAAGAGTTCTTTAATCGGACGGGCTTTGGTGGCCGCCAGTTTTTCACGGTGGCTGTTCAACGGGTGGTCGGAAATATACAGACCGAGCAGTTCTTTTTCCCAAGTGAGCTTTTCTTCCGGGGTGGCTGGCGGAGCCGGCTTCAATTTTAGTTTTTGGCCGACAGCGGCGCTACCGAACAGGCCGGTTTGCTGGCTACGGGATTCTTTTTTCAGTAAGCCGCTGAATTTGACGATGTCGTCTATATTCGCCAGGGTCGTGGCGCGTTCAATGTTGAATGAGTCCAGGGCGCCGGATTTAATGAGCGACTCCAGCGATTTTTTATTGAGGTCTTTGTGCTGGACGCGGTTGATGAACGCTCCGAAGTTGTCAAACTCTCCGCCGCGCTGACGTTCTTCAATAATCGCTTGAATAATATTATTGCCGACATTTTTAATGGCTGTGAGGCCGAAACGGATGCCCGTCCCTTCCGGAATAAAAGTCGCCGCGCTTTTATTGATATCCGGCGCGAATACTTTGATGCCCATTCTTTTGGCTTCGCTGATAAGAAAAGCAACGCGTTCCACATCGCCGGAGTCAGAGTTCATTAAACTAGTCATAAACTCAACTGGGTAGTGAGATTTGAGATAGGCGGTTTGGTAGCCGATGGTGGCGTAGCAAACGGCATGGCTGCGATTGAAGCCGTAGCGGGCGAACGGCGGAAATAATTCCCAAATGGCGGTGGCGGTTTTCGGGTCAATGCCGCCGGCCAGCATGCCCTTGATGATTTTTTCCTGCTGTTCGTCCAGCAAAGATTTAATTTTTTTGCCGATGGCTTTTCGGAGCGTGTCGGCTTGAGCCAGCGAGAAACCGGCGAGGTCGCGGGCGATACTCATCATTTGTTCCTGATATACGCCGACGCCGTAGGTATTTTTCAAATGCTTTTCCAGACGCGGATGGAGATAGGTAACGCGTTCCTGGCCGTGTTTGCGTTTGATGTAGCTGGGTATCAGCTCCATCGGACCCGGGCGATAGAGAGCCACCAGCGCGATTAAATCTTCCAAGTCCGTAGGTTTAAGTTCTTTCATATAACGGCGCATGCCGGAAGATTCAAATTGGAAAACGCCGGTGGTGTCGCCGGTTTGGAGCGCGGCAAAAGTTTTCGGGTCTTTTTCCGGCAGCTTGGCGATGTCCACGGTTTCGTTTTTGTGTTCGGCCACCAGACGAACGGTGTCTTCAAGAATCGTCAGGTTTTTCAGACCGAGCAAATCCATTTTCAACAGACCAAGGTCTTCCACTCCGTGCATTTCAAATTGCGTGATAATCACTTTGTCGTCCTGCGGAGCGAACTGGAGCGGCAGGTAAGTAGTGAGCGGTTCGCCGGTAATGACCGTTCCGCAGGCGTGCACCGACGCGTGGCGGGCCACGCCTTCCATTTGTTTGGCAGCGTCTATAATTCGTTTGGCGTCTTCGTTGGTTTCGTAAAGGGTTTTCAGTTCGGCAACTTGGGCGAGGCACTCGTCTATCCAGCCTTCTTTCATGCCCTGGGTCGGGTTGAAGGGGATGAGTTTTGCCAGCTGGTCGCAAAACTCCAGACTGACGCCGAGGGCGCGGCCCACGTCGCGGATGGAGGCGCGCGCTGCCATCGTTCCAAAAGTAATAATGTGGGCGACCCGGTCTTGCCCGTATTTTTCCTGCAGGTAGCCGAAGACCTCATCGCGGCGGCGGTCGGTAATATCCACGTCAATATCCGGCATTTGAATACGGTCCGGATTAAGGAAGCGTTCAAAGAGCAAATCGTATTTAATCGGGTCAACGTCGGTGATGGCGAGAATATAGGAAATAATGCTGCCGGCGGCCGAACCGCGGCCCGGCCCCACGACAATGCCGCGGTCTTTGGCCCAGTTGATGAAATCCTGGACGATTAAAAAATAGTCGGCAAAGTTCATTTTTTCAATGACGCCGAGTTCGTATTCTATGCGGTTGGTGATGTCGGGAGTGATGGCCGCGAAACGTTTGGGCGCTTTTTCATTGATGAGTTTGCGAAGATAATCGCGAGCCGAAATTTCGCCGGCGGGTAGAGGAAATTTTGGGAGGCGGATTTTCCCGAGCTCAATCGCGACGTTGCATTGCTCGGAGATTTTGACGGTGTTGGTAACGGCTTCCGGCGCGTCCGGAAAAAGCGCGGCCATCTCATCCGGCGAGCGGAGCGAAAAGTCGTCGTCTTTGAGCGTCAGGCGGTCGCTGTCGCTGATTTTGTTGCCGGTTTGCACAGCCAGAAGAATGTCGTGGTATTGGGCGTCTTCTTTTTTGAGATAGTGGATGTCTTGGGTGGCGACCAGCGGGATGCCGGTTTTTTTGGCGAGCGCCACCAGTTTCGGATGGACTTTAAGCGTTTCCTTGATGCCCGGATGATTGCCGATTTCAATATAGAAATTTCCGGCGCCGAAAATATCCTGGTACTCCAACGCGGTTTTTTCGGCGGTGTCGGCGTGGCCGGCCAATAGATTGCGGGAAATTTCTCCGGACAGACAAGCCGACAAAGCAATCAGTCCCTCATGGTGTTCGCGAAGGAGCGCTTTGCTCATCCTCGGTTTGTAATAGAATCCTTCCAAATGCGCTTTGGTGGTTAAGGCAATCAAGTTGCGCCAGCCGGTTTCATTTTTGCAAAGTAGAATCAGATGATAGTAGCGGTCTTCGCCGGCAATGGTTTTATCGCGGTGGTCGCCGGGCGCGATATAGGCCTCCATGCCGAGAATCGGTTTGATGCCGGCCGCTTTGGCTTTTTTATAAAATTCAATCGCGCCGTAGAGATTGCCGTGGTCAGTGAGCGCGATGCTGTCCATGCCCAGCTCTTTGGTCCGGGCGATAAGGTTGTCAATTTTCGCCAAGCCGTCAAGCAGAGAGTAGTGGGAGTGTGTGTGGAGGTGAGTGAATTTAGCCATGGCAGAATCACCTACAGTTTACTGTCTCCGTAGGAGAGTTACAATATAGGTATGAGGTATTTGGTAGGAATAGATGAAGTTGGGCGGGGACCGTTGGCCGGTCCGGTGACGGTGGCGGCTGTCGCGTTGCCGCGCAATTTTAAACTTAGAATTTTAAATTTTAAATTACCATTGAGAGATTCCAAAAAACTTACTGAAAACCAGCGTGAGCTTTGGTACCAATACATCAGAACCCATCCGCAGATTAAATTCGCGATGGCCAGCGTTTATCCGAAAACGATTGATAAAATAAATATCACCCAGGCGGCTAATCGGGCGGCCACGCGAGCCGCACAAAGGCTTATTGAAAAAGGGCAGATTAAAAAATGTAAGATTATCTTGGACGGAGGATTGCATGTAAATCCGATGAAAATTGACGGCAGGCCGCTTGACGTCGGCGCGCGAACAATTATTAGGGGCGATGAAAAGTTTACGCCGATTAAATTGGCTTCCATCGTGGCTAAAGTAAAACGCGACCGGTTGTTGGCTCGTTACCACAAAAAATTTCCGAAGTACCGACTCAACGAGCACAAGGGGTACGGCACAAAAATTCATATGGCGGCCATTAAACGATATGGACCGAGTATTTTGCATCGGTTGACGTTTTTGAAAAATTTTCTTTCTTGACAAACGGTGGAGCTTTCTATACATTTTACCTATATTCTAGATTCTATTTTCTAGCTTCTAGATTCTAAATCCATGGGAGGCGTACCAGTAAAACATCATTCTAAGTCCAAAGTTGGCCGCCGGCGTTCGCACCTGGCCTTGAAAAAGACCATTCTTTTTGCCTGTTCTAATTGCCGCGGCCCAATGATGCCGCATAAGACGTGTCCGCAGTGCGGTTTTTACGGCGGAAAGAAAGTGTAAGGCGTTAAGACGTTTTTGGTTCCTTTTGAAAACTAATTTATGGCCACTCGACAATTAGCGCGTTCAGTTCTCCTGCAATCGCTTTACGAGTGGGATTTTTACAATCAAAAATCCGACCTGACCGTCATCATTGAGCGAAATCTGGCGGAGTACGCTCCGGGCATTGATGAGCCGGATTTTGCCTGGCGGCTGGCCAAGGGAGTGATTGAGCATCTGCCGGAGTTGAATAAAATCATTGAAACTGCCGCGCCGGAATGGCCGCTGGCGCAAATTGCCATTATTGACCGGAACGCGCTTCGTATCGGGTTGTACGAATTGCTGTACGCGGACCCGGAAGAAGTGCCGCCGAAGGTGGCGATTAACGAGGCGATTGAGATTGCCAAGAACTACGGCGGTCCGAATTCCGGCAAATTTATTAACGGCGTTTTGGGAACGGTTTATAAACAATTGCAGGCGGAAGGGCGGATAAAAGAAAGTCCAAAAAAAGATGGCAAACGCGGAACAAAACCTGAGTAAATTAGAGAAGGGCCTTGGATACACCTTCCAAAACAAAGACCTATTAAGGGAGGCTTTGACGCACCGCTCTTATTTAAACGAGAATCCCGGCTGGAAATTGCCGCAGAACGAGCGCTTGGAGTTTTTGGGTGATGCAGTGCTGGAACTGATTGTGACCGACGAGCTTTTCAAGCGGTTCCCGGGCTATCAGGAAGGGAAGCTGACGCCGATTCGGGCGGCGCTGGTGAATTATCAAATGCTGGCCACGATTGCCAGCGAGCTGAGCATGCATGATTATTTGTTGTTATCGCGCGGCGAAACCAAAGATACTGGCAAGGGTCGGGAAGTCATTTTGGCGAACGTTTTTGAGGCGATTGTCGGCGCTATGTCGTTAGACGGCGGCTATGAAGTGGCCAAAAAATTCGTGCTGGAGGCAGTGCTGACAAAATTGGACACGGTGATGAAAGAGCAATTATTCCGAGACCCGAAAAGCGAATTGCAGGAAAAAATCCAGGCCGGCTCTAAAACTACTCCGACCTACCGGGTGCTAAGCGAAAGCGGGCCGGACCACTCTAAAGTTTTTGAAGTGGGAGTTTATTCCGGCGAGCGATTGCTGGGAAACGGCAAAGGCGCTTCCAAGCAGGAGGCGGAAGTGGAGGCGGCTCGGGAGGCGCTCTCTCGTTTGTAAAATAAGAAGAGCCCGTCGAGTTTGACTCGACGGGCTCTGTTGTTCTTCTAGGCGTACTGGGATGCGGTGCGTAGCATGGCGGCGATGGAGACGGATGAATGTTCGCTGTCCGCGACGATTTCGTCGGCTTTGTCGCCGACCATGACGTTCTGGGCGATGTCTCCGTTCGTTCTGACCACGCAAGGCGTTTGGGTCACGATGACCTCGCGCTTCACCGTCATCGGCCAGCAGGCTTCGACGGGTTGCTTGGTGTCCGGGCGGAAAATTTCCAGTATTTTTTTCTGGGGGTCCCGCCGGCAGAGCACGAGTCGAGTCGCGAACTCGCTTTTGCTCAGAAGCGCTTCGCCCACGAGCGCTTCGGTTTCCTGCAGTTCCAGGCGTATCGCGATGTGGGTCATGAACACCCTTAGACTCTCCATCAGCTGCGTGAGCAGCATTTTGGATTCCTTGGGTATGTTCAGGGGAGACGTGCCGTTCCAGAACGGGGACACGCGTTGGACGTCCAGCTTGAGCGTCGGCAACCCGTGAACGGAGTGAACGGAGCGGTCGTCGTATGACGGCACGAAACAGACGTGGCCGAACACCGTCTGGGCGTTGGCTACATCCACTACGATCGGCAAAAAAACAGTTTTCCCCATGGCGCTCTCCTTATATAAATTTTCAAAGAAACATTGAGTTCTAGTAAGGTAAAATAAATTAAGGATTTTGTCAAAAATAAAAAGAGCCCGACATCACACTAGTGTCGGACTCATTGATACCGGCCCTCGGCGAGTTTTACGGCAATGTAGCGGGCAACTCGTTCGGGATCGGAAATGTTCATTCCGAGTCCGACTTGGACACTTATACTCCTGCCGTTGATATAAATGTCCTTGTAGTAACTGAGTGTCCGCAGTGTGGGGAAGAACGGTAGGAGCTTTTCCGATGCCAGCGGACCGACGAAGTTGTTGACCGGCTCGCACAGCCAAACCTGTGCCTTGATGCCCGGGGAGCTTAACTCCAGCATCCAAAAGACGATTTCCTCGTCGTTCGCCTCCAAAAAATCGCCTACCCGGAACGCCAACCGGTACTGTTGATCCAGTAGTTGCCAATCAGCCGGAGTTGCAGGAAACCCCCGTCGCGGCAAAGCCACCAGGAAACGCCCGTTTTTCATAAAGCCCCTTCAAATTTCTTATGAAATTATGCAAAAATTGTAATCTTTTGTCAATCCGCCGCGGCGGACTGCGATAAAGCTTATTTTTTGATAGAATATAAGGAATGCATTTGAAACGTATGGAACTGGTTGGCTTTAAATCTTTTGCCCAAAAGACGGTTTTAGATTTTCCGGCCGGCATCACGGCTGTAGTTGGGCCCAACGGTTCCGGGAAATCCAATATTATTGACGCCGTGCGTTGGATTTTAGGCGAGCGGGAAGCGAAAAATATCCGAGGCGCCAGAGCCGAAGACCTGATTTTCGCGGGTACGCCGCAGCGGCCGCGTATGGGCATGGCGCAAGTAACGATGCTGTTTGACAATACCAGCCATTTTTTTCCGGTAGACTATAACGAAGTATCCATTAAGCGGCAGGTAACGCGGGACGGCATTTCCACCTATTTTTTAAATGATTCCGAAGTCCGACTGAAAGATGTTGTGGATTTTTTCGCCAAATCGCGGCTCGGTACCAAAGGCCTGACTATCGTCAACCAAGGCAACAGCGATATTTTCGTCGGGGCCACGCCCAAGGAGCGGCGGGTGATGATTGAGGAAGTGCTCGGCCTCCGGCAATATCAATTGAAGAAGCACGACTCAGAATTGAAGCTGGCCAGCACCAAAGTTAATTTGGAAAAAGTAAAAGCGCTGATTGAAGAAATCGCGCCGCATTTGCGGTTACTCCGGCGGCAAGCCGCCAAATGGGATAAACAGGCGGAGCTGGCTGAAGAATTGAAAAAAATGGAAGCCAGTTATTTTGGCGGTAAGCTGAAAGTTATTGAAAACGATTACAAGGCGCTGGAGCCGCAAATTAGAACGATAGAACAAGCGATAAGCGATAAGCGAAAAGAATTAAAACAGCTTCATGAGGAGCTTGCTAAAGTTGAGAAGTCGGGACCGAAGGGCGACCGCGGCTACGAGGATTTTAAAAAGAAACAGCAGGAATTTTTAAATAAGAAAGCGGCGGCGCAAAAAGAATTGGGCCGTTTGGAGGGGCAGATTGATTTTTATTTGCGTCAACCGAAAGCCGAATTGCAGGCCAGCGAAGCAGTGGGGCTTTTGGAAGAGACGCGGGGGTTGTTGAAAAAGGCGCTGGCGGATAATGATTTCGCGTCGTTTAAAAATTTACTGGGCGTTTTGGTTGATAAGCTTGATAAAGCGTTGGCGCAAAGCGGCAGTGAGCGGGAAGCGAAGATTGCCGAGCTGGAAAAAATGAAAAAAAAGTTGGCAGAGACCGGGGATGCCATTGATAAAGAACTGGCCGGTTTATCGGCGGCGGAAGCCAAGCTGGCTGATGAACTGCGTGGGTTCAACGCTATTTTTAAAAAAGCGTTTGAGGCGGTAGAGGGTAAGAAGGATGAAGTAACGGCGCTAGAAAACGAAAAAAATAAATTGTTGTTTGAAAAAGAAAGAATTACTATCCGCAAGCAAGAATTGGAACACCTAGCTGCACAATCAGGTAGGAAATTGTCTGAATTCGCGCCCCTCGCGCCGAACGGACTGGACTTTGCCGATTTGGAGCGACGGATGTTCCGTTTACGAGCCGAGCTAGCCGGCATCGGCGAATTAGACCCGGCTATGATTAAAGAAGCCAAAGAGACCGAAACTCGGCACACGTTTTTGAGCCAGCAGTCCGAAGACCTGGATAAGGCCTCTGAAGATTTGGGGCAATTAATTGAAGACTTGGACGAAAAAATTCACAGCGAATTCAGTAAGGCGATGGGCGAAATCAACCGTCAGTTTAATGAATTTTTCAAAACCATTTTCGGCGGCGGCCGGGCGCATTTGCGTTTGCAAAAACCGGAGGCGAAATTAAATACAATTAGCTCTGAAGAGGTGACGACCGGCGAAAGCGAAATTTTAGATGAAGACGCGGAGCATGCAGTTGACCATGGCGGGATTGAAATTGAGGTGACGATACCGCGCAAAAAAGTCAGCGGTTTGGACGCGTTGTCCGGCGGGGAGCGGACGCTGGTTTCGGTATCGGCGCTGTTCGCTTTGATTTCGGTCAGCCCGCCGCCGTTTCTGGTATTGGATGAAATTGACGCGCCCTTGGATGAAAAAAATACTCGCCGATTTGCGGCGGTGATTAAGGATTTTGCCAAGAAAACTCAATTTGTCTTAGTAACTCATAACCGGGCGACGATGGAAGCCGCGGATATTCTTTACGGCGTTACAATGGCGGACGACGGCACGTCCAGAGTCCTCTCGCTCAAATTGGAGGATGAAGCGGCAGTGAAAAATTAGAAAAGTCTCCGACATTTTGACTTCGTTGGGAAGCTTTGATATTATCATAACCATGTTAATGCTGAAGCTAAAACGGATTGGGAAAAAGCACCAGGCGTCCTACCGCTTGATTGTTGATGAAAAAAGGCACCGAATGTACGGGAAGAATGTTGAGGATTTGGGTTGGTATGACCCGAAGACCAAGAAATCGGAAATCAGCAAAGAGCGCACGCTTCATTGGATTAAAAACGGCGCCCAGCCGAGCGACACCGTTCATAACCTCTTGATTAGCTTAACCATTCTTTCCGGAAAAAAAATTGCGGTCCATAAACAGCCAAAGAAAAAAGAAGAGGCGAAAGCCGCGGCTTCTGCTCCGGCAGGCAAGCCAGCTGAGAAATCGGTGGAAGCTCCGAAAGCCGAAGCGGCACCAGCCGCTGACTTGACCGCCGTAAAGGAAGCAGCGCCCAAAGCATAAAATGCCTATTGAAAAAGTTCCCCAGCCGGAAAACGAGAACGAGATTATCCGAGAAGAGATTAAAAAACTTCGCATTGGAATCGGGACGACGATTACCAGCAAAAGCGGGACTAAACGGGTGGTAAAGAGTATTTCTTATGAAGACGAATATTTTCTAGTGCGGACTCATAAAGAGGATAAAAGTTTTGACGAAGAAGTTCCGTTTAAAGCGTTTTACGATGCATATAAGGGTGGAACCATTGCCTCTATTACGCATTTATAGAATTATTAGACGATTTGCTATAAATTTGGCATACTATTAAAAAGGTCGCAAAGATTAAACAAAAAAGCACAATGGCTGGAAACGCTGACCAAGATTTTTTAGAGTATCTCGTGAAATCTATCGTGGATCATCCGGAAGACGTGAAGGTTGACCGCAAGGTAGACGAGATGGGCGTGCTTATTTCTTTGCGGGTGAATCCGCAGGACATGGGGCAGGTGGTGGGGCGGCAGGGAGCAACTGCCAAGTCCATCCGGTCCTTATTGCGGATCGTCGGCATTAAGCATAATGCGCGTGTGAATTTGAAGATTGAAGAGCCGGAAGGCTCCACTCATGTTCCGCGCGCTCCACGGGAGGAATCTGGATTGTAAGCAAATTTAAAGCCCCCTCGTTTTATGACGAGGGGGCTAGGAGTCCGGCGTGAGTTCGGCGCCGCAAATGATGCAGAAATTGATGTTGTCGCCGGCAGCGTACTGCGGACCGATTGCCCAGATTGCGCGATGGATGCTTTTGCCAAGACATTGGCCGTCCTTAGTGAAACGCGCGAGGTACTCTTGAGCCGCCGGTTCGATACGCGGCTTTTTTGCCGGCTCTTGGATCGGGCGGCCGTCTTCCGGGCAGTAGTGGGCGATTGGGGAAACGTGTTTACCGCAATGACTGCATACCATTCTTACGTCCTTAAAAGAACTATCAAATTATATTTCGTCTTTACATTGCCATAATTTTGCTATAATTTCAAGAAGCTATGCGATTTGATATTATTACAATTTTTCCGAAGATATTGGATTCCTATATAAATGAATCAATCATTAAGCGCGCTCGCGAGAAGCGTTTGATTACGATTGAAGCGCACGACCTCCGTGCCTATACCTCAGACAAGCATCGCAAAGTGGATGATTCGCCCTATGGAGGCGGCCCGGGCATGGTGTTAAAAGTTGAGCCGGTTTTTAAGGCAGTGGAAAAGCTCAAAGCTAAAAGCTCAAAGCTAAAAGCTCGCGTGATTCTTTTTTCCACGCGCGGCAAAAAGCTGGATGCGAAAATTGCCAAGCGGTTGTCAAAATACAACCAGCTGATTTTGATTTGTGGGCGGTATGAGGGCGTGGATGAGCGGGTAGCGGAAAAAATCGCGGATGAGGAAATTTCCATCGGCGACTATGTATTGTCCGGCGGCGAATTGCCGGCATTGGTGTTAGCCGAAGCCGTAGCCCGATTTATTCCGGGCGTGCTAGGAAAGTATGAATCTTTGGAACACGTGAAGGGAAGCTATCCGGTATATACGAAGCCGGAAGCTTTTATAGCGACAAGAAACAAGCGACAAGCGACATGGAAGGTTCCAAAAGTTTTGCTGTCTGGAAATCATAAAAAAATAGATGAGTGGCGGAAGCAACGAGGATTGACAAAATAGCATATAAGGTGCTATAATATAATTAGTATCATTGATAGCATTACCTGCGAATTTAGACGATTTTTAGCTGTTTGGAGCTGTACCTTGTGGGTATGGCTAGAGACAGTTTTGGAGGTAACCTATGGCGACAGACACGCGTTTGGATTTTGGAGTGGCAATCGAACGGCAGGTGCTGGCTAAGAGCGGCACTCGCGCCGACATCGCGTTCGTCCTTAAGCAGCGGGCGGACGTCATGGAAGCTTGCGCCAACCTCATCGTCAGCGCAGCTCGTGAGACGAAGAACCGTCTCGAGCTCTCGATTGTCGTGAGTGGCGACGAGACTTTCGACGGCCTCGTGACTGCTGGCAAATACGACTGGAAGAACGATTGGATCACAGGAAAGCGTTTCCCGGTCCGGCCGAGCCAGTCGGGCGAGCGCAAGCTCGTCATCCTGCATTTCGGACGCTACATCAGCTCCAAGGACGCGATCAAAGAGGCGGAGAAGCAGGGACTGGAGCGCCCCACGTACGAGGATTGTTTCCGGTTTGGCGCCCAGCATCCTGAGGTGCAGCGCCAGTTTCCCCTCGTGTTCTTGCACGAACCCGTGCGGGACGGCAGCGGTGATCCGAACGTCCTCTTTCTCGATCGTTACGACTCGGAGCGTCACCTGCGCTGCCACTGGTTTGGCCTTGACTGGCGCGGCGATTATCGCTTTGTGTTCGTCCGCAAGTAGTAACCCTGGGATTTCTGGTGCCTTGGTTTTCGGACCTTGGTCACCTAGACCCTTGTTTGTATCCGACCCCATGCGTTCACTCGCATGGGGTCGTTTTAATTTATATAATAAAATTGGATAGTAGGTAGTGCATGTATGGTTAAACGCCCGCCATAGGCGGGTAAAGCTGTACGTCGCCGAATTCTAAAGATAGTCGGTGCAGAGTGACTTGCGGCATTGCTAAAGGTCAGCGTCAGTGATTATCTTTCCAAACATAAAGATACTTGGTGCGTGTCATTAACGGATTTAATATCCGAAATTCGATTCAGCTCAGAGAATATTCAATGAGCAGTGACGTAGATGATGATGCGTACATTGCGTGCGGGACGACAACGGTAATCCGAACGTCCTCTATCTCAATCGTAACGACTCGAAGCGTAACCTGAACTACAACTGGTTTGACAATGACTGGAACGACGATTATCGCTTTGTGTTCGTCCGAAACTCTTTTTATGTGGCCTCGGTGGCTATCTTTCGAAGCCAGCCACCGAGCATTTTTCCAATTTCGCCAAATTGTACCGATATAAGTTCATAGTGTTTCGTGGGAATATTTTTCGTTTCCCAGAGAATTTGGAGAAAGAATTTCAACGTATCGAATTTTGTATTCGCCGTTTGTAAGATTGGTGATTTTTGTTCGCGTTTCAAATATTGTGCAGTGAATATGCACTCCAAAGTTTCTATAAATAGTGAATCTATTTTTTCTGCCAGCGTGTACCGAGCGTTTTTTGGAATATGAATCTTGAGTTCATGCCAGAGTTTATATGAAATAATCAAATGTTGCAGAATATTCAATCTTCCAACGGGGGGGGGTCTTTATAAAGGTTCTTTTTTCAAACGGCAGCTCGTTCATGGTTTTGAGGATATTATTTCCATAGAAAATTTATTGTTGGCCTGGCAAAAATTCGTTTATGGCAAGAGAGGTAAAAAAAGACGTTCAGGATTTTTCTTTTCAGCTTATGGATAATATT
>Ga0247727_10002810_pt1 | contig 39246 bp, 37 predicted proteins | sample WisWelCaveWW1625_FD_202498 | JGI IMG/M metagenome (GOLD analysis project Ga0247727, IMG submission 202498) | Biofilm microbial communities from Wishing Well Cave, Virginia, United States - WW16-25 | ecosystem: Environmental > Aquatic > Deep subsurface > Groundwater > Cave microbial mat | place... | reverse complement strand
AGATCTACTACACTATTCGTAGCATCCGGCTTTCCCATAAACCGTGAAGCGCGGGACATTTCCTCCAGTATCTCCGGAGCGCCGGACAGTTCATTGATCGCTGCGAAGAGTGAATCCGGAGTCAGGTCCTTTTGCAGGATCATCCTTGCCGCCCCGACTTCCATCAATCGCCGGGCATTTTGTTCCTGGTGATTATGCGCCGCAGTCGGAAGCGGAATCAAAATTGCCGGCTTGCCGAGAGATGTAATCTCAGCCAGAGTGATCGCGCCGGACCGGCAAATCAATAAATCACACCGGTTATAAAACGCTTCAACATCATATATAAATGGAGTCACCTCGTAAAACGGCGCGATCCTGTCGTAATGCGGCTTGATCCCGTCGAAATCTCCTTTGCCGGTCTGGTGGATCAGGTGGATTGTTTCCTGCCTCTCTGCGAGAACCGGCAGCAAACCGGCCACCACATGATTTACGGTACGGGCGCCCTGGCTCCCGCCAAAAATGCCGATCGTAAACTTCGAATGATTCCGCGGATGAGATTGAAGGCGGCGTACCGGAATTCCCGTAACCACGGCCTTTCCGCTATAGACACCGGATTGGTCCTCGTAAGGAATAGCAACTTTCTTTGCATACTTGAGAGCTACACGATTGGTGAAACCGGGAACCGCATTCGGCTCAACAAGCAGTATCGGAATCTTTTTGTGATGCGCAGCAACCAGGACCGGTCCGGAAGCGTATGCGCCATAACCGATAACGAGATCCGGCTGAAATTCACTGATGATTTTCCGGCCCTGCAAATACGCAAACGGTAATTCTGCCAGCGTTCTTACTCTGGTCAGCATACTCTTTCCGATCAAACCTCCAACACGAATGAGCTTGAGCCGGTGGCCAAGTCGCGGCACCAGATCAGGTTCCAGACCGGCTTTTGTGCCGGTAAAAAGCACGGCGCCCTCCGGATCGCGTCGCCTGAATTCATCGGCTACACTCAGCGCGGGAAAGATGTGTCCGCCTGTTCCGCCATCTGCCATTAACACTCTCATCTCCTCATCCGGAATGTTGCGAAATGTTCAACAGAATGCCCACGGCCGTCATGTTAATCAGGAGCGACGAGCCGCCCGAGCTGATGAACGGCAAAGGAAGCCCCTTCGTGGGCAAGAGTCCGATGACAACACTGATGTTGATCATTGCTTGTAGTACGATCATAATAGTAATACCCATGGCCAGGAACTGCCCGAACGGATCCTGCACCTTCCAGGCAACGCGCAATCCGCGCCACAAAAAAAAGAGGTACGCAAACAGGAGCGCCGATGCGCCGATCATGCCCAGTTCCTCACCGATGATTGCAAAAATGAAATCGGTATGCGGCTCGGGCAGATAAAACAATTTCTGGATGCTGTTGGCCAGTCCGACACCATGCGCGCCACCACCCCCGAGAGCGATCAACGATTGTATGATCTGGAATCCCGTGTCTCCCGGATCGGCTTCAGGATTCATATAGCTCAGTAACCGCTCGCGACGGTAATCAACACCCATCACGAGAACGTAAAAAACAGGAAGCACCAGCGCAGCCATCATCGCAAAATACTTCCAGGGCATGCCGGCGAAAAACAGGAGTAAAACGGTTACGGCCACGATCATCACAGCCGTTCCGAGATCCGGTTCAATGACAATGAGAAAGGCGAGCCATCCGCTGACCGCAAGGGGCGGCAAAATCCCCGGCCAGATTGTATCGATGCGATCCTGCCTGCGGGATAAATGATACGCAAGAAACAGCAACAATGGGAACTTTGCGAGCTCTGCCGGCTGCAACGAGAAAGGTCCGACACGGAACCACCGATGAACATTGGCAACGGCCGGAGCAAACAGAACAAGTATCAGCAGAATTGAAACACCGGCAAGCAAAGCCGTAATCAGCAATCGTTGATTCCAGGAACGATACGGAATCTGCATCATCAAACCCATTGCGAGAAGCCCCACGACGAACCAGACTGTCTGCCGGATCACGTAATAAAAAGGATTTCCCTGCTGTTCCATCGCCAGAACGGCCGAGGCGGAGTACACCATGATGAGCCCGAACATCACGAGCACAATCGTGATCAGGAACAACGATTTATCCGAGCTTAGTTTCTTTGCCATTTGAGTTTAACTGGACTCCTGACAGATATAGCGCGGGTCTCTTGCCCGCCGGCCACGAATCTTACAATGTTTTTGCAGGCTGGAAGCCCGCGCTCCACCTTCTTCATAGCTGATTCACCGCTTCGCGAAAAACGTGTCCTCTTTCCGCGTAGTCTTTGAACATATCGAAGCTGGAACAGGCCGGCGACAGGAGCACTACGTCTCCAGATTCACTGTTCGCTGCCGCGTTCTGAACAGCCTGCTGCAGGGTGGAACAAAACTCTGGCCGGGTCGCGTCGCCCAGCTCCGAGGCAATGCGATCCGCAGCTTCGCCAATCAACAATAGCGCTTTAACACGGGTCCGAACCAGATTTTGCAGGACGCGATAATCGCATCCTTTATCCTTGCCGCCCATAATCAGAAAGATTCCCCCGGGAAAGCTTTCCAGAGACTTTACGACGGCATCTACATTTGTCGCTTTTGAATCATCATAGTAGCGAACGCCGTGAAGCTCCCGCACCAGTTCCATACGATGCGGCAGCGATTGGAAGCTCTCCATCGCCGTCTGCATCTGTTTTGGCAACACACCGCACAGAAGCGAAATCGATGTCGCGCACAATGTGTTTTCCAGATTGTGAACACCTTTAAGTGAACCAAGATTGAAATTGGCTACAGACATGCCTGACACAATCCGGATCAATCCATTTTGTGAATACACGCCTGACGATGGGATTTCATTCCGCGAAAACCAGAAGTGGTTTGATTTGATCGAGCCGGCATGCTGACGCAGGTACGGATCGTCGTAGTTAAGCACGGCAAAATCACTGCGATCCTGATTTTCAAACAGTCGCATTTTAGCTTCAAAGTAAGGTGCAACGGACGGATACCGGTCGAGATGATCCTCCGCAAGATTGATCAATGCCGCAATGTGCGGACGAAAATTGCGGATTGTCTCGAGCTGAAAGCTGGATATCTCCGCTACGTAGTAGTCATCCTCACGCGAATTGTTGCAAAAATTAATCAGTGCTTCTCCGATGTTGGCGCAGGCAAATGCGCGCTTTCCGCCCTGTTTCAGCATGGCCGTCGTCAGTTTCGTCGTTGTTGATTTGCCGTTTGTCCCGGTAATCCCGATCAAGGTGCCCTTCAAAAAATGCCACGCAAGCTCGATTTCGGAAATGACCGGTATTCCGTGGTCCTTCGCTGCAACAATCGGAGGAATCGTATCCGGAATTCCAGGACTCAACACAATCAAATCCGCATTCAGAAAAACTTCGGATGTGTGTGCTCCGAATTCAAACCGGACCTGCGGAAACTTTTCCTGCACGGCAGGAAAATCGGTTGCAGGCCGGCTGTCCGAAACAACGATCCGGCATTTTCGATCCATCAGAAAGTCAACGACTCCCTGACCCGTGCGGCCAAATCCCGCAACAGCAACCGTCTTGCTTTCCAGTTCCATTCCTTTCATCTCAGTTTCAACGTAGTCAGGCTCAGAAGCATAAAAAGGAAAGCAATGATCCATAACCGGATAATGACTTTCGGCTCGCGCCACCCTTTCAACTCGAAATGATGATGCAACGGCGCCATGAGAAACACGCGTTTCTTCGTGAGCTTGAATGAAACGACTTGAATGATTACAGAAAGCGCTTCAATCACAAACAATCCGCCAACGATGACCAGAAGGAATTCCTGTTTGATGAGCACAGCGATCGTGCCGATTGCGCCACCCAGCGAAAGCGATCCGACATCTCCCATGAACACTTCAGCGGGATACGAGTTGTACCAGAGGAATCCGATGCTGGCCCCCACCATGGATCCGCCGAAGATAGTGATTTCGGCAGCCTGACTGGTAAACGGAAGCAGCAAGTATTGCGAAAAAATCGCGTGCCCCGATATGTACGCAAGCATTGTGTAGGCCACAGAAGCAATCAACACCGAGCCGATGGCAAGACCATCCAGGCCATCCGTCAAGTTGACGGCGTTGGACGAACCAACGATAACCAGAACAACAAGCAGAATGTATAGATAACCAATGTCGGGTTGCCACCATTTAATGAAAGGCAAAACCAGACGCGTGTTGTAGTAATCACCGTGATGTGAAAGGTAAATCAGAAAAGCGCCGATCATACCGCTGAACAGAATCTGCAAGACAATCTTGTGCCGCCCCGTCAATCCCAGAGAGCGTTTTTTAGCAACTTTTGCGTAGTCGTCCAGGAATCCAATGAATCCGAAAGTAATCGAGGCAAAAAGAAGTATCCAGATGAAGTAGTTGGTCAAATCAGCCCACAGGATCGTCGGAATCAAAATGCCGGTAAGAATGATCAAACCGCCCATCGTTGGAGTCCCTGCTTTGGCATGATGCGAAGACGGGCCCTCGGCACGAATTTGTTGCCCTATCTGGAATTCTTTGAGCTTGCGAATCGCCCAGCCTCCAAAAAGCAGCGTGATCAGCATGGCAGTGATCGTCGCAGCCGCAGTTCTGAATGTAATAAAACGGAAAAGAGCGAGGCCCGTTATCTCCGGTGAGAGTATCCAGTGAAGCATGCTTTTATTCCGCCCCGGCTGTTTGAAGCCGCTTAACAACTGTTTCCATTTTCATTCCACGTGATCCTTTTACGAGAATCAGATCGCCCGGCCGCGCGATGGACTTGATCCTCTCCGCAGCCTCCGTGGAATCTTTTTCTGCATAAACTGCTTTTACACCTTTCCTCTGAGCAGCCTCCGCCGTATGGCGGCTCAGCGGACCAGCCGTGACCAGTGCGTCGAATCCGCCGGCTGCAACCTGTTCGCCGGCTGCCTCGTGAAATTGTTTTTCACCGGCTCCGAGCTCAAGCATGTCTCCAAGGACAGCGATCCTCCGGCGGTACCCGCGGCTCTCTGAAACAATTCTCAGTGCCAGATCAACGGCCCTGGGATTGCTGTTGTACGTGTCATCATAGATGGCTATATCACCGGAAGTAATCAGAACTCCCCGCTGTTGATAAGGTTTTAACTCGTTGATTCCGCGACCGATTTCTTCAGACGTCAGATTCAGATTCACGGCAACAGCAACGGCGCAGGCGATGTTCGTTATGTTTCCGATTCCACAAAGAGCGGTGTGAACCTCCACATGCTCCTGATTCCAGCGAAACACTGCCTGCGAGCCGGAAACTCCTTTCATGCGGACGTCAGTGATTCGCAGATCGGCTCCGGAGGAGAAACCGTATGTAAATCCGGCCTGTCTCTTCTGCAATCGTTCCAGAAGAAGCGGATCGTCCGCGTTGAAAACCAGTAGAGAATCACGGGCCATCCCTTCAACCAGACTGCACTTTTCATCGGCAATCGCGTCGATGGAAGGAAACTGAAGTGAATGAACAGGATTCACATTCAAGATTGCTCCAATATCCGGCTTGAGCACGGATGACAATCTGGCGATTTCTCCCGGATTATTCATGGCGACTTCAAAAACCGCGCATTCGCAAGACTCCAGTGAAAGTAAACTGAGAGGGAGACCGGTGAGACTGTTCAGGTTTCCTTCGCTTTTGAATACTCGATAGCGCTGAGAAAGCAGCGCCGCAGTAAACTCCTTGGTGGATGTTTTGCCGGAGCTGCCCGTAATGCCGATGAACCGGGCTGTGTTTTCACGCCTCACGAACGCTCCGAGATCCTGAAGCGCCTTCATCGAATCCTGAACCTGGATGATTGTTCGCCCGCCCTCCGCACTAAATCCTGGCTGGTCCACAATGGCGCCGCCGGCGCCGCGTTGAAAAGCATCCGCAACGAAGAGGTGGCCGTCCGTGTGTTCGCCTCGAATCGCAAAAAACAAATCGCCTTGCCCGATCTTTCTGGAATCAATTCCAAATGCGTTAAAGGATTCCTGCTCTGTTTTCAAAATCCGCCCGCCGGTCGCGCGGACAATTTGTTCCAGAGTTAATCTCATGCCTGAAAACCTCTACCGCTCAGGACCGCCGCCAGCACTTCACGTTCATCGAAGTGAAGTTTTTCCTTGCCGATGATTTGATAGTTCTCGTGACCCTTGCCGGCCAGGAGCAACGTATCGCCGGGTTCCGCGTGATCAACTGCGAATTCGATGGCCTCCGTCCTGTCAAGAATTGAGTGCACATCGGTGTTACCCGTTTTGCGAACGCCTTCCAGAATGTCCTGCACGATGTCTTGCGGCTGCTCACTGCGAGGATTATCAGTGGTCAGCACAACTCGATCTGCCAATTCAGCAGCGACTCGCCCCATGACCGGACGCTTACCGCGGTCCCTTTCGCCACCACAACCAAAAAGGACAGTTAGCTTTTTCTTTGTATAGGGACGAACGGTTTGCAGCACCTGTCGGAGAGCATCTTCAGTATGCGCATAATCGATAAAAATGAGGAACGGCTGGCCATAATCAATTTTTTCCAAACGGCCGGGTACCTGATGCATCCTTTCCACTCCGGCCGCGATTGCATCTTCTGAAATGCCGCACGAATGAAGCGCAGCAAAAACGCCGCAAATGTTGTACGCATTGTAACGCGCCATCAATGAAGTCCCGAGACGAATTACTTTCCCGGAAACATGTTGAATCACAACTTCACCTGACTCCGGTGAGCTCCGCCAGTCCACGATCCGGTAAGTCGCATCCTGTTCAAATCCATAACCGGTAACCGGAAGATTTTGCCTCTTTCGTTCAGTAAACAGCATGGCGCCGTACGGATCATCAATATTCAACACGGCGGTTGCAGTAAAACAGTCCTCGTTATCGAAAAGAATTTTTTTGGAAAGGTAGTACTCTTCCATCGTGTTATGAAAGTCCAGGTGGTCCTGCGTAAGATTCGTAAAAACGGCAGATTCAAAACGGCAGCCCGCAACACGATACTGAACCAGCGAATGCGATGAAACCTCCATGACGCAGGCCTGACAGCCTTCGGAAACCATAGTGGCCAGCATTTGCTGAAGATCGAGCGATTCTGGTGTTGTCAATGAAGCGGGTGTCTCAAAACTCGAACCACGATACTGCACGGTCCCCAGCAGGCCGCATCTCATGCCGGCCGCTTCCAGCGCCGATCTCAACAGAAACGTGCTCGTCGTTTTACCGTTAGTGCCGGTAACACCGAATAGTTTCAATTTATTAGATGGACTTTTATAGTATGAATTGCTCAGATGTGCCAGCGCAAGCCTTGGATTCGTAACCATGATTTGCGGAAGCGACGAATCGACACTCCGGTCGCTCAGAACTGCGACCGCGCCTGCGGCCTCCGCCTGAGGCACAAAACTCGAGCCATGATAATTCAAGCCGGGAAGCGCGACGAACAGATAGCCGTTCAGGACTTTTCGCGAATCATACGCGAGACCGGTGACTTCCAAATCCAGGTGACCGGAAGCGTCATATTTCTCCAGAGAGGAGAGAAGGGTGCGTAGATTCATTCCTATTTACGAACGGCATTCTGACCCGGTTGTGCGAGAATTTCGCCGGCTGTTCCTAAGGTAATTATGCAAAGATCATCCTGGCTTAACAATGTACCCGGGAACGGCCACTGTTTTACGACAGTGCCGGTGCCAAGTAAGCGAAAAGGCTTGTTGACTCTGGAAAAGATTTTGACGATTTCACCGGCGGTTAAACCGTATAAAGAAGGCATCACAAGCCCGGAGGCCTTGTCGTCGGTTATCACAGGCCCGTGATGCCGTTCAGGAGGAGCGTAAGCTACCGGTTCCATACCTTCCGGAAATACTGTTGCTTTGCTCTCGCGGGGGAACGCGGATGCAACTTGAATTGCAGGGTTGTTTTGTTCTTGATCAGGGGGAATGTCAAGATACTTCAACACCTGTTGTCCGATTTTCCGGAATAGAGGGGCAGCTACTCTCCCTCCATAGTGTTCCTTTTTGGGACCACGTATGAGAGCAATCATTGCAAAAGCCGGTTTTTGAGCCGGTACATATCCCACAAAAGATGCAATATATCCGCCATCTGAGTAAGAACCCGAGGGGCCGATCACCTGCGCAGTTCCTGTTTTACCCGCAGCCGAGTAACCCGGTATAACTGCAGCCAGTCCGGAACCTCCCTCATCAACAACCGACTCAACAAAAGTGCGCAATACCGTAATTGTTTCGTGTTTAACAGGCAAAGCCTGTGGCTGCGGAAACACAGTCTGTCTCAGGCTACCGGTGCTGTCGGAAATTTTGGCAACAGTATGAGGAATCGGCAAAAACCCTCCGTTGCTGATGGAACTCATCATTCGCAAAACCTGGATCGGCGTTACACCGAGCTCCTGTCCGATCGAGATCGCGCCGATCGAAATGGCGGACCATTTGTCCGGGTGCCGCAACATACCCGGCGCTTCGCCCGGCAAATCGATTCCGGTTTTTTTGCCGAAGCCGAACGCGCTTGCGTATTCAAACAGGGATTGTGGACCGACGATCATACCGACTTTGATCGTTCCCACGTTGCTGGATTTCTGGATGATCTGCCGGAATGTCAGGTTTCCAAAAGGCTTATGGTCCTTCATAATGTGGCCGCTCACACTGATAGAGCCGTACTGACAATCAAACACATCGTCAGGAGCCACCAGATTGCGATCGAGCGCCGCTGCCGCAACGACCGGTTTAAACGTGGACCCCGGTTCGTAGTAATCCTGCAAAGCGCGATTCTTCCAGCGGGACGGAGCGTATTCCTGATACACATTCGGATTGAATGCAGGTTCGTTCGCCAGGGCCAGAATTTCACCGGTGTACGGATTCATGATGATGACGGCCCCGCTTTCAGCTCTCTGTTCGTCGACCACGGATTTCAACTCCACTTCCGCTATGTGTTGAATCGCAGCATCGATCGTAAGCTGAACCGTCCGGCCGGCGGTCGGTAAGCTGTGTGGATTCGACAAAAGCAACCGCTTTTTGGCGTCGCGCAATACAGGAAGTTTGCCCGGAACGCCGCACACAACCGAATCGTACTGATGCTCTACTCCACTCAATCCCTTGTTGTCCATTCCGACAAATCCAATGATATGAGCGGCCAGATCCTTATTCGGATAGAAGCGGCGGCTCTCCTGCGTGAAGTAAATTCCGGAGAGATTCAGGAGCTTTACCTTATCCGCAGTTTGCTGCGGAATCTTTCTGGCAATCCAGACGAACGATCGATGACTTGCAGCTTTGATCAGTTCTTTGAGCTCTACCGGCACAACCGAATTAACGGCCGTAAGAGTCGTTGACGGATCTTTCATTTCCTCCGGCACACCGTAAATCGAGACCATCTGAACACTGATTGCAAGTGGTCTTCCTTTGCGATCAATGATCGGACCCCGTTCGGGATACAGCGTGATTACAGCATTGCGCTGTTTGTTTGCGCGCGTGACGTAGTAATCATGCCGGATCACCTGGATATAAAACAGTTTTAGCAAAATGACGCAGGTCCAGATAAAACAAAGAAGGAGGGCAAACTGAAAACGTGTGCGCAACAGCCCGGCAGAACCTCTTTGACTTTTCTGGTAGCGAATACGGCTCATTTGTTTTTTGATTGCTCGGATAAAATGATCACCTGATCCGGATTCGGTTTCACCAGGTTCAGATCGGATGATGCAATGGTTTCGACTCTTTTCAGGGAACGCAACGCCTCGCGTTCGAGAATCAGCTTCTGGCGTTGCTCTTTCAGGAGACGCTGCTGGCTGTAGATGTCGCGCATTTTATAGCCCAGGCTGAAAATTTCAACGCCCCTCCATATATAAGAAAGAACTCCAACAACAAGCAGCGAACAGGTCAAAAGAATCAACATGAGGCTCCGAAACTGGACCGGATCGCGTTCCTTTACAGGATCCTGTTTGGGTAGCCTGCTGGATTGAATATAAATACGATTCATGACCGCTCCTCCAGCCATTGAGTCCAGAATTCACGCGGCGCAGATCCGTCTGCTTTTTCAATGGCCCGGAGTTTCGCGCTTCTGCTCGCCGGATTGCCGTTCACTTCCTCTTCGGAAGCGGTAACGGGTTTGTCCGTGAGCATTTTGGACAGCGGCTTGCCGCCACAGATACATTGCAGAAAATTCTTTGAACAACGGCAAGCCGCCGATAAAAATCGAAAAACTCTTTTCACAATCCTGTCTTCCAGTGAATGAAACGAAATCACTACGAGCCGTCCCTGCGCGGCCAACGCATCAAACGCATCAAAAAGAAACTGGTCCAGCCCTTCCAGCTCACGATTTACCGCAATCCGTAATGCCTGAAAAGTTTTTGTTGCCGGATGAATCCTGTCTGTGTGCCGGCGCGGCTTCACACTCTCAATCAGCCTGGCCAGTTCTGTTGTGGTATGGATCGGATTCTTCTGCCTCACATTAACAATTCTGTTTGCAATTGCGGATGCAGAGTTTTCTTCTCCGAATTCTTTCAATATCCGTCGCAATTCGGCAGCGGAACTTTGATTGACGATCTGCCCGGCCGTGAGATCCTGATGTTGATCCATTCTCATATCAAGAGGACCGTCCTCCTGAAAACTGAACCCGCGTTCGGGTGATGTGAATTGAAGCAGGGAAGGACCCAGGTCCGCAAGGATGCCGTTGGGTGCCTGCAATTGGCTTCGTTCCAGAGTCGCCCTCAACATCCGATAATCCTCATGAACCGTTTTCAGACGGTCACCGTAAGGCGCCAACCGCTGTTGAGCAAAGCGGATAGCCTGTTCATCTTTGTCCAGCGCCAACAACCTGCCGTCCGGCGCCGAAGCCCTCAAAATTCCTTCGGCATGACCACCCATCCCCAGCGTGCAATCTACGTAAAATCCGCCGGCCCGGCAGCTCAACAGCTCCAGACTTTCCCGAAACAGGACCGGCTGGTGGACCCGATCTTTGCGAATATCCCCGGATTCTAATGAAGATTCCCTTGACATTCGCTTGTATCAAATTTGAAATTTCGAAAGTATAACGTTCCACTTTCGAAACTTCACATTTGATTCTGCGCGGGACCGTTTCAGATCCCGCGCAGATCAGGGGTCTCGGATGTCTCCGATTTAAGAATTGCTTTCCGGAAAAATTCCGATTCTAAATCCCTAAATTCGATAACGATAAAAGATCCTGTTCGGTAATCGGCTCATCGGCGATGCGTTTTGCAAACCGGTCCTCATTCCAGATATCCAGATGATCGATTTTTCCCAGCACACGCAATTCGCCACGAATGGCCGCGGAGTCCCTCAGTGTGGAAGGAACCAGAATTCTTCCCTGTTTATCCATTGTCACTTCGCTACCGAAATAGTTGACGCGATCCAGGTACTTTCTTCGTGAGGGGTTGAGGGAGGCGGTTTTTATCAGGAGCTCTTCTCGAGCTTCCCAAACCGTAAGCGGGACCACAAAAACATTCTCTCCAGTAAGGCTGGTGATAAAGAAGTTATACCCGTGACTTTTCACCAGAATGTCTTTAAACATGGTAGGAATTTTCAACCGACCTTGTTCGTCGACTGTGGCAAGAGTACTGCCGCGTAAATTCGGTTTCCGTTTTGCAGCCATGTTGTCCCTATCCTAACCGAGGAACTCCTATAGCGACCATTTTTGGCCTTTTTTTACCTGCGGGTAGTATGCGCTGATTTTGCAGGCTTGTCAAGCATTCAGCAGGCAAAGAGATTTGGGGTTCCGGCTCATCCGGGTAGGGCAGTAATCCTGATTCCCCTGTTATAATGCAGGAGTCATGGAAGGAACTCCGGATCAAGGACCGCCACCACTTCCGCCTCATGTCCCGCCGCTGCCTCGCAAAGAAGAGGGCGCCGGGAAGTACTGGTTGTTCGCGAGCGTTGGATGTTTGTTGTTTCTGGTCCTCGCTGCAGCAATCACCTTTTTCTTTTATTATGTCTTCAAGGCTACCGCGGATCCTTTGAAAGTTGTCAACCAACAGCTGGAAGCGGTGCGGGCCGGGGACCTGGATAAAGCTTATTCCTACTGTTCGATCGGATTTAAACAAACAACCAACTACGAAAGTTTTCGGAATTTCATCAGCTCATATCCGCAAATGAAAACATCACGTGAATTCACATCGTTGAATCGTGATATCTCCAACGGGACGGCAAAGTTGAAAGGAAACCTTAACGGCACTGACGGCTCTACAACTGCTGCGGAATACCATCTGGTTCGAGAGGCCCGAAACTGGCGCATTCAGTACATAGATCTTGGGTCTGCCGGCGCCACTCAACAAAACGCACCTGTTCAAACGCCGCATCAGGTAAAGGCCACGGCGCCCGCTCAAGAGGAAGTTTCCACCGGTAATTTACGAATTGAGGAGATCGCTATTGAGCACTCACAGCAAGCAGATGCGCAGGTAGTGAAAATACAATTCAAAGTGTTCGGTTTTGCTACGGATCGAACTACGGACTCTCCCAGAATCCATCTGGTCCAGGACCTGCAGACCTTTGGACCCGATGGAAACCTCATCCCCGAACTTTCGATGGATTCCATCAAAGACCTGCAGGAATCCGGTGAATTTGGACACGTCAGTATGTGGAATTCTTTGCCTCTTTCCTCCTCTGCTCCACGCGGCCTCTATCAATGCAGGTTTGTCGTACATGACAGAATCGGCGGCACTGATGCTGAATCGAACGCTGAGTTCACACTGGAGTGAGCGTGTGAAAATTTCAGATTTCAGATTGCAGATTGCAGATTGAAATTTGTTGATTGAAGATTGAATTGATCTACCTTACCAATCAATGGTCAATCTATTCACTGCCCTTCTCCGGCTTTTGCCCGGTCAATCTTCGCATTGACCGCCGAGATGGGCTGCGAGAAACTTCTCAGCCTGTTGATAGAAGCGCAGACGGTTTTCGGGTTTGGCAAAGCCGTGGCCTTCATCAGTGAAGAGCATGTATTCGTGATTAATTCCTTTTCGTTTCATGGCTTCTACGATTTGTTCGGATTCGGCTTGTTTAACGCGCGGATCGTTGGCGCCCTGCGCAATCAACATTGGAATTTTGATTTGATCCACTTTCCAGAGCGGGGAGCGCGACTTCAAGAATTCTTCTTCCGTGTCCGGATTTCCGAGACGCTTATGCAGAACAGAAAGATACGTAGACCAGTACGGTGGAATGCTGCGAATGAATGTGATGAGATTGCTGGGACCGACAATTGCGACAGCACACCGGAACAGATCCGGAGTGAAGGTCGCCCCGACCAGGGCAGCGTAGCCGCCGTAGGATCCGCCGTAGATCGCGATTCTGGCCTGGTCGGCAAATCCCTGCGCGATTGCCCATTGGACGGCATCGACCAGATCGTTGTGCATCTTGCCGCCCCATTCCCGGTCACCGGCGTTCAAAAACTGCTTGCCGTAGCCGGTTGATCCGCGAAAATTAACCTGTAAGCAGATGTAGCCACGATTCGCAAACCATTGGGCTTCCGGATTGTATCCCCAGGTATCGCGATGCCACGGACCTCCATGCACATTCAGCACCAGAGGTAAGTCGTTTCGCGGTTGCTCCCGTGGAAACGTGGCATAGCCATGAATGGTGAGTCCGTCGCGGGATTCGAAAGAAACAGGCTCCATGAGCGAGAGTTCATGCTGATTTAACTCAGGTCGATGATCGAATAAAAACTGAAAGGACTTCGATTCACGGTCGTAAACATAGTAGGGAACAGGCCCATTATCGGCAGTGAAGCCAACAATCCATTTTCTGTCTGCATGATCGCGACTGCTCAGGAAAAAATCCCCGCGATGCTTCTCGCGAATTCGATTTACATCGTCCGCAATCGAAGGATCCAGAACCAACCAGTAATCACGATCCCTGGCAAAAACAACGGCCTGAATCTCGTACGTATCCGGATGAACGATCAAATCGCCCACGTCAAAATGGTTATCTTCTGCAATGGTTGAGAGGCTTCCGTCAGCCAGATCGAGTTTTACGATACGGGCAGCGTTAACACTGCGCGAATCCTTCAAATAGAGATATTTTCCGTTTTTTGAAAAACAAACCGGACCACTCGTCAAAGCATCTTCCTGATCCCATGTCACAACGGGCTTCCATTCGGATTGCTCGTCGTCGCGAATAACCAGTCGAAATCCACCATCGGGCTTTGCTTCAGTCGCTCCCCGTACCTGAAGCTTCGAATCGCTGAGCCAGCCTGCAAACTGACCCGGATTCTTCGCTCGCAGATTCAATTCACCGGTTGGAATATACAAATGGTACACATCGTGAAGCTGCTCATTCTCACGGTTCATTGCGATCAGTACGTCATCCGGATAATGCTTGTTGTGATCCACAATCTGCACCTGCACATTTTCAAACGGCGTCAGATCCCGCATCCCACCTGTTTCCAGATCCACAGCGAAAAGCCTCCAGTTCTCATTCCCGGCTACATCCTGTAAATAAAAGAGGTGTTTATTGTCGCTGGACCAGAAGTAATTTCTAATACCACGATCCGTATCCCTGGTTACCGGATCAAAAACATCTCCCTCAATACTCCCAACCCAGATATTAAGCACGTTGTTAACGGGAGCAAGGAAGGCAAGCTTTCTTCCATCGGGAGAGATTTGCGGGTTGGCTTTCGTCGGGTTGCCGAACAAAACGTTTCTGGGAATCAATCGTGACATGGCCTATGCAGCCTTCACTTCCGATGTGCATTGCGGACAACGTGTAGCCGCGCCTGCATCTTCCGCTTCTTTCAACGAGTTGTAGTTGCCCGACAGGCTTATGAACAGATTGCTGAAATCCACTCCTCCCAGAATCAAGCCGACGGGAGGCATGATCACATCATTTACGAAGGAGGTTGCCATTTTTCCAAATGAACCACCCATGATCACGGCCCCTGCAAGATCCACGACGTTTCCATGCGCAGCAAATTCTTTGAATTCATTGACCATTCCCATAATATTCCTCCATTGTTACCACCAAAAGTAGCATAAACAGACTGAATTTCGAATCCGGGTTAAACTTATTACTGAGAGCAATTATTGATTACAAGGAGAAACTGATGTTGCAAAGCTGGATCTATCTGGTATTCGCGATTTTGTTTGAAGTCTCAGGCACGACGTGTATGAAATTATCCGATGGCTTTAATCGTTGGATTCCATCCCTTCTGATATTTGTATTTTATTCCTGCAGTTTTACTCTCATGACGCTGGCCATCAAACAAATGGAAGTCAGCGTTGTTTACGCGATCTGGTCAGGAATCGGCATGGCACTCATTGCAGCGATCGGAATTTTCGTTTTTGAAGAACGGGCAACTCTGGTGAAATTAATCAGCATGCTGCTGATCGTTGCGGGAGTGATCGGACTCAATCTGGAAACCGGAAAGTGACCTGACTGATTTGAGATTTCAGAATGCAGATTTCAGATTGAAATTTTGGAATTGAAGATTGAAGCGGGTCGTTACCGTTTCTGCATGAGATAAAGCGTGCGTTCGGAGCCGGATACCCGGACAGAACTCTTGATATTGAAAAAGCGTCCGAATTCCTGCTCAAAGTGGTCCTGCGTGTATTGAGGAAAAACATCTTCGCGAGTGGAAAGAAGTCTTTGGACCTGCGAATCATTTTTCGGGACAAACTCGATCATGAGTAACCCGGCGAGCGTAGAAAAATATTCGGCGATTTTCCGGAGCGGAACATTGTTTGAAATCGCCATATGGTGAATCAATGCCAGCGCAAGGATGGCGCCGGCAGGACCCCGTTGTTCAAACGACATCCTCTCACGATTTGCATAACCGAGGCCGGGACTGGGATTTGAAAGATCGGCCAGTAACGGCAGCAGATTAACCTCGCGACTTTGTCTGACGTGCCGGTAGTTTTTCTCAACTGCGGCCGGATCAATGTCAAACGAAACGGTGTAACATCCTTCGTCTGATGCGATACGGCTGAACAGTCCGGTATTAGCCCCAAGGTCCCAAACAGTTTCGGGCCGGTAGTTGCGAATAAATTCCCGCACAATCTGTTTTTTGCATTCCAGTGAATCGCCGGAATAATTTGTGCATTCGTAATAATCGCCCCACTCAGTGCCTTCAGGCCTCCAATTCAACTTGCGGACGGCAGTTTCGAAACTATCCATGAGCGCACGAAACTGATACAGGCTGATCCTGTACCTGTTCCTCGAAATGGTTTTGCGCTCATAGTGTTTCTGGCTTCGGGCGTGCAGATGAATGTGCGTCATTAACGAAACTTTGAATCGTGTGCCGAATGGAAGCAATGACGCGGCCAGATCGAGTGGGATCCCATCGATGAAGATTCGAAACAGCTGGTTCAGGCGAATGTCTTTGTGCGCCATCAGCGCCAGTGGCGCGAGAAAATGCCGGCAAAACTGACCGTAGGCCACCCACGGTTCCCCTTCTTTATAATGCTCAAACGACAGGGTATCTATAAGTACCGGACGCCCGCGCAGGAATTGTATGTTGTAAGCGGCGGCATCTTTCAGCACCATTCCGTGCTGCAGCGATCTCTTCTGGATCTCCAGTGTGAGCAGCGCAGCATCCTTCAATTGACTGAACGACCACTCGTATGGATACGACAGAAACGGAATCCTCTCGGGCCTGAGTATCCTGTAAGCGGATTCTCCCAGTGCCGGAGCCGGATTCGCTTCCTCGTGAGCAACCATCAGCTCACATTCAACGAGTTCCTTATATAATCCGGAGCCAATCAACCGCTCGTATTGCCCGCGATACGAATCCTGGACCTGGCGATAAAGAACGCCTTGCTGAGTAAATACGAAGCCGCTCGGATCCCGAAAAGATGCAGGATCAACTATTTTCGTTTCCTGCACCCGGCCCGTCCTGATTCTTCGAGAAAAATCTGGAGAAGAAGAGTCGAATGCTTCGCCAGAACATCTTCAACGTAAAAACGATCGCAAAGAAAGCAGCAACAATCATTTGCAATACATAACTGCCGCTTCCCGGATCAATATAAGCGAAGGCCTGATGCGATGGAAGAACGAGCAATAGAAAAAGACAAATTAGAAAAACAGGTTTCATGAAAAGGACCCGCTCCTGGAATCTATCATACTACGATACGGCAAACGGGCGCGGCCTCAGTACTCGCCGGCCACTGCTAAAACGGTTATTGCTTTGGGACTTCTTTTGCCAGCTCGCCGTTGATGGTGATCCACACGTCATTACCCACAACAACGCCGCCGCCTTCCAGAGGATTATTCCACGCGACGCCAAAATCCATACGATTGATTTTCAAAGATGCTTCGACTCCCAGTCTGGAATTGCCTCGAGGATCTTTAATGGGACCGGCAATCGTAACGGGAAAGGTAACATCTTTCGAAACTCCGCGAATGGTCAAAGCTCCGCTTACCCGGATTTCATCTCCTTCTTTCTCCACCTTCTTGCTCTGAAAAGTGATTTCGGGATATTTCTCCGCGTCAAAAAAATCGGCGCTGCGGAGGTGCCCATCCCGCTTATCGTTATCGGTTGAGATACTTGCGGTCTTGATCATTCCCGTTAATGAAGACTTTGACAGGTCACTGTCATCATACACAAGCGTTGCTGAAAATTCTTTGAATCTCCCGCTCACCTTGCTTACAACGAGATGCTGCACGGTAAAAACGACGTTTGAATGAACAGGGTCCGTCACATATGTGTCGGCAGCAAACCCAAAGCCGGCAAAAAGGATCAACGCAACTACTGAAACGATTTGTTTTCCGTTCATGAAGCCTCCTTCAGCGTACTGGTTTTTGAAATGAAGATGTAAGTATAAGAGAAACTTGTATTCCCGGCATCTGAAAACACAAATTCATTCGTAGAATATTAGTGAAGCAGGAATTTTCAAACAGGCACGCGCTTTTGCAACAATTCTGAATCTCCTGATCACCGGAGGGGCGGGCAACCGTGCCCGCCCCTTATTCTTGAATACAGGACACGACGATTTCCCGAATTCGTGGACCGCTAAACTCGAACAAGACGATCCTCTGCCATGTTCCGAGGACCGGGCGGAGATTTTCCACGGGTATCATCAGCGAAACCCCCAGCGCTGTTGAGAGAATGTGTTCCGTTACATGATCGGGATCGTGAGGATGCCTGTATTTCAGTTTCGGCATCATAGCCTCAAACGCGTCCAGCATGTCCAGATCAGTTCCGGGATCGAGATCTGCGATGCCAAGCGCTGCGGTTGTGTGCATTAAAAAAAGGTGGCACAGACCCTGCTTAAACTTCAGACGGTTCAGGACCTGTTCAACTTCCGGTGTGATATCAACAACCTCACGATGTTTCGAGGTTCGAATTGTTACTCTTTCCATTGATCCGCGCAATCCATTTTACAGTTTCTCTTTTGCCTGCCACGATTAATCAAAAATCAGTTTCCTCAGCAGGAAGTTGTGCGCCTGCCGATGATGGACTCCTTTCCCAACACGACGCATCCAGGAGAGTTCCTCTTCCGTCATTGGATCGGAGCTCAGAACACGAAGAGCATCTTCCATCTCGTGGCGATTTTTCGGGCCTGAAAGACAAATGTCTACGCCGGGCCGGCTCAAAACGAAACGATAACAGTCCAGTGCAGAAGGCGCGCGCTCACCTGAAACTCCTTTGATCAAAGAACCCCAGCGTGTGGCGGTGTAAGCGATCACACCCGGTCGATTCTGTTGTGGAAGAAACGGGAAGACTTCGGTCTCGGCCCCTGTATGCGCTGCGTTGTAACGAGTCATCATGACGTCAAAAATGCCTTCGGATATATACAGTGGAAAACGACCACGCTGATGGGCCGATACTGCGAGAAACCGGACCTTTCCGGATTCGCGAATGCGCGATAACTCTGCTATTAATTCATTAGAAGGCGGTGTATCGGCTTTTCCCAGGATTAACAGATCGGCGTATTCCAGTTTGAGTTTTTTGAGAGCACGATCCACGCTCCAGCGCAGAATTCCAGGACGGCCCGAATAGCTTTGAACAGCAACAACGAGCTCGTCTCTATGCGCCGGCGCAAGCTGATGCACGGCGCGAGCCATGGCCGACCGGCGAAGGGTGCCAAAATAAAAGTAGTTGATTCCCCGTTCGAAGGCTTCCAGTAATGCCGATGTGCCGATTCCGTACGAGCAACCGATACCCATCCGGCTGACGCTCAGACCGGTGCGTCCAAGGTTAACTTTCTGTGAATAGCTCATTCCGTGTCATCCATGGCCGACTCGGCTTCCGCTTCGCGCTGCTCCGTCTGATCCTTCGCCTCACCGGCGAAGTCTTTTGCGCCGAAAGCACGATCCGATGGTTTGTATTCACGCCCCTTGTCACGCGCCTCGAGTTCCTCCTGAGCTCGCTTCTCCTCATCCGTCAGTTCAGGCGGCGGCGATCCGCAGGCTGTCATTAAACTTCCGCAAAGAAGCAGGACCATGAATCGATTCAATTCGACTCCTCCAGTACTTTTGAATCCTCCTTGCGTTGTGAATCCAATTTGCTTTTCACTTCTTTAGCGCCTTTTAGCGCGCGGATTTGAACCGGCGCTGTATTATCCCCGACATTTTCAGGCATGGCCTCTACCGGGGGCTGCAGCTCTTCGAGTGGTTGTTCGGCTTTCTTCTCGTTTCCACAACCCGACAAAATTAACACGAGCGCAATCGCCGCCGGCAACTTCATGATTTAAAGAATACTTGAAAACGAATAGCGGAACAAATTCAACGACGCTCAGGGACGCCCGCCTCTCCGATTTAGAGAACAAAAAAAAGGGCCGGCTCAAAGGCGGGGGATGAGCCGGCCCGGTCCGCAGGGGAAGATCCTTTAACGATCTCCCACCATTTGCCACTGTTGATTGCTGTATTTCCAGAGGGTGATTCTTGCAGCAGGTCCGTAAAGGACGACCGCATACATACGACTTTGTGATTGGCAAGCCAGATACAAGGTCCCGGAAGAGGAATCACCGTCAGGTGAGAATGAAATGATGTCCGATTTTCCAAAACGTACCGGGTCACCGGGAATCAGAATCCCTTTTTTGGGCGGAATCTCCGGCACACCTTGATCGAGGATGGCGGCTTGCATGTCACCCGAGGCGCGGTAAATAGAAGTGGCTCGATGGAATGAGACATCGATGCCCTGCCGGATGTCTTGTTTCAGAATTCCGTTTTTGTTTCCATCCTTAAAATAAGATAGCGTGTAAATTCCTTCCTGCTGTTGCGCCACGACCCCGGTGTAACAGCGTTCATTCAATGCTTTCCATCTGCACGTTTCGAGTGTTGCTGCGATTTCGCGCGCAAACTGATCGAAATCGAGTTGTCTTTGGGTTGCCGCCAGGTTTGCGGTAGACAACACCACAAAGAGGCTGATCAGAAACAGCACCAGCAACAGTTCGACGAGAGACATTCCTCGCATTCCATTCCTCCTGATGGGTGAAGGAAACTCCCTCCGGTGTCTCGGAGGGAGTCTTCCCTTCACAACAGGGCGTGTGGCCCTGGGTTTCAGCGTGTGGGTGGGATGTAGGGCTACTTCACAGCGATCATGCTTTTCAACTGCTCGTACTTCTTTTCGCCGATTCCGGGCACGGCCATCAGATCGTTTGTCGCTTTGAATTGTCCGTTCTTCTGCCGGAACTCCAGGATCTTTTTGGCAAGCGATGGTCCGATACCGGGCAGCTTCTCAAGCTCAGCCTGACCCGCGGTGTTGATGTTGACCGTCGATTTCCCTGTGTCTTTCGGCGCAGCCGTTTGAGCTACCACCGTTTGCAGAGAAAGCACCACAATCACGAGAACCAGAAAACCTGATAATGCACGTTTCATTTGATTTTTCCTCCTTCGTGCATACTCAATGGCAATCTCTTTGCCAGGCGTGCCAATCAGGCGGAGATTAGCTGTAGCGGCTCATCTACAGCGTATATTCCCGTTGATTGAGAAATACCCTTTGGATGTGTTTTTTGCGATTGTAAAAGCTAAAGCCTTCAATTACTATGTGTTACGGGTGTCAACGCCAGTTAACAAGGTGAATAGTAAAGGCAGGTGAAAAATGATTGATCTCAGTGGACGAGTGGTACTAATAACAGGTGGTTCCCGAGGAATCGGGCGAGCGGCGGCATTGTTGATGGCGCGCGCAGGCGCCGATATTGTGTTTGACTATCGATCGAATGATGCGGCTGCAGCGAAAGTAGTTGCGGGAATCGAACGGGAAGGGCGGCGAGCAATCGCTATCCCCGGCAATATCGCAGAGGATGCTCATTGTAGCGAACTTGTGGAACGGACCGTCAGCGAATTCGGAAAACTGGATGTGCTGGTAAACAATGCGGGGATCTGGACGTATGCTCCTATCGATGAAATGAATGCGGATATTTATCGGGAAACAATCGATGTAAACCTCTCCGGTTTAATCTTTGTCACGCGATATGCTGTTCGCCAGATGAAAAAGCAGGGGCACGGACGCATCATCAACATTTCTTCAACGGCCGGACAGCGCGGAGAAGCTCTCCACTCTCATTATGCAGCAACGAAGGGAGCCATCATCTCGTTGACCAAGTCGTGGGCAGCTGAACTGGCTCCCCAGATACTGGTGAATTCCGTAGCGCCCGGATGGGTGGATACGGATATGAGCACCGGACCTCTGGAAGATCCGGTTCAATACAAAGAGATCGTGTCTGTCATTCCAATGGGAAGAGTGGCAACCGCAGAAGAAATCGCCGGCCCCATCCTGTTTCTGGCATCCGATCTGGCCACATTCATGACCGGCGAAATCCTGAATGTGAACGGCGGCGCAGTTCTTGTCGGATAATGACTCTAGCTAGCTCTAGTAGGATGGGAAACCCGAACTCAGTATTGAATCAGGGAATGGATGTCAAAGCCGGCGAGTTTATCGCGACCGTTCAGAAACGTAAGTTCTATCACAAAGCCCAGCCCTGCTACACGCGCATCCAGCTTTTGAACGAGAGCGGCTGCAGCCGCAGCAGTGCCGCCGGTCGCGAGCAAATCATCGATAATCAACACGTTTTGTCCCGGCTTCAGAGCATCAGAATGAATTTCGATGGAATCCGTTCCATATTCGAGTGAGTATTCCACACGTTCCTTCTGTGCGGGCAGCTTGTTCGGTTTGCGGACGGGCACAAATCCGGTACCCAGTTGAATCGCAAGAGCGGAACCAAAAATGAATCCGCGCGATTCGATAGCGACAATCTGATCCAGTTTCCAGCCCCCGTAATACTCAGACATTAAATCGATAGTCCGTTTCAAGGCGCCTGAATCTTTTAATAAAGTAGTAATATCCTTAAAAACAATTCCCTGTTTCGGAAAATCCGGAACGTCTCTGATATGCTGCCTTAAATCCATATGTCTCCTGTCCAAGTGGTCTCCCATTTGAATTAAAACGTGATTCTGAAATCGGGATGCTGTCCTGTTGGTGATTCCGGAATTACTTCTACTCCGGAAACCGATGAATACTGCGGGCCCTGACGGAGAGCAGCTTCCAGTTCCACGAGCTGAATTTCATGGCCCTCCGCGTAGACTTCCACCCGGCCATCGCGGCGATTCCGTACATAACCCTTGATGTGAGTGATTTTCTGCACTCGTTTCAAAACAAAATAGCGAAAACCGACTCCCTGAACATCGCCGGACACGAAGTACCTCCGAGCCAGTATGTTATCCATCACTTCATACTGAATCCGGCTGAATCCGGACACGTCTCTCCAGCGGCCTCACGCAATTGCAGAAAACGCTGTAGTCGGGGCGAGAGGATTTGAACCTCCGACCCCCTGGTCCCGAACCAGGTGCGCTACCGGGCTGCGCTACGCCCCGAATGCGTCAACTGCGTTTCGCGTGTCCGTCTTGTGCGAAACGGTTCAAAACAAAAAACAATAATGGTCGGGACGAGAGGATTTGAACCTCCGACCACACGCACCCCAAGCGTGTGCGCTACCAGGCTGCGCTACGTCCCGACAATAAGAATACTGAATTCAAGGGGTATTTATCTGCGAACTACTAACTATTTAACATTGCGGTTCAGCAAAGTCAAGATTTCGTTTAACTCCCACCGAAGTTTCCTGATGCTTTCCGACAGCTCCGCTGAGCTCAACGAACTGTCTCCTACCCTTGCCAGCTCTTTCTTAAGTTGTTTCTTTGCTCCTGCAATCGTATACCCTTCTTCATAAAGTAGTTTCTTTATGATGTAGACCACTTCGATATCGTGAGGCCGGTAAATCCGCTGTCCCATCGGATTCTTTTCGGGCTGCAGGTCCTCAAACTCCTTTTCCCAGTAGCGAAGAACAGAATCCGGCACCTGCATCATTTCAGAAACTTCGCTGATCTTGAAAATCTGTTTTGCCGGAACCTTGAACTCCATGGGTGCAACGATTATATCAAACGGAAAGAGCCGGAAGTATCAGCAGAATTTTACTGATCAGTTCAAATGAGAGGAATACTCCCGCAGCACTTCTACGTATTGCCGAATCATGTCAGCGTCTTCACCTTCGGAATTTGTGGACAGATAAGTCTCGAAATCCTGGAGCGCCGGCCGGAAAGCCTGCATCTGATAATGGATAATGCCGCGATCACGAATCTCTTCATAAAGGTCCGGGGCAAGAATCACCAGTTTATCCATGACATGAATTAATTTTTTGAAACTCTTTTTTTCAAGATAGATACCTTTCAGGTTGTGAAGCATTCGGACCAGAATCTGACGTTTGCCCAGGGATGAAAGAAAGCTGTGTTGAAACTCCATTTCTCCATCGGAAAGATCATTCCAGAACTCAACGCAGTCTTCAACACTCAGGATTCTTCCCTGATAAAAGCAATCGACATAAAGGATCTTATCCTGCTCCTCAACACGCACAAGAAAACGACCGGGAAAGCCGATGCCGGTGGCACGAAGTCCGAGACTCCACGCCAGATCCAGATAAAGCACGCACAGACTGATTGGAATTCCTTTACGTGAATCAATCACATCATTAAGAAAACTGTTCCGGGGATCGTAGTAATTGTCCAGGTTTCCCGTAAAGTGCATCTTTTCAAACAACATTCGATTGAGCAAATCGAAACGTGATTCGGCCCGCTTCCGCGCGGATTCCCTGCGGAGCATCGAGCTCCACATTTTCAACTGTTCCAGGTACGAAGGAATGTCGATATTCGGATATTCGTCGGCGGCTATATAAAGAGCCGCTTCAGCCAGATTGATTTCCTGATCTGGAATTTCGTTGAGCCGTTCGAAATACGCTTTGCTGTCCATTTTGATCAGATACTACGACCGGATTGAGTCTACCAGCGCATTAAAGTCTTTTTCCGATGCCGCCATTGTTGAAGCCGGACCGGTTGTCTTGAAAAACACAGCGCCTTCGGGGGCCTGAACAATTGCGCCGAGCAATTTGTAATTCTCTTTTGCGCCCAGTGACTGCATCATAGGTCCGGAAGGCGCGAGGTAAGTTCCGCTGACGGCAACAATCGTAACCTGGATACCATTTACGGTTCTTGAGGTTTCTTCTGCCTTCGAATCACTCTTGAATTGAGAGATCCAGCGGTCGATATTCGATCGCACATCGCCGCCCTGACCTTCACCGAAGAAAAACACAGCACATTCTCCGCCTTCCGCATCCCCGGGAACCGGCGGAATCGCATAAGTTGATACGCGCATCGGCTTTGCGGGTTGCAGAATCCATGACGGCGGCACAATCCAATGGACACCGGCAACACCGGATGAAGGCGCTTCACTTGAGCGTACTGGAGCCATTGGTAATTCTACCGGCGTTGCTTCCTTTGTTTCCTTCGTTTCCTGTTTGCCGGCGCCCCGTGAACAAGCGGCCGTAATGAAAAACGCCAGAACAACGATGAATCGGTAAATGAATGAATGCGTTCGCGTGATCATGCTGAGTAAAGTATAAACGATCCGGATCGGCGCACAAGAAGCCGCACCGCACACAATTCTTTCGGGTGCTTGCGGACTGGAAGTCCGCGGCATCTTGCCCGCTTCGCACGAAATGTAGAAAATCGACACTTTCTTCGCGTTTGATACATGCAGAGTGCTTTGTTACAATGTGCCGTTATGGAACGAACAGAACTGAAGTCACTACTGGAAGCATTATTATTCACTGCAGTGGAACCGTTAACGGTTGATCATTTTCTTTCCGTGATCACTGAAGAGAAAAAAGAAACTTTGATCGAAGCCCTTGCAGAGATGAAATCGGATTACGAAAACAGAAGAGCCGGGATGGCGCTGCGGGAAATTGCAGGTGGATACCAGCTTTACAGTCATCCCGACTGGCATTTACAGATTCAGAAACTGTTTTCGAAGCCGCTGATCATCCGTCTTTCGAAATCCGCGCTGGAGACTCTTTCGATCGTCGCATACAAGCAGCCGATCACTCTTCCGGAGATCAGCGAAATCCGTTCCTGCAACGCAGCGGGCGCAATCAAGACATTGCTGGAATGCAATTTCATCAAGGTGCTTGGCCGCAAGCGCGTGGTCGGACGTCCTTTTCTTTACGGAACAACCCGTGAATTTCTGGTGCACTTCGGATTAAAGGATCTTTCTGAAATGCCGCAATTATCGGAGTTTGAAGAACTGATCGGTGAAAAAGTTTCACCGGAGGCTTTCCAGTCCACGACACCTGAAATACAAATTGAATAGCCCGTGCAGGAAGTCGCAACCGGGGTTGTCGAAGAGGAAACCGACATTTACGAGCCGCCGTTCGAAGAATAGCCGTTCGTCTAACCCCTATCCGTGAGGCCTCTACGGTATGCTGGTACGTTTGCAAAAACTCATTTCTCAGGCCGGCATCACAAGCCGGCGTAAAGCAGAAGAGTTGATCCGCGCCGGGCGCGTTCGCATCAACGGCGAAGTGATTCGGGAGCTCGGGTCAAAAGCAGACCTGGATAAAGATCGTATCGAAGTTGACGGAAGGCGGATCGAGCCCAAACAGCCGTCTATTTCGGTTTTGCTGTACAAGCCGGATGGCTACATCACTTCATTAAAGGACCCGGAAGGACGCCCGACAGTGACCAGACTTGTTGACAGCATTCCCGTTCGATTATTTCCGGCAGGTCGTCTGGACTATCACACGGAAGGACTGTTGATACTCACGAATAACGGTGAGCTGGCTCAGGCCATTCAGCATCCGTCACGAAAAATGGAAAAGGTTTACTGGGCCAAAGTAAAAAAAATACCGGATGCAGCCGCAATCGACAAACTACGAAAAGGTATCCTGATTGAAGGTCGAAGAACTTTGCCGGCACGCGTGACTCTGATGGAGAGGCACAAAAATTCCTGGCTCGAGATTACGATCCATGAAGGCCGCCAGAATCAGATTCGAAAGATGTGCGAAGCCGTAGGTCATCCTGTGATCCGGTTACGCCGTGTTGCGATCGGATTCTTACGCGACACCAAACTGAAGCCCGGCGAGTTCCGGTATCTCGCTCCCCGGGAAGTGAAACGATTTCTATCTGCCGCTAAGAAGGCCGCCCCAAAGGATTGATGCGCTTTCCTGTTTCCTCCGGCCATGGATCGTTGTCTCCGTTCACGGAACCGCGAGAAGAAGAAATCCTGGCAAGGTACAACCTGCAGCGGCTCATCAAAATGTCTTCGAACGAAAATTGTTACGGCGCTTCACCGGATGCATTGGCGGTGATGCATCACGCACTGCAGGCTCCCCACCGGTATCCCGACATCGATGGATTCAGCCTGCGGCGGGCCTGTGCCGGGAAGTCCGGCGTTTCCCCTTCTCAGATCATTCAGGGAAACGGCTCTTCAGACCTCATCCAGATGATTGTCCGGACTTTCCTCCAGGGCGATGACGTGGGATTAACGGCTGAGGAAACTTTCCCCATCTATAAGACAGCGTGCATGGCGATGAATCGCACATGCTGTACTGTCCCTCTTACAGATGATACGTATGATCTGGAAAAGATGGCGGCCGCCGTAACTACGGATACGCGGATCATCTTTATCGCCAATCCGAATAACCCTACCGGAACAATTGTTCCGCAAAAGCGGCTTCTCGAATTTATCGAATTCTTACCATCTAACGTATTAGTTGTGGTGGATGAAGCATATCGCGAGTACGTGGATCCGCCTGAACATGAAGGGCTGCTGTCGTATCTTCCCGTGTACCCGAATCTGGTTGTGCTGCGCACCTTTTCCAAGGTATACGGACTCGCCGGTCTTCGCATCGGAGTCGCATACGCGGCAGAAGAGATCATTCGTGATCTGGACCGTATCCGGCTGCCGTACTGCGTAAACAGCTCCGGCCTGGCCGCGGCCATAGCAGCACTGAACGATGAACAGCACGTGAGCAGATGCGTCGCATTGAATCGGGAGCAGCGCCACATTCTGCTGGAAGGGCTTCGTGCACAGGGGCTCCAGGCTGTCCCATCGCAGGCCAACTTTGTACTGATAAGAGTAAAAGATGCGGCGGCGTTTTGCGAATCTCTTTTGCAAAAAGGGTTTCTTGTCGCGCCGATGTCCCGCTTCGGCCTCCCGAACGGAGTGCGCATTACCCTGGGAACGCCGGAGGAGAATACAGCGCTGCTTCAGGCTTGCAGTTTCTGATTCCTGGTCTCTTTCACAAACACCAGAACAAATACGGCGAGCCCGGTAAGAAATAACGAGCAATAAAAAGGCGCGCTGCTATTCACTGTGTCCCAGAGATATCCTGCAAGAAGAGACGCAGGCAGGCCGAGCAATCCGATGATCATTTGAAATCCGCCCAGGCTGCTTGCCACAAACTCTCCGGGAGCCAGTTCGGCGACAAGAGCCTTTTGCACCGGCAACAGACTCGCCTGATGCATCCCGTACAAAGCGAAGCAGGCTACGATCCCCGTTTTTCCCGGGAAGACAATCAGAACTGCGTTCACCAGGCCCCAGAACAGGAAGGCCAGGTACAACACGGGTTTCCGTCCAATTCTGTCTGCCAGCCGCCCAAACGGCAACGACAGCAGGGCCGCGACCAGGTTAAACAGCAAATACAAAGCAGGCACAACCGGTGTGGAGAAATCCGAACGGGAAGCATGCACCAGGAGGAATGAATAACTGTAGGCAGCCAGCGCAAAAATGGCGCTGGAAAGAGTGTAGATTTTTAAGTCGCGGCCAAAATCACGCAAACGTACTCCGCGATAAATCCGTTTGTCGCCCGGAGTTTCGCGGACTCGAATCAAAACAAGCAGAACAGCCGGCACGGACGGAATTGCGGCCAGAAAAAAGAGGTTCCGGTATCCCAGTCTGTCGATGAGAACGATGGCCAGAACGGTCCCCAGCGTAGCGCCAAGATTATCCATCGATCGCAATATGCCAAAGTTGCGACCTCTATCCTGATCGGTAGAAACATCCGAGATCATGGCATCGCGAGGACTTCCGCGCATTTTTCCGGAACGATCAAGAATTCGAAACGGAATGAGAATTTGCCACGCAGGCGCCAGCGCGTAACCGATTCGGGCAATGCCTCCAAAAAGATAGCCAAGCCACACAAACACTTTCCGTTTTCGAAAACGATCCGAAAGATATCCGGATACGGCCTGTGAAAGGGAGACCATGGCATCGCCAATTCCGTCGATCAATCCGAGCGTGGACATGTTGGCTTTCAGAACATTAGTGACAAACAAAGGCCAGACTGAAAACACTGCGTCCGAACCCACGTCGTGCAAAAAAGAAGCCCAGGCAAAGGTGCTGACGACTTTCTTTCGTTCCTTCAGGCTGTCAGAGGAAGCTGAAGCGGCTGGCGTTTTCATAACAGGCAAGAAGCTCTTCACGACTGAGAATGTTGTTGCTCAAAAGCAGATCGATTTCGTATCGAAGATTTGTGTGCGACAGATACGGATTATCCGTATTGATGGTAAAAGGAACGCGCGCATCAATGAAATTGCGGAGCACTATTGCCAGCTGTTCAAGACCGCTGACGGCATGGGTCTGCAAATTGGAAGTCGGGCAGATTTCCAGACAGATATTGTTTTGTCTTAGCAGCGCCATGGTTTCTTCGCTGAACGCCGCCTGAATACCATGTCCGATCCGGTGCGGACGGGCGATCTCAACCATTTCAATCACATCGGACGCCGGACTATCGGGTGTTTCTCCAACGTGCACGGTGATACCCAATCCGGCTTCCCGTACTTCCCGGAAAAGATCGGCATACTTGCCCGAATTGTGTTTGAAATCGCCGGCCTGTGACTCCGACCCGGCCACATCCAGCCCGACTACTCCGCGGTGCCGGTACAGCATCGCTTTCTCAGCAATGATCCGGTTCAGATCGAAAGGAAACTCTCGCGCGAGACAAAAAATCAAACCTGATTTTGTCTTGTAATCCAGAGCAACACGGTCAAGTCCCCGCAATGCCGCATGAATGATGTGGTCCAGATCCTGCTCTCCGCCGCGGTTTCGCTTCATCGGATTGAAGCGCAATTCAAGCTGAGTTACGTTTGAGCTGCGAAACTCTTTACTGATGATTTCATAGACGGATCTCTCCACCGCTTCCGGCGAGCTTTGGATTTTTTCGGTCCAGTGAAAATAGTTCAGGTAGTCATCCAGTGAATGAATCTTGCTCGGATCAATCGTAATGAATTCAACAAATTCCCAGTACCCGCTCACAGGAAGTTTAAAGCCCTGTTGATGAGCCAGACTCCACAACGTGTGCGGCGCGACCGCGCCGCCAAGATGGATGTGCAGATCCGTCAGCTCGATTCCAAGCGCGTTTCTCGTTGCCGCCAGCGTTGTCATTGAGACTTATTGTATCGTACTACTGATTACCCCTATATTCTTTGCCGTTACAGCAAAAAATAAGGATACAATTGAACCCGATCGGTTCGGCATGTGACGATTTCACATGTCCGGATGGCATGGTGAAAAAGCGAATGCTTATAAGAATCCTCCGGATATCGTGTTGAGACTGGAAAACGAATGGCTGGCGGCTGGAAAACCGTGCGTGTTTTCATCTCTTCTACGTTCCGCGATATGCACAACGAACGGGACCATCTCGTTCGTTTTGTCTTTCCAGAGCTCAAAGGGCGGTGCCGTAGCAATCGGGTACATTTAATCGAAGTAGACCTCCGGTGGGGTGTTTCCGAAAAAGATGCTCAGGATGGCAGGGCTCTCGATATCTGTCTCGATGAAATCGACACCTGCCGGCCTTTCTTCTTAGGAATACTCGGACATCGATATGGATGGACGCCACCAGGTCACCGGCGCTCCATCACCGCGCAGGAGATTTATCATGGAGTACTTCACGGCAATATTCCTAAACAGGTCGTAGACGTTCGCCGGATCATCGAAGAGAAGATGCAAGACACTCCTCTTTCTGATGAGCAGAAGACCTGCCTAGTCCGCAATTACAAATGGAACTCCGAGACAAAAAAGTACTTGATTCGTACCGATGTCGCTACGGATGACGCAATCCTCATACAATCCATTTTTGAAAAATATTCCATTTATCAGCGAGATCGCAGTTTCTTCTTTTTCCGCACCGAATCGCTCTCACGAAAATTAGCAGGCAATCAAATTCAGGATTTCTTTGAATCGGATAATGATTCTCACGAAAGGCTCGAAAGTCTCAAAAAGGAAATCGTAGATGCCGGGCTGCCCTATCTTGAATACGACGATCTGGAAACCTTCGGTCAGCTTGTGCTTAACGCTCTTTGGCGGCGTATTGAACTCGAGCTTGAACAATCCCCCGCCAAGGAGATGGATTGGTTGGAGCAAGAAGCTGAATTCCATGAGCTATTCATGTTTGATCGAACACGACGGTTCATTGGTCGTCGGGAGTTGCTCGATCGGATGCATGCATTTTGTATCAAACATACTGGTAGTTCGCTGTTGGTTGTTACTGGTGAGCCTGGTAGCGGTAAGTCTGCCCTCATGGCCCGGCATACCGAAGTGCTACTGCGCGGCCATGCAGATTGGTTAGTACTCCCTCATTTTGTTGGAGCGTCATCCGCTTCCACGAATTTACTGCAATTGCTCCGAAGATTGTGCGCACATCTAAACCATGTTTTGGGTGAAAGCATTGATGTCTCAGAAAATATGCAAGAATTGGTAAAACTTCTCCCTGAATTGCTGCAAAGAGCGTGCGGTCAAAAGCGAATCATTATCGTTCTAGATGCAGTGAACCAACTGGAGAAGACGGATCATGCTCACGGCATGCAGTGGTTGCCAGCGGATTTACCAGCCAATGTGCGTTTCGTTGTCAGCACACTAGCCGGCGAAATAGAGCAGACCTTATCCGCGCGGAAAATTAAACCCGATCAAGCTACCGTAACCGGATTGACCGAATCTGAGATTCAGGAACTCGTGCAAACTTATCTACAAGAAATCCGTCATGAGTTTCCAAACGAAAAAGTAAAGAAAACATTCTATAGGAAGATTGAACACGGAAATCCATTGTACATCCTGGTCGCTTTGGAAGAACTGCGCGTTTTTGGAAAATTCGAGCAGCTTGCGGTTCGAGTAACGCAATTTCCGGATAGCTTGCCCGCATTGTTCGATCAAGTACTCGCGCGCATTGAATCGGATTTCGATCCGGCTCTCGTACGAGACTGCATGGTCTATCTGTCGTGCGGGCGCTACGGCATGACCGCCGAAGAACTGCAGACCCTCCTGAAGTCGCACGCACCTCAGTTGGATCCCAATTCGCCGGCTGAAAAGTTTCCGGACATGCTTTGGGCACGCCTGTATCGTTCCTTTAGTTCTTATCTATTCGAACGATCGGGAGTAATTGACTTTTTTCATGGACAACTGAAAGAGGCCGTCGGCAGACGGTATTTGCAAAAAGAGGCCGATCGAAACAGCACACACCGGACTCTTGCAGATTATTTTGAAACACGATGGCGCGAGACTTATCTGCGCGCGATTGATGAACTGCCGCATCAGCTTCTAAAAGTTCGCGATTGGGATGGCTTACGCCGTGTTCTTTGTGACCTACGTTTTGTCCAGGCCAAGAGCAATGCCCAAATGATCACGGGGCTGATTCAGGATTATACGGCGGCCTTGGAGAGTTGGCCGCATCACGAACATGTCAATCCGTTCTTGCCTCCACAGAAGTCGTTCTTTAGTTGGTCAGGGGACACGGTGGCCTCGCACGTGTTTTCAAGAATGAATCAGACAGAATTGGCGGGAGAGGGCAGTTCCGTAGAAACCTTTATGTCTTTTGTCATTTTGAATGCGCATATTCTGAAAGCTCATCCTGAAGGAACCATCCTGCGCGCCATGAACTACGCGGATGGTGGAGACGTTGTGAGGCATGCCTGGTTGATCGCAAGCGAAGAATGCTCCTATGACGCGCAAGCATCGAAGCTGACAAGGCCTCCCACTTTTCAATGGAGATCGCCGTTGCTTCGCACAATGGTCGGTCACAATTCTAGAATCACTGCCATATCACTTTCTCCGGACGGTACAGTTGCTATCTCGCACGATGAAAAAGGAATCACACGAATCTGGAATACAACCAATGCCGAATGTCTCAAGGTTTTGAACGAGAATCCTGAAACGACTTTCTGCATCGGGAAGAAAGGGCGCCATCTCGCGATGGCAGGAATCGGCGGCAAGGTGCAAATACTCAGCGTTAAGGATCTGCAGGTAAGGAATGAACTCGAAACCGCGCACCCAATTCGGAGGATGGCATTAGCAAGTGAAGATAACCTACTATTCATTGGAATTGGGGATGGACGTCTGCAAGTGTGGGAACTCACCAACGGAACATTGGTGCAAGAGATTGCGACCGGTTCAGGCGATGTGACGATCTTGGATGCCTCGGAGGATGGGCAGCTCGCCGCGACGGCAGGAAGTGATTCTACGATTCGCGTCTGGAATATTGCGAAGGCTGCGCACATCAGGGATCTGGCTGGTCATTCTGGGACAGTCCGTGCGCTTCGTTTATCTCACAATGGGCGGACGGCAGTATCAGGATCGGACGACTGGACGATCCGTTTATGGAATATTGGCGATGGTAAATGCGCTAGCATTCTTGAAGGCCACTCGAGCGGCATTGCCTCCGTTGAATGTAGCCCGGCCTGCCGGTTGGTTGTTTCTGCAGGTAAATGGGATCGAAGTCTGCTCATCTGGGACGCGGAAAAAGGGGAGTGTCTGCGAGCTCTGTCTGCCGGTTCCGACTTCATTACCTGTGCTGCTCTGGCAATCAATAATGGATGCATTGTCGCCGCAGGACATCGAAATGGCTTGTTGAAACTCTGGGATATCGCCCAAGCAGAAATCGGCGGAGGCCCATGATGGCGCAACTGTGGCGCAATGTTGAAGTGTATATCTCCTCCACTTTCCTTGACATGCATGCGGAGCGGGATTATTTGGCCAGAATCGTGTTTCCGGAATTGCGGGAAAGATGCGAAAAAATATTCCTACGGCTCACTGATCTGGAACTCCGGTGGGGTGTGAGCAAAAAAGATGCTGAGGATGCAGAGATGCTGCGCCAGATTCTCAGCCGCCTCGCAGAGGCCGACTATTTTATTGGAATTCTCGGACATCGTCACGGGTATATTCCTGTAGGCCACCAACATTCCATTCAGGAAGGCGAAATCCAGCATCGTCTGCTTAACGTTAAGCGACTTGAGGGCACTTTTTTCTTCTTCCGCTCGGAAGCTTTTTCCCGGAAACTATCGGCCGGCACGCCAGAGGAATTCTTTGATCAAGATCCTAAACTGCAACAGATGCAAGAGGCACTCAAACGACGAATACTGGAAACCGGTGTTTCCTGCGTTGAGTACGATGATCTGCAAACACTGGGACAGCTCGTAAGAGACACGATTTGGGAAACGATTCAGAATGAGTTCGGAGAAGCCAGCGCACGGTTCAACAAAGAGATCGTGGAAACGGTCGAAGAAGAAACCAATTTTCATGACACGTTTATCCAGGCCATCACTCAACATTTTGCGGGCCGACGCGATCTGCTTGACCGGATGCATACGTTCAGCGAAACGGAACAACAGCCGGGTGTCATAATCGTAACAGGCGACCGTGGCTTTGGTAAGTCGGCTTTGCTAGGGCGCTTCACCCAGGAAGTGACCCAGCAGCACGAGGACTGGTTGATTCTTGCGCACTTTGTCGGCGCTTCACCGGCTTCCGGCAACCTGCGTCAGATGCTACGAAGAATTTGGCTTACTTTGAACCGAATCCTTGGTTCCGCGGAAGAACCTCCTGCTGATACAAAGCTTTTAGTTTCCGCGCTTCCGAATCTTCTTTCTAGATCATCAAAGGGGCAAAAGATCGTGATCATCATTGACGCAATCCACCTGTTGGATGATCCAAAACACGCGCGTAACGTGCGATGGTTGCCGCTGGAGATTCCGAAGAATGTGCGGTTCGTTCTAAGTACAAGACCGGGACGCGAACTCGATACTCTGCTGGGTCGAAAAATGAAGCCACTTGAGGAAAGCATTGGACCATTGCGCCAGGAGGAGATTCGAGGGTTTGTAAAAAACTTTCTGGGAGCGCACCGACGCGAGTTCCCGGAAGAGGTTATAGCAGACATGTTTCTTCATAAAGTCCGGCACGGGAACCCTCTATTCATCAGGGTCGCTCTCGAAGAATTAAGACTGTTCGGCAAGTTCCAAGAACTGGCATCAAGAATTCAAAGCTTTCCAGACACTCTCCTTGACTTGTTCGTTCAAGTGCTGGAGCGAGTAGAACAAGACTGCGGTGCAGACGAGGTCCGGGATGCGCTCACGGCCCTAGCCTGCGGGCGTCACGGGCTAAAGCAGGAAGAGCTGGTTGGCCTTTTGGAAGGAAAGATCGCGAGTCTTGATCCTGGCATGGATTCGGCCAGGCAAATCACAATAATGTGGGGAAGCATTCGGCGCGCGCTCAGGCCATATTTCTATGAGCGTGCCGGAGTGATCGACTTCTTCAATGATCAACTGAAGGAAGGAATTGAACGCCGATACGGTCGTATGAAGCTGCCGGCATGGATACCGGAAGAGACACACAAAACGATAGCGGACTATTTTGAGAGGCGTTGGCCCGAACCCTATTCGCGGTCTATCGAGGAATTACCTTATCAGTTGGTCAAAGCCAAAGACTGGAACGGATTACAACGCGTGCTTTGCGATCTGAATTTTATTGAAGCAAAGTGCATGCAAGCAGGCGGTGTATTAGGCTTGTACAGTGATCTCGAATTGGCAGTTGCGAATACAAGGCAGGCGTTGACTGTTGACGACGACCGACGCCGTTCTATCGAAGCATTCGCCCGATTTGTAACCGGTCACGCGGATATCCTTCAACAAGAAAATAAGGAGATTAACCTGATTCCAGTTCTTGCCCTTAACTCATCAGAATCAGGACCTGTAGTTGAACAGGCCGCAGCCGTACTGATGCAACGTCGGGGTAGTTTACCGGCTATCCGCAGCCGTAGACCTTCGTTTCTTCAAAATGATCTCTACAAAGATTCTGTTTCTATAGGTTCAAGCCGAATCGTGGGTATGGGTGTATTGGGATATCAACTGAATGAAAGGAATGGACTAATAGCCAGTGAGGACGGTCATGTGCAACTGTGGGACTTAGAAACTGGGGATAGTGATCCCTTATTCTTTAATGCGGAAGGAATCGCACATTTTAGCAATCTGGGATCTCTCGCTTGGACCGTCTCGAAAGATGGCGAAGTTCGGTGCTGGAACGTGGACAATGCTGAGATCATTCTTTCGTTTCGGTTTGACAAAAAGATTACAGCAATATCCGTGTTGGAAAAGGGACAAGCTTGTTTGATCGGCTGTGAACAGAACGGTTTGTTCCTGTTGAACGATCAAGGCATTCTCACTTTGGATAACGCGAACAGCGCACCGATTACGGCACTGTGCAATACAGAGGGGCGCGCACTGGCCGGACACGCCGATGGGAGTCTGACTCTTTGGGACGTTCAGTCAAGAACGCTCGTGAAACAGTGGCTGGCTCAAAAGGGCAAGATCAACTGTGCCGCTCTTTACGGGAAAGGAAACACCGCTATTACAGGTGGATCTGATTGGACTGTGCGCGTTTGGGACACACAAACAGGGGAGGAGCAAAGACTTTTAGGAGGACACTCCGGAAGAGTCACTGCAGTGGCCGCGGAGCAATCAGGATCTCTGGCTCTATCAGCAGGCGGATGGGATCAGACTCTGCTTATCTGGAACCTCAACACAGGCAAGCTTCTTGGTTCCACACGTTCAAATACGTATCAGATTACTTCGACCGCACTGGTCACTTCCGACATTCGGAAACCTCTGGCACTCACGGGGGGCTCAGACGGCACCGTAGAATTATGGGATCTTAGCCCTCTTCATGAATAATTGTCCATCGATACGTGACGATTCTGAATCAATGAAAACTTTTTCCATTAAACAATGCTGAATGCGGTTTCTATCGGGCGACTTATTTCTCCAGAGGCACAATTTGATCATTGCGAAGTATTCGGGGTATCATGCCCGCATGAAAACGCGATACTTATTACTGATTTGTTTTGTACTCTCTATCTGCCCGCCGGCATCAGCGCAACGGGATCCCGTTTTGAAACAGATTGACTTGCCGCATTCCTATTACTTCCGGGAAATGTATCTGCCACAACTCACCAGTGGTCCTTCGTCAGTAACGTGGTCACCGGACTCGCAAAGTGTGATTTATTCCATGTCCGGATCTCTCTGGATGCAAAGTCTGAATTCAACAACTGCGGAACAACTGACCACAGGTCCCGGATACGATTATCAGCCCGACTGGTCTCCCGATGGAAAATGGATTGTTTTTTCCCGTTACAACAAAGATGCAGTGGAATTGATGCTGCTTGAGCTGACTACAAAGCAAACCAGGCCATTGACCAACGGAGGTCATGTGAACGTGGACGCCCGCTGGTCACCTGATGGGAAAAAGATCGCGTTTGTCTCCACTCAAGGCACGGGACACTTTCATGTGTTTCTTGCAGACATGTCTGCAGGCGCCGAACCGGTCGTCAAACAGCTCACGAAAGAACGCAAGAGTGTAGTGTCGCGCTACTACTACAGCGCAATCGATCATGAAATCAGTCCCACCTGGTCGCCGGACAGCAGCGAAATTATTTTCGTTTCCAACAACGAAAACATTTACGGCACCGGCGGCTTCTGGAGAATGAAGGCGGACCCTGAAGCCGCTCCCCGCAGAATTCATTATGAAGAGACAACCTGGAAGGCCCATCCGGACTGGTCCCGTGACGGCAAACGACTAATCTACAGTTCTTATCTTGGTCGCCAGTGGCATCAGCTCTGGATCACAACAGTGGAAGGAGGCGATCCGTTTCCCCTGACTTATGGCGACTACGATATCACTTCGCCACGCTGGTCTCCGGATAACAAAAAGATAGCATTCATCTCCAACAAGCACGGCAACACTTCGCTGGGCATTCAGGATGCAACCGGCGGAGCTCAGCGCGAATTAAAAATTGAAGAGCGGCGAACTCTACAACCGCCGGCAACGATTTCTTTGACAGTACTGGGCGCTGACGGTAACCCCTCACCCGCCCGCGTTTCGATTACCGGTGAAGACCACAGAACGTATGCGCCGGTCAACGCATGGATCCATGCGGACGATGCATTTGTCCGGGGCGAACGCCCCTTCGAGCCACATTACTTTCACACAACAGGCAAGTCAGAGATCGACGTACCGGCCGGCAAAATTCTTGTCGAAGTGATGAAGGGTCCGGAACATCGCTTTGAGCAACAAACGGTTGAAATCAAAGCAGGAGAAAAACGAGACCTGGCAATCCGTCTGCAACTGATGTCACTACCGGAAGATCATCAGAATTGGATCAGCGGCGATTTACATGTGCACATGAATTACGCCGGGACATACCGCAATACGCCGGAAAACATGATGATGCAGGCCGCCGCAGAAAATCTGCCGGTTGTCTACAATCTCGTTGTGAATAAGGAGCAACGGATTCCCGATATCGAATACTACAGCCCCCGTCCCGATCCCGCCTCGAACGAACGACGGATGCTGGTTCACAGCCAGGAATTCCACACCAGCTACTGGGGTCATATGGGCCTTTTGAATCTGAAGCTAAACTTTTTGATTCCCGATTACGCCTCGTATTCCAACACGGGTGCTGCGAGTCCGTTTCCTACTAATGCAGTAGCAGCGGACCTTGCTCACGCGCAGGGAGCGGTTGTTGGCTATGTACATCCGTATGATACTGTGCCGGACCCGGCAGACCGCAACACGAAATTAACGCATGAACTGCCGGCGGACGTTGCGCTCGGTAAAGTAGATTACCTGGAAGTGGTAGGGTTCAGCGATCATCGTGCTACCGCAGAGGTCTGGTACCGGCTTCTGAATTGCGGATTCCGTCTCGCAGCCGGAGCCGGCACCGATGCAATGTCCAACTATGCTTCGCTGCGCGGGCCAGTGGGAACCGATCGCGTGTACGTGAAGAGCGAAAGTCCGCTCGCTCCTGACACCTGGAACGAAGCGCTGCGCAAAGGTCACAGCTTCGTTACCAACGGTCCGTTGGTCTGGTTGAAGGTAGAAGGCAAAGGCCCCGGTGAAGATCTCAATTTCTCTAAAAAACAAAAAGTGAAGTTTACAGTGTCAATGCAATCGATCGTTCCGGTCGATCATCTGGAGCTTGTGTACAACGGTAAAGTGGTCCAGACACTTTCACTGACAGGCGACCGCAGAAACGGCACTTTCTCCGGCTCTATACCGGTGAATGAGAGCGGCTGGTTTGTGTTACGGGCCTGGAATGAAAAGGCAACCTATCCCATACTTGATATATATCCTTATGCAACAACAAATCCTGTGTTCGTTACAATCGCGGGAAAACCTGTTCGCTCCAAAGAGACAGCAGCATATTTCATCGCATGGGTGGATCGATTGATTGAAGCGACACAACAAAACACGGATTACAACACCGAGGCCGAAAAGAAGGAAGTCATGAATTCCCTTCATGAGGCAAGAAAAATTTTCGAGACGAGATGATCGAATGGTTACTTTGATTTTTGGAAAAGACTCGTGTCCCTATACTTCTGAAGCCAGAAGTGACTATGAAAAGTCCGGCAAGCCGTTTCAGTATGTTAACGTTCTAAAGGACAATGCGGACCTGAAACGCATGCTGGAATACTCAAAGGGCGTTCGCGAAGTGCCCGTCATTGTTGAAGACGGCAAAGTCACGATCGGTTACGCCGGCGGTAGTTGAGAAGTATGACTGCTTCCGTGTGAAGCACAAATTGAACTCACTTCGTTTGGCGGCTCTGTGCCGCTAAGCCGTAGAGCCGCCATGCGGACTGGAAGTCCGCGGCCCATAATGCAGGCTGGAAGCCTGCGCTTATAGTCTATCTGAGTCTCCGAAGTCGGAAGAATTACCCCAAAGGGGTGCGGAACAACATTATCTATCGGCCCTATCGATCATCGATTTATTGATA
>Ga0247727_10002809_pt1 | contig 39248 bp, 25 predicted proteins | sample WisWelCaveWW1625_FD_202498 | JGI IMG/M metagenome (GOLD analysis project Ga0247727, IMG submission 202498) | Biofilm microbial communities from Wishing Well Cave, Virginia, United States - WW16-25 | ecosystem: Environmental > Aquatic > Deep subsurface > Groundwater > Cave microbial mat | place... | reverse complement strand
GCTCACTCCCGCGACATAAACATTGCCGGCGCCGGCAACCGTCACCGCGGAAGCTTCATCCCAACTCGGCGCGAGTTGCGCTGCATAATGGGCTATCCAACCGATCTTCGGGCTGTTGGCACGCGTTTTTGCAAAATTGAAATGCGATGACGACATTTTCATTGCGGCGCTAAAAGGAGAATTCCCGAAGCGATCAGCATCGCGATAAACTTCATCCGATCCAATTATACCCGGCAGAGTAAACCAAAACCTGCTCTCAGTCGCCTTAAAAGGATCATACCAAATTGCGGATGGGCCAATTTGACGAAGCGAATCATACGGACGGCTCCGCCAATCGTCGCGCCAAGCTAAATTTCGTAATAGCCCTTGCGCCCATATCGGTGCAACATGAAGTAATGCGACCACAAAATCAAAGGCGGCGATGAGCAGAAGGCGTTTCATAATCTACCTCATCCCAGTGTTAAAACTGCTCGTGATTGGAAAAATTCTTATTGCGCGCCCCAACAACTGCACTGTATTTCCCCAAATCCAATTCCCGCGCCCTTCCAGACAAACGCCTCGCTGGTGCGCGCATTTTCCCAAAAGAACGGGCCGCGCTGGCGAGAGTAATTGCCGATTTCATGCATCGTCTCAGCGTCGCACAAACGGCCGTTCTTCATCACGTACAAAATATGCTCGCTATTTTGGATATTGTCAAGCGGATTTTGATTGAGCACGATCAAGTCCGCCAGCTTGCCCGGCTCAAGTGAGCCGAGATCGCCGTCGAGGCCGAGATAATGCGCGCCGTGCAAAGTCGCGGCGCGAATCGCTTGCAGCGGCCTCATGCCGCCTTGCGCCAGCATCCACATTTCCCAATGCGCGCCCAAGCCTTGCAACTGGCCGTGCGCGCCGAGCAAAACTTTGGCGCCGGCATCGAGCAACGCTTTTGCCGCTTGCGCGTTGCCGAGGTGTCCAAAATCATCGTCCGGAATCATCATGCGTCGCCGGGAGGGCGCGTCGATAATCGGCCGCGGCGTGAAATTCAGCAGCCGCGATTTTTCCCAGACGTTGGTTTTTTGATACCAATAATTTTCTCCCCAAATGCCGCCGTAGCCGACGACCAAAGTTGGCGTGTAGCCGGTTTGGCTCGCGCCCCAAAGCTTGAGCACGTCGTTGTAAACCGGCGCAATCGGAATCGAGTGTTCGATGCCGGTGTGGCCGTCGAGAATCATGCTGAGATTATGATAAAACGTCGAGCCGCCTTCCGGCACGACCAACATTTGCAATTCCCGGCCGGCTTGAATGACTTGTTGGCGCTGATTGCGCCGCGGCTGGTTGTAGCTCTTGACCGAGAAAGCGCCCACCGCCTTCATCCGGCGCAAATGCGAACGCGCGTCGTCCAAATTGTTGATCGCCGCTTTGAAATCGCCATCGGCGCCGTAAAGAATCGTGCCGGTCGAATAAACGCGCGGCCCGGTCATCAGTCCGGCAGCCACCATTTCCGCCAGGCTGAAAACCGTTTCGGTGTTGGCTGACGGATCGTGCATCGTGGTCACGCCGTATGCGAGATTGGCAAAATAGGGCCAGTGCTGCTGTGGCATTAATCCGCTGAAGAAATGATTCGCGTGCGCGTGCACGTCGATCAGTCCCGGCATAATGGTTTTGCCTTGCACGTCGATCCGTTTGGCGCCGGCGGGGATCTCGACTTCGCTCGATCTGCCGATGGCGACGATGCGATTGCCGTCGACGACGATGGCGCCATTCTCGATCACCTCATCGCCGCGCATCGTAATGATTCTCGCGCCAACCAACGCCAGCTTGCCCGCCGGGATATCGGTTTTCAATTTCAAGCCAATGCGCAGGCCAGTGGTGTCCGGCGGCGGAATGCTGTCGCTAGCGCCTTCGACAAATTTGAAGCTGCGCGTCAACTCCCGCGTGAAATATTCCGGGCCGATCGTCCAGTGCAATTTTTTGCTGTCACCGGACCAATGCAAAGAAGTGCCGGCGTCACGCGAGACTTTTTTCACCGGAATCGCTTTGGTGTTGGCGTTGAGATCGAGCGCCCCGCCGGTTTGCGGAAACGGCGCAATGTAGGCGTTGAACAACTCGGTGAACGCCACCCACTCTTCGTCCGGACTCGGCACGACGTCCGTGACGTATTTCAATTTAAAATGCTCACGCGGCTCGCCGCCATCCAACCGAACACTCTTGTAAGTTTTCTCCATGCCGCCGCCGGTGAGATAAAAAATGCGATCGCCTTTGCGATTGAAGCGCGGCTCGCGGCCTTCTTCGGTGATCAAATGCGTCTCGCCACCGTTCGCGGCAATCCAATAAAGACCCAATTCGGTGCCGTGCGTTAATCCCAGCACACTGTTGCCGTTGTCGCGCTGATAAACGATTTTTTGTCCGTCGAAAGAAAATTGGGGGCCGCGATAATAGCCCTTGCGCGTGACGAGCTTTTGGGGTCTGGCGCGGCCATCGAAAGGCGTTTTATAAACTGCGCCGAGCGCGGTGTCATTCCACGTCGTGTAAACCAGCCACTTGCCGTCCGGGCTGAACGCCGGCTCGAACTCGAGATGGCTGTCATTCGTGAGCCGTTGCGCCGCGCCGTTGGGCAAACGTTTTTTCCAGAGATGGCCAACAGCATTGAACACGAGCCACTGGCCATCCGGCGAAGTGGCGGCGTTGCGAATCATTTTCACTTCGAACGAATCCGGACTGACTTTTTGCGAAAAATGCAACGCCGCCGTGATCGTCTGCTTGACTTTCGCTTCAAAAGGAATCTGCGCCGCTTTCTTGGTTGCAAGATCAATTTTCCAAATGTGGCCTTTGGCCCAAATCACAATGTTCTTGCTGTCCGGCGTCCACGCGTAGTTGGGATAAATTCCGAAGATCGCCCAGGTCTCTTGTTGGTCTTTGCTCAAGCCGTCATAAATCGGCAGCTCTTCGCCGGTTTGGAGATCGTAGAGATAGAGAACGCTTTTCAAACGCACGCGCCGCACGAACGCGAGATATTTGCCGTCCGGCGAAGGTTGTGGCCGCGCCGCGCCGCCCGCGCCGGTGACGAAATTTGTGAGCTTGCCCGTTTCACGATCGTAGCGGCGAATGACGTAAATTTGGCCGTTGGGATCTTTGTTGTATTGAAAACTGGGGCCAGGACTCATGTCCTCGCTGAAATAAACGTAGCGGCCATCCGGCGAAACACACGGCTCGCCGGCATCCTGCTGATCGTTCCGGCGTTTGCTAAGCTGCAAACCCTCGAGGCCGCCGGCAGCGTGATACAACCACATCTCGCCGGCGCCCAGCGAGCGCGTGCCGGTGAAATGCTTGCGGGCGATGAGATACTTGCCATCCGGCGTCCAACTCGCGTTGTTCAACAAACGAAAATCTTCCTTCGTCATCGCTTTGGCGCCTGAGCCGTCGCGATTCATCACCCAAATATTATCCCCGCCGGCGCGGTCGCTGGTGTAGCTGATCTTTTTGCCGTCGGGACTGAAGCGCGGCTGCACTTCAAAAGCCGGGCCGCCGGAAAGCAGCTTCGCCGCCCCGCCAGTGATCGGCATGATATAAATGTCACCCAACAAATCGAAGACAATCTCTTTGCCATCCGGACTCACGTCGAGATTCATCCACGTTCCTTCCGTCGTGGTGAATTCCACCTCGCTGGTCGGGCCGTGCGCGGCAGTCACGTCCCACTCTTTTTTCTTTTGGGCATCTGATTTCTTGATGGAATCCGGCTTGGTGGTTTTCGTCGTATCGGCAGGCAAAACGTTGGCATAGAGCGCGGACGAAAAACAAAATAGAACCGCGCTGATCAAGGCGTGGAAGCGGCGTCGCTGCATAATCTCTCCCTCGAGATGAATAAGTTGTCTCACACAACCTGGGGATCAGGCTTTGGAATTTCTCTGCTTGTCGCTATTCATCAAAGCAAGGCGCAAGCCATGAGAAAGAATAGACAAAAGTTGGGGAAAAGTCAAGCGCAAAAATAAAAACGCCACTTGCTCTTGCAATAAACAAGTGGCGTTTTTATTCTCAGTGCTCAACTTACAGCAATCAGTCATCAGTCTCTCTGATGACTCGTTATTTCAAAAATATCATCCGCTTCGTCGTCTTAAACGCGCTGGTGATCAACTGGTACATATAAATTCCAGAAGCCGCCGTTTTGTCGAGCTTGTTGCGGCCGTTCCATTCAATGGCGTATTGGCCCGGATACATCGTTTCGTCAACCAATGTCCGCACCAGTTCGCCTTTCATATTATAAATGCGCAGTTGCACCGCCGCGCCGCTCGTCAAATGTGCCGGGATGCCGAAACGAATAGTCGTGCTCGGGTTGAACGGGTTGGGATAATTCTGCTGCAACTGAAACTCGGCCGGAATCGGCTGCAACGCCAATGTATGATTGACGACATGCGCCTCGTCGATGAGCAGGAAATCCGCGCTGGCGCTGGCCGGGCCGTCAATTTCAACTTGCATGATATTTTCGCCGTCGCGCAAATACGGCTGCAAATCGATGCTGATCTCACCTTCCTTCGGCATGCGATAAGCATTGAGCGTCTGCACGCCGCCTGGAGGTTCGGCGTACAAATCGAACCGCTCGCCATTCAAATTGACGCGAATCGACGTCAAGCCGCGATTGGCCAAAATAAGATAGCGATCCACCGGCCGGAATTTGAACGTGTAGTTTCGCATGCCGCGTTCGGCGGAAAGAATCGTCATCACCGGATCACACACATGCGTGTTGCCGCAGACATCGGTGATTTTGATGTCGAAGCCGAGATACGAATCCTGGCCGAGACCTTCGAGACGGAAATTGACTTGCTTATCGCCGGGCGTAAACGGATCGACGATCAGCTTGCAGTTATACAACAACAGCGGCTGGACGCTGGCTATGCCGCTTTCGTCATCCACGAAAGCGCCTTTCACGGTGCTGATGCCGCGAAAAGAAAACTTGCAAGCCGGCGGCGTTTTGTCAACACAAATTGGCTTAATGAGGCTCGTGTTGATCGCCGCGTTGAAAATATTGTCCGCCGGATTTACGAATCGCGCCGTAATCCCTCCGCCAAACTCCGCGGCAAAAATGGCCGGATCAGGCACGATGTAGACATCGCTATAGAACAGCGCTTGGGATTGGCTAAAACCGGTGTTGCCGACGAAAACCGGATCAGGAATAACGCCGTTATCGACGCGCGCGATATTCACCGTTCCGAAACCAAACTCATTGCCAAAACCAGCCGTGCCAATGGCGTTGCCATCCGGCGCGACGAGAAACCAATTGAAGGTGAGAATATCGCCGATATCGAAATCATCCACGGTGAATTGAAAACCGTCGAGAACGTTCAAGGTATCGTCAATCGTTTCGAGGTTTGCAATTGTGGGGGTGGTCGTCTCGTCACCAGGATTTATAACGCATTCACAGCCTGGAACGAGCGCGCACGCATTACAACGGTCGATTTGCCCCGCGGTGATTAAATCGATGAAAGGAATCGGTGTTCCGGTTGCTCCGGCCTTCCACATGATGGCCGTATTGGTAACGGAGGAGGCGGCCCAATTGTTGGGGGGATTATCGTTGCCGGGCGGCGGATCGCTCACCGGGCCGATGGGCCGGCCGTTCGCATCAATGGTGGCAGCAGTGAAAAAAGGCGCGCCGGGAAATGCCGAACCCTCGGCTATCGCGATATAGACGCCGGCGGCTGGTTTGTCCGCCCAATTTAAAGCCTCGAATAAGAAATGAAAACGATCATTTTCTGGATCACTCTTATCGGCGTCAATATGCGTAATACGAAAACAAAAGATGCTCGGCACACCGGGAACGGGAACGGGATCAAGGAGCAGATGGCTTGAGTTTGCTCGCTTGCCCGGCGAGATGGGATTGTTGAGCGACTGGCCAGTGGCCGTTGATATACACGTCGCTAAAGCGACGATAAAGAAACGACTCGATAATTTGTTTGACATAGCATCCTCCTACGTCTGATCAGGATAAGCGATCCCTGCGTAAATTGTAAAACGTAATGCGTAAGACGCAAGAATCACGTTTTACGCATTACGTCATTTGATACTATTTCAGCAACAGCAGCCGTTTGGTGACCCGATAATCACCGACCACGAGACGATAGATATAAACGCCGGCGGCGACCTGCGCGCCGCGATCATTGCGGCCGTTCCAGCGCGCAGTATAGCGGCCCGGCTGCATGGGTTCGTCCACCAACGTTCGTACCACTTCGCCGAGAATGTTGTAAATTCGCAGTTGCACTGTTGTTCCAGCCGCGACATGAGCCGGTATGCCGAAGCGAATCATCGTTTCCGGATTAAAAGGATTCGGGTAATTTTGCGACAACTCATAATCAACCGGCGGTTGTTGCAGCACCAGGGCGCGATCCGCTTCGTGAATATCATCGATGAGAAGAAGATCGGCGCCGCTTCCAGCCGGACCGGCCACTTCGATGCGGATATCGTTGTCGCCTGCCGGGCGCAAGTACGGCTGCAAATCAATCGTCATCTCGCCTTCACGCGGCATGGAGTAAACACCCAGCGACTGCACGACACCGCCGCGGCGTTCAGCGTCCAAACTAAAGCGCTTGCCATTCAACTCCACGCGAATCTCCGACAAGCCGCGGTTCGTCACATGAAAGTAGCGATCAACGCTGCGGAACGTGAAAACATACGGGCGGTTGGCGCGTTCGGCGCCAAGCTGCAGCATCACCGGATCGCAGATATGCGAGTTGCCGCAGACGTCGGTGATTTTGATATCGAAACCGATGTACGTGCTAAAGTCGATGGCATCGAGGCGGAAATTCACCTTCTTGTCGCCGGGCGTAAACGGATCGACGGTGAGCTTGGCATTGTACAAAAATAGCGGCTCGATTTTGGCAATGCCGCTTTCATCGTCCATGAAAACGCCGGTCACCGATTGATAGCCATGCGAAAAGGCGCAAGTCGGCGCGGTTTTGTCGGAAACCAACCGAACCCGAACGGTGTCGCGGCAAACCACCGATTTGCGACAACTGTCAATCACCGTGCAAGCTGCGATCAACGTATTCCAACCTGCGTTCAATTTGACGCGCGCGGCGAACGTGTTGCCGGCCACCGTCGCCGGCACGCCGTTCACTTCGCAAGTTGTTATGAAAGGTGGAACGCCGCCGATGATGGTGGTCGTGCCTTTCACGTCGAGACTATCCGTGCAGACGGCTGCGCTGTCTTTCGGCGTCGTGATGGTGAGCGTGCAAGTGAGCGGCGTTAATTTGGCGAAAACCGTAATCGTATCCGCCGCGACACAGGTGCTCAAAGAATCTTTCACCGTGAGCGCGGCGATAATCGTATTCGCGCCGTCGACGAGAGGGATTTTAACGCAATCGACCGGCACCGGAAAGCCGTTGACCTCGAGCGTTTTGGTGGTCGGCCCCACCGTTCCGGAAATCGTCGTGGCGACGCAAACTTCCATCGAATCGTCGCAGGTGATGGTGTTATCCTTGGGCGTCACAATTCCCACCGTGCAAACGAGAGGAGGCAAGGCGTTGGTCACAATGAGATTGAACTGCGTCGAATCCGACAGCGGCGGCGCGCCATTATCGGTTGCAAAAATCTTGATATTCGGATAACTGCCGGCATCGTCTCGGCCCGGCGTCAAGCGCAGCGCGCCGGTTCCGTTGCCATTGTCAATCAAGCCGGCAAAAGCAGGCATATTCCTGGCGCTCAAGGTAATTTTGTCGCCGTCCGGATCCGTGGCTGAAAGCGGGATATTCAGCGTCGCGCCTTCGTTCATCGTTTGATTCGCAATCGCCGTCAAAACCGGCGCCGCGTTGCCGCGGACGGTGACTTTGCCGTCGGTGACTTTCAAGACGTTCAGCAGGCTCAGAAACATCGAGGTGGTCATCTCGACAAATTCAAGATCGAGAGGGGAGCCTAAGCCGGCTGCGCCCACGACTTTGAAATTCACATTAAAGACATTAAATTTTCCCGAGACACCCCCGGCGACAAAATCATTCCATTCGAGCTCGTCGGCCGCGACCTTGATCAGAGTTGGGCTGTCCCACGGCGCCGGCGCGACGGTTAGACTCAGAAATTGAATGACGGCAGGGTCCCATTTTAACTTTGCCTGATACGCCGCGAGCCGGTTGTTGGGCGCCTGCACGGCGCTGACATCGATGTTGATCGCCACGCTGATGGTTTCGTTAACGCGCGGCGTGGCGTTATTGGGCACGCTTGCCGCTGTTGCCGTATCCGCAGACGAATACACTTCGATCTGCGCCCGGCCGTTTGTTGCCGCAGCCAGAAACAGAAAAAGGCCGGCGCAAAAAAACCTGCGGGCGTAGCCCACTGAATGTTTGTACGCAATTGATCTCATGAGAGCCTCCTAACGTTGGGGTACGAAGCTGTGATGCCAAAGTCCTGTTTGCAAAAAGAGATCGACGCTTAAAGTGAAAATGTGCAATACAAGCCAAACACGGAATCGAGCAGAATTTTATCGAGCGGGAAACGGAAAATCGCGCCGGGCACGGCTTTGCCGAAATCCAATTCGGCGCGGATGCTCACCTGGTTGATGGAGTTCGTGCCAAATGAATTGCCGGACGTCACCCAGGTTCGGGCGTTGTAAGCGGCGCCGAGATATAATTTCCCGACATCAAACCCGCCTTCAGCGCCGTAAAGAACAAAAAGCTCGCCGTCGTTGGCGCGACTTTTAAAAACGTCTTTCAAATAATCAAAACTGAGACTATCACGCTCGACGCGAATGGTGAATGAAGCGCCGCCGTAAGGTTTGAGGTTTAATTTGCCGACGCTGATCTTCGTTTTGATCGTGCCGTAGAACGGCAAAACATCCGGAATAAAAGCTTCTTGCCGGTCGATGTCGGCGAGTGAGCCCATAAATCCGGCAAAACCGGTTTTTGCCAGCGGCAAACGCGCGCCGACATCGATCGTCAAATTCTCATGAGCGAAGCGCAAGCCGAAGCCCGGGTTGCCGATGGTCTCGTCTTTCGTCGGCACCGGGTTGGTTTCGAGCTTGCCAAACGCAAACGGAAGCTGGCCCACGAAGTGGACGCGCTTATAAATCGGCAGCGATAAGGTGACGAACCAAGCTGTAGTCAGCGTTGACGGCTCGCCGCCGCCAAACTTAAATTGCGGTCGCAGCACTTCAATGCTGAGCGATTGCGCCGGGGCAAAAGACGGCAGCAAACACACAACGATGAGCACACTCACAAGGCGTTTCATAGCTGTTCTCCTGATCGTTACGTACCGTTATGATTTTGGAAAGCATCTTCCCTGAATTAACGCTTCTTTACGTCGCGGCGTGAATCATCTGAAAAGGTTCTCGCCTAAGAGTGTAATCATTTTGCCGAAAATGTCAAGCGTTTTTTGCAAAGGTTTTTCGAAGAATTCAAAAGAGAATTTTGCGTTTTACAGCATGCGCCAAGAATCACATAACAACAAGAGGTGGGATCAGCGTGATATCTCTGAACATTTTTACAATACATGCACTTATTGAAATTGCAGACTGTTGAAAATAAAAATAGGGGCGATATCCGTGTCGCCCCTGCTGACCATTTGAGCCTAACGCACCAGCATCATTTTCCGGCTTTGCATGAATTCCCCGGCTCGGAGCTGATAAATGAACACGCCGTTTGAATTGACCTCGCTTGGCTCGGGAAGATCATAAGCGATTTCCGTAGAACTTTTTGTGAAGGGAGAAATCATGGACGAATAAAATCCGCGCTCTTGAATTTGCGGATAAATTTTCGTATCTTGTCAGTCAAGCTGTGAGCTAGCGCTCAAGGATATGTATGTTAACGTGCCGGAAGTTCTGGTTCAAAAACAGAACAACTGAAAAGGAAGACATTTATGAGCAACACGGATTTGAACAAGCCCTCCCATTTTATTCGCGATATTATTGAAGAGCACAATCGCACCGACCGTTTCGGCGGGCGCGTTATAACCCGCTTTCCGCCGGAGCCGAACGGGTATTTGCACATCGGACATGCCAAGGCCATCTGCATTGATTTCGGCATGGCGCAGGAATACGGCGGGCGCTGCCATTTGCGCTTTGACGACACCAATCCCACCAAGGAAGAGCAGGAATATGTCGACTCGATCATGGAGGACGTGCGCTGGCTCGGATTCGATTGGGGCAAGCATCTTTATTTTGCCTCCGATTATTTTGAGCAGCTTTATGATTATGCCGTGCAGTTGATCAAAGCCGGCAAAGCTTACGTCGACGATTTGAGCGCGGAGGAAACGCGCGAGCTGCGCGGCACGTTGACCGAAGGGGGCAAGGCGAGTCCGTATCGCCGGCGTTCGGTCGAAGAGAATCTGGATTTGTTCGCCCGCATGCGCGCCGGCGAATTTCCCGATGGCTCCAAAACCCTGCGCGCGAAGATCGACATGGCCTCGCCCAATATCAACCTGCGCGATCCGGTGATGTATCGCATTCGCAAGGCCGAGCATCATCGCACCGGCGACAAGTGGTGCATTTATCCGATGTATGACTGGGCGCACGGCCAGTCGGATTCGATCGAAGGCATTACGCATTCGATTTGCACGCTGGAATACGAAGATCATCGCCCGCTGTACGACTGGTATCTCGATCAGCTCGGCATCCATCATCCGCAGCAGATCGAGTTTGCCCGCCTCAATCTCACGTATACGATGATGAGCAAGCGCCGGCTGTTGACCCTGGTGGAAAAAGGTTACGTCACGGGCTGGGACGACCCGCGCATGCCGACGCTCGCCGGTTTGCGCCGCCGCGGTTACACGCCTGAAGCCATCCGCGATTTTTGCGACCGCATCGGCGTGGCGAAGAGCAACAGCACGGTCGATATGGCGCTGCTCGAACATTGCTTGCGGGAAGATTTGAACAAACGCGCGCCGCGGGTTATGGCGGTTTTGCGTCCGTTGAAATTAGTAATTGAAAATTATCCCGAAGGCCAGGTCGAAGAATTGGAAGCCGTAAACAATCCGGAAGATCCCAGCGCCGGAACGCGCCAAGTGCCGTTCTCGCGCGAGTTGTATATCGAGCAGGAAGATTTTCGCGAAGATCCACCCAAGAAATATTTTCGTCTGTATCCCGGCAATGAAGCGCGTCTGCGTTACGCCTACATCGTCAAATGCGCCGGCGTGGTGAAAGATAAAAACGGCGAGATCATCGAGGTGCGCTGCACCTACGATCCGGCAACGCGCAGCGGCTCCGGCCAGGAAGGCAGGAAGGTCAAAGGCACGATTCATTGGGTTTCGGCGGCGCCGGCGATTCCGGCGGAAGTGCGCTTGTATGATTATCTCTTCACCAAGCCCAATCCCGACGAAGTCGAAGACGGCCAGGATTTCACCGTGAACCTCAATCCGAATTCATTGGAGACGTTGACCGCGTGCCGTCTCGAGCCGAGTCTGGCGAGCGCAGCGCCCGGCCAGCGTTACCAATTCGAGCGCCACGGCTATTTTTGCGCCGAGGCGAAAGATTCGTCGGCCAAGCATCTTATTTTTAACCGCACCGCGACGCTGCGGGATACCTGGGCGAAAATTGAAAAAGCCGGAATATAGTATTGCCACGAAAAAACTATCACGACCGCGAAGATTTTATTAACCACTAAGACACTAAGAAAAATCCGATTACCTTCGTGTCTTTGTGCCTCGTGGTTGAATTTGTTTGCGGTCAATACCGCGCTAGGAACAGTTACGACGAAAATTACTGTTTTATGTCTCGTTTGAATGATCTGAATCCGCAACAACGTGAAGCTGTCAGAAATACCGAAGGTCCCTTGCTCATTCTCGCCGGCGCCGGTTCCGGCAAAACCCGCGTGATTGCCTATCGTTTGGCTTATTTGCTCGAGCAGAAGCGCATCGCGCCGGAAAATCTTTTGGCCGTGACGTTTACCAACAAGGCGGCGCGCGAGATGAAAGAACGCTTGGAGAGCTTGGCCGGCAAGCCCGCGGCCAAAGTCACGCTTTGCACTTTTCATGCTCTCGGCGTGCGCATTCTCCGCCAACATGCGGAATCCCTGGGCTATCGCAAGAATTTTGTGATTTACGATGAATCCGACCAGCTGGCGCTGGTTCGCGAGATCATCAAAGACGAAGCCATGGATTTTGCCGGACATCAGCCGGCGCAACTGCTCGGCCGCGTCTCCGCGGCCAAAAACAACGGCCACGCCCCGGCGCAAAATGCCAAAACGCAAAACCCCGAAGAGCTGCTGTTTCAAGAGCTTTATCAGCGCTATCTCGAGCGCACGCGCGGTTTCAACGCCATCGATTTCGACGATATTCTGATTTTGGCCGCGAAACTTTTGGTCGAGCATCCCGAGATTTGCGCGCAGTATCAAAAGCTTTATCGCTACCTCATGGTGGATGAGTATCAGGACACCAATCCGCTGCAAGATCGTTTCATCGGATTATTGACCGGCCGGCGCCGGAATCTCTGCGTCGTCGGCGACGATGATCAATCGATTTACTCCTGGCGCGGCGCCAATCCGGAAATCATGCTGCATTTCGAGCAAAAGTATCCCGGCGCCGCCGTCATCAAGCTGGAGCAGAATTATCGCTCGACGCAATTGATTTTGGACGCCGCCAATGCGGTGATCAAAAATAACCAGCGCCGCAAAGAGAAAAATTTGTGGACGGCGCGGCAGGGCGGCGCGAAAATCAAGGTGCTGGCCGGCGCCAATGAGAATGACGAAGCGGAAAAACTCTTCGCGGAAATCACCAGCCGGCGCCTGCTCGATCCGCAACGGCGTTTTAGCGATTACGCCGTTTTGGTCCGCACCAATTTTCAAATGCGGCCGTTGGAAGAAGCGGCGCGGCTGGCGAATGTGCCGTATCAACTCATCGGCGGCGACTCGTTTTACGACCGCGCGGAAATTCGTGATGTCATCGCCTATTTGAAAGTCATGCGCAATCCCGACGACGAGCTGAATTTCAAACGGGCGCTGCACTTTCCCAAACGCGGCATCGGCAGCCAGACCTTGCTTCGGCTGCACGCGTATTGCCACGCGCATCACAAAAGCCTCTATCGAACCTTTCACGAGGCCGAGTTCATTGCGGATTTGCGCCCGCCGATGGTTCATGCCATGCTGCAATTTGTCCACTTGCTCGACGAGTTTCGCCGCAAATTTCGCGACAGCAAGCTCAGCGCTGTCGCCGAGGAATTGGTCAAACGCCTCGATTTTATCCGCGCCCTGCAGGAAACCTCGGCCGACGAGAAGATCATCGAAAAGCGCCAAAACAACGTGCGCGAATTTCTCGGCAGCTTGAAGCGTTTCGAGCAGAGCAGTGACGATCCCTCCCTGGCGGGTTTTCTCGACCGCCTCAGCTTGGTGGCGGACACCGATTATCTCAACCGGCAAGTCGATCGCGTCGTGATCATGACCGTCCACGCGGCCAAGGGTTTGGAATTTCCCTGCGTTTTTCTTTACGGCATGAACGACGGTCAATTTCCCAGCCGCCGGGCGTGCGAAGAAGGCGGGGAAGAAGAAGAGCGGCGCTTGTGTTACGTGGCGATGACCCGCGCCCAGCGGGAGCTGACGGTAAGTTTTTGCGAAAAGAAAACGCGGTACAAAGAAGAGCTGGCGCTGGCGCCGTCGCGCTTTTTGCGGGAGATTCCGGCAGCATTATTCGAGCGGTCGCCGTTTGAAGCCGAAAGCCCCGAAGCCGTGGCTCACCGTGAAGCCGCGGAGCAGGAGGCGGCTTTGGCGATGATTCAACAAATTAAAGCCTCTCTGGCGCAGCCGCCGCGTGACGCAAAAAGAGCTTGACTTTTGCGCAGATTATCTTTATTTTATCTACTGTCTATGACATCGCGGGGTGGAGCAGTCTGGTAGCTCGTTGGGCTCATAACCCAAAGGTCGCGGGTTCGAATCCCGCCCCCGCTACAAACGTAAGTACATGATTTTGCGCAGAAAGGGAATCTTAACGATTCCCTTTTTTATTTGGTGGCAGGGACAAATGTGGACAGGGTTGGACAAAAAATGACGCAAATTTGACGCAAACTTATCTTACCTTTTTTTCAATTCCTTTTTCACGGCGTCAGCAACTTCATCCGGCGTTCCGGCCCGTTCCTCCGTTTCGCTCCATCGCCATTGGCTGAGATAAGCGTCGGCATCGGTCAACCCCTGCGCTTGAGCCGCCTGGTCGATTCGCGCCATGAAGTGCGGCGGCAATTCGATTTTGGTTTCATCAAAATCATCCCAGGCTTTGACCTGCGATGGAATATCCTGCCAATAGAGTATTTGATAAAAAGCCATGATCAGTCCTCGACATGTAAAATTAGATTTGAAATTTTGGCAGAATGGTTGAAGGGCAGAATAATTAAATCTTTCGATTTTGAATGCTTCAGAAAAATCATTCTGCCGAATAATTATTCTGCCTTATTCGGACATTCGCAGAGTAAAACTACCCTTTGCCAACCAGACGCAAAAACAAATCGACGGCGCTGGAGGCGTCGGCACCGTAACCGTCGGCGCCGATTTCGTCGGCATACATCTGGCTGATCGGCGCGCCGCCGATGGCCATTTTGATATGGCCTTGCCCTTTTTCTTTGAACCCATCGATGACGGTTTTCATGTAGGTCATGGTGGTGGTCAGCAAGGCACTCATGCCGATGACGTCCGGCTTGAACTGCTCGGCGGCGGCGAAGAATTTTTCAAGGCTTTGATCCACGCCAAGGTCGTGAATCTGAAACCCGGCGCCCTCCGCCATCATGCACACCAGATTTTTTCCGATGTCGTGCAAATCGCCGCGCACGGTTCCCATGACAATCACTCCAGCGGGCTTAACGTCGGAATCGTGCGCAGACAGCAGCGGCTTGAGGACCGCCATGCCGGCCTTCATGGCGCGGGCGGCAATCAGGACTTCGGGCACATAAAGAATGTTGTGTTTGAAGTCTTCACCGACGACGCTCATCCCGGCAATCAGCCCTTCGTTCAAAATCTCCTGAACGCTTCTTCCTTCAGCCAGAGCGTCTTTGGTCATTTGTTCGACTTCTTTGGCTTTGCCTTCGTACAGGCATTGATTCATCACGGCATAATCAGGCATATAGTATTGCTCCCAAAAAACTGTTACGATCACGAAGATTTTGTAGCGCCCCGCCGCAGCGGGGGAAGTCTGCGCTACGTTTTCCTTTGGGAATTAAATTCCTCTAATGCTTGCAACATCGCCAGAATGTTTTCGCGCGACATTCCCGGGCTCACGCCGCCGCCGACGGACAGAATGATTCCTTCGCCGCCGCTCTTTTCCAGAACTTCCAGCGTGGCCTCGCGCACTTCTTCTGGCGTGCCGCGGACGCCGATTTCCAATGGATTGACATTGCCCATCAAGCACATCCGGTCGCCGACGCGCGCCTTCACTTCGGCGATGTCGGTTTGCTTGCCCCAGTTCAAAACGTTGAACCCGCAATCCGGCAGATGATCGAGGCACGCGGCGATTTCCGCGTCGTTATGATAAATTTTGACCCAGTCTTTTGGAAAGGCGGCGCAAATTTTTTTCAAATAAGGATGGGCAAATTCCAAATAATGCTCTTCGTTGATAAATCCCACAATGTCGTCCAAAATGAAAATGCCTTCCACCGTATCTCCCATGATTTTTGCCTGAGCTTTCAGCCAGTCGATGATCAGACTCGTGCAGCGATCGATCAGCTTGTGCGCCCATTCCGGCTTTTCCACGATGTCGATCATGAACTCAGTCGTGCTGCGAACAAACCCGGCGGTACACAGCGGACCGCGAGAGGTGACCAGAGGCAGAATCTCTCCCTGGTCAACGATGCGTTGCTTCTGCATTTTGATGCGATGCAGCGTCATCCCCATGAAGGCGTCGTTCCCCACTTCATATTCCGGGAACTTTTCGAGGTCCTCAACTTGGTAGAGCGTGTGATATTCGCTGGGCGTATTATTCTGCCAGAATTTGATCTTGGCGCCCAGGACCGGCGGTTCCGCCGCCATGCCGTACTCCAGCCACCACGAAGGCACGAAAATAATATCCGGATATTCCCGATGAATCTTGAGATTGGACTGGAACCACAGCTCCGAATCGAGATAGTAATCCATGTGATTCAAACCAAGATAACCGGGTATCCATGGGCTGTCGATGATCAAGGCCATGGGAACCTTGTCCAGTTTTTCCAGGCGGGCTGCCCTCTTGAAAATTTCCCATTGTTCGGGTTTCATGTTTTTGTTCCTTCACATTGTCACAAAGATTTCCGTGTCGGTGATTTTCAATTCAACTCCCGCGGCTTTTGCCGCTTCCTGAAGCGCGGCATTCAGCATGATGACGGGATCTTTACTAACCTCGAGCTTCCTCATCAACCCTTCGCCTTTCTTCGTGCCAACGACAAGGGTAATTTTCAGTCCTTTACGCTTGCAGGATACTCGCGTGCCATCTTCAAGTTTTGTGTTCATCGGCTTGATGAAAGCATCTATATAATGAACACCGATGCCGGATTTGTCTTTGACCTCCGGAGATAGTTTTTCTGTTGCCGTCTGATTGAGGTCACAAAGTTTTATCATGATTGATACTCCAGGATTTTGCTATCCGCGCTTTCAGTAATCCCTCGTGGCGAGTGGGTAGCGCAGACATCTTGTCTGCAGTCAGGATGACTGCGCTACGTTTTTTTCCAACTCATTACCGTTTTCAGGATTGTTCATTTGCTCCTCATTCTGCGCCAATGCGTAATGAATCACTTCCAACACCAGGCCCCATTTATGCTCGCGGCTGAATGAATCACAATAACAACCCGCAGGACTGAATTGGCGCTTCCACATCAACACTTCATTCAGCGGCCTGCCCAGCAAGGGCTTTTCATTTTCAATCGTCTGCTCGAGCAGCTTGGCATTGCTGAGATATTCGCACATCGAGGCATGGCCGGTGTCACCCGGAGCAGGCGCGCAGCTCATCTCCACGATTCTGTAGCCTTCTCCCGGCGAGCCCAGCTTGAGATGATAATCATATTCCGGGCGACGTCCCAAATTCGAGCACGTTGTGCCTTCATATCGAAATCGCGCCGACACCGAACCGTTATCAAGAATGTTCAGTTGCAGCCGCTCCTGCGACCACTTGCGAAGCGCGCGCGAGCCAACCGAGTACTTTGCATCGTGGTCAAGCATTGAATGATTCAAGACCCTTCCGTTCATGATTTCATAGCGCGGCATTAGCCGCAACCAAAACAATTGACAATTCAAAATCTTCGTCGCGAATGCTGATAAGGCGCTCTGCGATACTGGCAGGATGGCATGGAACAGTTTTCACATGGAATCAATTGCGCAAGATTTCGAACCCGATTCACGTGCCGTGTGATGCCAAAAACCGCGAGCAGTGATTTTTTCGGCCTGAGCATGCCGGTGTCCAGCGCCTGAATCTCTTCACGAAAATTCTTTCGCCGAATCAGCTCCAACAGTTTTCTCTGATCCGCTATATCCCACTCCGGATAACCCGGGCTGTAATGGGGCAGAACTGCCATCCCGTGTTGATCGGCCCAAGCGCATAAACGCGCGCCCGTGGTCGTGACCAGATGCTCGACAACCGCAGAGCCGTACATTTCCCCAAAAAAGTATTCGTCGGGTTTTTCTTCCAGCCAAAGTTGGCGCGCCTTTTCTTCACATTCTCTGCCCGCGCTCACCGCCGCCAGCACCGCCGTATGAGCTTGCGCTTCGAGCCATTGCTCGTGAAGTCTTCGCGAGGAGAAATCAACGCCGTCGATTCGGAGCCGTCCATTTGAAAAATCAAGCTCTTCGGTTTGCCGCGCATAAATCCACGGCTTGCCATTTTCGGCGTACCAGCTTCTTGCCCAATTCGCCAGTTCGCGAGGCTGATCGGTTAACACATAGTGCCGGGGATATCCCAACAAGCGTTTGTATTCAGTCTCCTGAACATTCGTCTCCGGCTGGGTGTCATGCAGCTCAATCATACTTGCATCAAGCATAAGTCGGAACCAAAAAGAAAAGCGCACGCAAAGACGCAGAGACGCAAAGAACCCGCAAAGAAAAGCATGGATGGCATACACGAAATCATATTGGGCATGAAAGAATAAAGCTTTTCTTTGCGGAAACTCTGCGTCTTTGTCCCGCCACTGCGGGATGAATGTTTTTGCTTTTTCTGCAGAGATTTCACTTTTAATGGATTAAAGTTTCGACCGGGTTGAATTGGCACCCGTCGACAAAGTAATCGAAAAAACCGGGATGCGTTTCCAGGCGACAGTGCTTGACTCTTTTTACCAGATTCTCCAGCTCCAAACGTTTGGCGCGCGACAAAAGCGCAATGCAGGCGCCTTCGATGGAAGCATTGCCAACCTGCAGGATTTTTGCGCTGGCGATATTCGGAATCAAACCAATCCGTTTCGCAGCTTCCACGTTCAAATGGCGGCCAAAACCGCCGGCGAGATAAAAGACTTCCAGGTCGTCGAATCCAATTCCGTATTCGTCCATGACAACGCGCAAACCGGCGACATTGGCGCCTTTGGCCTGGGCCAATTCGTTAATGTCACTTTCATTTAGATGAATTTGGCGAGCGCCGCTTGAATATAAATCAATTCGCTGATCGCCATTCTCAAATCGCCCCAGACTATTCATGCGTTCATTCCTGAGAAGCTCGCTCAGCAGATCAATCAGGCCGGAGCCACAAATTCCTTCTGGGTTGCCGCCGCCGATGACGCGACAATCAATTGCGCCATCGGCATTGATTTTTACTCTCTCGATGGCGCCCGGCAATCCGGGCATGCCGCAGGAGATGTTGCCTCCCTCGAAAGCCGGGCCTGCCGGACAGGATGCCGCAAGGATTTTGTTTTTGTTGCCGACAATCAATTCCGTATTTGTGCCAATGTCCATTAGAGCTATTAAGCGCTCTTCATTTGCAATATCCACCGCCAACATGCATGCTGCGGCATCGGCGCCGACATGGCCGCTGATAATCGGCAAGCCGTAAACTCGCGCCTTTGGATGAAGCGACAGCAGCAAGCGTTTTGCAGATGCAGCCAAGCTGGTCGTTGTCCGGAGTCCGGCAGCCATTTCCAACTCGGTGATGGATTGATACGGGTTTTGCCCGATTGAATAAACACTGAGCCGAAAGAACAGATCGCGCATGGTGGAATTTCCGGCAACGGCCAATTCGTAAATCAAATTCGGATCGACCGGAAATTCCTCGATAGCATGGCTCAAATAGCCGGCGAGCGTTCTTTGCAGCAACTTGCCACTGTGCGTGGCGTCGTAATGAATCCGCGACATCACCTCGGAGCCGCCGAACCGTTGCGGATTTTCAAAAGCTGCGTCGGCAACGACTTCTCCGGTTTCCAGATTCAAAAGCCGGATAACAACGGTGGTCGTTCCCAAATCCATCGCCAGCCCGTAGATTGGCCCGTCCGTGCGTTCGATTTCTTCGCCATCCAAAAGAATCCGATCGCCGTCGCGAGTGACGGCAGGATCAAGTTGCAAGTTTTGATGATGCGTCGGAAGCTGCAGGGCGCGGGATTCGATCCGCATGTCGCCGCGCCGCATGGTATGGCAGCGGACAACGCCGGAGTCTGCGATAATCCGGCATCGGCAGGATAGCCGAAAGTTGTCCTGCAAGTGATCTTCCTGCGGAACCGTCTCGGAAAGACATTCCATCCCTTCAGCAATTTCAACCAAACATTCCTTGCACTTCCCTTGCTTGTTACACGAAGTTGGAACATGTATTCCAAGCGCCTCCGCGTAATCGAAAAGCGAAGCGCCGGGCGCGACGTTTGTGCGATAATTGTTGAAATGCAACTCTACGCTCATGTGACTAACGTTGCTTTCACAGTAACGATTCAGATACATATTGAAAGGCAAAACTATTCAGGGCAAAACAATCAAAAGCTTTTTAATAGTCTTGCCCCCAATGGTTTTGCCTTGGCTTTTTCATTGTTGACAGTAATCCTTGAATAGTTACAATCAATCTTCGCATTATTTCAGCAGTCACTTTGGTAGTTGCAGCACCTCAGCGCCAGCCAGCAAAATTGTGCCGATACCATGCACATCATTGAGCGGCGCTGGACGCCGGTAGTAATGAACCAAATCATCACTCACAACCGTGCCAGTACAGACACCTTCAACTTGTCCATCGGGACGGATCTTTGACTGTACACCTTCCCACCCGCGCTGCGCAATCGAAGCGTAACGCGGCTCAAGATAGCCTTGGTTAATCGCCCGCGCCATCACATAAGTAAACATGGCGCTGCACGAGGTTTCAAGATATGAATCCACCTTGTCGAGCAGCTGATGCCACAGACCCTCGCCGTTTTGATAACGTGCAATTCCCAGAATGTGCCGCCGCAATAACGCCAGCAACGTGTCGCGCTGCGGATGGTCTTTCGGCAACCGATCCAACAAGTCAACCTGCGCCAGCATCGCCCATCCATTGGCGCGTCCCCAAAATGCTACGCCTCGGCGATCTACATCCGAATACCAACAGTGATGCATGAGTCCCCTCTCCTCATCGAACAGATACTTGTGAAAGTTGATGACCTGTTGCGCTGCATCATCAAAGTAGCGCCCATCGCTCGTCAATTCCCCCATGCGGGAAAGAAACGAAAGGCTCATATAAAGATCATCCGCCCACAGTGTCCACTTGTGCGGGAACGAGCGGACGAGCGTGCTGTCTTCGATTCGATGTTGTCGCTTGAGTATGTGCTCCGCAGTCTGATCGATATAAGCGCGGTAACGCTCTTGCCGATCTTGGCGGTAAACTTCGATCACACTCGCGCCCATCGCGCCGCAATCGTCCAACTCTTCTATGATGAAACGCTGGCCGAAAGGATAATTCCACTTGTCCTCGCCTTTATATTTGTTTTCAAAGTAGCGATAGTTGTCGAAACCAAAGGCGATGTTTTTGCGCGCGAACTCGCTGTAAGCCGGTTCACTGAACGCCTCTCCCAACATGATCATCGCGATATTGAGCACGCCATTCCAATAGCGCCAATCCGTGTAAGCGCTTTCCGGACGCAGTTGCGCCTCCACCGGCGCCTGTTCGGGAGATTCGAAACGCTTTCCGCTTTTCTGATCGACGAACTGAAAGGTAGCATCCTTGAGCACGCCATCAGCCACCGCGCGAATCATCTTCTCCGTATCCGTTGATCCTTGATCCCTGGCCGGCTCAGGCTTGCAATAGAATCTGAGGAAGGCAAGAACGAAAATCATGAGGAGGTTGAAGGTATTTTTCATGTTGTGATCTGTTTTATTTAGACGCTAAGCGCCAAAACTTAGAATGAAATTCTAAAAGTTTTTTATCGATTCACGACCAGATTTAACACGGAGAAAACAGAGCGAACGGAGAAAAATATTTTATTCAAAAAGCTTTCTCTGCGAACTCTGTTTTCTCCGTGTTTGAAAATTTTTTGATTGTCTCGTGCTCGGGATCCGCGTTGTGCATTAAATTCCGGCTTTCTTCCTTTCGCCATTGACCAATCTCCAGATGCCCAGCGGATTATCATTCTTTAGTTCATCGGGCAAAAGCGTATCCGGAAAATTTTGATAACAGACCGGTCGGGTGAAGCGGGTAATCGCCAGCGTGCCGACTGAAGTTGAGCGGCTGTCGGTCGTGGCCGGAAACGGCCCGCCATGAACCATCGAATGGCAAACTTCAACCCCGGTTGGAAATCCATTGCGGATCAATCGCCCGACTTTTCGTTCGAGAATGCCGATCAGGTCGGCATAATTTTTCAGGTCATCATCGGTCGCCCAGAGCGTCGCAGTCAGGTGGCCTTGCAGTTTTCGGGCAATCGCGAGAAGCTCGGATTTATGATTTGCGGTCACCGTCAAAGTAGCAGGGCCGAACACTTCTTCTTCGAATCGTTCATTGGCTAAAAAATGAGCGGCGCTGGTTTGCAGTATACAGGCCGTGCCCTGAAAACCAGTCCCCGCGGTTTTGCCCGTTGCCAACACTGCAACGCCCGCTTGCTTGCCGAGGCTTTCAATCGCACTTTGGTAAGCCTGATGAATCCCGGAGGTGAGCATGGTTGCAGAGACGGCTTCCTGAAAGTTGCTCGCCATTTCATTTTGAAATTGGGCGGCGTCTGCGGAGGCTTCACAAAACACCAACCCCGGATTCGTGCAAAATTGGCCCGCCCCCAATATGATGGAGGCCGTCAAGCCTTTGGCGATTTCCGTTTTTTTCTCGCGCAGCGCGCCCGGCAGGATAAACACCGGATTGGCGCTGCCCATTTCAGCGTAAACTGAAATCGGCTCGGCCCGTCGAACGGCGGCATCGAAAATTGCTTTGCCGCCTTTCAGAGAACCGGTGAAGCCGATGGCTTTTATCAATGGATGCTCGACGATTGCCATTCCAACCTCGGTTGATTGGCCATGCATCATGGAAAAAATTCCCTCCGGCATGTTCGTTTTTTGAATGGCATTTTGAATTGCACAAGCAACCATTTCGCAAGTGCCGGGGTGCGCCGGATGGGCCTTGACAACAACCGGGCACCCGGCTGCCAGCGCTGATGCCGTGTCGCCGCCCGCAACCGAAAAAGCCAATGGAAAATTGCTGGCGCCGAATATTCCAACCGGTCCCAACGCTTTTTGCATGCTGCGGATATCCGGTTTTGGCGCAGGCTGTCGTTCGGGATCCGCTGTATCGATACGAGCGTCCACCCATGAGCCTTCCCGCAGAAGTTGGGCGAATAATCGCAATTGGTTTACCGTTCGCCCTCTTTCTCCGGTCAATCTGGCCAACGGCAGGCCGGTTTCTTCGTTGCATCTTTGGAGCAGGCCGTCGCCGAGCGCCATGATTTCATCCGCGATTTTTTCCAGAAATAAAGCGCGTTCCCGTCCGCTGCGGTTGCTGTATTGCAGGAAAGCCTCCTCGGCTTTCTGAATAGCCTCATCGATTTCCTGCCGCGTTGCTTCATAAAATGGCGGCGACAGACTCGCGCCGGTTGCAGGATTGACGGCCTGAAAAGTGACTTTACCCAGACCTGATCGGTGGTTGCCGATAAAATTGCGTCCAGTGATTTCCATAATTTTATTTCACGTTATTACTTCACCAACAGGGGTAGCGCAGACATCTTGTCTGCGGCAGGCAAGATGCCCAATGGCACTAATTTTTTAAAAAGGCATGACAGAAAAATGGAGGGCAGAAAAATATTTATGGCTTATTGGTGTCTAACTGTGGATATTTTTTGATTAAACCCAATATCCATATTTCTGTCCTACATTTTTCTGTCTTTGCTTTAGAATAGTTTTGCCCCAAATCGTTTTGCCTTATTTAAAAGTTAGCAACATTGGGCAAGATGCTTGCGCTACGCCTTCCCTTGTGAGTGAGGCATTACTATTTCACTGTATTTACCAGCGTGCCTATTGGTTGAATGGTGATGCGAATCTCATCACCACTTTGTAAACTGAAATCATTTGGAGGAACGATGCCGGTTCCCGTCATGAGCAAGCTGCCGTGCGGGAAGGAGCACTCGCGATATAAATAGGAAACCAATTCCTCCGGCTTTCTTTTCATCTGTTTGATGTCGACATTTCCTGCAAAGACTTGCCGGTTTTCCCTTCTCATTTCGATGTGCACGGAAGTATGATCGGCGAGAGGTTGATCCGTCACATAAATGCACGGGCCGAGAGCGGCGCAGCCGTCATACGTTTTCGCCTGCGGCAGATAAAGCGGATTCTCGCCCTCAATGCTTCTCGAGCTCATGTCGTTGCCAATCGTGTAACCAACGATTTTGCCATTCGAAGTGATCATGAGCGTAAGCTCCGGCTCGGGAACATTCCAGACAGAATCCCGGCGGATTCGTACTTTACCGCCGGACCCGACGACACGATGCGACGTCGCTTTGAAAAATAGCTCCGGACGTTCGGCTTCATAAACACGCGCATAGAATTCGCCGCCTCCGGCAGCTTTTGACTCCTCCTGGCGGCCTTGCTTGCTGCGGAAATACGTTACACCGCTTGCCCACAACTCTTGAGATTGAATCGGCGCTTCCAAAACAGAGGCGATGAGCTGCCGACCATTATCTCTCGGCTCAACCGCGCGCACGATTTTCGCGAGTTTGCTAAAGAGATCGTCATCATTGACGAAGGCATCCCAGTTTTCGCCTTCCAACAAATGAAAGCCGTGATCTGTTTCAATGAAGATGCCGGTTTTTATTTTGTAGAGTTTCAATCTCAAAACCCTAAGTTTGTTTCGGCCCGCATAGCAAAGGCATGCAGCAAAAACATTCAAAAGACAGAAAAATGGAGGGCAGAAAAATGATTCGCAAGCGGATCAAATTTGTCATGATTCCGCGTAGCGAAATGTTTACCCCACTTTGCGGGGTTCTTTGCTCCAGGAGAGCGATGAAGTCACCGTTTTTCACCAGGGCAAGCGCGCCGCCGATGGATGATTCGGGCGAGATGTGCAACACCACGGTTCCATAAGCCGTGCCGCTCATTCTGCCGTCCGAAATGCGGACCATATCCTTCACGCCTTTCAGAATTAATTTCTTGGGAAGATCAACGTTGCCCACTTCGGGCATGCCAGGATATCCTTTCGGGCCGACGCCTTTTAGCACGATGACGCACGATTCGTCGATATCCAGATTTGGATCATCAATGCGCGCATGATAATCTTCCATGCTTTCAAATACGACGGCGCAGCCCCGGTGTTTCATCAATGCAGGCGTCGCTGCCGAGGGCTTGATCACCGCGCCATTCTCGCACAGGTTTCCCTTGAGCACGGCAATCCCCGCTTCCGGTTGCAACGGCTTGTCGATACCGGCAATCACTTCGCGGTTGAAACATTCGGCCTTGGCGTTGTTCTCTTGCAGCGTTTTTCCGTTTACTGTTATCGCCTCCTGATGAAGGCGGTCGCCCAGCTCTTTGATGACAACGGGCAAACCACCGGCATAAAAAAAATCTTCCATCAGGAATTTTCCCGAGGGCATCAAGTTGACCAATAACGGAATTTTGCTGCCGAGCCTGTCAAAATCTTCGAGGTTTAATTTTATCCCAATCCTTCCCGCGATCGCCAACAAGTGAATGATCAAGTTGGTGGAGCCGCCTACTGCCGCATTGACGACGATGGCATTTTCAAACGCATTTCTGGTAAGAATGCGGGACAACTTCAAATCTTCTCGAACCATCTCCACGATTCGGCGACCCGAGAGTTGCGCGATGACTTTCTTCCTCGAGTCAACCGCCGGAATCGCCGCTGCGCCGGGCAGAGTCAATCCCAAAGCTTCAACCATTGTGGCCATGGTCGAAGCGGTTCCCATGGTGTTGCAATGCCCGTTGCTGCGCGCCGCGCAAATTTCCGCCTCCAACAAATCCTTTTCGGAGAATCCTTCCGTCTTTTGCTTCGTCTTGATCATCCAGTTAAACGAACCGGAACCGATGCAATCTCCTCTGAAGCGGCCATTCAGCATCGGGCCGCCGGGCACGACGAGCGTGGGCAAATCGACGCTGCATGCGCCCATCAAGGTCGAAGGCGTCGTCTTGTCGCAACCCGTTAAAAGCACCACGCCATCCAGCGGGTTTGCGCGTATTGACTCTTCCACGTCCATGCTCACCAGATTGCGGAACAACATGGTCGTGGGCCGCATGATGGTTTCGCCCAACGAGGTCACGGGAAATTCGAGGGGAAATCCGCCCGCCTCCAACACGCCCTTTTTCACGATCTCGGCAAAATCCCGCAAGTGGCCGTTGCAGGGCGTCAGCTCCGACCAGGTGTTGCAAATGCCGATAACCGGCCGCCCGCGGAAATGATCGTCGGGATAACCCTGATTTCGCAGCCATGAACGGTGGACGAAGCCCATCTTGTCATTGCCGCCAAACCATTCTTGGCTGCGGAGTTTTTTCGTGTCCACTTTCAATTCTTTTGATTACGTTCTTTAGCGTGCTCTGCTATATCCACAAGAGGAGCTATCCAAATATCTTTTTCATTCTGCTTGAGAAAGTGCAGAAGTTTTCGGTGGTTACTCAACGAGATGTCGAGAGAATGCTCGCCGCCGATGCCGTGAAAGAGGAAAACGATCAAGGCCTGGCGTTGCATCGCTTGCTTGACCAAAGCGATAAGCTCCTCACCGGTTTGCCCGCTGACGACATAAGAGTCAACGTCGAACAAGTCAATTTCATCAATTTGGGGCGTCCTTCCTTTTACGCCGCGCGCGGCGACAAATTCAGTTTTGATTTTGTCCACATACGATGAATCACCGATTTTCGTATCGCCGCAAGGGTAGGCAAAGGATCGCTTCGTTTTGCCGTTGAGAGCTTCGAGCAGGGTGTTGGCCATTTTTATCTCATCGACCAATCGTTGCATCGTATAATTTCCCAGATCGTAGTCGGGCTTCACCCATTCTCTCCCCGGCAACTTTCCCGTACACGGATGAAACAAAGTATGATTGCCCAACTCATGCCCTTTGCTCGCCACCACTTTCCATTCCGCCACGCGTTCTCGAAAGGCGGGAAAATATCCGGATAAATAAAACGTGCCCTTCAAACCCAAAGAACCCAAAATCGGAACGGCGTTATCTAAATGAACGTTCAGAGCATCATCATAAGTGAGGGACACTGCACATTTTTTATTGTGCCCCATAGCTTTGTCTTGCGCGTTCATTGTAAATCCGAACCCTGATAGAAAGATCAAAGGAACTATTCTTTTTGCTGTCACAAATAACTTTTAAGCAAAGGTTGAATTTTTGATTTCCACTATATCCTTCCTTTTATAACATTAAGATGAATTGAAAAAAAGCCATGACAGAAAAATGAAGGACAGAAAAATAGGCTCAAGTTTGATCCTGGAAAAACGAGCGCCTAAACATTCCGCTGTGCGGAATCATGACAAAAATGATCCGCTTAAGGATCATTTTTTTGTCAACCATTTTTCTGTCTTTCGAATCACTTCAAAAGATTATTCTTGCCCAGAAACTCCCTGATAGCAGCATAGCTTTTCAATAAATCTTGCCGATTGAAGCCGCCGTGCTTCGCGCCGCGAATGGTAACAAGTTGATTCGGCACACCGGCTTTGTCCAACGCCGCGTGCAACTGCACCGCGTGATTGTAGGGAACAATATCATCCCGGTCACCGTGAATCGTGATGATCGGCGGCAGTCCGGCGCGGACATAGTTGATGGGTGAAACTTGTCGCGCCAGTTCCTGCCGATTGCTCATGCTGCCGAACCATTCCATCGCATAATGTTTTGCATTCGGGCCGTCAATCAAGTCAGCCACATCAGTGATGCCAAACCAGTTCACGATGGCGGCAACTTTCGTTTCCGGTTCTGTTCCTTTTGCCCATCGCGCGCTGTCAGCCGTCGGGCACTGCCGGTCAAAAACAGACCGCGCTGGAAATATTCCGGTGATCAAAGCGAGATGCCCGCCGGCTGAAGTGCCGGTCAGCACAAATTTTGAAGCGTCCAAGTTATACTGCTTGGCATTGTATGTTGCCCATCTGAGCGCACAGCGACAATCCTCTACCGCCGCCGGCGCTAGAGAGTTGCGCGCCACACGATATTCCACATTGATCGCTGCCCATCCCAGAGACAAATATGGAAGCAGCCAAAACACATTGCGTTCTTTCTGCCCTGCCACCCAACCTCCGCCGTGAAAAAGAATCAGCGTAGGATGCGGTACGCTACGATTTTTGGGCAGATACAGATCAAGCTTCAACTCGGTATTGTTTGCAACAGCGTAGGTGATGTTGGGCAGTATATCATATTCACCTGCAACGTAATCCGCCCATTTGTCGGAGCCCGGAGTTTGTGCCTGTCCAAGACTCGTATCACAAACTACGAGTAGCACGACAAACAGTGCAAAAGCATAAAACGTTCGGATCATAGTTCCTCCATAAACACAATCAGCATTATATACCACTCTTATCACTTCTTCCAACCTCGCTGATAACTCTCCGGCGGCCCCAAATAACTCGGCTTGACGTCGCCGGTTTCTATCACCAGTTTTTGCAAAACCACGCCGGGATCAATCATCCAAAATTTCAAAACATGTTTTCCCGGTTCATTGAGCACGTGTTTCGAAATCTCAACGGTGACATTGTTGCGCACGGATTCTTCCCAGTCCTGAAAAGTTTTGTCGGCGTGCATGTTGATGATCTGCGGCGGCTCATCGTCGAATGAAATCGCGTAGCGCAAGCCTTGATTGTTGTGAAAATTCAGCGTTGGAGATAGATAGGCTTTCACCTTCACTTCGCGTTTGCTGAAAAAATGAATTTGATATTCCAAACGCGCGCCGTTTCCCTCCGGCGTTTGAGGCGAAGAGGTTACCGGTACAGGCGTCATCGCCGAGAGCGTGCGTCCCAAATCAGGAATGCGTTGCCACTTGATGGGAGCCGGTTCCACCGTGCGGGTATAATGCTCGGCTTCAATCGAAACATAGCCGTTGCTCTCAACAAAGCCGATGATCCCATCCCGTTTTGGAGACGAAGGATTATTGATGATCGCCTGAATCACGATACGACTATTGTTGGGGCCGGTCACAGTAATCGGAACACGCCGCTTTCCCGACGATGCTTGCTTCCAATCCACGCTCACCCATAAACGTTCTTCGGTTTCGATTTTTCCATTCGCTTTATTAATTTTAACCCACGGCTCGCTTGCTTGCGCCGAATACGCAAAAGGAGTTTGTCCGCGATTGAATATTTCGATGTAATAAGATTGTTGGTGATACGAATCGAACTCCGGCAGCACGGCTTCGCTTTTCTCATTCGGCCACCAATGCGCAGAGCCTTCGATGGCGACACCCATCTCTGCCGCTGCCGGAAATGCAATCACTTTGACTGCGGGCATGGAATTGCTGTCCGGCTGCTGCCAATAGGTGTAGCCGATGTGCGTTTGATCCATCATGTGGCTCCACTTGCCGTTGGCCATCACATTATTATAGTAATGCGTGATCTCAGCGTCTTTCTTAAATAATTCTTTAGCCTTCGTGGCAAGCGCGTTCGTTGCCGCTCTTCCTTGTTGCGCATATAAACGATTCTTGCCAACGGCAACATAAAGCTCATTCAAATTCGAGCAGGCTTGCACGGGATGCAGGACGAGTTGATAAAAAGCGTCTTTGTATTCGGCGGGAAGGGAATCGCTAATGCGCTGTGCTCTTGCAGCCAACTCGTTGTATTCAGCCACAATGGTTTCTGCTTCACGATAATCAACCAAGCTGTACGTTTCCGGCGCGAGCAATTCAGGCTTGCGGCGCGAATTGAATTTTGTGTATTGGGTTAGAATAGCAGCAATGTCTTTCGCATGCTCCGCGCCGAATTGCCGCTCGGTCCAAAGCTCGGTGTACTCAGGCAAACGCTCGGCAGGCCATTGTTCAGGATTCCACGCATAATCCAAAAAGAACTCGATGGGAAATTCCATCGGCTTGATGTCGCCGACGTTGACGATCCAAATTCGGTTTGCGCCGTAGCGGTAAGCGAGGTGCATCTGCTCCCACACGCGGGAAATCTGATTCGTGTTCAGCCACTTGTAATTTCTTGGGCCGCCGACATAATCATAGTGATAATAAATTCCATAACCGCCGGAGCGCGGCTTTTCATTTAATTGGGGAATTTTCCGAAGATTGCCCCAATTATCGTCGCACAACAACAGCGTCACGTCCTCCGGCACGCGCATGCCTTTGTCATAATATTCCTGCACTTCTTTATACAGCGCCCAAACTTGCGGAATGCTCGTTACGTTTTTACGAGTTACTTCCGCAAGGATCTCACGCTGGTCTTTGACGATTCTCTGCAGCAACGCAACATTCGCCGCTTCCGTCATCGGCTCGTCACCGTCGCCGCGCATCGCGAGCGTGACGATGCTTTCGTAATTGCGCATGCGCTTGACGCCCGCCGTCCAAAACTCGCGCAACTTCGCTTCGTTCTTTTCATAGTTCCACGGCCCGGAACCGTAGCGCTGCCACTCCACATGCGCGCGCATCATCGGCTCGTGATGCGAGGTGCTGATCACCACGCCGTATTCATCGGCAAGCTGTGCATTGAGCGAATCATCATCATAGAACGCTTTTCCCCACATCGCGGGCCAGAGAAAATTTCCCTTCATGCGCAAAATCAGCTCGAACACCTTTTCATAAAAACGATGATTGAAGCCGCCGAATGTCTCATTGACCCATCCGAGCAGCGCCGGATTTTCATCATTGATGAAGATGCCCCGATATTTCACCGCAGGCTCACCGCGCGAGTGCCGCCCCGGGAAAACATAAAGTTCGGATTTTTTCTTCACCGGCACATCAGCCCACCAATGCCACGGCGAGACGCCGATCTGCGCGGAAAAATCGTACATGCCGAAGATCGTGCCGCGCTTGTCGCTGCCGACGATGACCAAAGCGTGGTCAATGTTGGGCAGAGGTTTTTCGATGACTTGAATGAGAAATGCTTCCCACTTTCCTGCAATGCCGTGTACGTCAAGCTTTTTATCTCGCACGAGTTTGTCGATCACCGGATTTTTGCCCAGCGTGCCGACCAAGATGATTTCTTTTGTTGCCGGAATTTTATAAATGGAAAGCTCGGGTGCGGTATTCGTCACTCTGCCAATATCGGCTTGCAAATGTTTCAAGATCCGAATGACTCCCGGATAATCTTTGGAGTTGACAAACAATGGCGCAGATTTCCCGAAAGCTGAGATAGTAAAATATCCCTTGCCATTTTTTGTGGAGATGTATGAGGCGCCGTCAACCGCGAGTGCGTGCTGCGAGACAGCGAAAACAAGCACCACAAAGAATAAGGCAAAACGATTTGGGGCTAAACTATTGGGAAGCATTTGATAAATCTCCGCCTGCGATTAAAATCGCAGGCTCAAAGCCGAAGTCATCTAAAGATGACTGATCTAATTGTGTGATAGTCGTCTTCAGACGACTTTAGCTATAAGCCTGAGAATTTATTCTCAGGCAAACTCGACGCACAACACAATTTTCTGCAAATCTTCATCTCTCGATGAATTCCCCACCATAATTTCAAACTCGCCCGGCTCCACGACATAATTCATCTCAACATCATAAAACGCCAAATGCTCCGGCGTAATATCCAGCGCCACTGTTTTGGTTTCGCCCGGCGCGAGAGTGAGGCGCTGAAATCCCTTCAACTCTTTCACCGGTCGCGTCACCGAACTCACGCGGTCGCGAATATACATCTGCACCACTTCATCGCCGGAGACACGCCCGATGTTGGTCACATCGACGAGCACACGAGTCGATTCATCCGGTCGCATCGCGGATTTTTCCAAATGCGGTTGGCCAAATTTAAATTGCGTGTAGCTCATTCCAAAACCAAACGCGAAGAGCGGTTTTACGGATTCAAAAAGATAACCTCGCCGCGCGGAGGGCTTGTAATTGTAATAGGCCGGAATGTGTCCAACCGAACGCGGAATCGTAATCGGCAGCTTGCCGCCAGGATTAATATCTCCAAACAAAACCTCGGCAACGGCGCGACCGGTTTCCTGTCCCAAATACCAGCACTCAAAAATCACCGGCACTTTTTCAACGAGATTGCGAACCGAGAGCGGCCTGCCGTTGAAGAGAAAAGCGATGACCGGTTTGCCGAGCGCGGCGATGGCATTCACCAGTTCATCCTGCCGCCCCACCATCTCTAGATCAGCGCGATCACCCAAGTGATTCAAGGCCCAAGCCTCGCGCGAGGTTTGTTCGTTGCCGCCGATGGCGAGCACGATGACATCCGCTTGTTGCGCGATCTTTACCGCTTCGGCAATGCTCTTGCGATCAGATTCAGGATCGCTTGGCGTCACCTCATCTTGTTGCCACGATCCGCCAATCGTAATTTTGCAGCCTTCGTGATACAGAACGTTCACGGCATTACCAACCCGTTCACGAATACCGCCGAGCACTGTTGATACATGCTTTGGCTTGCCGCTGTATCCGCCTAAAAGTTCGCGGTCGGCGTTGGGACCAATCACGGCGAGCGTTTTGATTTTTTTTATGTCGAGAGGCGCTGCGCCGTGATCGTTCTTGAGAAGAGTGATAGTCTCCCGCGCCGCTTGGAGAGCCAGCTTTTGATTGGCTTCGCTTCCGACAATGCGCTCCGCCACTTCGGGATCGACGTAAGGATCGTCGAATAATCCGAGCTTGAATTTGTACGTCAACATCGCGGCGACGAGTTCATCGAGAATGGATTCCTCCAGACGGCCTTCGTGCACCAACTCGACGAGATGTTTGTAGCAATCCGGTTCGGGAAATTCGATGTTCACTCCGGCGCGCGCGGCGAGGAACGCGGCTTCTTTTCCATCTTGAGCCACACGTTGGCCGAAAAATTCCGGACGCTCGTTCAGCTCGCGAATGGCGTAATAATCGGAAACCACGAATCCTTTGAAGCCCCACTCTTCGCGGAGAATTTTTCGCAGGAGCCAGCGATTGGCATGAGAAGGCACGCCGTCGATTTCGTTGTATGATGCCATCACGCTCATGGCCCCGCCTTTTAGAATGGCTTCTTTAAAAGGAAAAAGAAAAGTCTCACGCAGCACGCGCTCCGAAACATTCACCGGCGCGCAATTCGTTCCCGATTCCGGCTGGCCGTGCGCCGCAAAATGTTTAAGCGTCGCGATAACGCTTTTTTTATGTTTGAAAGTGCCGTCACCTTGAAAGCCTTGCACCGACGCAATGCCCAAGCGCGAAACGAGATACGGATCTTCGCCATAAGTTTCTTCTACTCGTCCCCAACGCGGCTCGCGCGCCACATCGACAACGGGCGTCAGCGCTTGATGCGTTCCGCGCACCCGAGCTTCTTCCGCCGTCATTTCAAAGAGCCGACGCACCAGATCGGGATTGAACATCGCCCCGAGTCCGATGGGCTGCGGAAAACTCGTGCCCTCCGGCGCCGCCTGTCCGTGCAGACATTCTTCATGAAAAATGACTGGAATTCCGAGTCGGCTATTCTCGATAAAAAATTTCTGAATAGCATTGGTCAACTCGGCCTGTTCTCTCGCATTTCTTCCGCCGCCCGCGTCGCTGGGCCGACCGACTTGGCCCAAACCGTGTCCATCTTTGTAATGGGCTTTGGCTTTCTCGAGATCGAAGTTGCCCTTCTCATCTACCAACGTTTGGCTCTTGCCCTGCCACACGCCGACCATTTGTGCAACTTTTTCTTCGAGCGTCATTTGAGCAAGCAAATCCGCAACGCGCTCTTCTATCGGTAGATTGGGATTCTTGTAGGGTGCTTGATTCTGCATGATGCCTTTCTTCACTTAAAAATATTTTAATGACAGAAAGATGGAGGGCAGAAAAATGATTCGACAATCTACTCCAACACGTTACCGTTAACTACTCAACATGATACCAAGCTCTATTTTTCTGTCGTTCATTTTTCTGTCATGGCTTTTGTTCAAGCCAACTTTAATTCGAATGATTGTCGCGACATGAATGTCGCGTTACTTCGCTTGCATGGTTTGCATCACCGCCTCAAAAGCCGGTTTGGGTTTATAGTTGCGATCAAACAGCAACGGATAATTGGTTCGACCTCTTACCGGCCAATTGTTCAACCACGATTGCCCGTCATTCACGCCCCAAAAAGTCACGCGGCTGATTTTGTCGCGGTGTTTGTGAAAGAGCGCAAAACACTCGGCGTAACGTTTGGCCAAAACCTGCTGCATGGAATCGGGCAGCGCTTCGGGATAGGGATTGAGATGCTTGCGCAATGCATCGTTCCGCGTAATATCTGCGCCGCCGCTCCAGTCATCGGGATTGGGCAACGCGGTAACATCCAACTCCGTGATCATCACCTTCACCCCGAGCGCGGCGAAAGCCTGAAGGGCGGCGTCGGCTTCGGCGATGGACGGATAATCGAGGCCCCAATGACCTTGCTCGCCGATGCCATCAACGCGAATGCCATTGGCTTGCAGATCGCGAATCAACCGCACCGCGGCCTCGGCTTTTTCTTTTTTCCATAAGTTGAAATCATTGTAGTACAACTCCGCTTTCGGATCGGCCTCGCGCGCGAACTCGAAAGCCTTTTGAACGTAATCCGGCCCGATGATCTCCAACCACTTTGTTTTACGGAGACTGCCGTCATCTTCCAGCGCTTCGTTCACCACGTCCCAGCCATGAATGCGGCCTTTGTAGCGGCCAACGACGGTGAAGATGTGATCGCGCAACCTTTTTAGCAGCGTTTCGCGATCGACCGGATTGCCGGCATTGTCTTGAAACACCCAAGCCGGCGTTTGCTGATGCCAGAGCAGCGTGTGGCCGACGATGAACATTTTGTGCTTTTCACCAAACGCGACAAATTGATCTGCCGGCGCAAAATCATATCGATTCAGTTCGGGATGAACGTGTTCCCATTTCAAGATATTTTCGGAGGTGACGCTGTTAAACTGTTCTTTGATGAGAGCCACAGCCGCAGCGTCTTTGCCGCTAATTTGATCGTGACTCAACGCCGTGCCGATTTGGAAATCCTTTTTAAAAACTTTCTTGAGCGCCGGCCGATCGGTGAAAGCAAAACCAATGGCAACGGTGACTAGACACGTCAAAAATATTTTGTTTCGACATAAAGTTTTCATCGGCGAATTTCCTTAAAGCTTTGAACACGGATGACGCGGATAACACGGATTCTCGCGGATTGAAAAGATAAATCTATATCAAGCAGGCAATCAGAAACTTATCAAAAAAAATCCGCGCAAATCCGCGTCATCCGTGTAATCCGTGTTCAAAAGATTTAGATTTTTTTCTAAGCTTCCTGTCTTCTCGCGGTTAATTCTTCCTCGATTTTAACCATCATTTTATTGGTGAGCGGATAACGCATCATCAATAAGCCGCCGGCAATTCCAAAAATTGCGGGATAGAGGCTCAAGAGCAGAACAATGCCGGCCATTGCTTCGGCGGTCTGGGTTTGATTGGCAACAAATCCATAATAGGCAAGTACCCAGCCGACCAGCGTGCCGCCTAAAGCCAATCCGAGCTTCAGAGCGAATAAAGACGCGGCCATCAAGAGCGCGGTGGCGCGCCGCCGGTTTTTCCATTCAGAAAAATCCGCGGTGTCGGTATACATCGCCCATTGCAGCACCGACACGGGCCCGAAGAGGAACGAGACCAGCAGATTGAGAACATAGATGAGAATCACATCCTGCGGGCGCGCAAAATAAAACACGGCATTGATCGCGGCGCTGGCGATCAGAAATCCGGCATACGTGTTTTTCTTGTCGAGAATCTTCGAGAACCATTTGGTAAGTACGACGCCGACGATCGTCGCGATGCTTCCCGACAACAAGAACGAGGAAGTAAACGCTTCTTGAGAAAGCGCAATGACGTTGCCGAAGAGATTGAGCTGCTGATCGCCGACATAGTATTTGAAATAATAAGCAATGGAAGAGCCGCGCATGACGATGTAGGTGAGCTGAAAAACCGTCGCACCGGCAATGAGCAGCCAAGGCTTGTTGGTGAATAAATCGCGCAGGTCTTTTTTAAATTCCGCCTTTTGCTCTTTGGGCGGCTGAACCCTTTCCTTCGTCGTTATAAAAGTTATGAAAAATAAAAGCGCCGCCAAACCGGCGAGGCATCCCATGGCCCATTGCCAGCCAACCGCGTCACTCCCTTTGCCAAAGTATTTCACCAGCGAGATGGTGGAGGCCTGCACAATCAAAGCGCCAATAAAGGCGGCCACAAAACGATAGGATGACACCTCGGTGCGTTCCATGGAATTGGGCGTAATCACCCCCATGAGCGCGGAATAAGGAACGTTCACGATGGTGTACATGACCATCAGAAAATTATAAGTCAGATACGCATAAATGAGTTTGCCGGAAGCGTCGAAATCGGGAGTCGTAAAAGTCAACACGCCCATAATGCCGAAAGGAATAGCAAAGAAAAGAATGTACGGGCGAAATTTTCCCCAGCGCGTGTTCGTCCGGTCGGCAAGCGTGCCCATGATCGGATCGTTGGCCGCGTCGAAAATTCTGGTAAACAAAAACAATGTTCCCATCGCCGCAGCAGGCAGCCCAAACACGTCGGTGTAGAAAATGGGCAGAAACAGAATGAAGGTTTGAAAGAACAAATTCGAGGCCGTGTCGCCGAGACTGTAGCCGATCTTTTCTTTGAAGGACAGCTTTTGTGATTCAAGCGGCATAAAAATTCTCTCTTTCAGCCAAGTACGTTGGTAGATCAGGAATTGGATTTTGAACACAAAAAGGCAAAACTATTTAGGGCAAAACAATTAAAAGCTTTTTAATAGTCTTGCCCCAAATGGTTTTGCCTTGGCTTTTCATCTTTTGACAGTAATCCCTTAATAGTTACAAAACTTTTTATCGTAGAGGTTTTTGAAGTCAAAATAATTAGAGTCATAATCATTTTGACTCTAATTATTTTGACTTTTATGTTGTGGCCGATAGTCGCGCTAACAATTGGAATGCACGGCTTTCTCCAGCGGCGACAATCTCTCCGGATGCGGTGCGCGAGCGCGGATCAAATAGGCCTCGAGCCAGCCGCGCTTTTGGTCGGGTTTGATCGTTGCCTCAATAATGCGCGCATGATCAAGCGAGTTGATTCGATCATTGGCGGCGCGTAATGCATCCATCGAATTTTTCAACGCCACGTCAACCGGCATGCGCTCGGGATTCACGTCGATGCCGAAATAACCATTATAACTGTGCATTTTCAAAACGTACAAGCCTGCCTCCATCTGCTCGGGAGAGATGACGCCGACATTCAAGTCCTGATCGTAATTGCCGAGAGGTTGGCTGTTCCAGTGTGTGTGCGCCAAACGACCTTCGGAAAGCGGCCAACTCAACGCGTAAGGCAAATCTTCGAAGCCCATGAGCAAGTGCCCGATTTCCGGATTCATGCAGAAGAGTTTGTGATCTTGTCGCAAAAGCTCACGGTTCTTTGCGTTCTTGAGCATGGCCTCAACTTGATGACCGAGCAGCACGCCTTCGGGCGTGAGGCCATACAAGATGTGACCGCGCGGCTCATACGGTTTCGGCTCAAACGCGATTCGAACGCCCGGCGCGGTATCCATAGCTTCGGCAATGCCCTCGGCAAAACGTTGGCGCATCGCGATGAAATCAATGCCAAAAGGATTTTCGTAACCGTCAATGCCCGCCCAGATAACAGAGAAATCTACGTCGATTTCTTTGGCGAGTTGAAAGCATTTCTTCGCGCGCTCCAAAGCCAGCTTGCGCATTTCGGCGATGGGATTCGAAAGCGAGCCAAACTCAAATTGTTTGTCGTAGAACAACAGCGGGATGGCAGTGATGAGCCGGATGCCGGTGTCTTTAACGAAGCGTTGCCAAACATGCAGATTCGCTTCATTGACTTCGTTGGGATAGTGCGCCTCCAGTCCGCTCAGTCCATACTCCTTCAAACTGGCGGCGATCTCGAGTCGCTGCTCCAGATTGAGATCGGCTTTGTACTTGTCATGAAACCGGCTGGCAGGCGGAGAGAAAAACCAAACACCGGCGGAGAATTTCAGATCCAGCTCGAAACTTTTCAGATGTGAAATGAGTTCATTCGGCGTTCGGCGTTTTGCTTGCGCGGTCAAATCTATAATGGGCATGTGTGTTTCCTCCTCAGGTAAAAACCAAGTTAAGAATAAAATTTTGTAAATATTCAGACGCATTGAAAGGCAAAACTATTAAGGGCAAAACAATTAAAAGCCTTTTTGACTTAACATTATCAAGTTAATAGTTTTGCCCAAAATGTTTTGCCTTATCTTATCAATATCATTTTTTTCGTTTCCACAAAATCTCCGGCCCTGATTTGATAGACATAAATTCCTGCTTTTAAATCGTTGGTTTCAACATGAGCCGTATGTTTCCCTGCCAGTATTTTTTTGTTAACCAATGTCATTATTTCCCGGCCTAAAATATCATAGATTTTCAACTGCACAAAACTATCGGAGGCGATGGAATAGTCAATTCGTATCGCCGGATTCCCGCCGCTGTAAAATGGATTCGGATAGTTTTGGTACAACTTAAACTCTGTCGGTATTTCTCCGCGTTCTTCGACAGCCGAGATTTGATCTCCGGTTATGAAACCTGCCGTAATCGAATATTCACTCGCCCCGTATGTGTTCGTCGCGCTCACTCGCCAGTAGAATCTCCGGTTCGCCTCAAGAGGGTTCAATCGCAGAAGCGTATCAGCAACTGTGGTGTCCACGACAACGGGCGCGAAGCCGGTATTGGTTGCAACTTGGATATGATATGATGTTGCGGAGGCCGAAGCGTGCCATGCCAAAAGTGGGTTGCGCGGTTCGCCGGTTGTTCCAACCGGAGAAATAAGCGCGGGCGTCAGCGGGGTTAAAACAAACGTGCGCAGCCATTGGAGCGCGGGACGTTCGGTTTCATCGGATCGCAATAAATACGTATTCGGATGAGCTGTCCATACATCATACTGAATATAACCCCACAAGGTTATTCCTTTGACACTCGGATTGCTCCAAAAAATCGGAAAGTAAATTTTGTATTGTGCAAGCTGATTCGCATCAATCGGCTCATCAATATCAAATTCGGAAATATAGACGGGAAGCCCGGTCGCGGTCAACCGATTGAGATTGGATTTGATCGTCGCAATATCGTAGACATAAGTATTGGAACTGGAGATATCGCTTCGAAACTCAAAATAGTGGCCTTGCACGCCAATGCCGTCGATCAAACCGCGATCCTGCAAAAGCTTGATCAGAGCAAGGTAGTTGGTTGTGACCGTGGTGCTGTGTACGACATTGTATTCGTTGATAAGCAGCTTAACGCCCGGCACGCGATATCGTTTTGCCAACTGAAATGCGGTGATGACCCAATCCCAGCCGGTCGTTCCATCTCCGCCCAATGCTTTTTTGTATGAAGGGACAGCGTGGAAAGGCTCATTCACCACATCGACAAACGCCATCGAAGGATAACGTTCGCCAATAAGACGTATCCAGTTTTCTACCGCAGCCCTTTGCCCCGAAGAATCAAGCGAGGCAATCCATGCGGGTTGCTGGCTTCCCCAAACTAATGTGTGTTCTTTGAAAGATATGCCTCTTTGCACCGCATAGTCATAAATTTTATCGAAGTTCGTCCAGTTATACTGTCCTTGAACGGCCTCAACCGATCCCCATTTGCCGTCATTGCCCGGTGTTATCTGGTTCCAATATTTATCGAGATTGCTAAACATATTGCTGCTCGTGGCGCAACCTAAGAACTTATCTTTGCCTTTTGCCAACGGCTGCGCAAACGAATGTAGCGGCAATAATCCAAGCACACAGATTAGCAACACAACAACTGCACCACGATGAAAATTTGTTTGTTTTTTCATTAGATAACCATAACGCGGACAAAGCCGCAACCAAACAGGTTTAAAAAAATTCCCCAACGGATAGAAAAACGACCAACGGATAAAAACCAATAATGACAAAATGATTAGGGGCAAAATCATTGGCGGCGCTCGTAG
>Ga0247727_10002808_pt1 | contig 39266 bp, 37 predicted proteins | sample WisWelCaveWW1625_FD_202498 | JGI IMG/M metagenome (GOLD analysis project Ga0247727, IMG submission 202498) | Biofilm microbial communities from Wishing Well Cave, Virginia, United States - WW16-25 | ecosystem: Environmental > Aquatic > Deep subsurface > Groundwater > Cave microbial mat | place... | reverse complement strand
CGGCCGTGCCCGAGGCCTTCGCGACGGCGCCGTCGAGCAGGTCGGGCAACGCGCACAGCACGAGCAGGAGCAGCCCGGCGCGCAGCGCGCCGTTGGCGATCGCGACCGCTGCTGCCCCCGCGATCACCACGCCGGTGGCCGTCAGGTGATCCGCGGTGATGCCGGTGCGGCGGATGTTGGCTCCAACGGGCGTGAGGCCCGCCTCGAAGCTCTGTCGCCACCGTCCGTCGAACATCCCAGAAAGGCTACCCGGCGGTCGGTTCAGATCCCTGCATCACGCCGAAGTGCCCTCAGGATGCCCCGCCACCGGGGGAACAGCAGGTGGTGGCCGGCATCGGGTGACAGGTCGAGCACCGCGTTCGGGAGGCGCGACACGAGCCACGCCCCCACCTCGGGCGGCGACGCACCGTCCGAGGCACCGTGGAACGTGCGCACGGGCGCCGTGACCAAGGCGAGGTCCAGTCCGGGCTCCAGCTGGCGCACCACATCTTCGACCAGGGCCGGGCGCCCCTGCCGCACGCTGGCCTCCAGGCCCGCGACGAGCGCCTCGACTGCGCCGGGCACCTCCGCCAGCTCCTGGCGCCCGCGCTCGCCGGCCGCCTCCAGCACGTGCTCGAGCGCGATCTGCGGGCTCAGCGGGTCGGGCACCAGGTACGGCGCCACCTCGCCCGCCAGCTCCGCCCTCGGCACCTCCCTCGCCAGCTCGACGAAGTGGCGCCGCCCCGGCCCCATCGCCGCGACCAGCGCATCGTCCTCGTACGCCTCAACGGGCGGCACCGGAGCGACGAGCCCGATCCCGAGCACCCGTTCCCCCATCACCGTGGCCGCGGCGAGCGCGCCGAGCCCGCCGGCCGACCAGCCGACCAGGAGGGCGCGCGGGACGCCGACGTGCTCCAGGAGGGCCTGCAGGTCCTCACCGAGCGCCGCCAGCCCCGCCCAGGGGGCTCGGTCGCTGTCACCGGCGCCGGGCCGGTCGACGGCGAGGAGGCGCACCCCGGCCGCCGCGGTCACGTGGTCGGGCGGGCGCGCCAGGCGCGAGTCAGGGGTGCCGTGCAGGTAGACCAGCGGCGAGCCGTCGGGATCGCCGACGTCGTCGTAGGCGAGGGTGCGGCCGTCGGGCAGGCGGAGCGTGCGCGGGGCCTCCACCCGCGCAGCGTAGGTCCGACGGCGCGCGCCGCAGGGCGTGGCTACCCTCCTCTGCACTTGCAGCTGTCGAGAGCGAGGGGGAACTGAGTGCAGCTCTTTTCGTCCGAGAAGATCCGCAACGTGGCCCTGGTCGGCCACGGCGGCGCCGGCAAGACGACGCTCGCCGAGGCGCTCCTCCACCGGGCCGGGGCCATCACCCGCCTGGGCCGCGTCGAGGACGGCACCACGGTCAGCGACCACGACCCCGAGGAGCAGCGCCGCGGCATCTCGCTCTCGCTCGCGATCACCCCGTTCGGGTGGAAGGGCCACAAGGTCAACCTCATCGATACGCCCGGGTACGCCGACTTCCTCGGCGACGTGCGGGCGGCGCTGCGGGTCGTCGACCTGGCGGTGTTCGTGGTCAGCGCGGTCGACGGCGTGGAGGTCCAGACCGAGGCGATCTGGCGGGAGGCGAGCCGCCTCGACGTCCCGCGGATGATCTTCGTGAACAAGCTCGATCGCGAGCGGGCGAGCTTCGAGCGCACGCTCGACCAGCTTCGGGATCGGCTCGGCGCGGGCGTGGCTCCGCTCGAGCTGCCCATCGGGACGGAGACGGGGTTCCGGGGGATCGCCGACCTGCTCACCGACACCGCCCACCTCTACGAGAGCGGCGTCCCGCACACGGAGCCGATCCCGGCGGAGATGGAGGCGCTCGAGCGCCAGGTGCACGACAACCTCGTCGAGGGGATCGTCGTGGCGGACGACGCGCTGCTCGAGCGCTACCTCGACGGCGATGTCCCCGCGCTGGACGAGCTCGAGCACGCCCTCACGCTCGGGATCGAGGCGGCCAGCGTCTTCCCCGTCGTGTGCGGTTCGGCCACTGCCGAGGTGGGCATCGACCGCCTCGCCGACCTGCTCGTGGAGATCGGTCCCCCGCCCGGGGACCGGCCGGTCACGGTCCGCGCCGGCGACACCGAGGTCGAGGTGCCGGCGAACCCCGACGCGCAGCCCCTGGCGATGGTCTTCAAGACGATCGCCGACCCCTTCGTCGGGCAGGTCTCCCTCCTCAAGGTGCTGTCCGGCACGATCCGCAACGACGACCACGTCGTCAACAGCCGCTCTGGAACCGACGAGCGGCTCCACGGGCTGTTCGTCGTGCGAGGCAAGGAGCACGAGCCGGTCGACTCCCTGGCCGCCGGGGACATCGGCGGAGTCGCCAAGCTCTCCGGCACCACCACCGGCGACACGCTGGCGCCAAAGGGCCAGCCGGTGCACGTCCCGCCGATCGAGCAGCCCCCGCCGGTGCTCGCCACCGCCGTGGTGGCCAAGACGCAGGCCGACGACGACAAGCTGGCCAGCGCCCTGCACCGGCTGCAGGACGAGGACCCGGCGCTGGTCGTCGATCGCGACGAGGAGACGCACCAGACGGTGCTGCGCGGCACCGGCGAGACGCACCTCGCCATCACCCTCGAGCGGCTGGAGCGGAAGTTCGGCGTCAACCTCACCACCGAGGACGTGCGAGTCCGCTACCGGGAGACGATCACGGAGGCTGCCCAGGCCGAGGGCCGGCACAAGAAGCAGTCGGGCGGCCACGGCCAGTTCGCGGTCGCGACCATCAAGCTCGAGCCGTTGGAGCGAGGGGCCGGGTTCGAGTTCGTCGACAAGATCGTCGGAGGCGCCGTCAGTCGCGCGTACATCCCCGCGGTGGCAAAGGGGATCGAGGAGGCCATGGCCCGGGGCGGCATGAACGGGCACCCCGTGGTCGACGTGCGCGCCACGCTGCTCGACGGCAAGGAGCACAGCGTCGACAGCTCCGAGATGGCGTTCCGCGCGGCCGGGCGGCTCGGGTTCCGCGAGGCCATGGCCAAGGCCACGCCCGTGGTCCTCGAGCCCATCGCTCGTCTCGACGTCACCGTTCCCAACCAGATGCTGGGCGACGCCATGGGCGACCTCAACGCCCGCCGGGGAAAGGTACAGGGAACGGAACCGGGCGAGCCGGGCGAGCAGGTCATCTACGCCCTCGCGCCGCAGAGCGAGCTCCTGCGGTACGCCGTGGAGCTCCGCTCGCTCACGGGTGGCCGCGGCCGCTTCACCCTCGACCACGACCACTACGACGTCCTCCCCAGCCACCTCGTCGACCGCGTGCGCCGCGACGTGCACGAGGCCGACTGACACCCGGGCAGACTGGGGTTCGTGGATCGCTACGACGGGTGCCAGCTGGCCGCTCGGGGGCGATGACGATGGCCCAACGGCCTCCGAGCGACGCCGTCGTCGCCCTGCGCTCCCTCGGCCGCCGGTGGCGGGGTCTGTTCGCCGGCCTCCAGGACGACGAGTCGCCGGAGGCGCTGGCCCACCGACCGGGCGCGGATGGCCGCTCGGCCCTCGACCACGCCGTGCACGCCACCCGCACCATCTCCCTGCTCGGCCGGGCGGTCGAACAGGCACTGGTGGATGACGACGCGGTCCTGCACCCCGCCGTCGGCGACGCTAGCCAGCGGGTGTGGGACGGGTCGGCGGCGTCCGGGGTCGACGACGCCATCGACGAGCTCGTGCACGAGGCCACCCGCCTCGCGGATCGAGTGGAGCGCGTGACCGCGCACGAGTGGCGCCGGCGGGCACGGGTCGCCGGCCGGGACGCCGATGTCGGGCCGCTCGAGGTCCTCTGGGATGCCGTCGACGCGGCCGTCGCCGACCTCAAGGCGGCGGAGGCGACGCTTCGAGAAGTGCGGGGGCGCTGAGGTGAGGGGTCGGACCACCCTTCCCGCCGCGGTGTTCGTGGCTGCGCTGCTCGCCGCGCTCGTCCTGCTAAAGCTCGACCTGCGGCCGCGGTTCGCGCTTCCGCTCGCGGTGCTCGCCCTGGCGCTCGGCGTGGCGATGGTCGCGGTGGTCGCTGACCTACGCAAGCGCGTGACCGGTCTCGAGGCGCGCGTCCACGAGCTCCAACAAGCGGCCGAAGCCCCTTCGCGAGGCCGACCGAGCAGCTAGCGGTCGGCCGTCACGCCAACTGAAGGGCGGCGACGCCGCCAGCGGCGACGAGGAGACCGCCGCTGACCGCAAGGCACGGCCAGAGCATCTGACCACGCATCCGGTACCAGTCCGTGCAGTGGCGGGCGGCGTGCGCCTCTCGTGCACCCTTGAGGAACACGACGGAGACGGCGGTGAGGCCGAGCGCAAGTGTCACCTGGTGCTCCTTCCCCTGACGGCTGGCTCCAGCGAGCCCCGGTCGCACGCGTCATCGGCGCCAGGCGAGCAGACCTTTAGGGAATCGGAGCTCGCTACGAGCCCTGACCGGGGAGATCGTCCACGATCAGGTCGGACCAGTCCTCGGGCGCAGCTCAGATGGTGGGACTACGGTGCCGCCGCACATCTGACCGACTGCGATGGGGGAACGTCCATGGGCTGCCTGCTGGTGTTGATCAGCGCTTCGATGCCTCGCGTCGGGCTGTTCCTCTTTTGGATCCTGCGACCGGCGCGTGTCGATGCGGCCTTCGACACCTTCATCTTCCCGCTGCTCGGGATCCTCTTCTTCCCGCTCGCGACCCTGCTCTACGCCGTGCTCTACTCCGCGGGCGGGTTGAGCGGTTGGGAGTGGTTCTGGGTCGTCGTCGCCGGCTTCTTCGACCTTGTGCACTCCGCCACCGTCGCGGCACGTCGCGAGGACGTCACCAGCTACCGCTTCTCGTAGACCGCTTGCCGAGCAACTCGACGATCCCTTCGGCTGTGTGTGGGTCCTACGCGTCCTGACCTGCGGATTCGTCCGTGACCAGATCAGACCAGTCCTCGGGGTTGTCCTCGACGAAGTGGGCGACGATCTCGCCGTCGACGCCATCGACCAGGACGAGGCCGCGCCTCAGGGGCGGTTCCTCGGCGGAGTACAGCAGGATGCGCCAGGTTGGGCGGCTGCGCAGGCCGCGCCAGCCGAGCTGGGCGGACGCGTGGCCGACGGCGAAGCCGACCTGCCGCGTCGCCGCCACCAGGGCGTCGCGCTCGTCGACGTCCAGGTTCCAGCCGGCCACGAGGTGGTAGGAGCCGAGGAGCACGAGCAGCACGCCTGCCGCGAGGAACCCGCGGTTGACCAGCACCGCATCCGGTCCGGCGACCGCCCAACCCGCGATGCAGAGCGCACCGACCATCAGGTAGAGGTACCCGGGCACCCGCCGTCGGTTGTTGTTCGGGAAGACGTACGGGCCGATGTGCTCGGTGGCGTTGAGGTCGTCCGGGAGGACGTCCGTGATCTCCTCGTCCCGCGTCGTGTCGTCGGCCATCGCGGGTCGACGGTACCGGTGCGTGCCTCAGGCGGGCCAGGCGGCCCGGATGCGCGATGCCGCCTCGGCGAGGCTGATCGGCAGCACGCGGGTGTCGGCGGCGACCGCGATGAAGTTGGCGTCGCCGCTCCACCGCGGCACGCAGTGCACGTGGAGGTGGTCGGACTGCGAGCCTCCCGCCGCCTCGCCGAGGTTCAACCCCACGTTCACCCCATCGCATCGGAAGGACGCCTTGAGGGCCACGACCGCGTCACGGACCGCAGCCCAGATCTCGGCCTCCTCGTCCGCAGTCAGGTCCTCGAGGTCGGCGACGGCCCGCTGCGGGAGCACCATCAGATGCCCCGCGGTGTAGGGGTACAGGTTGAGCAGCGCGAAGCAGGTCGGACCCCGCCACAGCACCCCCGATGCCTCGTCTCCCTCCTCGTCGGCTCCCGCGAGGATCCGCTCGAACAGCGAGCGCCCTGCCGCGTCCTCGGGAGTGGGGAGCGTCCGGGTGTCGACCACCTGGCCCACGTACGTCGCCCGCCACGTCGCCCACAGGTGATCAAGCGGCACGACGACACCACCACCCCGTTCTGTGGACGCTGGCGACCGCATTCCGAACGTGACCGTCCACAGATCGGGTTGCGGTCATGTCTTCGCGAGGATCTCGGCGGCCAGGCGGTCGACGAAGGCGTCGACGTGGACATCCCGCTCGGGGTGGTCGGATCCGCGGGCGTTGACCCCGACGGTGCCGGCCTCCACGTCACTGTCGCCGACGACAAGGATGTACGGGAGCTTCTCGAGCTTCGCCTTGCGGATGCGGGCGCCGAGCGGTTCGTCGGCCTCGACCAGGGACGCCCGGAACCCGTCGGCATGCAGGCGATCGGTCACCCGAGCGGCGTAGGCGTGGTGATCACTGCGCACCGGCAGCACGCGGACCTGTTCGGGCGAGAGCCAGGCTGGGAACGCGCCCGCGTAGTGCTCGACGAGCACGCCGAAGAACCGCTCGATCGACCCGAACAGGGCCCGGTGGATCATGATCGGCGCGTGGCGCTCGTTGTCGGCGCCGACGAACTCGAGTCCGAACCGCTGCGGGACCTGGAAGTCGACCTGGATCGTCGACATCTGCCACGTGCGCCCGATCGCGTCGCGTGCCTGCACCGAGATCTTCGGGCCGTAGAACGCCCCACCCCCCTCGTCGAGCACGAGCTCCAGGTCCTTCGTGGCGGCGGCGCGGCGGAGGGCCTCCGTGGCCTCCTCCCACTCCTCGTCCGTGCCGACACCCTTGCCCGGTGGCTTCGTGGACAGCTCCAGGTAGAAGTCGGTGAGCCCGTAGTCGCCCAGCAGCGCGAGCACGAAGTCGAGCAGCGACACGAGCTCGTCGGCCATCTGCTCCTTGGCGCAGAAGATGTGGGCGTCGTCCTGCGTCATCCCCCGCACCCGCGTGAGCCCGTGGACCACGCCCGACTTCTCGTATCGGTAGACGGACCCGAACTCGAACATGCGGAGCGGCAGCTCGCGATAGCTCCGCATCCGGGATCGGAAGATCAGGATGTGGAACGGGCAGTTCATCGGCTTCAGGTAGTAGTCCTGACCCTCGGCACCACCCTCGTCGTCGAAGTGCATCGGCGGGAACATGCCGTCGGCAAACCACTCGAGGTGACCCGACGTCTCGAAGAGGCCGGCCTTTGTGATGTGCGGCGAGTACACGAACTCGTAGCCCGCTTCCTCGTGCCGCTCCCGCGAGTAGTCCTCCATCAGCCGACGCACGAGCCCGCCCTTCGGATGGAAGACCGCCAGCCCCGAGCCGATCTCGTCGGGGAAGCTGAAGAGGTCGAGCTCCACGCCCAGCTTGCGATGGTCGCGCTTGGCCGCCTCCTCGAGCCGCACGAGGTGCTCCTCGAGCGCCTTCTTCGAGGCCCAGGCCGTGCCGTAGATCCGCTGGAGCTGTGGGTTCTTCTCGTTGCTGCGCCAGTAGGCACCGGCGACCCGCATGAGCTTGAAGTGGCCGAGGTGATGCCCGGTGGTCGGCACGTGCGGACCGCGGCAGAGGTCGATGAACCCCGGGAAGCCGGCGAAAGGAGGCACGGCCTTGGGCTGCGCAGGCGGGTTCTCGTAGGTGCGCACGGCCTCGGAGGCCGACGTGGCTGACATCGGGTCCGTGCTGGCGTCATCGATGATCTCGAGCTTGAAGCGGTGCGCGGCGAAGATCTCCCGGGCCTTGTCTGCTGGTACCTCGTCACGGATGAACGGCTGGCTCTCCGCGAGGATCTCCCGCATGCGCGCCTCGATCCGCTCGAGGTCGTCCTCGACGAACGTCCCCCCGTCGGGCAGCTCGAAGTCGTAGTAGAAGCCGTCCTCGACGGGCGGTCCGATCCCGAACGTGGCCCCCGGGAAGAGGTCGAGCACGGCCTGGGCCAGCACATGGGCCGTCGAGTGCCGGATCGTGAAGAGGCCGCGCGGGCTGTCGCCGGTGACGATCTCGACCGCGTCGCCGTCGGCGAGGGGCGTCGACAGGTCGCGCTCCTCGCCGTTCACCACCGCGATCACCGCGGCCTTTGCGAGCCGGGACCCGATGTCCAGGGCGAGCCCCGATGCCGTGGTGCCGGTGGCCAACGCGCGCGTCGAACCATCGGGCAGGGCGATCGTGATCTGCTCGGACATGGGGCCCGACGGTACCGGAGCCCCGCGGGCCTCCGGGAACCCGTTGGACACGACGGCGTCGTCTGGCCGTGCCGGCGGCTACGGACGGGGCGCGAGCACGTCCGCGCTCGATCGGCGCGCCGGCGCGTCGGCGGCCGGGGCGTGGCCGTTCCCCGGGGCGCCGGTTGGGTCGAGCTCGACGACGTGCGCCGTCTCGGCGGACGGGAACGTCTCGGCCTTCTTGGTGGCGTACTCGTCCACGTAGTCCTGGCCCGTGAGGTCGCGGATCTCGAACATCACCTCGTCGATGATCTGCCGCAGCACGAGTCGGTCGTCGGTGCGGTCGGCGTACCGCTGCACGTCGATCGGGTGCCCGAACCGCACCTCGGCCCGCTTGAACGGGCGGGGAAGCCGTGCGTCCGGCGGCTGGATCTCGCGCGTGCCGACGATCCCGACCGGCACGATCGGTGCGCCGGTGCGCAGCGCGAGCCGAGCCGGGCCCGTGTGCCCGCGGTGGAGGCGACCGTCGCGGGCGCGCGTCCCCTCCGGGTAGATGCCGAAGAACTCACCCGACTCCACCACCCGCGCCGCCGTGGTGAGCGCCCGCTCAGCCGCGTCCCCACCCCCACGGTCGATCGGGATCATCCCCATGGCCGGGAAGAGGTGCTTGGTCTTCCACGAGTCCATGTACTCGGCCTTGCCGACGAACGTGATGCGCCGCGGGAGCACCATCGGGAGAAAGAACGAGTCGATAACGGAGGTGTGGTTCGGGCAGAAGATCGCGCCGCCCACGGACGGCACGTGCTCGAGGCCGACCGTCTTGATCCGCCACAGCGCCCGGAAGACCGGCGACATGACCGCCTTCGCGACGGGGTAGAGCTTCCCGTACTCGCGCTCGGCTTCGGGATCCCCCACAGGTCGGGAGTCTTGCACGCCGCCGCGCCGAGCGCGGGGCCGTCAGACGTCGATCCCGAAGAGGGCGGCGGCGGCCCCCACGCCGTGGCCGGAGGCGGCCGCCGCGTCGATCGCGGCGATGGCGGAGGCCACGTCAAGGTCGTCGTCCAGGGCGTCCCGGGTGGCCTCCAGCGCGGCCCCGCCCGGGCCCGCGGCCCGCCAGCGGTCGAGGCGCTCCGCCGCCCGCGGCATGCGCGTGTCGTCCCACTCCCAGGGGGTGCGGTAGTGGTTCTCGACGATCATGAGCCGGATGGCCATCGCGTCCCACTCCTTGCGGAGCGCGGACACGAACACCAGGTTGCCGAGCGACTTGGACATCTTCTCGCCGTCCATCCGAACCATCGCCTGGTGCATCCAGTGGCGGACGAACGGCTCCCCGGTGGCCGCCTCGGACTGGGCACGCTCGCACTCGTGGTGCGGGAAGATCAGGTCGCCGCCGCCACCGTGGAGGTCGATCGTCGTGCCGAGCTCGCGCAGCGCCAGAGCCGAGCACTCGATGTGCCAACCCGGCCGACCGGCTCCCCACAGCGACTCCCATGACGGCTCGTCGGCCAGGGACGGCTGCCACAGCACGAAGTCGAGCGGATCGCGCTTGTGGGGATCGTCGACGTTGCCACCACGCTCGGCGGCGAGCGTGAGCATCTCCTCGCGCGAGAGGCCCGACACGGAGCCGAACTCGGGGAAGCTCGAGACGTCGAAGTACACCGCGCCCCCCGCCTGGTACGCGTGCCCTCGGTCGAGGACCATCCCGATGAACCCGCGGATGTCCGCGATGGCTGAGGTGGCCCGCGGCTCGCTCCAGGACTCCAGCATCCCGAGCGCCACCATGTCGTCCTCGAAGCGGGCCGTCTCGGCAGCCGCGAGGTCGAGGTAGTGCACGCCCAGCTCCCGCGCCTTCCCGAGGATCGAGTCGTCGACGTCGGTGATGTTCCGCACGCACCTCGTCTCGTGGCCGAGGTCGCGCAGGCGCCGCTGCAGCACGTCATAGCCGACGTACACAGCGGCGTGGCCGAGGTGCGTGGCGTCGTACGGGGTGATGCCGCAGGTGTACATGGTGACGACGTGACCCGGCTCGAACGGCACGACCTCGCGGCGTGCGGTGCACCACAGCCGCATCGTCACTCCGGGATGCTCGTGAACTTCACCGCGACGCGGGTCTTGTAGCGGACGTTGAGCTGCAGCAGCACAGCGGTGAACGACTCGATCGGCGTGGCGAGGGAGAGCTCGCCACAGTCGAGGGGGCGCATGTTCGGGATCTTCGCCACGAGGTCGGCGGTGGCCTCGCTGGCCTCGGGGTGGTCGGAGCAGATCAGCACGTCGCTCTCGATGGGGTGGTCGAGGTCGCCGAGCTCCTTGGCCGGCACGTGGTGCAGCGCGGCGGCGACGAGGCTGCGCGGCAGCGCGGCCTGGACGCTGGCGGCCACGGAGCCGCGCGGGGGGACGAGCGGCTGGAACTCCTTGCCGATGCGGGTGAGGGCGTTGGCCATGGAGATCACGACCTTGCCGCGGAGGTGGCCCTCCACCTGCTGGGCGGTCTGCGTGGCGCCGTCCCAAGGGGTGGCGATCACGATCAGGTCGGCGCCGGCGGCGCCCTCGTTGTCAGCCGCGTCGATGGTCAGATCCCGGCCCGCCCACTGCTCCTTCAACCCGTCGACGACCTCGAGGGCGCGGTAGCGCGAGCGCGAGCCGATCACCGTCTCGAACCCCACCGACGCCAGACGCGCTGCCAGCGCGCTGCCCGCCGGACCGGTGCCTCCAAGGATCCCGATGCGCATCGGCGACACCGTAGCGGCGCGGTCCACAGAAACGGACCTGGCGACGAGCGGTCGCCGCAAGGGCACGGTCGCCATGGCAGTCTCAGGGCCATGGCTCTCCTCGACGGCAAGCGCATCCTCGTCACGGGCGTCCTCACCGACGCCTCGCTCGCGTTCGGCGTCGCGCGCCACGCCCAGGAGCAGGGTGCGGAGGTGATCCTCACCGGCGCTGGCCGCGGCCTCTCCCTCACCCGCCGCACCGCCCGCAAGCTGCCTGCGGAGGCGGCCGTCCTGGAGCTCGACGTCACCGACGCCACGCAGGTGGCGGCCGTGCGCGACGAGCTCGGCGCGCGATGGGGCAGGGTCGACGGCGCCCTCCACGCCATCGGGTTCGCCCCTCCATCCTGCCTCGGTGGCGGGTTCCTCGATGCCCCCTGGGAGGACGTGGCCGTAGCCCTCCAGGTGTCGGCCTACTCCCTGAAGACGCTGGCCGACGTGGTGGTCCCCCACATGGCCGACGGCGGGTCGATCGTGGGCCTCGACTTCGACAACAGCACCCAGGCCTGGCCGGCCTACGACTGGATGGGGGTCGCCAAGGCCGCCCTGGAGAGCACCTCCCGCTACCTGGCCCGCGACCTCGGACCGGGGGGAATCCGCGTCAACCTCGTCGCCGCCGGACCGATCAAGACCCTCGCCGCCAAGTCGATCCCGGGCTTCCAGCAGTTCGAGGACGTGTGGGACGAGCGCAGCCCGCTCGGCTGGGACGTCAAAGCCGATGCCGACGCCGTCGCGCGAGCCTGCATCGCCCTCCTCTCCGACTGGTTCCCCAAGACGACCGGCGAGATCCTCCACGTCGACGGCGGCTTCCACAGCGTGGCCACCTGACGGATCGGCCCTCAGTCGTCGTCGATCCAGCCGGGGTTGGCGACGAGCAGCTTGTCGTGGACGCTCGCCGCCACCAGCGAGCGCACCTCGTCCGCTCGATCGTCGTAGGCGCCGGCACGGATGCGGGCCGAGAGCTCCCGGTCGTCCGTGCACCCCAGCCGGGCGAGACGATCCGCGTGAGCACGCGCGAGGCCGGGCTCCAGCGCCAGCTCGCGCTCCACCATGCGTAGGGCGTTGACGGCCACGCGGGCGTGGAACGACAACCGTCCCTCCGTGCCCGCCCGTACGTCATCGTCCACCCACTCGCGCACCGCTTCGACGAGCTCCGGCAGGGTCGGGCGATCGTGCAGCGCCGCGGTCGGGACGGACGCCGGCACGTCGGGCCGAGGGCGCGGGCCACCGGGTAGGAGCCCAAGGACGTCCCACTCGTTCTCGCACACGCGCCGGCCGATCGTCGCCAGCTCCACCGAGCGGGTGACGCCGCTGAGGTGGCTCCAGGCCTGCATGACGCAGATCACGCCCCACTTGAGCGTCCCGAGCACCTCCCACCACCGGAGCACCTCGAGGTCGACGGAACGACCTGACGCCACCTCGTAGGCCTCCACCAGCGCCTCTCGCGTGGTGACGCCCCCGGCGGGGAGCGGGGAGCCGAACCGCCACGCGCGCACGCAGAACCAGCCGAGGTCCTCGAGGGGGTCGCCGAGGTGGGCCAGCTCCCAGTCGAGGACAGCCCGCAGCCCGTCGTGGTCGACGAGCAGGTTGCCCATCCGCAGGTCCCCGTGGACCACGCACAGGGGGTTGACGCGTGGTCGGTTCGCCTCCAGCCACCGGAACCCCAGCTCGAAGGCGGGGTGCGGCTCCCCCAGCTCGTCGAGCACCGCGCGGTACTGCGCCAGCTGATCGGCGGGCGCCAGCCCCGGGACGGTGTCCACCGGGATGTCGTGGATCGCGGCGGTGGCCGCTCCCACCTGCGCGCCGAGCCGACCGCGGGCGACCGCCCACTCGTCGTCACGGAGCAGCTTGCGGGCGATCGTCTCCCCGGGGAGACGCTCGACCACCATGCCGGCGCTGCCCAGCACGCCACCGTCGTCGCTGGCCACGACCCCCGCCACCGGCACACCGTAGGCAGCGGCGGCCCGGAGCAGCGCCGCCTCGGTCTCCACGCCGACCCCGCTGCTGCTGGCCGACGCCCCGGGCCGGAGCCGCTGCAGGATCAGCTCCTGTCGGCCGCCCTCGCCTGACACGTCGAACGCCCACGTCTCCCGCGACGCGCCCCCCGAGAGCCGCCGCAACCCCTCAACGGCCGCGCCGGGAGCATCGCCGAGGAGCGCGAGGAGCGCATCGCGCAGATCGTCAGTCCCCACGAGCGGCACCGTAGGCGAGGGCGGGCTTCAGAGACGCCGGCGGGGGGTTCGGGGGCAGAGGCTCTGCCGGAGCCCCCCGATTCGAAGGGACGGCTCCGCCGTCCCCCGAGCGACAAGCGTTCAGTGCGCCCCGGCGGGGGCGCACCAGCCCAGCTCGGAGGAGCTCGCCGCAGGCGAGCGACGACGATGACTAGCAGGCCGCGGCGACCGCTGGGTACGGGTTCACGGCGCCGCCGCCGCCGGGGTGGATCTCGAAGTGGAGGTGAGGCGTGCCGCGGGCGTTGCCCGAGTCGCCCACGTACCCGATGACGGTGCCTGCCGCGACGTGCCCCGCACCGACGCTCGCGTAGCCGGACAGGTGGGTGCCGTAGTAGTAGTCGCCGTTGTCACCGTTGAGGTGCCAAGAGAGACCGCCGGTGCCGTTGCCGCTGTGCGACACGGTGCCACTGACGGGAGCGACCGTCGGCGTGCCCATCGGCGACAGCATGTCGACGCCCTTGTGCGCGCGGCCGCCTGAGCGCGGGTCACCCCAGGTGTCCGTGAAGGCCACCGGCCCCTGCACGGGGCAGATGATCCCGCCGACCGGCGCCGAGACGCTCGGCGCCGGAACCGTGGTGGACACCGGGCGGTCGGAGGACGTGGTGGCGGCGGCGCGTGCGGCCGCGGCGCGGCGCCGCTGCTCGGCCGCCTGACGTTCCCGCTCCAGCTCCTGGAGGCGGGCCAGCTCGCGCTCGAGCGCCGCCTGGCGCTCCTGCAGGCGCTCGATGGCCGACTCCTGGGCGGACTTCCTCTCGGCAAGGGCCGTCTTCGCCACGTCGAGGTCCTCAGCCGCCGCGGCGAACTCGTCGATGGCGTCCTGGTTGCCTTGCGTGGCGAACGTCGACAGTGCCTCGGCGCGCGCCTGGTTGTTGATGTCGGGGTCGGCATAGGTGAAGCGCGTCGCGTCATCGTTCACGAACCGCTGGATCGCTACGGAGCGCACCGCGTCCCGTAGCGAGTCGACGCGGACCTGCGCCGACGCCGCCTGCGCCTCGAGGGACTGGATGTCGGCGTCGAGCTCGCCGAGGACCGATTCCGCGTCAGCCAGGTCGGCCGCCGCCTCGTTGGCCCGACGGCGAGCCGAGTCGAGGTCGTCGGCCTCGGCGCGCGGCGCGACGGCGAACACACCGAGCAGCACGGTCAGGCCGAGCAGGGAGCGCAGGGGTCGACTCGCCACAGTGGGCGGAGATGCTAGCGCTGTGTGACGGATATTGCAGTTTCGTGACGAAACGCGCGCTACCGATCCGACTCGTCCCGGATGTCGCCCACCAGGGCCTCGATCACGTCCTCGAGCGTGGCGATCCCGAGGGTGCGGCCCGCGTCGTCCGTCACGACGGCAACGTGCAGGCGGTCCCGCTGCATCGCCAGGAGGGCGTCGTCGAGCGAGGTCGAGGCGCCCAGGACGAGCATCCGACGCACCCGCCCGAGGGGCAGGGGTCGGTTCCGGGCGGAGCCCGAGACCGCGAGAAGGTCCTTGGCGTGGACGAAGCCCATGACGTCGTCGACCTGCTCCCCTGCGACGAGCAGGCGCGTGTGCCCCGACGCCACGACCAGGGCCTCGGCCTCCGCGGGGGTGGCCGAGCGCGGCAGCCACACGATCCCCTCCCGCGGCACCATGACGGTGGTGATGCTGCGGTCGCCCAGGTCGAGCGCGCCGGTGAGCAGCCGGTGGGCCAACTCCTCGATCAGCCCCTCGTCGCGGGACGCGCCGAGCATCGCCGCCAGCTCATCGGCGGACGCCGCGGTCGCCAGCTCGTCACGCGGCTCGATGCCGAGCAGGCGCACGCCGCTGGCCGCCAGACCGTTGAGCACCCGCAGCACGGGCCCGAAGAGGGTCACGTAGGCTCGGTTCGGCACCGCCAGCGCCAGCAAGGTGCGCTCCGGGTCGGCGATGGCGACGTTCTTGGGCACCATCTCGCCGATGACCATGTGAAGGAAGGCGACGATCGTCAGCGCCAGGATGAACCCGACCGTGTGGGACACGCCGTCGGGAAGCGTGATGACCCGACCGATGGTGTCCTCGAGCAACCGGGCGATCGTGGGCTCGGCGACGTAGCCGAGCAGCAGCGAGGCCATCGTGATCCCGAGCTGGGCGCCGGCGAGCTGCACGTTCAGGTGCCGCATCGACCCAACCGCGAGCCTGGCGCGCGAGCTGCCCTGCTCGGCCATCGCCTCGAGCTTCGTGCGACGGCTGGCGATGAGCGCGAACTCGACGGCGACGAAGAAGCCGTTGGCCAGGAGGAGCACCAGCATCAGGAGGAGGTTGCGGATCGTCATCGCGCGCCGCCCAGACGCTCCGCGTCCGCGGCCCGGCGGAGGCGCACGGTGGCCACCCGCCGGCCGTCGAGCGCGACGACCTCGACGCGCCAGCCGCGGTGGTCGAAGCCCTCACCGACCGCCGGGAGCCGGCCGAGGCTCGCCAGCACGAATCCGGCCAGCGTCTCGTAGCCACCGTCGGGGACGACGAAGCCGCAGGCGTCGAACACCTCGTCGGTGTGCAGGGTGCCGGCGAGGAGCCACTCCCCCGCCCGCTGCACGCGTGTCAGTCGGCGCGTGGGCAGGTCGTGCTCGTCGTCGATCTCCCCCACGATCTCCTCGAGGATGTCCTCGAGCGTGATGATGCCGGCCGTGCCGCCGTGCTCGTCGACGACGACGGCGAGGTGGCTCCCCTGCCGTCGCAGGTCGGCGAGCAGATCGGCGAGGTCACGGGTCTCGGGCACCACGAACGCCGGCGCCATCAGCTGCTCGACCGGGTAGGTGGACCGATCCTCGTACGGCACGCGATACACGTCCTTCACGTGCACGACCCCCCTCACGTCGTCGAGGTCGGCGCCCACCACCGGGAAGCGCGAGTGGCCGGTGGCCACCGCCGTGCCCGCCAGCGTCGCGACCACGTCGTCGATCGAGAGGCTCACGACGGACACGCGCGGGACGAGCGCGTCGGCGGCGTCCTTCTCGCCGAAGCGGATCGAGCGGGTGAGCAGGGTCAGCGCCTCGGGCTCGAGGGTGCCCTCCTCCCCCGAGGAGCGGATCAGGAGCTCGAGCTCCTCGAGCGAGCGCACGGAGGTCAGCTCTTCCCGCGGCTCGATTCCGAACCGCCGCACCGTCCAGTTGGCGGCTCCGTTGAGCATCGCGATGACCGGGCCGAGCACCCGCGTGATCACCAGCATCGGAGCCGCCAGGGCGTACGCCGTCGGCCGCGGCCGCGCGATCGCGATCGACTTGGGCACGAGCTCGCCGATCACCATCGTCGCAAGGGTGGCGAGCACGAGCGCCACCACGATCGAGGTGCTCGACGCGCGCGCCGTCCCGACGACGGGCTCCACCAGAGGCCGCAGGACCGACGCGATGGCCGGCTCGGCTATGAACCCGATCACCAGCGAGGTCACGGTGATCCCGAGCTGGGCGCCCGAGAGGTTGAACGACAGCCGCTGCAGGGCCGCCGCCGTGGCCTTGGCCCGCCGGCTCCCAGCCTCGGCATCTGCCGCCACGCGCTCGCGGTCGACGGCCACCAGGGCGAACTCGACCGCGACGAAGAACCCGGTGGCGAGGATGAGCAGGAGTACGGCTGCGAGGCCGAGCGCGGTGTCGATGAGGGCCGTCCGGGAGCGGGGAGCGGGCCCCGTCCAATGTACGGCTCGCCAGTAGGGTGCCCCGGCATGGTCCTCGGACGTGACGTGCTCCTCGAGGTGCTGCGCACCGAGGGCGTCACCCACGTGTTCGGCAACCCGGGCAGCACCGAGCTGCCGCTGATCGATGCGCTGGCCGAGGCGGACGACCTCCGCTACGTGCTCGGCCTCCAGGAGGCGACCGTCGTCGGGATGGCCGACGGGTACGCACAGGCCACCGGCCGGCCGGCCTTCCTCAACCTCCACACCTCGGCCGGGCTCGGCAACGCGATCGGCAACCTGACCAACGCGCGTGCGAACCGGACCCCGCTCGTCGTGACCGCAGGGCAGCAGGACTACCGCCACATCGTCACCGACCCCCTGCTGTCCGGACCGCTCGTCGAGCTGGCCGCGGGTGCGGTCAAGTGGGGTCACGAGGTGCGCACCGCCGCCGAGCTAGGCACCATCGTGCGGCGAGCGTTCCAGGACGCCGTCAGCGCGCCGGGCGGGCCGGTCTTCGCTTCGCTGCCGATGGACCTCCTCGACCAGGAGGCAGGAGCCGCACCACCCGCGTCCACGATCGACCGGGACGCCGTGGCCGGGGGGCTCGAGGAGCTGGCTCACCTGCTCACCGAGCCGGGAGTCGGGCGGGTGGCCGTCGTGCTGGGCGACGCGGTCGCCGCCGCGGACGCCGTGCCGGCCGCGGTCTCGCTCGCCGAGGCGCTCGGCGCCCCCGTCTACGGAGCACCGCTGCACGGGCGGGGGGTGTTCCCCCCGCTGCATCCGCTGTGGAAGGGGATGCTCACGCCAGCAGCCGCCGCCATCGCGTCGGTCCTCTCGAGCTACGACCGAGTGCTGCTCATCGGCGAGCAGGCCTTCGTGGTGTACCCCTACACGCCCGGGCCGGCATTGCCGCCCGACGTCGAGCTGCTCCACCTGTCACCGGACGCCGCCCAGGTGGGCCGAGCATGGCCGGTCCGCCTCGGTGTCGTCGGGCACCCGCGCGCGACGCTCGAGGTGCTCCTGCCCCTGGTCCGCGCCCGCGCCGACGCGGAGGCCGCCACGGCTGCGGTGGCCGAGGCAGCGGTCGCTCGTGCGGCCGAGGTGGCCGGCCTCGAGGAGACGGCGCTTGGCCGCTACGGGCCGGCGCCGATGGACCCGATGGCGGCCGCCCACGCGCTCGTGCGCGCGATGCCCGCCGACAGCCTGGTCGTCGACGAGGCGATCACCACCGGCGTCTACGTCCGCGGCTTCCACCACTGGACCGAACCTGGCCGCTACTTCTTCTGCACGGGCGGTGGACTGGGCTGGGGCATGCCCGCTGCGTGCGGCGTCTCGCTCGGTCATCGGAAGGCGCCGGTGCTCTGCGTGGTCGGCGACGGCTCGGCCATGTACTCGCCGCAAGCCCTCTGGACGGCGGCCGCCGAGCAGCTCCCCATCGTGTTCGCCGTCGTGAACAACCGGCAGTACAAGATCCTGAAGGGCTACCTCCGGGGCATGGGCGGAGCATCGGTTCGCACGGGCCGCTTCGTGGGGATGGACCTCGACGAGCCCCCGGTCGACTTCATGGCCCTGGCCCGCTCGATGGCGGTCGAGGCCACGCCCGTCGAGAGCACCGCGGACGTCGGCGACGCGTTGCGCGCCGCGCTGGACGCCGGACGTCCCCACCTGCTCGAGCTCCGCATCAGCGCATGAACGACGCCGCCCTCCTCGTCGAGCACCACCGGCATCGTTCGTCCGCGCGCACGCCCTAAGGTCCCCCCCTCGTGACCGTCGACCGCACCAGCGCCCCCGCGCTCCGAGCCCGGCTGGTGCTGGCCGCCTTCCTGATGCTGTTCGTCGAGCTGGCGCTGATCCGCTGGCTGGGTGCCAACGTCCTCTACCTCGCCTACTTCTCGAACGTGGTGCTCCTCGGGAGCTTCCTCGGCATCGGCCTCGGGTTCCTCTGGACGAGCCGCACCGAGACCGGCCTGTACCGCTTCGCACCGCTGGGGCTCACGCTGCTCGTGGTGGTCGTCCGCGTGCTCGACGTCAAGGTCGGCGTCGCGGGTGGGCAGCTGATCTTCTTCGGGCTCGACACGTCCGGTCCGCCGCGCTGGATCGTGCTCCCAGTCGTCTTCGTGTCGGTGGCGGCGGTGATGACGTGCCTCGGGGAGGGCGTGGCCCGCTCCTTCCAGCGCCTCGAGAACCTGGACGCCTACCAGTTCGACCTCATCGGCAGCATCCTGGGGGTGCTGGCCTTCTCGCTGCTCTCGCTGGCGCAGATGGACCCGTACGTGTGGGCGACCATCACCGCTATCGGCCTGATCGTGGCCATCCGACCGCGAGGCCTTGCGGCGATCGCCCTCGCCGTCGTGCCGCTCGCCGTCTTCCTCGCCGTGTTGATCGTCGAGTCGCGCGAGGCGAACACGGTGTGGACTCCGTACTACAAGGTGAGCACCGAGCCGCTCGGCGACACGGGGGCGGTGATCGCGAAGGTGAACGGCATCCCCACGTGGTTCCAAGTGCCGGCGCCGGAGGACAACGCGCTGTACCAGACGGTGTACGACCGGATGAGGCGACCGAACCCGGGCAACATGCTGATCATCGGCGCGGGTTCCGGCAACGACGTGTCGCTGGCGGAGCTCCGAGGAGCCGACCGGATCGATGCCGTCGAGATCGACCCCCATCTCCTCGACCTCGGTCGCGGGCACCCCGACAAGCCCTATGACGACCCGCGGGTGCGCACCCACATCACCGACGGCCGCGCCTTCCTCGAGGCCGCGGACGGCCGGTGGGACACGATCCTGCTCGCCCTGCCGGACTCGCTCACGCTGCTGCAGGGGCAGTCGTCCGTACGCCTCGAGAGCTTCCTCTTCACCAAGGAGGCCGCCGAGGCCTACCGCGACCACCTCAGCGACGGCGGGGTCTTCGCGATGTACAACTACTACCGCGAGCCCTGGCTGGTCGACCGCTACGCGGCCACGCTCCAGCAGGTGTTCGGCCGGGCGCCGTGCGTCAGCCACCTGGCCGGCGACGTGAGCGCCGTGATCGTCGTGAGCCAGGACCCGGACCAGCTCGACTGCCCTCCGGGCTCGCTGTTCACCGGGCTCGACTCGGCGCCCGACCCGGCCACCGACGACCACCCGTTCCCCTACCTCCTCACCCCCAGCATCCCGGGCTTCTACCTGGTCGCGCTGGCCCTGATGCTCGCCCTGTCCGTCATCGGGGTGCGGCTCGCCGGCGGCCCGTTCCGCCCGATGGTGCCGTTCGCCGACCTGTTCTTCATGGGCGTCGCGTTCCTGCTCCTCGAGACGAAGAACGTGGTCCAGTTCGCGCTGCTGTTCGGCACCACGTGGTTCGTCAACGCGTTCGTGTTCGGCGGCGTGCTCGTGTCGGTGCTGCTCGCGGTGGCCATCAGCAAGCGCATCGTCATCCGGTCGACCGGCGCGCTCTACGCCGTGCTCCTGGCCGGCATCGGGCTGAACTGGCTGGTGCCGGCGGAGGCGCTCCTCGAGCTCTCGATGGCACCGCGCCTCGTCGCCGCGGTCAGCCTCGCCTTCTTCCCCATCTTCGTCGCCAACCTCGTGTTCGCGTCCCGCTTCCGCGACACGGAGCGATCCACCGCGGCCTTCGGCGCCAACCTGCTCGGCGCGATGGTCGGCGGCGTGCTCGAGTACATGTCACTCCTCACCGGCTACCGCAGCCTGCTCGTGCTGGTCGCCGTCCTCTACGGGCTGGCCTTCGTCCTCCGGCCCCGCACGGTCCTGGCCGCGGCCTGACTTCGGGCGCCGGTCAGGCTCCGAGGCACCTCAGCAGTCGGGGCCGCGACCGCTCGATCGCGTCGGCCAGCAGCCGGTCGAGCGCCGGCATCCAGAGCCGCCCGCCGTAGTGGAGCCGCATCGTCAGGGTGCTTCCCCCTTCGGTGTCGACGATGGTGGCGTCCAGCACCCACTCGGCATGGTCGCGACCGTCGTGCTCCACGCGCTCGAACCGCGCGTGGTGGGGCGGTTCGAGCGCCGTCTGCACCATGCGCAGACGCTTCGCCCGCGCGAAGGGCCCGAGCCGCCCGCGGAGGTCGACGGACCAGGCCGGGCCCACGTCGTTCGGGTGCGGGTCCGCGGACGGCGCCCGCGGGACGATGTCGAGCCACTCGGGAAAGCGCGCCAGGTCCGCGACCCAGGGGAACACGAGCGACGGGCCGCGCGGAGCCTCCAGGGAGGCGACGACGTCCACCCCGTTACTGCTCGCGGGCCTTGGCGAGCCGGCGGAGGTCGTCCACGACCTTGAGCAACGGATACGGGTTGACCGCCATGCCTCCATCCGGATGGATCTCGAAGTGGAGGTGGGGTGCACCGCCCTTCGCGTTGCCGGTGTCGCCGACCAGTCCCACCACCTCGCCGGCGTCGACGACGGTACCGACGGTGAGGCCGTCCGCGAACGCGCTCAGGTGCGCGTAGTAGTAGTACGTGCCGCTCTCGCCCTTCAGCCAGAGCTTCGTGCCGCCGAGAACGTCGGAGCCCATCTCCGTGATGAGGCCTCGCTCGCATGCGAGGAGCGAGGTGCCGAAGGGCGCCATGATGTCGGTGCCCTGGTGGGCGTGCTCGTAGCCGGTGCCCAACATCCGCGGCGCGCCGAACGAGTCCCCGAAGGTGTGAGGGTCGCCCACGGGGAAGACGAAGCCGTGGATGACGATCTCGGAGCCGGCCGCGAACACCGCCAGGTTGAACTGGGCGGTGACGGTCGCCCGGCGGGCCTCGACGAGGTGCTCCCGGGCGGTCTGGAGCTCGAGGCGCGCGTCGACCAGGCGCTCGGCGACGCCGACGAGGTAGGCACTCACCTCCCGCTTGGCGGCGAGGTACTCGCGCACGGCTTGGTCGTCGGCGTCGAGCACGGAGCCCAGCAGGGTCTGCGCGATGGCGAGCTCGTTCGGGTCGTCGGTGGCGACGAGGGCACTCAAGTCGTCGGACTCGCCGCGCACGACCGCCGAGGCGGTGCGGGCCTCGAACCGCCGACGAGCGGCCTCGACCCGCCGCACGGCCGCCCGTTCGTCCGTCGCGAGCCCGGTGATCGCCTCCTCGAGCAGATCGAGCTCGGCCTCGAGGTCGACGACGTGCTGCTTCGTCTCCTTGTACGTCGTCTGCAGCGAGACGGCCTCCGCCTCGGCCACGCGGAGCTGCTGGCGCACGATGCGGCCTGCCTGCACGCCGTAGGCGCCCGGGACGGGGTCCCGGGCTGGGACCGTGTCCGGCACCACGGGCACCGGCTCCTCGGGCAGGGCTTCACCGCCACCGGGATCGTCGGGATCGAGCGTCGTGGTTCCGGTGGTGTCCCCCACCGGTGGGGCCGTGGTCGGCGTCTCGGTCGTGGAGGGCGTCTCAGTCGTCGGCGGCCCACCATCCTGTGCGAGCGCCGGGGCACCCCCCACCGCCAGCCCGGAGACGACCGCGACGAGGAGGACGACGAGGTGTCGACGGGGCACGGAGGAGATGGTCGGCATCTGGCGTCCAGGACTGGAGGGCGGCCCGGCCGATGGTACGGGTCGGCCCCGTCCCGGCTGGACATCCCCGCCCCGCGCTGGTGGGTCAGGCGGGTAGCGGCCGAACGGACTCCGGGTCGATGCGCAGGCGCACCGACGATCCGGCGAGCGGACCCTGGTCGCCCGCGCCGGCGAGCTCCAGATCGAGGTCGGGCGCACCGGGTACTGCGACCCGCACGCGCGTGCGGGCACCCGCGAAGGTGCTGCTCACCACCGTGCCCTCGATCGCACCCGACGGGTCGGGCCGGACCCCCTGCGGTCGGACGAGAACGGCGTTGACCGGGCCGACGGCGGGACCTAGGTCGCCCCACGGGGAGCGAACCCGACCGTCGTCGAGGGACGCGGTCGCCACGTTGGTGAACCCGAGCAGGCGCGCCACCTGCGCCGTGCGCGGCGCTCCCCAGACCTCGGACGGGGGGCCGGCCTGGAGCACGCGGCCGCCGTCGACCACGACCAGGCGGTCCGCGAGCGCGAAGGCCTCTGCCTGATCGTGCGTCACGGCCACGACGGTGAGCTCGAGGCGACCGAACAGGTCCCGCAGCTCGTCGACGAGGCGCTCGCGCAACGGACGGTCGAGCGCGCCGAGAGGTTCATCGAGGAGCAGCACCCGGGGCTCGGGCGCCAGCGACCGCGCCAGCGCCACCCGCTGCTGCTCACCTCCCGAGAGGCTCTGCACGGACCGCGCCGCCATCCCCTGGAGGCCGACCATGTCGAGCAGCGCGGTCACGCGCGGTCGTGACGCAGCTGGCGCGCGTCCTTGCATGCGGAGGCCGAACGCGACGTTCGCCTCGACGTCGAGGTGCGGGAACAGGGCGTGGTCCTGGAACATCAGGCCCACGCCCCGCCGGTGGGGCGGCGTACTGGTGTGGTCGACCCCGTCGATGTGCAGCGTGCCGGCAGCCAGCGGTTCGAGCCCCGCGAGCGCGCGCAGGAGCGTCGACTTGCCGCTGCCGCTCGGGCCCAGGATCGCGACGACCTCGCGGGCGGCGACCGTGAGGTCGACGCCGTCGATCGCGGCCGTGCCCCCGAAGCGCACCGTCCCGCCGGCCAGCGCGAGGCGGGGCGTCACACCCACCCGCCCCGGGCGGCGCCACGCGGGCGCCAGCGGTCGACGAGCAGCACGGACGTCGTGGTGAGGACCATGAGGACGGTGCTCAGAGCGAACGCCTGACCCGCGTTGAGCGGGCCGGGGCGGCCGAGGAGCCGGGCGATGGTGACGGGGACGGTGGGTGCATCCGCGCGCGCGATCACCGTCGTGGCGCCGAACTCGCCGAGCGAGATCGCGAAGGCGAAGGCGGCCGCGACGAGGACGGCCCGACGGACCAGGGGGAGGTCGACGCTCCGCCACGCCTGCGCGGGTGACGCCCCCAGCACCGCGGCCGCCTCGTGGAGGCGTGGATCGATCGACCGGAGCACGGGCGTCATCGTGCGCACCACGAAGGGCAGCGCGACCACGGCCTGGGCGATCGGGACCAACCACGGGCTCGCCCGCAGATCGACCGGGGCGTCGAGGGCCACGAGGAACCCGAAGCCCACCGTGACCGCCGAGGTTCCGAGCGGGACCAGGAGCAGGCCGTCGACGAGGCGGGCCCCGCGGCTCTCGGAGCGCGCCAGAGCCGCGGCGGCGAGGCCGCCGAGCACGACCGCCAGCACGGTCGCCACGGCCGCGAACCGCAGGGAGTTGGCGACCGCCTCGAGGGGCGACACGAACAGGCGGGAACCGGGGCCCGTGCCGCTCAAGGCCCGCCAGGCCGACAGGCCGTGCCCTTCACCCGTGCGGAACGACCGCTCGACCAGCGTGGCCAGGGGCAGGCCCACGAACAGCGCGAGGACGCCGAGGTTCGCGGCCACCCAGAGCCGATCCCCCACGCTGGTGACGCGGCGGCGAAGGGGCGGCGACAGCGCGACGGTCGCCGTCGCGCGCCGGCGCTCCAGCCGGTCCTGGACGACGAGCATCGCCGCCACCGCCGCCAGCTGGATCAGGGCCAGGACGGAAGCCACCGGAAGGTCGAGCAGGTCAGCGGTCTGCCGATAGATCTCCACCTCGAGGGTCGTCCGATGCGCCCCGCCGAGGAGTCGCACGACCCCGAAGGACGTGAACGTGAAGAGGAAGGTGATGGCGGCGGCCGATGCGATGGCCGGCCGCAGGGCGGGCAGCGTGACCGCCCGGAACGCGCGCCACCGCGACGCGCCCAGTGTGCGGGCCGCGTCCTCCGTGCGGGGGTCCAGGCCCTCCCACAGCCCGCCGACCGTGCGGACGACGACGGCCAGGTTGAAGAAGGCGTGCGCGAGGAGGATCGCGGCGGCGCTCCCCTGCAGGTCCAGACCGATCGGGCTCCGCGGCCCGAGGAGGGCGACGAACGCGGCGCCCACCACCACCGTCGGGAGCACGAACGGCACCACGACGAGGGCCTGCACGAGCCGCCGGCCCGGGAACTCGAAGCGGGACAGCACCTGGGCCGCCGGCATGGCGATGACAAGGGTGAGCACCGTGGACGCGGCCGCCTGCCACAGGGTGAACCACATGACCTGGCGCAGCTCTGGGTCCCCGAGCACCTGGCTGGCGCCGCCGAGCGTCCACCCGTCGTCGTCGTGCAGACCCTCGGCCACGATGTTCGCGACCGGCCATAGGAAGAAGGCGGCCAGGAACGCGATCGGCGCGGCGAGCAGGAGCGCCGTCGAGCGCCCGCGGTTCAGCGGAGCACGAGATCGGTCCACCGGTCGATCCACTCCTCGCGGTGGGCGCCGACCTCATCGGCGGCCAGCTCGTACACGTCCGTGGGCCGCGCCGCGTGGGTCACGAACAGCTCGGGGAGCTCGACGTCGGTGCGAGCCGGGAACACGAACATCGAGAGGGGGATGTCGGCCTGAACCTTCTCGGAGAGGAGGAAGTCGATCAGGCGGCGCGCCGCCTCCGGGTGCGCCGCGCCGGTGAGCACGCCCGCGCCCTCGACCTGGCGGTAGCAGCTCGCGTCGATCACGCCGACCGGCGACTCGTCGACCGGCGGGTCGGCGTAGAGCACCTCGGCCGGCGGGCTGGACGCATACGACACGACGAGTGGCCGGGTGCCCTCGCTCGCCCCGCCACCGGAGAACGATCCGTTGTAGGCGCCCTCCCAGTCGTCGACGACCTCCACGCCGTTGGCTCGCAGGTCTCCCCACCACGCCTCCCAGCCGTCGACTCCGAAGGCCTGGATGCTCGCCAGCAGGAAGGCCAGGCCGGGTGAGGAGGTCGCCGGGTTCTCGACCACGAGGAGGTCCTCGTAGGCCGGGTCGACGAGGTCCTCGAGGCTCGCCGGCACGGGCACACCGTGCTCCGCGAACCACGCCTTATCGTAGTTGAGGCACACGTCCCCGTAGTCGATCGGGGTGACGCGGTGCTCGGGGTCGAGCAGCAGCGCCGGGTCGACCTGGTCGAGGCCGTCGGCCTTGTACGGGACGAACAGGTCGGCGTCGAGCGCTCTGGACAGGAAGGTGGAGTCGACGCCGAACAGCACGTCTGCCTGGGGGTTGCCGTTGGTGAGGATCGCCTGGTTGACGACCTGCCCTGCGTCGCCGCCCAGGATCAGCTCGACCTTGATCCCCGTCTCCTCCGTGAAGGACGCCAGCACGCCATCGCTCAACACGAATGAGTCGTGGGTGAGCAGCCGGACGGAGGTCTCGCCGCCAGTGTCGGAGCCGGCGCCGCAGGCGGCCAGCGGGAGGGCGACGCACAGCGCGAGCGCGGGCACTAGAGCGCAGGGCGGGACGCGGATCGTCATCGGAGGAGCTCCTGGTGGTGAGGGCCGAGCGACCCGGGTTGGATCGCCACGAGCACGCCTCGTTCGACGCGTATCGAGGCGCTGGGTCGGACGAGCTCGTTGCTGATGCCGCGCGTGGACCCGGGGTGGAGGTCCTCCGCGTCGAGCGGGAACAGCAGGCCGCTCGTCGTGACGCGCTCGGCCGTGCCGTGCAGCGGCACCAGGCTGACGAGGGCACCAATCGGTCCGGTCAGCTCCGCCACGGTGCGCACGATGGTGAGGCGGGCCCTGCCCATCTCCGCGGTGATGTCGACTGCGGCGTACGCAGGCGCGGCGAGCAGCATCGCGTTGGCGAGCAGGTGGTCGAGGCGCCCGCCATGCCCACCGAGCACGTGGATCCGCGACGGCTGGAGGGCGGTTGCCGCGTCGAGGGCCAGCTCGAGATCGGTGGCGTCCTTCGCGGTCGGATGGCGCTCCACGACCGCGCCGGTCGCCTCCGCCCGCGCCAGCGCCTCGGGCGCCACGGAGTCGAAGTCGCCCACGGCGAGGTCGATCGCCAGCCCCAAGGCCTGGGCGTGCTCGATTCCGGAGTCCGCCGCGATCACGTGGACGAACGGCGGGAGGGCGCGCACGTGCGCGGGGTCGATCGGGTCACCACCGGTGACCACCACCACCATCTCGTTCGCGCCTGGCGCTGCCATGTGCCGATTCCCTCCGCCGGCATTACCCGGTTCAGGTTCTTCGGGTCGGTGACGTGCCGTTCGGCGGCGGGTCACCCTCTCAGCCCGGCTACCCCGAGCTCCCCTTCGTGCGTCCGCCAGGGTAGCGGGTCAGGGCAGCGACCGGTACCAACCTTGAAAGCGCTGCACGGGCGCAAAGCCGAGCGCGCGGTTGATCCGCAGCATCGGCTCGTTGCTCGTGGCGTTCCACGTCTGGACGGTCTCCACTTCCCCGCGCTCGCCCCGCAGCCGCAGGTGGTTGACGGCCTTCATCCAGCCGCCGAGGCCGTGGCCGCGGTGGGCCGGGTGCACGCCGGTGTCACCCTGGAACACGATCCACGGGCGCGCGGCCGGCAGGTACAGCTCGCTGAGACCGACGAGCTCGCCGCTCGCGTCGTGGCGCACGCCGACGTTCCACCAGGCCTGATGGGCGGCGATGCTGGCCGCCTCGTTCGCGTGCAGCTCCTCGACGGTGTAGGTGGCCTCGGCCTCGCCCTCCCACCTGGGCGCCTCGTTCATCACGTGGCGCGCGTGGACGAAGTCCGCTGCCAGCGCATCGCTCGGGCACGGCACCTCGTAGGCCACGAGCGAGTACCCGGCGGCACGCTCCCCGATCTCTCGCCATCCGTCGAGGAGGTCGTCCGGGATGGTGCGCGGATCGGTGCGGTTTAGCTCGACGACCATGTCCGGCTGGAACCCGGCGTCCCGCGCGATGGCCCCCTGGGGCGCGCCGACCGCAACCTCGAGCGTCATCCCGGTCCGGCCATCGGACCGCGCCACCTCCACGAGCGAGCCGCCCAGCGCGCGGCCGACGCCCCGACCGCGCACGCCCTGGGCCACGAAGGCACGCAGCGTGCAGCCGCCGGGGCCGTCGCGCCAGAACACGTGGCCGTGCCCGACCACGGCGCCGTCTTCGTCCCGCGCCAGATGCCGGATCATCCGCTCCGGGTGCGCGCTGAACCGGTCCAAGTCGACATAGGCAGCCTCGCTGAAGGGCCGCTCCCCCGGCACCCACCCCGCCCAGACGTCGTTGTAGATGCGCGTCACCGCTGTCAGGTCGGCCGAGGCCAGGTCGGCGGCCCAGTCGAAGGCCTCGATGGTGACGGTCACGCCGGGAGCCTCGCCCCCACGAGCTCCGGCGGCCACCGCGTTACCGTCGGCGCCATGGAGCGCACGCTGTTCGACGCCGACCACGAGCTCTTCCGCCAGTCCGTCCGCGGCTTCATCGGCAAGGAGCTGGTCCCGAACCACGACGCCTGGGAGCGGGCCGGCATCGTCGACCGCGAGGTCTTCCGGAAGGCCGGCGCACAGGGGTTCCTCGGGATGGCGGCGCCGGAGGCCCACGGTGGCGGCGGCGCGTCGGACTTCCGGTACAACGTGGTCATCGCCGAGGAGATCCAGCACGCTGGTGTGAACGCGGCGGGCCTCGGCTGGACCCTGCACAACGACATCTGCCTGCCGTACTTCCTCACGCTCTGCACGGACGAGCAGCAGGCGCGGTGGCTGCCTGGCATCTGCTCGGGCGAGCTGATCACCGCGATCGCGATGACCGAGCCGGGCATCGGTTCGGACCTCGCGTCGATGACCACCAGCGCGCGGCTCGATGGCGACCACTACGTCGTCAACGGGTCCAAGACCTTCATCACGAACGGCATCAACGCGGACCTCGTCATCACCGCGGTGAAGACCGACCCGGAGCAGCGGCACGCGGGCATGAGCCTCGTCGTCATCGAGCGCGGCATGGCGGGGTTCCAACGGGGTCGGAACCTGGAGAAGATCGGCATGCACGCTCAGGACACCGCCGAGCTGTTCTTCACCGATGTGGCGGTCCCCGTGTCCAACCGCCTGGGCGAGGAGGGCAGCGGCTTCCGGTCGCTCGTCACCAAGCTCCCGCAGGAGCGCCTCTCCATCGCCGTCACCGGGGTGGCGGCGGCGCGGCAGGCGCTCGACACCACGCTGGCCTACGTCAAGGAGCGCACCGCCTTCGGCCGACCGATCGGCTCCTTCCAGAACAGTCGGTTCCGGCTGGCCGAGATGGCCACCGAGGTGGAGATCGCCCAGACGTTCGTCGACCGCTGCGTCGTCGCGCTCAACGACGGTGGGCTGTCCGCGGAGGAGGCGGCGATGGCCAAGTGGTGGTGCACGGAGCTCCAGAAGCGGGTGGTCGACACGTGCGTGCAGCTCCACGGCGGCTACGGCTACATGGCCGAGTACCCGATCGCCCGCGCCTACGCCGATGCGCGGATCACGACGATCTACGGGGGCACCACCGAGATCATGAAGGAGATCATCGGCCGCTCCCTCGGGGTCTGACTCCCCTGCAAGTCGAAGCCCACCTGGGCGCTCGCCCGCTCAGCGGCGGAGGAGGTCCTTGGCGATGTGGGTGATCTGGATCTCGTCCGTTCCGGCGTAGATCTGCAGCACCTTCGCGTCGCGTGCGAGCTGCTCGACGTGGAACTCGGCCATGTACCCGTTCCCACCGTGGAGCTGGACGGCCTCCATGGCCACCTCGGTGGCGGCGCGAGCCGAGTACAGCTTCATCGCCGAGGCCTCGGCGAGCGTGAGCCCGCGGCCCGCGGCGGACATCTCGATGTAGCGGAACACGAGGTTCTGGACGTTCAGCCGCGCGACCTCCATCCGGGCGAGCTTCTCCTGGATGAGCTGGAACTCGCCTATCGGCTGGCCGAACTGCACGCGGTCCTTCGCGTACTGCGTGCACACCTCGAGGCAACGCTCGATGATCCCGAGCGCCATGGCGGCCACGCCGGAGCGCTCCATCGAGAACGTGTCCTTCGCTCCCTCACGACCGCCGGCGGGCACGTCCTCCGTCTCGCCGATGAGGCGATCCCGACCGACGCGGACATCGTCGAGGAACAGCTCGCCGGTCGGAGACGAGTGCATCCCCATCTTGCGGAGCGGCTTGGACTGCTCGAACCCCGGCATGCCGCGGTCGAGCACGAACGAGAGGACCTTCCGCTCGGCCGGCGGGTTGCCCTCGTCGAGCTTGCAGATGAACACGGTCGTGTCGGCGTAGGGGCCGTTCGTGATGAAGGTCTTGGAGCCGTTGAGCAGGTACTCGTCGCCGTCGCGCCGTGCCGTCGACTTCATCGAGCCGAACGCGTCCGACCCGGACCCGGGCTCGGTGATCGCCCAAGCGCCGACCTTCTCGAGCGTCTGCAGGTCGAGCGCCCACCGCTCCTTCTGGGCGATGGTGCCCCTCGACATGATGGCGGCGCTCGTGAGGCCCATGCTCACGCCCATCGCGGTCACCATGCCGGGCGAGTACCGGCAGATCTCGATGATGGGCAGCATCGTCATCGCGATGGCGTTGGGATCGCCGCCCCCGCGGCGGTCACCCTTGGCGGGCGCGTCCTCCTCGCCGGCCGCGATGCGCTTCTCCCGCTCGATCTGCGCCTTGAACCGCTCGCGCGCCATCGCGTCCATGCCGAAGGTGGCGAAGAGCTTGCGGAGGATGTCGTACGGGGGCAGGTCGCCGTGCTCGAGCTCCTCGCGCTTCGGGGCGATCTCGGCCTCGACGAACTGGCGGACCGCGTCGCGGATCATCAGCTGCTCTTCGGACCATTCGAACATGCGGACCCCCCGGGGACGGCCGTCTGGATGCTGCGAGCGAGCGCAGGCTACCGGCCCGCCCCGCGGTCGCCCCACGGGTCCTCGGGTCGTGCCTCGACGTGGTTCCCGTCGAGGTCGTACTCGGGCGCGTCGTCGGCCGGCGCGTCGCCGGTCGGGTCGTGCCGATCGTGCCACGAGCGCGCCTCGTCCGCCTCGGCGCGGGCCACCGCGAGGCCGTAGGACTCGTCACCAGCCGCCAGGGGATGCCCGTCGGCGTCTCGAAAGGGGCTCGGCCAGAGCTCGTGGACCACCCGCGGGACGTTGTCGACGAACGCCTCCGCGACGCGCATCAGCGCCGGAACCATCGGCGGGCCCACGGGGTCGCTGACGAGCAGCACCCATCGACCCTTGACGAAGAACGCGAAGCGCGCCTCCGTCTCGAGCAGGAAGTCGATCATCCGCGCGTCGACGAGCGTGACGGCGAACCGGCGGTCGGGTGACCGGAGCGCGAACCGCCGATTGAACTCGTCCGACTCGAGCTCGATGTCGCCCAGGCCCACGAGGTCGAGGGCCCGCTCGACCAACCGCTCGCGCGTGATCGAGACGTCGGGCCAGGCGCCGTCCACCTGCGCCATCACGCACGAGAAGTAGGTGTGGCTGCGGTGCACACGCCCGAAGTCGTCCTGCGTCTCGACGAAGTAGCTGAACTCGAATGCTCGCGTCGTCAGCCCGTCGGGCCGTTCCCTCCACACGACGTTCTGCGCCAGCCGGCCGTCGCCCTTGCGGAACAGCGCGAACGCCACACGCGTGCACCCGAACGGGTCGACGGGGCTGTACTGGAGGCGTTGGCGGGCGGCTACCGAGGCGAGCGACTCGCCTCCGCGCTGCCGGAGCAGCCAAGGGACCAGCACCAAGGCGATGGCCAACCCGACCGCCGCTGCCCCCAGGAACCCGGCCATGCTGGCCATGATCGCCGATCGGCGGGGCGAACCCGCGGAATGTGGCGATCCGGCCCGCAGGTGGCATCCTTGTGGGCCCCCCGATGCGCCAGCAGGAGAGAACGAGTGCCCTTCAAGGTCGGTGACAAGGTCGTGTACCCCCACCACGGTGCTGCCGTGATCGAGGGCACCGACACGATCACGATGCCCGGCGGCGGCAAGAACAGGTACTTCGTCCTGCGGATGACGCACGGCGACCTCACCCTGAAGGTGCCCACGGACCGCGCCGAGGAGATCGGCATGCGGTATCCCATCTCCAAGGAAGACGTCGAGGACGTGTTCGAGGTGCTTGCGAAGAAGGATGTCCGCGAGCCCACCAACTGGTCCCGACGATTCAAGAACCACCAGGAGAAGCTGAAGTCGGGCGACGTCTACCAGGTTGCCGAGGTGGTCCGGAACCTCGCGCTGCGCGACGCGGACAAGGGGCTCTCGGCCGGCGAGAAGTCGATGTTCGTGAAGGCCCGGCAGGTGCTCGTGAGCGAGCTCGCCTTCGCCCTGAACATCTCCGAGGACACCGCGCTCGAGCGCCTCAACAAGACCCTCAGCTAGTGCGCGGGCGTGCTCGACGCGCCGCCGCGCTCGCTGTGCTGGCTCTCGCGGCCGGCGCCTGCAGCGGGAGCGGTGACGATCGGCCGACCGCCGCCGACTCCGACACCACAGACCCCGTGACCGCCTCCACCGCCTCCTCCACCACCACGGCCCCGCCGCTCACGGGCGAGCCCCTCGTCGTGGTCGAGCAGGGAGTGTCGACCTTCCCCGACCCGATCGACCCGACCGCGACCCTCGGCGGCTACGGCGTCATCCTCGAGAACCCCAACCCGGCCGTCATGGCCACCGGGGTGCGCGTCGTCACTCGGATCCTCGACGACGCCGGCTCGGAGCTCCTCGTCGACCGCGCGCTCCTGAACGCGGTGCTGCCGGGGCAGCGGATGGCCATCGGCCGCACCCTGATCGAGCCGATCGACGGGCCCACCCGCCTCGAGGTCGACATGGAGGTCAGCGCCTGGCTGCTCCCCGCCTCGCCGGACGGTCGGCTGGTGGCCGACTCGGTCGTGACCGAGCCGGAGGCGGCCGGAGGTTCGGTGACGCGGTTCACCGTGCGCTCGACCTGGCCGGAGGCCGAGGACGGCGTCGATGTCACCGCCATCTATCGCACCGAGGACGGTCGGATCCTCGGCGCCGAGTCCACCACCCTCGCGAGCGTGCCGTTCGACGAACCGGTCACCGGCGAGATCCACTTGCTGTCCCCCATCCCCGACCTCGCCACGACCGAGGTCTTCGTTGGACGGGGCTTCGCCGCCCTGACCACTGGCTGAACCCCCAGGAGCCATCCATGCGCCGCATCCTCTCCACCGCCCTCTGCCTCGCCCTGCTCGGCGCGGCATGCGGATCCGACCAACCCGTGCGGGCGACGAGCGGGACGACCACGGGCGGCGCGACGAGCGCCGAGCTCGACGCCGTCGAGGTCAGCGGTGACCCCGGTGAGAAGCCGACCCTGACCTTCGATCAGCCCCTCGATGTGGAGGAGACCGTCAGCCGCGTCGTCACGGAGGGTGACGGTGAGACGATCGCCACGAACTCGGTGATCAGCTTCCACTACCTCTTCGTCAACGGCCGCGACGGCAGCGAGATCGGATCGTCCTTCGAGTCCGATCCGGCCCAGCTCGTCTTCGAGGACTCGCTGATGGCCGGCATCTACCAGGGTCTCGACGGCGTCAAGTCCGGAAGCCGCGTGCTCGTCGCGATCGCGCCCGGGGACGGCGGCGCCGCCGACGAGGCCAACGGCCTGAAGGACACGGACACCGTGCTGTTCTTCGCCGAGGTGCTCGACGTTCGAGTGCCCCTGGCCCGCGCCGAGGGAACGGTCGTCGCGCCCGTCGACGGGTTGCCCGCCGTCGAGCTGGCCGACGACGGAGCCCCGACCATCACGGTGCCGGGAGGCGAACCGCCGGCGGAGCTGGTCGTCCAGCCGCTCATCGAGGGCACCGGTGCCGCGGTCATGTCGGGCCAGTCGATCACGGTCCACTACACGGGCGCGCTCTGGGCCGACGGCACCGTGTTCGACTCGTCGTGGGAGTCGGGCGCGCCGGCGACCTTCGAGATCGGCACCGGCGCCGTCATCCCCGGCTGGGACGAGGGCCTGATCGGCCAGACGATCGGCTCACAGATCCTGCTCGTCGTGCCCCCGGCCAAGGGCTACCCCGAGGGGTCCCCCGACGGGTCGATCTCGGCCACCGACACGATCGTGTTCGTGGTCGACATCCTCGACGCGACCTGACGCTCACCTCGGTCTGGGTGGCCAGCTCCCGCCGACCACGGCCACCCCCACGCTTCGCGCGCCTCTCACTACCCTCCGGCAGCGCGGCGCGGGTCCCGGAGCAGCCCAGTCGAGACTGCGGCTAGCGTCTGCGCCCGACAGATTCGACGGGGAGGGCAACAATGAGGCAACGGACCGTTCGAGCGATGCTCGGCGCCACCATCATGTTGAGTGCGATCGTGATCGCTCCGGGCATTCGCCCGGCCGAAGCCGGGGCGGCGAGGGTGCTCATCCTCGACACGACCGTGTCCGGGGGGCTGAGCAGCACCGAGGCGACCCGGGCCGCTGCGCTCGGGTACACGATCGATCTGGTCGACGCGGCGACCTGGGCCGGGATGACCACGGCCGACTTCGCAGCGTACGAGGGGATCATCCTCGGCGACCCGAACTGCTCCGGCATGTCGCAGTTCCAGGCGGCCATCGACAACGTCGACGTCTGGAGCCCGGCGATCGACGGCAACACGATCCTCATCGGCACCGATCCCGTCGTGCACCTGAGCGGAGGCGTCAACGGCACCGGCGGCCAGGCGCTCACGGATCAGGGCGTCGGGTTCGCCCTCGACGGCGCCGGCGACACCGGCCTGTACCTCACGCTCAGCTGCTCGTCCGGCGACCCGCTGGCGAACGAGCTGCTGTCCGGGTTCGGCACCTTCGAGACGGAGGGGACGCAGTGCGACGACGACATCCACATCGTCGCCTCCCACCCGGCGATCGCTGACCTGACGGACGATGAGCTCGCCAACTGGGGTTGCTCCACGCACGAGGGGTTCACGGTGTGGCCGGAGGCCTCCTTCCAGGTGCTGGCGCTGGCCATCGTGGCTGTCGACCCCGTCTTCACCGCGGAAGACGGCACCCAGGGCAACCCGTACATCCTGGCCAACGGCGAGGGGCTGGAGCCCATCCGCGCCGTCAACCTCACACCGGATGCGCAGTCGCCCGCGGCTGGCGGGAGCTGCACGGTCACGGTGTCCGTCGTCATCGCCGCCGCCCCCGTGGCAGACGGCGACGTCACTGTGGACGTGATCGACGGACCCAACGCCGGCACGACCGGAACGGTGACCACGGACGCCAACGGCGAGGCCACCTTCTCCTACCCGACCACCACGGCTGGGACGGACTCGGTGCAGGCCACGTTCGACAACTCCGGCAACCTGCTCACGTCGAACACGGTCACGTGCACGCTCGCGGCCGCCGGCGCACCGCCAGCGGATCCAGTCGACGTCGCGCCAACCTTCACCGGCTGATCGGACAGGTTCGGCCGCCGGGCACCGCTCGAGGAGTGGTGACCCGGCGGGCGATCCGCCGGGCCGCAGCCGCGTGAGGAGGGACAGGTCGATGCGCGGCGTGACTCCGTTCTCAGCCATCCTCGCGACCAGGTCGGCCGCGAACGACGGTCACGCCGCCGGTCGGTCGAAGTGGATCTCGCAGCGGCGGGGGCCATGGACCTGACCGCCAGCCCACGTCACGGCAGCCGCGTCGACCAGCTCGAAGTCCGGGATGCGCTCGAGGAACACCTGGAGGGAGGCGCGCAGCTCGAGGCGCGCGAGGTTTGAGCCCGCGCAGCGGTGGATCCCCGATCCGAAGGCCAGGTGGCGGTTTCCCTCCCGGTCGAGCCGGATCTCGTCGGGGTCCTCGAAGACCGCCGGGTCGCGGTTCGCCGCCGGGAACGCCATGAGCACCCGGTCCCCTTCCTGCATCGGGCATCCGCCGTAGTCGGTGTCCTTGGTGACGATCCGGGCCATGGTCACCGGCGAGTAGGCGCGGAGGAGCTCCTCGATCGCGCTGGGCCACAGGTCAGGTTCGTCGCGGAGCTGCTGACGGTGCTCGGGGTGCTGGGCGAGGTGCCACAACGACGATCCGATGGTGGACCACGTGGTGTCGATCCCTGCGACCAGCATCAGGTTGCAGGTTCCGAGGATGTGGTTGTCCGGTACCGGCTCGCCATCGACCTCGGCCTGGACCAGCTGCGTGATGAGCTCGTCCTCGCGCGGGTTGGCCCGCCGATCGGCCACCCGCTCAGCAAAGAAGTCGAGCAGAGCTGTCCGAGCCGCCAGGCGACCGGCGGGGTCGATGTGGCCCTGTTCGAGGATGGCGCGGACCCAGCCCACGAACTCATCGGACCGGGAGTCGTCGACGCCGAGCATGGCGGCGATGACCCGTACCGGGATCTGCTGGGCGTAGTCGCCCGCGATGTCGGCCCGACCCCGCCCGACGAAGCCGTCGATGAGCGCGTGGCACAGCTCTCGGGTGCCCTCCTCGTACGGCCGAACGGCTCCGGGCGAGAAGAACGGGAGCACCAGCTTGCGAGCCCACTGGTGCACCGGCGGGTCCGACGAGATCGGCGGCGCGCCCACATCGTGGTACGGGATGCCATCGTTCATCGGTGGCCGCGGGAACACGAGGATGTCACTGGAGCTGAACGTGTCGACGTCGTGGGCGATGTCGTGGAGCGCCTCGTAGGTGGTGGGCATCCACGACCCCTCGTGGCGGTCCGTGTGGGCGATCGGGCAGCGGGACCGGATCGACTCGAACATGGGATAGGGATCGGCCACGAAGGCCGGGGCGAAGATGTCGTAGTCGGTGGTCGGATCCGGGATCGGCTCGGTGGTGCTCATCTCAGCCCTCCACGATCACGGCACGCTCGGGGCAGCTCGTGAGCGCCTGGCGGGCACTCGCCTCGAGCTCGGCTGGCACGTCGCCGTCGACGAGCACGGTGCCGTAGCCCTCGTCATCCGCTCCGAACAGCTGCGGCGCCCGGATGGCGCACATCTGGTGCCCCTGGCAGAGCGCTGCGTCGATGCGCACTCGCATCGCACCCCCTTTGACCGATCGACTGCTATTGAACACTCTCTGTCGAACAACGCCACCGAAGTCAAGCGCCCCGAACGCGGCCCGGTCGAACCTCGAGGGCGGCCCGGGCCAGTGGGTTCCGCGGTGGACCTTGGGGGACGGCTTTCAAACCCTGGCAAAGCCGTGGAAGGCCTTGCAGGACAGGGGTCGCGGGCATCGCTCGAGTCGCGGACGACCGCCGGCGACACGCCGATTCGGGCTTCCGGGCGCTCACGGGGCGCAGTGCCGGAGGAAAAGGGACGGCTTTCAAACCCCGTGCAGCGCCGGCTCTCGGACCACGAGCTCGATGAGCTCACCCACGCGCACCTCGAGGGCTCATCCATCGACGCGTTGGCTCGACGTTTCGCCATCCACCGCACCACGGTGATCGGCCACCTCGATCGGCTCGGCGTCCCACGTCGGCGAACGGTACGAAAGATGACCGATCGCGCCGTTCAACAGGTCGCGACTCGCTACCGCCGCGGCGAATCGCTGAAGGTGGTCGCCGCCAAGTTCGGCGTCGACGCCAGGACCCTGGCCCGCGAGTTCAGCCGAGCTGGGGTCCAGATCCGTCCGCGGCGCGGATGGCCGGCACCAGGATGACCAGCACAATCACTGAACCGCCAGCAGGCCCCGGTCGTGACGAGCAAGATCGGGGTGCACCAACCAACCCTGGCAAGGGAGCTCCGCCGAGCGGACGCATCGAATCGACACCGCCGCGGATGGCGCCACCGACGGTCACCGCCGGTGGCGGCTCGGGCTCGAACTCGGACCGGGGGTATCCCCTACTGGCACATTTCGGATGCTGTCCGCGGCTCGCCGACGTCGTGGTTGTGGGTCGGTCCGGCTCACCGCGCTATCGCCGGTTCTTCGCGTGGTCTGCGCCGTGGGATCAGGCAGCCTGGGGCTGTGGACGACAGCAACGAGCCGGTGGATCTCGAGGTCAAGCGCGACGAGGGCGTAACGATTCGGTTCGCCGATGGCCACGTCGCGCGAATCGGGCTGATGGAGCTACGACTGGGATGCCCGTGCGCGACGTGTCGCTCGCTGCGGGAGCGCGGAGAAGAGGCGTGGCCACGGCCTGGTGCTCCAAATCCGTTGCGCATCACGGACGCGCAGTTCCATGGCGCCTATGCCCTGCAGATCACATGGAACGACGGCCATCGGACCGGGCTCTATACGTTTGAGGCTCTGCGCCGCTGGAACGTCTCGGGGCCACCCCGCTGATCCCGACTTCTGGTCGGGGTCCCGCATTGGGCCATGTCGCTCACGCGAGATATCGGCGACACCGAACCCCAACCGCGCTGGGGTACCGAGGTCGACAGATCGGCGCATCTCCGGCGCCCTCAGCCGTGACTGGCGGGAACGGTTCCGAGGAACTCGAGGCTTGGCTGTGCAATGACGAGGTCTTTACCCCCGAGGTCGCGCCGCCTCCGATCGAACGCTTGCAGGACCTCGGTACACGGCGTCTCGGTCCCGCTGACCCAACGGTTGAGGTGACCGCCGACGACGCGCTCGGCATCGTTGATGGCGGCCCGGTTGTTGGCGATCACCGCCCTGCCCCGGGTTCGCGCTCTTGCGGCCTGTGCTTCGGGAGGTCGCTCCTGACGCCACACTGCCCAGACGTCACGGTCAACACCCACCGTTCCCTCGACGAGCATCTGCAGGTCGTGGTCTACGTCGTCAGCTCGATGAGGATGATCTCGGAGGCCAAGGCTCGTTCGATCGATGTGCCGGCGACCGCCGTGACCACCTGATCGCGCAGTGCGGCCGAGTTCGCCTCACTGGCCTCGAGGGCAGCCGCATCGGCCCAATGGCTCACGGCGGCGAAGCGACCGCCGTCTTCGACCTCCTGGATGAGCCGCCCGTTGAGGAAGCCGGGCTGGGACTCCAGGCGGGGAGCGGCCTCGGTCTCGTAGAAGTCCAACAGCTTGCCGGCGCTGCCGGGCGGGGCCGTCAGGCGTACGACGCGCGCCTGACTGCCGACCTGCGACGGGAGGACCCTCACCTCACGCAACACTTCGGCGACGGTGATGCTGTTGAGTTCGGCGCCTACCGCGTCCACCGTCTCGCTGCGGATGCTGGCGATGGCCCGCTCGCTTCCGTCGAGCGATTCCTGCGAGTCCCAGAGGCTCACGATGGCGCAGTTCCCCGTCGCTCGATCGGCTGCACACAGCAGACCCCGGCAGCCCTTCTGGGCGATGACGACCGGGAGCGCCTTGTTGGCCAGCAGCTCCCCGAGCTCATCGACACGAGCCGGGGACACAGTGACGTCGTTGATGCGAAGATGCATCACAACCTCCGTTCAAGTTGGCACACATGGAGGTCGGGCGCCGCCCTATCGCCGCGGCCACGTTCGGTCTTACGACCTTCGACTCGCCCTGTAAAGGTTCGCCGCCGGGGCAGCCAGGTCGACCGAGAGAAACTGCCGCAGGCTCTCGAAGTAGCCAGCCGCATCGAGAGTGCCGCGCTCGTGTTCCTCGTACGCGGCATCGAAGGCGAATCGGGAGGCGACATCCTCGCGGTCGCGACCTGCGCTGGCCGCCCACCGCGCCGCGCACCGTCCGAAGTCGATGTCGACGACGACCCCGCCGAGGTCGAACAGGAGCACGTCAACGGACTCGGCGCGGATCGGCAACTCGGCCATGCCCGAGCGTGCCACACGACGTCAACAGGGCCCCTCGATGTCGTGCGGGCGGTGCCGATCGCGCATCCCGAACACCGCAGCTGGCATCCCCTGTCGCCGACAGATCGGCGCTTCGAGAGCGAGCGAGGGGGCGGCTTCTGGGGTGCGTCGGGAACGGCGAAGAGATGTGACGCCGTCGACCGGCCGACTGCGAGCGACGTAGCCTTGTGTGTGAGGTCGTGACTGGCGTTGAGAGGTGGAGTGAACCACCGGGGAGCGACCTCCAAGCCGTGCCGAACGCCTGGGCCATTCCAGACAAGGGGTCCATCA
>Ga0247727_10002807_pt1 | contig 39272 bp, 33 predicted proteins | sample WisWelCaveWW1625_FD_202498 | JGI IMG/M metagenome (GOLD analysis project Ga0247727, IMG submission 202498) | Biofilm microbial communities from Wishing Well Cave, Virginia, United States - WW16-25 | ecosystem: Environmental > Aquatic > Deep subsurface > Groundwater > Cave microbial mat | place... | reverse complement strand
TGAGCGGCGCCTTTCAAGATCGCTGGCAGCTCGCGCCGGGAACGCGCATGGAATTTCGCGCCACGTTCACGATGAATCGGGGCCGCGTCGTGTTGGAAAAAGTTCATCGCGTCGAAATTGTCGAGCGTGGCTCGGCTCCGCTCGCCACGGGCTCGACTGAACTCGATGCAGGATTGACTGAGCGCGACGAGACTGAGCGCGACGAAGTCCCAGCGCCGGTGGAATGGAATTCCAGCAAGGCTCTGGTGGCGCGCACCGTCGCCACCGGTTTTGATTGGCAGCCGGCAAAATGTTTGAAGTGCAAATACGGCGTGCTCGCCGACGTTGAAGATCGCCGCCAGCCCCAAGTGATCGAGCGCCGCCAACTCTTCTGTTTGCAAGGCGTGCCGCACCCCGAGGTTTGCCCGCTTATTCCCGGCAAATCGATCGGGGAGGATGAGTGTCAGAAGTAGTCAGTGTTCAGTATTCACTGAATACTGGTTACTTAATACTGGTTGTTTACTGAATACTGTTTACTGGTTACTGCTGTTAATCGCGTTCTCCAGCCTCTCCCGCAGGGTGGCCAATTCTTTGGATTTGAAAGAAGTTTTCGTTTTCTCCAACACAAAAATTCCATCGCGGATCGCTTCGGTTAATTCGACGTGCCGGGGACAGTTGAGCAGTTGACAAACCTGCTCTTTGGGTTTATGATGGGTCAAGGCTTGCGTCAGATCGCGCAAATCAAAGACGCTGGCTAAAATATTTTTGATGGTGTAGTGCAAAAAAACATCGACGTCAACAAACGAGGGACTGGCCGGGGCAAGATTTTTTAGGCCGTCTAAACTTCCCAGCTCATTCTGCACTTCGTGCATGCGATGGCGTAGCCGGTAAAATTGACGAAACGTCTGCGAGCGAATCACCGACTCGCGGACCAGCTTCAGAAAATCATCGATATTCACCGGCTTCATCAAATAGCCGACGACGGAGAGCCGGGTGGATTTGACCGCCGTGTCGAGCGAAGGATAACCGGTGACGAGGATGACGGGCAAGCCTTCGCGAATCGCCGGCAAACTTTCAATCAACTCCAATTCGTTGTTCCCCGGCATTTTGATGTCGGCGATTAAAAGGTCATATTCGCCTTTCGATAACAGCGTTTTGGCGGCTTCCGCATCTGGGGCACAATCACATTCATATCCTTCTTCACGCAATAAATCCGCGTGGGCTTCCAGAAAATTTTTTTCGTCGTCCGCCATCAGAATCTTACCGAGTCGTAACATGATTTCCTCCGTTGGCAACATCATCATTATTTTTGAGTGCTAGCGCTATTTTAAAAACCGTGCCGCCTGCAGGCTTGCTTTCATACGTGATGGTTCCCTGCATGGCTTCGACCAAATTTTTGCAGATGGACAGGCCGAGGCCCATGCCGCCGGTGGTGGATTGGCTTTTGGTGGTAAAGAACGGTTCGAAGATCCGCGAACCGACTTCCTCCGATATCCCCGGGCCTTGATCGGCAACCGCAACATGCAATTGCTGGTCGGCAATTGCCGCGGTGATGCGGATGACGCCATCCGGCGGCGAAGCTTCCACCGCGTTCAAAACAATGTTATAAATAATTTGCCGCAACATGTTTTCCGGCAGCGTGATCAAATCGCGGGCGCGTTCCGCCTCCAATTCAAAACTGACTTGGCGCTCGTGGCTTTCCGACTTGAGCAAAACGAGAATTTCGGTAATCGTTTCATCGAAGCGAAACTTTTGGGGAGATTCTTGATTCGGCCGATGCAAGTCGAGCATTTGGTGCACGATTTTCGCAATGCGCTCGATCTCTTTTTCAATCGTGTTCACGTAACGATAATGCCGATCCTGTTCCGGAATGGAACGGCTGACGAGCCGAAACGCCGTGCGGATAAAGCCGAGGGGATTGTTGATCTCGTGGGCAATGCGTGCTGCCATGCGGCCGGTGGCGGCTAATTTTTCACTCTCGAGGCGTTGCTTTTCTAATTCGCGAATGCGCTCGGTACGCTCATCCACGAGCAGCTTTAACTTGTTGGTATATTCCTGTACCTGTTCTTCCAGGGCTTTGCGTTCAGTAATATCTTTCGCAATGCCGGCAATGCGGTAAACTTCGCCGCTCGGGTTGCGAATGGGAAAAGCGCGATTGAAAATCCAGCGCCAGCCGCCGTCCGGTCGCTTAATGCGGTATTCGCAGCTATAAGTGTCATGCATGCCGGATTTAACCCAGCGATTCATGGCAGCGAAGGCCGGTTCGTGGTCTTCCGGATGAATGGCTTTGCGCCAAGTCGTCGGATCTTTTAACAAACTCTGGCAGGAACGCCCCCAAATTTTTTCATAAGCGGGGCTGACATACAACGTGCGGCGTAAGTCGCCGGTGTCGAGCCAGAAAACGTCGGCGATATTCTCGGCGAGTTGGCGAAACCGTTCTTCACTTTCCCGCAATTCCTTCGTGCGAACGTGAACGCGTTGTTCCAGTTCATCGTTCAATTCTCGGATCTCCTGCTCGGCCTGCTTGCGTTCGGTAATGTCTTCGCAAACAATCAGCACCACGATATTGCCGTCGCGGTCTTGCACGGCGCGCGCGTTTTCGCCGACCCACAAGACGCTGCCGTTCTTGCGCACTTTGCGCAGCTCCCAGTATTGCAATTGGCCGCGATTGTTCAAGCAATGCTGCATTTGCTCCAACACGCGCGGTTTGTCCTCTTCATAAAAAACTTGCAGCACCGATTGGCCGAGCAGCTCGCCGACGGTGTAGCCGAGTTGTTCCGCGCCATAACGATTGACCGAAAGCACCTTGCCGTTCGGCTCGACGGTGAAATACATCGAGGGATTGTCTTCATACAAGGCGCGATAACGCTCTTCCGAAAGCCGCACTTCTTCATACAGCCGCGCGTTGTCAATCGCCAGCGTCGCCTGGCTGGCAAACGTGACGAGCAACGTGAGATCGTCTTCGGTAAAAGCGCGCGGCCGGGTTGAATCGAGGCTGATGACGCCCAGCAGGCGATCCTGCACGATTAACGGCGCGACGATGGCGCTCTGAATGGCTCGCATCTCTTCAATGTTGCCGTGATATTCCAGCTCGAGGTGCTCGCGCAGGTCTTTGATGACGAACGGTTGGCGCTTCAAGGCCACACGATTGGCAAACCCCTCGTAATTGGAAAAAAATGCCTGCGCCACGCGCGGGTCATCATAACCATAAACGCTTTTCACCCGCAGCATCTGCGCGTTCTCGTCGCACAGGAGAATGGTGCCTTTTTCCATGGCGGGAAGAGCCTCATGCGCCGCTTCAAGTATCTTGACGAGCAGATCGTCAAGCTCGATCGTGCTCACCAGCGATTTATTCGCCCGCACCAGCGCCGCCTGCATATGCGTGAAACGCTCGCGAATTTCCTGATTGAATTTTTGCTCGGTGATGTCGATGAATGAAGCCAACAAGGCCGGTTCGCCGTTGAAACTGATCGGGCGCATGGAGAGCAGCATCCAGAACGGGCGATTGCTCGCGGTTTGCGCCTTAAGCTCATAACCGTCGAGGCCGCCGTCGATTTGGAGCTGCGCTAAAATGGCCTCCCGATCATTGACGTCGGCATAAAAATCGATAGCTTTGCGCCCGATGATTTCATGGCGCGGCAAATCAAAAATCCGGGAAAATTGTTGATTGGCATATAAAACCGTGCTGTCGGCGCGGCGCGTGATCACCATGGGAATTGGAGAGGTTTCAAAAATAAGCTGCAGGCGCTCGCGTTCAAGTTGTGCTTCTTCGTCTTGTTTGCGGTGGGTGATATCGCGGAGGATGGTTTGCACCGCCGGTTGGCTGTTGTAGGTAAATGGGATGCCGCGCGACTCAACATCGACAAGGCCGCCATCAGCGCGCCCCGCTTTCATTTCGATCACCGGCGTGGGGCTGTTGGCTGTGGCAAGCAACCCGGTGCTTTGGAGCACGCGTTCGCGCTCTATTGACGGGACAAAATTCATAATGGCTGTACCAACCAGTTGGGCGGTGTCCTCAACGCCGAATAAGGTGGCGCTAGCTGGATTGGCATATACAAACTTGCCGTTTTGGTGAATAATAATCGCGTCCGGCGAGCGTTCAACTAAATTGCGATAACGCTCTTCGCTTTCTCGCAGCGCCGCAACGGTGGTATTCAACTCAACGGCGCGCTGTTGCTCATGAAGGCGCAACTTTTCAAAGCGGTCCAGCGCCCGCACGCGAATGCTGTGAATCACCAGAGATAAAATCGCCGCGCCGAACAGGGCAAAGCCGAAATGCAACCATTCCGCTGCGGGAGGCGAGGCCCAGGCCATCATACTGCCGCCGGCGCAGAGGGCCAGGGCGACGGCCAAGAACCAAGGCGCCGAAAGCGAAACAAAACCGGTTCCAATCACCAGCAGCAAAAAATTGATGCTTTGCTGCGACTCCGGCATGAAGCGCATGACGAAGAGACAAATCAGCAACACCAAAATCGCCAGCATCGCGCCAATCGGATTCGCCTTGCGATATGGGATCGCCCAACGTTCCAGCGCCATCCGGAAACCAAACATGCTGATCGCCGCCACGGCATTCACGATAACCAGCAAGGCCGCGCCGGCCGGCGGGGAAAACACCAACGCCGCAACCGCGAGCACAACCAACAAAACACTCAAGCCGGTCGCAATCGGTTTCAGGCTATCGCGCACAATGAGATTGAGCGCAACCACTAAATCGGCCTCAGCCGTTTGAACGGTTGGCGCCGGCGCCTCTTCGTGAAGTCGAGAAATCATATGAATTGCATCTCGTTGCAGTACCGCGGGTTGGGGTTGGTAAAATAACAAAGGGCGCAATTCGCCTCATCCATGGTGCCTGATAATTCGATTGCGCCCTCGTCTTTCCAATGCTCTTTTTCCATTTACACCGGTTGCACGACACAAATCGCCAGAACGTTTAAAATAAATAAACGAATACTTAGTTGCAACGGTTTTTTAAAATGAAGCTGATAAAATTTTAATGGCGGAGCATAAATTTCATCCCAATTTGACAAATTTTCTCTTGCAGATGTCCGGATTTTTTCTACATTAAATTAGCACCATTTTAATTTCGGATCGAGTGAGCCGATGGTGTCGGCTCATCATGTTGAAGCCGCAGAGGTATCGCCAAGAAAAATTTCGCTGAATTCATCGCCGTCTTTTCGGTCGGGATAAGGCCCGCAAGTGAAGGCGTAATCTTCGCACTCAATAATAAACTGAGTGCGAAGATTACGCCTTTTTGTTTTAACCGCCGGTAGCAGGGAAGAGGTCTGTGATAAAACGACTGAAGCGTTAATGAACCGGAACCCCAGTTGAGGCGAAGCGATAATTGAAATGGGCCGCATATTGCTTGCGGATGACGAACGCCCTTTTGCGGATATTCACATGCCGGGCAATTCCAAACTGTGTTAGGTGATGAGAGCGGTACTTGTAAAGTCGAACCCCGCGCTTCAGTGCTCCAGTGCAGGTTCGACTTTGCTTTTTATATGGCGCTGATGTAAAATAGAAATTGCTTGTGAAAACAACCGCCGTATGCTTGCTCAAGAGCGGCGCAGTTTTTTCAACAAGCAATAAGGTTTTCCGCAATGCGGCAGCGGCCTCCGGGGGCTCACTTGGTGCTGTCAGGTTGGGCTTTGCCGGTTTGTTTTTTCTTACTTCGCCTCGCTTCTCTTTGCCCCAAACGATCCTTTTTAAGCAGGGCATATTTTTTTTTCTGATTCGCATCCAACAAAGCAAGAATCTCTTTATCGGTTTTATCAAAACGCTCCTTCGCGGCGCGAAGGAGCGTTTGCGGGAAACCTCTGTAAAGCTCCTGATCGGCAGCGGTTTGCTCGTGATGCGCCTTGAGAATTTCACGAACTTTGATTTCTTGTTCGGGGTTGAGCGCCGCTCGAGTTTTTAACGAATCGGCCCAATGACTTGCCGCGCTATCTCTTTGAGATTTGCGAAGCACACGGCGGGAATCAAGTTGGGTTCTGGTTTTGTGGCTGGAATCGGGCTGGACCTGAGCTAGCGTATATGCCGGCGACAGCATGCTTGTGCTGATGAACAACACTCGCCACAATGTACCAATACTTGACAGCATATGTGATATTCTCCTTAAGTTGTGGTATGGATAAGATGATTTTAGCAATTTTGCATGATCAAAAATTTTTATCGAGACTGTCGTGGGGCGAGCGGCGCGGGTGATGCGGCATTTTCCGGAAAGGCGGCGGAAACAGAAAATTTGCGTGAAATTTCTGCCGTTGCTCCGGCGTCAGCACGCTGTCGATTTGCGCCGTCATTTCTTTGATGATCTGGTGCGACTGCGGCCGCATCGCGCTGAAATGTTTCCGCAACCGCTCGTGGTGCGCGGCAATGATCTCGCTCACTTGCTGACTCTGCGCCGCGTTTAAATTAAGCTGCAGCTGCAGCGTTTCCAATTGCAGCGGGCGATGCCGGCCCGTTTCGCGCTCCAAGCGCGCTCGCGGCTCTGACGGGCGGCCATATTCCCGCAACGCAATCGCACCGGTCAACACCCCGGTTGCAAAAGTCAGCACAAAGGCGGTGATGACTAAAATTTTTGTTTTCATAAACTATTTCTGATTTTCCTCGAAGCCCAACGCCACGTCCCACATCGCCTGCTGAAATTGATCGTCGCTGTCGGCAAGCAAAAGTTGCGACTCCGGCGTCTCCGGCAGTAAATTGGCCACCGCGTCGGGCGCGGCGCGGTCTTCTGGCTGCAGCAGAATAAACACCGCGGCTAAAATCGCGATAGCCGGCGTCAGCCAACGTAAAAGTCGGCGGCTCGTTTCAAACAAGATCACCGGAAATTTTTCCGCAACAAATTGTTGCTCCAACACTCGCGTCAGGCGCATTTGCGCTGTCAGCGTCGGTTGCACGTCATGATGGGCGCGCCGCATGGCGGCAAAGCTGCGCTCGCTGATCGCGGCGCGTTCCCGGCAAACCGCACACGCGTTGCAATGCGTTTGCAGGGCTTGCATGTCGCGCGCGTTTAATTCGCCGTCGCGCCATTGCCACAACATATTTTCCGTGACATGCTGTTCTGAATTGTTAACTTCACGCATGAAACGCCTCCGCATATTTTTGCATTTTTTCCGCGAGCGCTTGTCGGGCCTGATACAGCCGCGATTTCACCAGCTTCTCGTTCAATTTTTGAATTTTGGCGATTTCTTCGTAACTCAAACCTTCCAGATCGCGCAGCACGATCAACTCACGGTATTTGGTTTCCAATTGATTTAACGCCGCGCGTAGATGCCCGTGCAATTCTTCGGTTTCAAGCCGTTCGCTCGCTGCCACCTCGTCGGCTTTGAAACTCTCGACGGTTTCCGTGGGCAGGCTTTGCAATGAAAACCACCGCCGCCGCTTGCGCCGGCGCAATTCGTCGCGGCATTGATTCACCGTAATTTCATAAATCCACGTGAAGAACGCGGAACGTCCGGCAAAAGTGTCGAGCCGCCGTAGTATTTTAATGAAAACTTCCTGCACCACGTCGTCAACATCGCGGCTGCCGATCAGCGAAACGCAAACTCGTAACACCGCGCCGTGATAGCGTCGCACCAACTCGTTGAGCGCTGCGGCCTTGCCGGCGCGACAAGCTGCCAGCAATTCGGCCTCTGTCAATGCGCCTGGTTGATCTGCGACTCTTGGTTCAGCGGTTTGCATTTCTTCTTATTTGACGTTGCCGTTGGGAAAAAGTTGAGAAGTTTTTTGTTGCAATTCCCGGCAGACGCGGTTATATTTTAAAGTCCGGTGTGACGAACAACCTGCAATAAAAATATTACCGCAAAGAAAAAATTAATAATGCGTCACCTTTTTATCATTTTATCTTTTTCGCTCTTGCCGCCATTGCTTTTTGCCCAGGAAACCAAAACAATTGTCTTGCGCAATATCTCCCTCGTCGCATTGGGTGGCAATACGGAGTTGCGCGGCCAGGATATTCTGATTCAGGGCGAAAAAATTACCGCCGTTCGCTCCACGGGTCGAACGGCGCCGGCAGACGCGCTCGTCATTGATGGTACAAACAAATGGGCATTGCCCGGCCTTATTGATACGCACGTTCACTTTGCCCTGCGGGATTTGCGCTGGCCCGAAGACGAGCAGGAATTTATCGAGCTGCTCGCCGGCGGCATCACTACCGTTTTGGATCTCGGCGGCCGGCTCGAAAGCTTAAAAGATATAAAGAAAAGATCACAAACGCAAGAGTGGAATGGCCCGCGTTTTTTGCACACCGGCAGCCCGCTGTTCAGCGAGAAAATCGCCGGACTGGATTCGGCCACGCAACGCTTCATTGTAACCAACGCCGCCGACGTCAAAAACATCGTTCGCCAATTGAAAGCCGACGGCGTTGACGCCATCAAAATCGATTCGAATGTTCCGGCGGACATTACCCGCGCCGCAATTGATGAAGCCCACGCGCAGGGCCTATTGGCGATTGGGCATCTCATCGTCACGTCATATCAGGAAGCCGCAAAAGCCCGGATTGATATTCTCGAAGGCCTGAGCGGTTTGTTGACGGATTACGTCAGCAGCGGCGATCGCAAAGAGTTGGCAAAGCGCTGGTTTCCCGCCTATTTGCCGATGTGGGAAAAAGTGCAGCTCGATAAAAACGCGCGCAGCAAAATGCAAATTTTTACCAATAACGCGACCTTCTTTGTCCCGACGCTGGCCAATGAGTTGGCGGTTTTGCAAAACGAAGTAGCAACCCGACAAACGCCGTTGGCCGCAGCGACGGCGCAAAAGTTTGTGGCGATGCTGCGCCTCGCTTTTGATTTGCAAGTGCCTTTGCTTGCCGGTTCGGATTACGGCACGCATCGTTATGATCGCATCACCTTGCATGATGAATTGGAAAGTTGGGTGGCGGCCGGCCTGGAACCACGCTTTGCCATCGAAGCCGCCACGACGAACGCCAGTCTCGCGCTAAAACTTTCGGATCGTCTCGGTGAGCTTTCCGCCGGCCGGCTCGCGGATATTATCGTGGTGAATGAAAACCCGCTTGCCAATATCAAAACGCTGCGTACGCCGGAAGTCGTTCTGCGCGGCGGTAAATTGTATCGCGCCGAAGAATTAAAAAAGCGCCTGCATCCGCACCGCCGCGATGAGCGCGAAATCCGTGCCGCCATGGCGTTGCAGGAACGCGCGTGGAATGATTTCGACCTCGACCGTTTTATGCGCGGCTATTGGAAAAACGACTCCACCATTTTCGCCTCCGGCGGCGAAGCCTCGCGCGGCTGGAATCAAATGCTGGCCCGCTACAAAAAAGGCTACGACAGCGCGGAAAAAGCCGGTCAATTGAAATTCGATATCCAGCAAATCGATTTTATGAGCGAAGCGTGGGCGAAAGTTTTAGGCGAATGGAAATTGTTTCCGCGCCGCGTGAAGACTAATTCCGCGCCGCCGATGTCCCGCGGCCTGTACACATTGATTTTTCATCGCGTGCCGGAAGGGTGGAAGATCGTGCACGATCACACCTCGGAAGTGAGTCCGCCGCGAGCTCCGGAACAGCCGGTGCAGAAGAAAAAAAAGTAAACATTTTATGCTTTATTTTTGAGTGAGACCGTGCCATGATAAAAACTCTCGAAGTAAAAAATTTCAAATCGATCAAGTATTTGAAGCTCGATTGCAAACGAGTTAATATTTTTATTGGCAAACCCAATACGGGAAAATCAAATTTGTTGGAAAGCGTGGGTTTATTTTCCATGCCCTTCGTGAATGAGAAATTAAAAGATCTCATTCGTTTAGAAAATATGACAAATCTGTTTTATGATCATGAAATAAACGAAAAAATAGAAGTCATTGCTGATGATTCTGTTTGTGAAATTAAATTTATCAATGGAAATTATAAATTTAGCCAGACTAATAAAATTTCCGATTTTTATCATGAAGCTGATTTTGCTTTCAAGGGAGAAGGCCATGTTCAAAACGATAAAAGAAAAGGCGATTATCGTTCTTTGCCATTCAAATTTTATCGGTTTGCTAGTAAAGATAGTTTTTACAATTCGCGGCCTGAATTTCTATTTCCTCCGGCAGGCGACAATCTTATGCAAATTCTTTATACCAATAAAAGTTTGAGAAAATCTTTAGCGGATTTATTTAGTGAATTTGGCCTGCGAATTGTTTTGAAACCACAGGAGAACAAAATCGAAGTTCAGAAAGAAGTTGATGATATCATTGTTGCTTTTCCGTACTCGCTGGTTTCTGATACTTTACAGCGTGTGGTTTTCCATTCCGCCGCGATTGAAACCAATAAAGATTCAATTTTGATTTTTGAAGAACCCGATGCTTATGCTTTTCCTTACTATACGAAATTTCTTGCGGAAAGAATAGCTCTGGATAATTCCAATCAGTATTTTATCGCGACGCATAATCCTTATTTCCTGCTGTCCGCCCTGGGAAAAACAGCAAAGGATGACATCGGTATTTTTATTACTTATTTGCAAGATTATCAAACTAAGGTTAGGGCGATAACTGAAGATGAAATGTCGGAAGTGCTTGATTTGGATGCCAGTATATTCTTTAACCTTGATCGTTTCCTGGGGGAACAATGATATATCTTGAGTGCGACCCGGATAAAGCTCTTATCTCGCTCATGGGAATATCCAACAAAGAAATAAAACATGCTTATGGCAAGGGCAATGTTTGTAAGCAACTTGAAAAAAGCAGAAATGCCAAAGGCATGGTAGATGATGATCCTTTGAGTCATCAACCAAATTACATGAAGCAATTAACGCCTCTCTTGTATGAACACGATGTTAGAATGTTGTATGACAAAAACGCCAATAACCATATGATCGTGCTTTGTCCACGGCTGGAAGAGTGGATCCTGAAAGCGGCGAAGGAAGCAGGTGTAAACATCGGAACGTTTGGCCTGCCGAATGACGCAAGAGAACTCCATCAGATGATTAATACGAAACTCGATAGTTTCAAAAGACTGCTAAAAGGACTTGAGAGAAAAAGTAAAATGTTAACTTCCTTGGAGAAGCTGGTTAAGTTATAAATCTGCAAAGCACAACGAGTCCTTTAAAATGCCTTTAGCGTTTGCCAAAAACCGCATTCTTTACCTCTCCATCGCCGCCGCGCTTATCACCATGGCGATGAAATTTGCGGCGTACTGGATCACCGGCTCGGTCGGTTTGCTCTCGGATGCCTTAGAGTCAATCGTTAATTTAGTTGCGGCATTCGTGGCGTTCGTCGCGCTGATGATTGCTGGACGACCGGCAGACGATACGCATCCGTACGGGCATGAGAAGATCGAATATTTTTCGAGCGGGGTGGAAGGCACGTTAATTTTAGTGGCAGCGGTGGGCATTATTTTTTCAGCGGTTCAACGGTTATTAAATCCAATGCCGCTCGCCGATCTCGATACCGGATTGTGGCTCGGTCTCGTCGCGGCAGCGACCAATTTTTTTGTTGCCCGGCTGCTGCTGCGCGCCGGTCGCGAGCATGATTCGATTACGATTGAGGCCGATGCCAAACATTTGCTCACCGACGTGTGGACGACGCTCGGCGTTCTTGCCGCGCTGCTGATTATCAAATTCACCGGCTGGATGATCATCGATCCGCTGATCGCCTTTGCCGTCGGCGGCAATATAATTCTTTCCGGCAGCAGCCTGCTGCGGCGCTCGTTTCGCGGGTTGATGGATTTTCGTCTGCCCTCCGAGGAGATTGTCGCTATTGAAGAAGTATTGCGCCGATACGTTGGCGAAAGGCCTGTATATCACAATCTGCGCACGCGGAAATCCGGCTCGCATCGCTTCATCGAATTTCATTTGCTGGTTCCCGGTGAAATGAATATTCGCGCGGCGCATGAGCTTTGCGAGCAAATCGAAAATGAAATTCGCCAACGTTTGCGCAATACGACCGTGACGATTCATACGGAACCGGCGGACGAATTGGCGAGTTATCAGGACGTTGAAACCAGCTTGCCGTACGGCCGGTAACCCAGACGGCCCGTCTGGCAGTAGTTTTTTAATCGGACGCCGATCTGGTCTGAAAATTTCAGACCAAAAGGATGATCGGAGCAAAACTTCAGGAGCGAAGATGAAAAGCTTTGTTTATTTTATTTTGGGATTGGTAGCTGTTCCATTTTGCAGCATTGCCCAAGACCAATCTAACCCAGTGCGTTTATTCGCCGCGGTGGTGGGGCCATCTCCCGTTACTTTGAGCAGCACGGCATTAGCCGTTGGCACGCGCTCGCTTGATCCCAAACAAGCCAATATCGTCAAAACTTTGCGCCAGTACATCGGGCGCGAATTGACATTTCCCGGCGGGCTATATGCTTCGTCGTTGGATAGCGCCACTTGGCAAAATGCAAGCTGGCCCAATTTAACATTGCGCACTCTGGCCATGTCAAAAGCCGCGGGCGAGCCGAAACTATTGCTGGGCGCGGATAACGGCGTCTTGCGCCCATTCGACAATCCCACCAAATGGCAACTCGTGACTGACTGGCAAATCACGCAAGTCATGGATTTGCGCAGCGATCCATTTCACGAAAAAATTTTATACGCCTGCACCGCGAATGGAATTTTTATTTCACCGGATGGCGGCTTCGCGTGGCGCCGATCGAATGCCGGTTTAAACAACTTATTTGTAAGTTGCCTTTTTCCCGATCCGAAAGTGCAAGGCCGCCTGCTCGCGGGAACCGAGGACGGTCTTTATCAATCCTTGGATGGCGGCGAACATTGGGAACAACTGGCGCTGGCGGGCGTTCCCGTGCGCGCGATCTGGCGTGAACCGGAGTCGTGGCCGGGAATTTTTTGGGTAGGCACCGAACGCCACGGGCTTTATGAAAGCATCGATGGCGGGAAAAATTTTCTTCCGGTTTTGGTGGGCGAAGAGGAAATTTCAATTTATGCGCTAGCGGGCGGCGGCTCGAATCAGCCCATTTATGCCGGCGCCTATAAACGCGGCATTTTTTTCGCATCATCCGTCGGCCAAAACTGGCGACAACTTCCCGGTAGCGAACAACTCGGGAGCGTGACGTGTATTCTGCCGCTGCCGGAACAAAATATGTTATTGGCCGGAACCTATGACCGCGGCGTGCAGCTCAGCCGCAACAACGGCCAAACGTGGAAAGCGTTCGGCTTGGTCGGCGCTTATGTTCGCCAGCTTGTCCTCGGCGAAGCCAATTGGCTCAAACCGTAGCACCGACGGCCCGTCTGATTTTTTGTGAAAAACATAACAAGGATAAAACATGGACTCGATTTGGCGCAAGGAAGCCCAGCCGCAATTGATTTACGTTTTGACGTTTTACGTTTTGACTTTTTGTGTTTTTATTTCGCCGGTTTTCTCTCAAGACAATTTTGAAAAAGCATTGGCCGAGCGGCGGCAAATCCTGCTCACGCATTTGGTGGAACGCGTATCCACGCCGTCGTTTGCCGCCGTCATGGCGCGTTATGCGGCCAATGAGCGCGTTTCGGAAGCGAACCCAATGTTGTCGCAGCTTTTGCGCCAGCCTTCCGGCGATCCGGCATTTGGCTTCAATCTGATGGCGACCTATCTATTCGGGCAACGCAGCATGCCGGATTCGTTGCGTGAAAAGGTGCGGCGAAATTTCTCGATCAACGCGTTGCTGCGCGGCGACAGCGAAGACAACCAGCTTCGTTATCATGTCGCGCTGTTGCTGGCCGCGCAAACGTGGCCGGAGATGGCAGCGACGCAATGGTTCAACGGCAAATCGTCCGCGGAAAATTGGCGCGAGGCCGCGGCGTTTCTCGTGAGCTGGATGGAGAACAATGCCGTTCATGGCCAAACGCAATTCGACTCTCCGGAATTGTTGCCGGCGTTTATCGCTTGTTTGGAACTGCTGCATGAATTCGTCACGAATGACTCGCCGTTTCCGCTAACGAACGGCCAGGCGTCCAAGGCGGTCAACGGCAAAGCGGTCGCGGTGAGTTTGCAAACCCGCGTGAGCATGATGTTGGATTTGCTGCTCGTCGATTTTGCGTTGGAGCAAATCGACGGCATGTATGCCGGCGCGCACAGTTACGATACGGAACCGGCTGTTCATTCGCCGCGGCAAAGCGCGAACGTGGCGTTGTTCTGGTTGCATTTTGGCGCGGGCGAAATGAAACCAACGATGGAGGCGCTGATTAGCGCGTTAAGCGGATACAATGTTTCGGAAGCGGTTTATGCCTTGGCGACCAAGCGCGATCCGCTCGGCGGCTACGTGCATCGCGAGCGCAAGCGCGTGCGCAACCAATGGCGCACCAGTTATGACCGCACCGCCGCAGTTTATAAATACGCTTACCTCACGCGCGATTATATTCTCGGCTCCATGCAAGGCGGGCTGCTTGCGCCGATGCAACAGCACACGTGGGATCTCACTTATCTCGCGCCGCAAGATCCGCGCCCGACGCTCTACGTGATGCATCCGTATTTCGATCAGCGCGAATTGGGCGCATTTTTCATCGATGAGCCGGCGTTGCTGTTTCATGAGTTAAACAAATTTAAAGGCCGTTACAGCCACGGCGACAAACTCGTGGGCGGCTCGCCGTACGAGCAAATCTTTCAGCATCGCAACACGTTGCTCGCGCTCTATAATATTCCGGAGAATGTGCAATTCGGTTATATTGCCGGATTTTTTTCGGATAGTTTAAAAAATGAGGACGGCTTCGACGCGGATGGTCTGTCGCACGATCCCGCTTGGTTGTTTTGCCGCGCGGGCAACACGTTCATTGCTTTCCGCCCGTTGCAGGAATTTCGTTTCAATAAAATGGATGGCGGCCTGCGCTATATTTCCGAAAACCGGCGCAACGGCGTCATTCTCGAAATCAGCACACTGGAAGAAAGCAAATCGTTTGAGGAATTTAAGCGCCGCATTTTGCAAGTGAGCAAAGTTGAATTTAAAGAAGAAAACGAACCGGTACGGCTGAAATACACCACGGCGTATGGCGATCGCATGGAATTTGTGTATGACGGGCGCGCCGAAACCGTCGCGCGCTTTCTCAACGAGCTGCCGTTTAAATTTGATAACTGGCCGGTTTTCGATAACCCGTACATCAAATACGATGAAACCAGACGCGTTTTGCAAATTCGCGCCAAAAACAAATGGCGGGCGCTGGATTTTATCAATTGGACGGTGAGTGAACGGGCTGGATCTTATACGGAGGAGTTGGGAAAGTGGTAAAATTAGTAACTATTCAGCTACAAAAAGAGGCTGCCATTCCGTCGGAATCTTGTTCGTTTCAAGCACTGACTTTGGCGAGCCGTGATCGTGTGGAAAAAGGATTTTTCCAGAATGACATACTGGATGATAGCTGATAGTTACAAATCAATTATTCTGCCGAAAAATCATTTTGCCTTATAAAGACTTCCGCGATCTGCAAATCGCGCGGCGTCGTAATTTTTAAATTCGTTTCTTCGCCCTCAACCCAGCCGACATTGCCGCCGAATTTTTCTACTAATGCAGCTTCGTCGGTGCTGTAAAAGTTTGTTTCCGCCGCTTGCGCAAAAGCTTGCAGCAATGTTTGATAACGAAACGCTTGCGGCGTTTGCACGAGGCGCAGCGACTCGCGCGGCACGGTTTCGACAATGCGATCGCCGTCGATGCGTTTCACGGTATCGCGCGAGGGCAAGCCCGGCACACAGGCGTCGAACGTGTTGCATCCAGTGATAACGCGTTCCAATAAATTCAACGAGAAGAGCGGGCGAACGGCGTCATGCACGATGACGACTTCATGCGGCGTGGGCAGCGCTTGCAAGCCCGCGAGCACGGAATCTTGCCGCTCTTTGCCGCCGGGAACGATGGCGCTGATTTTGTCGAAATTAAAACGTCCGACGATTTCGCGGCCGAGGTATGGCACCCAGTCTTTGCCGGCAACGATAACGATTTGACTGATGACGGCGGCATTTTGCAAACGCTCCAGCGTATGCACGATGAGGGGGCGGTTTTGCAGCAGCAAAAACTGCTTGGGAATATCGCTGCCAAACCGCGTTCCCTGTCCCGCAGCGACAACGATTGCAGCGACGTCGGTCAAGTTGGTCTGCGATAAAAGTTTATTCGATTACGCCACGGCATATTCCGTGTGCGGTCTGATCTCCGGCGGATGGAAAGCCAACACGATGTGGTCTTTCGGAATGCCGGCTTTCACCAGTTCCGTCGCAATGCCGTCTTCGGTGCCGTCGCGTTGAATCCAGATTTTTTCGTTGATGATGTCAATATGGACAAGCGCGCTATGAACGCGCCGGCCATTAAGCCAGCCAACCGTCATGAGCAGATAACGATCATTGGCGCGATCAAAAACAAATTCGCATTTCAGGTCACCGTAGGCATACGGAATACTTGCGTATGCCGCAAAGATACTTTTAATGATTTCACGATAGTTGTTTAAGATGTCCATTGGACAATCACCTCCTTTTGCGGATCAAATCCAATGAGCCGAATTCTTTAGTTTTTGAGCAATAGGCGTCCCAACGGTTCCTCATACACATCTTTTCCGCCATATGGCAATCGCAACGGGTCATGCGTGATCGTCCACCCATCTTTGATGATGGCGTTTTTGACGCAAGCGTGATAAATGTCTTTTGCAGGCATACGGCATACTCGACAAGTTGCACAATTTTAGCGTGCTGGGCGATTGGAGCGCGCTCGGCTCTGATTATTTTTCAATCGCAGTTACCAACCCTTGTCGCTTGCCCAATCTTAATATTGGGTAACTCGGCCAGAATGTCCGGAACACGCGGCTTTAAATCCACCAGCCGATTTGTTGGTGCGCAAACAATTAAAACCGCGATGTTAAATTTGGACAAGTTTTGCTGAAATGGAAGATTACGATCAACCGTAATCAAGACATCAAATTGTTGTTCGGCAAGTGTAAGCAAATGCCCGTTCTTGATGCCTGCCCAACCCATTCTCTTCACAGTCGTAATACTGTAATTCTGGAATTCCTTCGCCAATCTTTGATCGACGCACTCATCAAGCAGGAGCTTCACTTTGTTTTACCAGAGATAGCATTCGTTCTTTCGCTTCTTCCAAAAAATCGATGACCTGTTCCTTCGTAACCGTTGGAAAGCCTTCCAAAAAACTGTCAATAGTTTCCCCCCCTTCGAGATACTCAATCAATGTTTGAAACGGCACGCGCGTTCCCTTAAAAACGGGAGCACCGCTCATGATGTCGGACGAAATGCTTATCGTTTTACTTGCCATAAAAAGTACCCGTGTTTATTTTTAAGCTTACACAATCAGCATCGCGTCGCCGTAGCTCAAAAACCGAAACTTGTCCTTCATCGCTTTGCGATAAGCCTTGAACAGAAAATCGCGGCCGGCGAAGGCGCAGGCGAGCATGAGCATGGTCGAGCCGGGGAGGTGGAAATTGGTGACGAGGCGGTCGGCGATTTTGAAATCATACGGCGGGAAAATGAATTTGTCGGTCCAGCCGCGATTGGATTTGACCCAGCCTTCACTGCTCACTTCGGTCTCGAGCGCGCGCATGCAGCTTGTGCCGACGACGATGATGTTGCCGCCTTTTTTCATCGTGTCATTGATTTTCGTCGCCGACTCGTGGCTGATTTCATAATATTCCGAATCCATTTTGTGGCGATTCAAATCTTCGACATTGACCGCGCGAAAACTGCCGAGACCGAGATGCAGAACGATGGGCGCGATCTTCACGCCTTTGTTCTCGATTTTGCGCAGAATTTCTTTGGTAAAATGCAGACCCGCGGTTGGCGCGGCAACGGCGCCACGCACGCGCGCGTAAACGGTTTGATAGCGCTCTTTATCGGAGGCCTCCGGCTCGCGTTTCACATAGGGCGGTAGTGGCGATTGGCCGAGGCGCTCGACGGCCTCGAAGAAATCGCCGTTATAATTGAACCGCACGACGCGGCCGCCGGAAACGGTATTGTCGATCACGTCGCAGAACAGCTCGCGCCCAACGGACAGGCGATTGCCGACGCGAACTTTGCGTGCCGGTTTGACCAGCACTTCCCACAAACCTTCTTCCAATTGGCGCAGCAAAAAAATTTCAACTTTGGCTTCGGTTTTATCTTTGGTGCCGAGCAAGCGCGCCGGAAAAACTTTGGTTTCGTTGATTACCAGACAATCTTCGGGGCCGATATAATTGACGATGTCGGTAAACGGATGCTCTTCGATGGTTTGTTTGTCACGATCCAGCACCATCAATTTGGAGCGGTCGCGTTTGTCGGCCGGATATTGCGCAATAAATTTTTGGGGTAAGCCATAGTTGAAATCGGCAAGCTTCATAGTGGACACGGTTTTAGAAAAGGTTTCTTTGCACCGCAGCGAGCGGCGTCGGTAGCGGCAGACCGAGATGTCGGTAAGCCAGCTCCGTCGCCATCCTGCCGCGCGCGGTTCGTTTCAATAAGCCTTGTTGAATGAGAAAAGGCTCGTAAATTTCTTCCAGCGTTTCCCCGTCTTCGCCGACGGCAACGGCGATGGTGTTGATGCCGACCGGCCCGCCCGTGAATTTTTCGATCAGCGTGGATAAAATGCGCTTGTCCATATCATCCAAACCGAGATGATCGACTTCGAGACGATTGAGCGCCGCGCCGGCCAATGCGAGATCGATGGATTTTTTGCCGTCAATTTGCGCGAAGTCGCGGATGCGTCTGAGCAAACGATTAGCGATACGAGGCGTGCCGCGCGCGCGCCGCGCCAACTCCGTTGCCGCTTCTGGCAGCACCTCAATGCTCAACAGTTGCGCGGAACGTTTGACGATCAAGCTCAATTGCTCGGGCAGATAATAATCGAGTCTGGCCACCACGCCGAAACGCGCGCGCATCGGCGCGGTCAACAATCCGGCCCGCGTCGTCGCGCCGATCAGCGTGAATTTCGGCAGTTTGAGTTGAATCGAGCGGGCGTTGGCGCCTTTGTCGATGATAATGTCGAGCTTGAAATCTTCCATCGCCGGGTACAAATATTCTTCGACGACGTGATTGAGGCGATGAATTTCATCGATAAACAGAACGTCGCCCTCGCCGAGATTCGTCAGCAGGCCCGCGAGATCGCCGGCCTTCTCCAGCACCGGGCCGGAGGTCAGGCGAATCTTCGTGCCCATCGCAGTCGCGATGATATGCGCCAGCGTGGTTTTGCCGAGTCCGGGCGGGCCGTATAAAAGAACGTGATCGAGCGCTTCGTGGCGGCCGCGCGCGGCTTCGACAAAAACACGCAAATTGCTTTTGATCTTATCCTGCCCGACAAAATCATCAAAGAGCGTGGGCCGCAGACTGCGGTCGAATTCCTGATCGCCCTCGAGAAGCGCAGGGTCGAGAGGGCGAAGGGTTTTGGCAGGCTGATCGAGCATTTTAATTTCCAGCTCTGCAAAGCTAAAGCTTTGCACTCCGGTTTAAATATAGCGCAGCGCGCGTTTGATCAATTCTTCCACCGGCAATTCGCCCGCTTCTTTTTTCACTTGCTCAACCGCTTTTTGCGCGGAAGAACGAGTGTAGCCTAAGGAAACCAACGCCGCAATTGTTTCTTCTTCGATCGCGGACGTCGCTGCTGGGCTCGCGGTGCTTTCCGGCATCCAGCGCGCGAGGCGGTCGCGCAATTCTAAAATCAGCCGCTCGGCGGTTTTTTTGCCGATGCCGGGAATTTCAGTTAACGCCGAAATTTCGTTGCGGGTGATATGCTGGCAAAACATTTCCACCGGCGAACTGCTGAGAATGCTTTGCGCGAGCTTGGGGCCGATGCCGCTGACCGAAATCAAATGCTGGAAAAGCTGCTTCTCCGCCGCCGTGACAAAGCCGAAAAGCTGCAACGCGTCTTCACGAACATGCAGATAGGTTAACACGCTCGTGTTATCGCCCACCGCGCCCAGTTGGTCAAACGTAGAGAGTGGAATTAGAATCTCGTAACCGACGCCGCTCACTTCGATTAAAATTCGCGTCGGCGATTTTTCCAGCAGCCGTCCGGAGAGTTTGGCGATCATGCAAATAAAAGGCAAAAAAGCAAAAGGCAAACAGCAACTTGCTACTTGCCACTTGCACGGTGTGCGTGGCAAATCGCTAAAGCCAGCGCATCGGCGATGTCGTGCGTTTCAGGCATGGTGGGCAATTCTAACACGGCCTGCACCATGCGCTGCATTTGCTCTTTCGACGCGCCGCCGTAACCCGTTGCGGCTAATTTGACTTCACGCGGCGAATATTCTACCACCGGCAGGTTATTTTCTGCGGCAGCGAGCAATAACACGCCGCGCGCATGGCCGAGTTTCAACGCCACTTGCGCATTGCGCGCATAAATTAAATTTTCCACCGCCATCACTTCCGGACGCCATTCGCGCACGCAGGTTTGCATCGCCAGATAAAGCTGATGCAAACGATCGCGCAACGATTGATCGGTCGGCGGCGCAAGCAGTTTTGCATCCACAAAAGAAATGCGCCCATCCTGCAGCGCAATCAATCCCAATCCCGTTCGTATTAACCCGGGATCGACGCCTAAAATTCGCCGTTCGGTTTTACGCAATGGCATTCGCGCGACATCAAGCTTCGCTGAATTTCGCTATCGCCTCGGCGGCAATGTCGCCGTTGGAATGAACTTTTTGGATGTCTTCATTTTCTTCGATGGCGTCCAAAAGTCGCAGCAGTTGCTCGGCCTCCTTGCCCTCGACCTTGACCATGTCTTTCGGATACAAGCTGACTTCGGCTTTTTCGATTTTGAGCCCCTGTTTTTCCAACGCGTTTTTCACGGTTTCCAAATCGCTCGGGGCGGTGAGAATTTCGGTCGACTCCGGATCATATTTGACGTCATCGGCGCCGGCCTCGAGCGCGACCAGCATGATGTCGTCTTCGCTTTTGCCGGCAGGCGTGACCGAGATGATGCCTTTCTTGTCAAATTTCCAACTGACCGCGCCGGCGGAAGCGAGGTTGCCGCCGTATTTGGAGAAGATGTGGCGAATTTCCGAAACCGCGCGATTCTTGTTGTCGGTGATCAATTCGGCAATGATCGCGACGCCGCCGGGGCCGTAACCTTCGTAAGCGACTTCTTCGTAATTCACGCCTTCCAGCTCGCCGGTGCCTTTTTTAATCCCGCGCTCGACATTGGTAGCCGGCATGTTGGCGGCTTTGGCGTCCTGAATCGCTTTGCGCAGGCGGGCATTGCTAGCTTCATCGCCGCCGCCCATGCGCGCCGCCAGTGTAATTTCTTTAATAAGACGCGTAAAGACTCTGCCTTTGGCCGCGTCCGTGGCCGCTTTTTTATGTTTAATTTTGGCCCATTTATTATGACCTGACATCTGAAAACCTCCGGATTAACAACTTGGTTGTTCTCTGGGAAATAACTAAATCCCGATCTGCCTAATTTATGCGCCTAACTGCGTTTTTCGCATGACAGCGCGCGGAGACAAAAACCGGGGCAATATATTAATTTAATAAAATTTTGCCCGTTTTCCAAGTGGAATTTTGGATAGTTTTGCGTTTGGTATGGTCTTTGGGGCGGGCAATTTGACATGAGGAGAAGAATTTCTCAAGATTAATTCGTCAAATCCTTTGATGTATTGATGAAGTTGAGTGCTCACGCCGCAGACAAGCAGATCACCGTACTTTGGCATTTCTCGAAGCACAACAACCGGTCGTTTTTTAAATCCGCCTAGCGCTTGTGGAAGTAAAGCGATAACAACGTCACCTTTGGATAGTCACGATATCTCCCGCCTTGACATCGTACTTACCCAAAACAGCTTTGGGAATTTTCACGCTTCTATCAGCGCCTACTTTTATTTTTGATGTAACCATGTTTTCAACGAACGTTTATACACGGTGATGAAATCGAACCAATCGCGCCTTCGATAAATTTTGGGAGAAGGTCAACAGATGGCCGCGCTGAATTAAAGAGTTTGTACTCAAGCTCATCGTCGCCGAACTGACTATCCCATGCCGAAAGCGCGAAGCTCATCCACTCTTCACGGTCGGTATCAGTTTCCTTTGTTTGCCTGTTCAAGCTTCGTGAGCGACCATTGGCGCGCTGTTGTGCTTTCCTTCTTTGGCATCAGCACAAGGCTGTCATTTGTTACTTTGGCAATCGTCAGTATATCCCCTGCTTTTAAGTGGTGTTCTGTAATGTGCTCTTTTGAAATGGGAAAAATAATCTTCCGATGAGTTTTCATTTTTGTTTTTGGCGTGATAAACCTCGATTGTGTTCCGAATATGATAAGAACAAAATACCAATCACTGGCGTAAAAAGCAAGACTAAAATACCAAACGTCGTAGCGATTGACCAAGCTACTGGCGTAGAGTTTATATTCTGTATGGTGTACAGTTGAGCATGTGATTATTACGATACTTGCAACCCAATCCCCTCCCCGTAAGTCTAATATTGCAAACTTACAAAACCGAATTTCAACTCTGTCAAGCCGCTCATGTAACAAAAAAATTAACCTGAAATTTACAAACAGATAACGTCCCCATGACAACGGAACGATTTTTGTTTCGTATATTATTGGCGTAAGTTATCTTTTCGGACATCGGAAAATTCACTTGAACATAAAACGAGCGATGCACGAAATTCAGAAACCGACAGGGAAATGCGGCAAACGGAGCATGGATGCGAACAGGACAGACGACTCAAGAACCGAGAAAGGAAATCGCCATGACTGAAATCAAGAAATCTCTCGCCAGTGACAACGCCATGCAGATGGCGACGGTTGCGGCAACGTTAAATTTTACGCCGCGCACGAAGCACGTGAATCTCAGATTGGAAGGCACGATTCTGAGCGAGCATACCGCATTGCTGCGGGATTTTCTGCGGAACCTCAGCTATTTTCAAGGCACGAAGTGGACGCTGGAGCTGGAGAATTTGGACGTGATCAGCATGCGAGCGTTGAAAGTGCTGGTGACGTTGGCGAAAATCATCCGCCGGCGCGGTTATGATGTTGCCGTCGCCAACATTCAGGCCTCGGTGCTCGCGGCGTTTTTGGATTCCGGCATTCACGAGCATTTCAATTGGGACGTGATCGAGCGGCAAGCACAACGCCCGAAAGCGGCGCCGATTCGCCGGTTGCCGGCGCTGGCGTATGAAAGCGAATTGTACGCCGAAGAAATGCTATAAAAACCGGCTCAACAAATCGCCGATAATATAACCGACAGCGGCAACGCCGAGGCCGACGATAAACATGTCGAAGCCGCTGCGGAAAATGCCGCGGCCGGTGAAAAAGCTGCGCGCCGCGCCGACGCCGAAATGTGCCAACATGCTGGCGGCAAACGAGATCCAGATGGCAATTTTAAAATCAAATATAAAAAACGGCATGACCGGAATCAGCGCGCCAAACGCGGTGGCGAGTCCGGTCACGGTGCCGTCTTTCAGCGGCGTCAGCGTCGCGGGTGAAATCGCCAGTTCTTCGCGAATTTTTTCTTGCAGCATTTGTTCCGGCGTGTCCAGCATGTTTCTCGCCATCTCGTGCGCCCGCGCAGCGTTCACACCTTTGGCCTCGTAAATGAGCGCCAGTTCTTCCATCTCCACCTCCGGCATCAAACGAATCTCTTCGCGCTCCAAAGCAATTTCGTGTTCATAAACTTCGGCCTCGCTTTTCGCCGCAAGATAACCGCTCGAACCCATCGACAGGGCATCGGCAATCATCCCCGCGGCGCCGGCCACGAGCAACGCGTGTTCATTCACCGACGCCCCGAGCACCCCGGCGACCAAGCCGAAATTCGCCGTGAGGCCGTCGTTGAAACCATACACGACACTGCGCACCATGCCGCCGGAGCTGACGGCATGCCACGGCTCGCCGCTTTTGTCCAACATTTTGGAAAGCGTGCCCGCATGATGTGCCGACTCGCACGCGATTTCGGTGGCCATTTCACGCGCATTTTGTTGCGGCATTTCGGCGGCGAGCTTGAGATAACTTTTTACCTCCCGCCCTTCCTCGGCCAGCAAGCTCGGCGCGATGAACCCCGGGCCGAATTGTTTGGCCAGCCAACGCATAACTTTGGCCCGCGTCGACGGCGCTTGTTCAAAATCGATTTTTTCGCCCGCCTCTTGCAAAAGATGGCGCCATTGCCGCACGTGTTTGTCTTCCACGATCGCCAGCCGTAAATAAATATCCCGCCGCGCTTCATCCTTTTCCAACTGCGCCAAATTGCGATACAAATAGGCCGCGTCGATTTCATCTTGTAGATGGTGCTTCCAGTTATCAAGATCTATTGGAGTCGTGTGCATAATTCAAAATAGTTTTATGGTATAAATTGAAAGGCTTCGCGCCGCTTTGATTTTCCCGCGGATTGAATCCTGCCGCGGCGGGACGCCGATTATTTTTATCAGGGGGGTTTCCTCAATCCGCGGGAGGATTTTTTTCACTGTCAAAATCACTTCTGAGTTCTTGGCGCTTGATAGCCGCGTGTGTTTCACAAAACAAATACGCCAGCCCCAAGATACAAAATTTCTCTTCTCTCACCAAGCTGAAAATTACATGGTTGAAATTTACGCGCAGATATGTTATATTCTTTAACCGTCAAATTTCATCAACCAACCTGCGAGGAGGAAAAATGCTGCGACGTGATTTTATGAAATCGGCTGGAAGCTTGGCAATGTTGCCGTGGCTGCCCACTTTGGCAAGTCGCGATCATCATCTCAAACCGGCGCAATTTTCCGAAATGGCGGCGCGCTTGAAGAGCGCTCCGCAAATCACCAAAGATGATTTTAACGCGCGGCTGGCCAAGTTGCAGGAATCGCTCGGCAGCCGGAAACTCGCCGGCCTCTTTTTGGAGCCGAGCGAGAATTTGTACTATTTTCTCGGCATGCGCTTTGGCCGCAGCGAGCGGCTGGTTTCCGTATTCGTTCCGGCCACCGGCGAGCCGTTTGTTTTCGGGCCGGCCTTTGAGGAGCCGCTGCTCAGACCGGCGAGCGGATTGGAGAAAGTTTATGTTTGGCAGGAGCAGGAAAACCCGTATGCCGTGTTTGCCAAAGCCTCGGCTTTGCAATCCGGCACCATCGCGCTGGAGCCGACGACGCGCTATTTTGTGACTGCCGGCTTGAGCCGCGCGCTGGCGCCAATGAAATTCGTCAACGGCGACGCGGTTTGCGACGCGCAACGCATGATCAAATCGGAAAAAGAAATCACGTTGATGCGTTTATCGAATGACGCGACTGAAGCTTGCATTCGCCAAACGTGGACGCAGATCAAAGCCAGCATGACGGAGCAGGAGGTCGCCAAACTTTTGCAGCAAAACTTTTCCGCGCTCGGTTTATCCGGCGGGGGTTTGATTCAATTCGCGCAATCATCGGCCATTCCCCACGGCGGCGCGAGTCCGCGGAATTTACAGCAAAATGAAGTTGTGCTGATGGATTGCGGCACGCGCTTGCAAGGCTATGCCAGCGATGTGACACGGACGACGGTGTTTGGCAAACCGACGCCGCGCCATGAAGAAATCTGGCGAATCGTGCATCAAGCGCAGAGCGCGGGAATCGCCGCCGCGAAGCCGGGCGTGACATGCGAGTCGGTGGACGCCGCCGCGCGCAAAGTCATTGACGATGCCGGTTACGGCAAATATTTCATTCACCGCCTCGGCCACGGCATCGGCCTCGAAGGCCACGAAGCGCCGTATTTCGCCGGCAATAATAAAACCATTCTCCAACCGGGCATGACGCTCACCGTCGAGCCGGGCATTTATATTCAAGGCGAATTTGGCGTGCGCTTGGAAGATGATATCGTGATTACGGAAAGCGGGTGTGAGCTGCTCACGGTGCGGATGGAGGGGATTGAGCCGATTGTAGCGTAACACAGACGGCCCGTCTGTCAAATTTTTAAATCTTGAGCGTTTTCAGCTAAAATCAACATAATGACCTTAAGTCTATCCGGATTTTCTTCGGCGAATAACCACTGCGTATCGAGCCAGAAGCCGGGAATAACTTCGGAGCGAAAAATATCGTCATCATTGACAAGCATCGGCAGCCACGCACCGTTGTGATTCCGATAAAACTCCGCCAGCTGATTTTCCGGATCGATCTGCCAATATTCGAGTGCGCCGTGTTTCGCATAAAGCGCCATCTTTTTGCCGCGATCAAGCTTGCGCGTGCTCGGCGAAAGAATTTCGATCACCACCTCCGGTGCGCCGTCCATGTAATACGGATGAACGCGTTGGCGGCTGGCATTGCTGATGAAGACAATATCCGGCTGAATGCCGTTTCCTTCAGAAAATTTGAGGGTTGTGCGTGACCCGCGTACAATTCCCAATTTTTTACGGGTGACAAAGACGTCGAGAATGCCGATTAAAAACACAAAAATTCTTTCATGAATATCAGCCGGTGGAGATTGCATATGGATAACCCCGTCGATTAAATCAGCTTTGGTTTCTTCGGTCAGCCAATCCAAATACTCGTCGAACGTGACATGTTTTGTTGACGTTTTCTGAGCTGGCGTGAAAGGTGCGGATGGTGTAAGAAGCTCGATTTCCATAATAAGGCCTCGTTAAAATCTTGAATAAGCGTAGCGATTTTTGCATTAAAAAGCAAGCAAAACTTTCGTTTTGGAGAGCCAAAGCATGAAACGTTCGCCAAGCAAGCCGGTGATCACCACCACGGATTTTCCCACGCTTAAATTGCTCAAGCGTGGCAAAGTGCGCGATGTTTACGAAGTTGGAAACTTTTTGTTGATTGTGGCGACCGATCGGCTCTCCGCTTTCGACGTGGGGTTCGCGCCGGGCATTCCATTTAAAGGGCAAGTGCTCACGCAAATCTCGCGTTTCTGGTTTGAAAAAATGCGCGACATCATTCCGAACCATCTTATTTCGACAAACGTCGAGGAGTTTCCCAAAGCCTGCGCGCCGTATCTCGACGTGCTGGCCGGGCGCAGCATGTTGGTCAAGCGAACCGAGCCGCTGCTGGTTGAATGTATCGCGCGCGGTTATCTTTCCGGCTCCGGATGGAATGAATATAAAGAGAACGGAACCATCTGTGGCATTCCCTTGCCCGCCGGATTGGCAGAATCGCAAAAATTGTCCGCGCCGATTTTCACGCCCTCCACAAAAGCCGCCGCCGGCATCCACGACGAGAATATTACTTTCGAGCACGCCGCAGTTTTGGCCGGCGTCGGCGTGGCGAAAGAAATGCGTGAGAAATGCCTGTTCATTTATCAACGCGCCGCGGCGATTGCCGAGGCCAAAGGCATTCTCATTGCCGACACCAAAATGGAATTTGGCCTGCGCGGCGGCGACCTGCTGCTCATCGACGAGTTACTCACGCCCGACTCGTCGCGTTTTTGGCCAAAAGCCAAATACGTTGCCGGCCGGCCGCAGGAAAGTTACGATAAACAGTACGTCCGCGATTATTTGCTTTCTATCCATTGGAACAAACAACCGCCCGCGCCGGATTTGCCGACGGAAGTGATTTTAACGACAAGCCAAAAATATTTAGAGGCGCTGGAGAAGTTAACGGGCGAGAGTTTGTAGCATGCCTGAGCTTTTCAAAACCCGCGCCCACCGCGACCGGTGGATTGCCTACGCATTTCTGCTGCCGAATATCACCGGGTTTGCACTTTTTATGTTGGGGCCCTTGTTCGCCTCGCTGGTGATGAGTTTGTTTCGCTGGGATATTTTCACCGCGCCAACTTTTATCGACTGGGATAATTTCTTTGAGATTTTTTCTACGCACTCTGGATTTGGACAGTATGTGAGCAACACGCTATTTTTTGCGTTGAGCGTGCCGCTCGGATTGATACTGGCGCTCGGCTTCGCGATGTTGCTCAATCAACCGCTGCGCGGTATCGGGTTTTTCAAAACAATTTATTTTCTTCCCGTCGTGACCTCGGCCATTGCCGTCGCCATCATTTGGCAATGGTTGTTGAACAAAGATTTTGGCGTCATCAATCTTTTGTTGGCCAAACTCAACCTCGCACCGGTGGATTGGCTGGGCACGCCGCTGCTGGCGAAAATATCTATCGTGTTGATGACGGTTTGGAAGAGTTTGGGGTACAACATTCTCATTTACCTCGCCGCGCTGCAGGGTATCCCCGGAGAATTGTATGAAGCCGCACAACTTGACGGCGCACGGAGTTGGCGGCGATTCACTCGTATTACGTTGCCATTGTTGGGGCCGGCGCATTTGTTTCTTTTTATTACTGGGTTCATTTCCACGTTCCAACTCTTCGGCCCGATTTACGTGATGACGCAGGGCGGCCCGTTGAAAGGCACGTGGTCATTGGTTTACGAAATTTGGTGGAAAGCCTTTCGCGAGTTTCGCATGGGTTACGCCGCTGCGCTGGCGTGGATTTTGTTCGCGATTATTTTCGTAGTGACCCTCGTCCAATGGCGATATGCGGAAAGAAAAGTTCATTATTCTTGAAGTGGGTTGCCTGTTGCGGCGCGCCCAATCTTGAATTCAACTTTCGACAAAATTGCCAACTGATTACTGCATACTGCTTACTTCATGACTTTCACAGCAAACTGGCGCAAATTCATCGTCTACTTCATTCTCTCCATCGGCGGCATGATGATGCTGGCGCCGTTGTATTGGAGTCTCGTCACGTCGTTCAAATCTCCGGCAGATGCTTTCGATGGCCGCTGGTGGTTGGCGCTCGAAAAAATTTACTGGCAAAATTATCTCGACGTGCTGAAGCTGTTGCCGTTCGGGCGTTTTTTTCTCAACAGTTTATTTATCGCCCTCAGCATTACCATTTTTCAAGTTTTTACCAGCTCGCTCGCGGCATATGCCTTTGCGCGCTTGCGCTTTCCGGGGCGCGAAAAAATTTTTCTGATTTACCTCGCCACCCTGATGGTGCCGGGGCAGGTTACGATTATTCCGCTGTATTTCATCATAAAATACTTTGGCTGGATCGATCAATACGCCGGCGTGATTTTTCCCGCCGCATTTACGGCGCTCGGCACATTTCTGCTGCGGCAGTTTTTCATGACGCTTCCACGCGAGTTGGAAGACGCGGCAGCCCTCGACGGCGCCGGACGCTTTTCCATCTACTGGAAAATCATTCTGCCGCTCTCGTTGCCGGCGCTCGCGACGTTGGGCATTTTTGTTTTTATCAATGCGTGGAACGATTTTTTTTGGCCGTTCATCGTTCTTTCCGATCCGCAAAAATTGCCGCTCCCGGTTGGATTGACGAAACTCGCCACCGCGCACGCTTCGGATTGGACGCGGTTGATGGCCGGTGCGATGATCGCTTTGTTGCCGGCGTTGCTGGTTTATGTTCTTTTTCAAAAATTCATTAATAAGGGGGTCGTGTTAACCGGTTTCAAATAGGACAATCGATTCAACGGATTACACGACCTAAAAAGCGAAATCTTGCGGCACCCACCGATTGACGAATCCCACGGATAAAGGATTTTATCAGCGGGGTTCTTCAATCAGCGGGAAATGTTTTTTACAGTTTTATAAATTTTCAGATTTTCCCAACTTTTACGGCCTTATGCCATGCCGTCGATTCATAAAATTCAAGTTGCTCTGCTGAGTGGTTGTGTTATTTACCTCCTGTTGTTATTGGCAGTGAATGAAAACCAAAGCGATGACGCGCTGATTTTTTCCGCTTGGGGAACCGTTGAGGAGACGGAAAATCTTGTGCAACTGGTGGCCGCTTATAACGCCACCAACCCGGCGCCCCAGATTAAATTTGTTCACCTCGACCATCGCGAATACGACCGCAAAATTCTCATTCAAACGGCCGCCGGCAATCCACCCGAGGTTTTCTTGTTGAGCAGCACCGACTTGAGCACGCTCGCCTATCGCGGCGTTTTGGAAAACCTGAATACGTGGATTGATGCCGATACCAGTTTTCATCCGAATAACTTTTTTCCAACTCTGCTGAAAACGGCAACGGTTCGCGGGCAGATTTACGGCATTCCCATTGGCTACACGCCGATGGTGATTTATTACAATCGGCGTCTGTTTCGCGAGGCTGGGGTCGCCTACCCCGATTCGGCGTGGACGTGGGATGACTTTCTGCAAACCTCAATTAAACTCACACAACGCGAGGCCGATGGCCGCACGAAGCAATTCGGTTGCATGATCAGCATGGCAGGCTACACGTTTGTATATGCCTTCGGCGGCAGTTTTTTCGATGCCGAAATGCAATGGTGCCAAATCAACCAGCCGAAAACGCTGGCGGCGCTGCAATTTTATGGCGATCTCGCGATGAAATATCATGTGACCACCTCGCCGACCGAAAGATTTTATACCTCCGATCAAGGCTTTCGCCAGGAAGCCGTGGCGATGATTGCGGCGGGCCGTTGGCAAGTCCCGAACTTCGCGCGCACCAAACTCGATTGGGGCGTCGCGCCCATGCCGCGCGGCGAAAATTCTGCGGCCGGAGTGATTGTTTATAATGTTGTGATGTCGAAATTCAGCCGGCGGCAACAAGCGGCGTGGAAATTTATAAAGTTTATGGCGAGCGCAGGCGCGCAACAACAGTCCATCAAGAGCGGCAATCTCATTCCCTCGCGCTTCGAGGTCGCCGGGTCAGCAGAATTTTTGCATGACACCACGTTTCACGTTGATAATCGCATTTTCCTGCACGGCGTCGAAAATGCGCGGTTGTGGCCGCTGGAAATTGCGCCGGAGACGTCTTATGCGAACCAGTGGCTGATTTTAGATCAAGAAATGGAAAAGGCGATGCTGGGAAAACAAACTTATGCCGCCGCGGCGGTCAATGCGCAGGAACGCCTCAACACCATTTTGCGCGCCGAACGGCAACAAACGCAAGGGAAAAACTTTTGGGGAAGTTGGACGAGTTTATTGATTGGCGTCTTTATTCTTGCCGGCATGATTGGCTTGCTGCGCAAGCCTCAAAAATGAGTACGGCTGTGGTCGCTGTTTAGCGAAGCTGACGCTTCGCACGCCGATGGGGACGCCGATAAATTTCCTTGACACCCATCGAAAAATTCATTATACTTTTTCAATCACGCGACAGCAGTTTTCCTCGAATGCTATACTTTGGGATGGATGGCGGAGTAGCTAAATCAACAGGCTTGTTCAGCCGCAAGATTGTTCTAACCTAAAAACCTTCCACGGAGGGAGAATGCGAATTTTTACTGCAATCCGGCCCGCCAGCTTCATTCCGCTCTGCGTTATTTTTAATTGCATTTCATTGTGGGCGCAAACCGACCCGCGTTTCGGCACGGTGGGACGCGAAGCCGCCGAGCGCTTGAATTTGCAGACGTATCGTGAATATCAGCGCCAGAATGATGATCCGGTTTTACGCGGCAAACAAAAACATTTTGTCGTCGGCCAGCTTACCAGCCGCAGCGACACGTTAGGCGTCGATTGGGAGTGGTATGTGCTGGATTTATTAGAGCAGCCCAATTCATTGCTGCTGCAGAATTTTCTCAATCTCACCATCGACCTCATTGAAAGCAATGCCATTCCGGTGGTGCAAGAAGCGTGGGAGGCCAATCGCGATGATTTGGCGGCGCAGTGGAAACAAACCGTGGACGGCACCTCCAAAACGTGGAGCAAAAAAGTTCTCGGCGTAACGATTTATAGTTACACCGTGCGCTTGAGCGACACCGCGGTGAATTTGCCGGAACAACTGCCGGCGATTCAGCTCACTGTCGCGCCGGACGGCCAAAGCATTAACTTGCAAGTTGATTTGAACGTGACGTGGTCAACGCAGGCGCAGGGCACGCGCAAAACGATTCACGCGTGGCCGACGTTCGACACGAAATTGAGTTTGTTCGGAACGATTGAAATCGGCAAAGACGCGCAAGGGCGTTATCTGGCGATCAAAGAAATTCACGGTACGTCCGTGACCGATGCGCGGGGTGACATCAAATTCAAAGTCAATATTCTCGGCATCGGCGACGTGAGCTTCACGTGGGGCAAGCTCGATCTGATCGTGCAAACGCAAATTGATAAAGCAATGGCGAGCGGCGTGGGTGAGATCATGAAGATGGACCAGAACCACGACGGCCAGCCGGATCTCGCACAGCATTTTTACTTCGAGCCGTTTCTCTCGAAAACGTTTTTTAGCGGCAAGCCGCTGCCGCGGCAGCAGGATATTCTTGATCGCGTTTTTGCGCGCGAGTCGAAATGGATTCACGATCTCTTCGAAGATGGGCGGCAATCCGGCGCGGTGTGGGAGATTGGCAATGAGCCGAACTGGTTTCCGCTGCTGCGTCCGGAGCAATACGCCGCGATATACACGCGTTATTACCGGCAGATCAAAAAATACGATCCTTCGGCGCAGTGCATGATCGGCGGTTTGTTTTTGCAGGAAGCGCTGGACAACCCGCGGGAAATTATTCTTGCCGGCATTCCCGGGTTTTTTGGAAATTTTCGCAACGAGCTGGCAACGTTTGTCACGGCCTCATTGTTTCAAACTTCGACGGCGGCGTGGTTTGAAGCTTTTCGCGCGGCTTTGCCGGCGGAGGTTAAAGTCGATATCGGTAATTTTCACGTTTATCCGATGCGCGCTGCTGAGGCGGTATTTAAAATTTCCGACGCGCAACCGCATATCGAACGGCTGGCCGCGAGTTTTAAAAGCAACGGCATCGAACGCATTTGGGTGAGCGAGTTTGGCAACATCGATTGGCGGCGCACCGAAGCCGAAGCGGCCAAGCTGTGTTGGGAGTTGTCGAATTATTTCATCGCGAATACCGTCGGCATTCAGCGCTGGTTTTGGAGCCGCTCGGTCGGATACGATCGACGGTTCGATACCATCGGCCAAAAACCGATTTCCGCACTGCTGGGGACAGACGGCAAAACCGTGACGACGATTGGGCGAATTTATCAAATCGCCTCGCAAATCAACGCGCCCAAATCCGTCGGCTTTGAAATAGCGGCAGCGCAAAATTCGCCGCCGCTAAAGTTGAGCCTTGCCCCGAGTTATCCGAATCCTTTTTCCATCTCGCGCTCGCCGTCAACGCGCCTCGTTTATGCTTTGCCAAAGGAAAGCGACGTCCGCCTGAACATTTACGACGTGTTGGGCCGGTTGACGCGCTCAATCGTGAATGCCCGGCAAATCGCCGGATCGCATGAAATATCCTGGGACGGTCGCAATGAGCAAGGTGAAGCCGTGACCAGCGGCCTTTACTTTTCGGTGTTGCAAGCCGGCGCGCGGAGGCTGACGCAGAAGATTGTGGTGGCGCGGTGATTGCCGATGAATGACCTTGATTTCGTTTAAGGAACTTGACATGCACCATCTCATTTTGAGATTTGTTTTAATCGGCGCGGTTTTATTTTCCTCGCCGCTGCTCGCCTACCTCAAAACCACGCACCTGGTGGCGATGCGCGATGGCGTCAAGCTCGCGACCGATGTTTATCTCGCCGACGCTTCGGCGCAGAAATGGCCGGCGCTGCTCATTCGCACGCCGTACGGTAAAACCGGATTCCTGACGCCGACAGATACTTTTGATGATTGGGTGAAAGCGGGTTACGCGCTTGTGGTGCAAGACACGCGTGGCCGCGGCGATTCGCAGGGACTCGACAGCCTTTTTCTCGACGACGGCTGGGGCGCGCGGCAGGACGGTTACGATGCGGTCGAGTGGATCGCGGCACAGAGTTGGTGCAACGGCAAAGTCGGGACGCTGGGCGCGTCGGCTTTTGGGATCACCGAATATATGCTGGCCGGCAGCGCGCCGCCGCACCTCGTTTGTCAGTTCGTGGAGATTGCCGCAACCAATCTTTACGCGCAGGCGGTTTATCCGGGCGGCGTGTTTTTGAAAAATCTCGCGGAAGGCTGGCTGACGATTCAAGGCGCGCGCAATCTCCTTCCTTATATTGAATCGCGCGCGAGTTACGACGCCACGTGGGAGCATCTCAATCTCGAATCGCGGTTTAGCGCGGTGAATGTGCCGGTTTATCACTGGGGCGGGTGGTATGATATCTTTACGGAAGGCACGATCAACGGCTTTGTGGGATTGCAGCAGAATGGCGCCATGGGCGCGCGCGGCAAACAAAAGCTGCTGGTCGGCCCGTGGACGCATGGCAATTGGGATCAAACCCGACAGGGCGATTTGAATTTTCCGAACAGCAGGCGCGATGACATGAGCGAGGCGCTGCGCTGGTTTGAATATTGGCTGCACGGTCGGGACAACGGTATCATGGCCGAACCGGCGGTGACATATTACATGATGGGCGCGATTGAAAACGGCGCGCCGGGCAACGTTTGGCGCGCGGAAAGAAATTGGCCGCCGGCGGGAACCGCCACGCCGTTTTATTTTCGCGACGGCGGCGAGCTGTCCACCGAAAAACCTGCGGCGGCGCCGGCTTCGCGCACTTATCAATACGATCCGCGCAATCCGATTCAAACGCAGGGCGGCAGAAATCTCTTGATACAATCCGGGCCGTATGATCAACGCAGCGTGGAGAGCCGTTCTGATATTTTGATTTTCACCACGCCGGTGCTCGCGCAGCCGCTGGAAATTGCCGGCAAGGTCACGGCGAAGTTGTGGATTTCCTCTTCGGCCAAAGACACGGACTTCATGGTGAAGCTGACGGATGTTTATCCGGACGGCCGTTCGATGCTGGTGAGCGACGGCGCGATTCGCGCGCGGCATCGCTATTCGCTGTGGCGGGAAAATTTCATGACGCCGGATTCGATTTATCCCTGCGAAGTCGATCTGTGGTCAACGGCGATTATTTTTAACCGGGGCCATCGCATTCGCGTGGCGATTTCGAGCAGCAACGCGCCGCGCTTCGATCCGAATCCGAATACCGGCAAGCCGTTTCGCGCGGATAACGCCACAGTGGTGGCAACCAACACGCTGCACCTCGACGTCGCGCGCCTGTCGCATTTGTCGTTGCCGATCACGATTCCGGGCGGCGGGCTGGCGGTGGCCGATCCAAACGCCTCAACACCGCGCGATTTTGGGTTGGAGCAAAATTTTCCGAATCCGGTTTGGCGCGAGACGCAAATCGCATACTCATTGCACCGCACCACGGCGATTCGCCTCACGCTGTTTAACATGCTCGGGCAGGAAATCCGCACGCTGGTTGACGGTCTCGCCCCGGCCGGCCAATTTGCGGTGAAATGGGATGGCCATGATTCGAACGGCCGGCGCGCGGCAAAGGGAATTTATTTTTATCGGCTGGCGGCAGGAAATTTTGCGGCGACGCGGAAGCTTATTGTGGTGCAATAAAATCGGGCTTGACTTTAAGGGAAAGGTTTTTTACATTTTCGACATAATTTGACACGATGAAATAGTGCTAAATCATTATCCAACGCCTAACCAGTTGCTCAAGCTGACGTTGCAATCGTGGGCGCTCCTGAGCATTGAGTAATCAAATGACAACATTCGACACGAAAGCGGATTTTTACTTTAAACTTTTAATCCATACACCGAGTGGCCATCGAATCAGGTTCGGCGAGCCAATACCGGCCAGCTAAAAACAATTTTATCCATTCGTGGTTGGCGGTTTTTCTTTAGTTTTACATTTCTCTTTTCCTTCTGTAATGTCTTCTGCTTCCGCACACCTACCGTTCGGAAATGAACGGTGAAAAATAATACCCCACTTTTCAACTCTTTTAAAATCAATTCCCTTTTGAGTGGAACACCTTTTGCGTTGGAGGTGATTTATAAAGAAGATTGCATGAGTGTACTTTATGGATAACATGGATCGTCCCCTCGACGAAACTTTCCGCAAACAGCAAATTCGCAAACGTGCCATGCAGGGCGGAATTGCATTGGCCGTGATTGCCGGGATATTCCTCTGGCTGCCCGGTTGGATTTCGCCTTCGCTCAATCGCAATCGCATTCGCACGGCAAAAGTAGATCGCGGGCCGATTGAGGCGACCATCACCGCGTCGGGCACGGTGGTGCCGGAGTTCGAGCAGGTGATTCCCAGTCCGATTGAAACGCGCGTGCTCAAAATTCTCCAAAGCCCCGGCGCGAAATTGACCAAAGGCGAGCCAATTCTGGAATTGGATGTGAGCGTGACCACTTTGGCATTCGAGAAGCTCAATGATCAAATTCTGCTCAAAGCGAATGAGCAGAAGCGCCTGAAAATCGATCTCGAAAAAACCATCACGGATTTGCAGACGCAGTTGCAGATCAAAAAACTCAAACTGGAATTTCTCAAATCAAAGACCGAGCAACAGCAAAAGCTCTTCGAGATTGGCGGGAGTTCTAAAGAACAAATGCGGCAAACGAAATTGGAAGAAGATATCGCCGAGCTCGAATTGCAGCAGCTTGAAATTTCGATTCGCAACACGCAGCAATCGCTGCAAAACCAGCTCGACGGCGTGGCGACGGAATGGCGCATTTTGCAAAACGAACGCGAAGAGGTTCGGAACCAGCTCAATCAAGCTTCCACCAGAGCCGAGCGCGACGGCGTGCTCACTTGGGCGGTTTCTCAAGAAGGCGCGACCATTCGCAAAGGCGAGGTGCTCGCCAAAATCGCCGACTTGAATGCGTTTCGCGTTGAGGCGACGGTTTCGGATGTGCATGCGACGCGCGTCGCCGTGGGTTTGCTGGTGAAAGTGAAAGTTAACGAAGATTTCTTAATGGGAACGATTTCGAGCATTTTGCCGACGATTCAAAACGGCATCGTCACCCTGCAAGCGAGCCTCGCAGATAAATCCAGCAACTTGCTGCGCTCGAATTTGCGCGTCGATGTGTTTATCATCACCGCGCAGAAAGAAAATGCTTTGCGCCTCAAAAAAGGCCCCTTCGTCAACGGCGAGGGCGAGCATGAAGCGTTCGTGATTCGCCGCGACGCCGCGCACAAAACGCCGGTACGCATCGGCCTTGCCGGTTTTGAGCAATATGAAGTTATTGATGGCCTGTCGGAAGGAGACGAAGTCATCATTTCCGACACGCGGGATTTTATTCACATGAAAGAAATCAAGGTGAAATAAGCCGTACCAAAATGTCATTCGCAGAAATCCCTTTTCATTTCAAGCACTGCCTTCGGCGAGCTCAGTCGAGCCGTGCTCGTGTGCAAAAGGATTCCTACGGAATGACATTTGAGGGGATAGCTGAATAGGCACAAATAAAATTCCTAAACCGTTGCACGTTTCACGTTACACGAAAAAACGGAGACATTATGATCAGTCTCAACAACATCGAAAAAGTTTATCGCACCGACAAAATTGAAACCGTCGCGCTCAATAACATCAACTTGCAAGTCAAGGAAGGCGAGTTCATTTCCGTCATGGGGCCGTCGGGATGCGGCAAGAGCACGCTGCTCAATATCATCGGCCTGCTTGATGCGCCCTCGAAAGGCGGCGTGCAGCTCAATGGCACGACGATCACGACTTATCGCGACAAGCAGCTTGCCAAAATTCGCAACGAGCATCTCGGTTTTATTTTTCAGAGTTTCCATCTCATCAACGATCTCAGCGTTGTTGACAATGTCGAAATTCCATTGCTCTATCGCAAACTCTCCGGCGCGGAGCGGCGGAAGATGGCGTTGCAAGCGTTGGAAAGAGTGGGCCTCATCTCGCGCGTGCATCATTTTCCCTCGCAGCTTTCCGGCGGTCAGCAGCAGCGCGTCGCCATCGCCCGCGCCATTGTCGGCAAACCGCGAATTTTGCTCGCCGACGAGCCGACCGGCAATCTCGATAGCCAAATGGGCGATGAGATTATGAACATTCTGATGGATTTGAACAAAAACGAAAAGACCACGGTGATAATGGTGACGCATGATCCACGCCTCGGCGAAAAAACGGAAAGAATCATCCGGTTGTTTGATGGACGACAGGTAAACTGAAGGGCGAAAAGCGAAGGGTGAAAAGCGTTGAGCGAAAGATGCGCCTTTCGCTTCTCGCCCTTCTCCCTTCACTTTTCACCCTTCTCGAAAGGAGTGATTATGCTAAACAAACAGCGTTCGGCATTTTTATCGTTCTTTGTCATTGGCGTATCTTTAATTTTTGCGGCCTGCGGCAGGAATTCGCAGTCGGCTGATCCAAACTTCAATACAGTTGTCACGCCTCCGGCTTATGCGAATGAGCGGCCGCGCGTGTTGTTTGATGAAGCGCATAACAATATTCATAAAACCCGCGGCCTATATAAACCGTTTGCCGATCTCATCGCCAACGATGGTTATCGCGTGACGCCGAATAAAGAAAAATTTTCAGCGCCGAGGTTGAGCGGATATGACATTTTGGTGATTGCCAACGCTTTGGGCACGAATGATTCCAATGATAGCTCGGCCTTCACCGCGCCGGAATGTGACGCTGTTCGCGATTGGGTAACGGCAGGCGGCGCGCTGTTGCTCATCACGGATCATTTTCCAACCGGCGCGGCCGCGGCGCCGTTGGCAAAACGTTTTGGCGTGGAAATGAGCAAAGGCATGACGTTCGATTCACTGCACTATGATCATGCTTCCGGTGATGACACCCAACTCGAGTTCACGCGCGCCAACGGCTTGTTGATAAAACATGCGATCACCGAAGGGCGAAATGAATCTGAACGCCTGAATCGACTCGTGACGTTCACCGGCCAATCACTGCGCGCACCGGACGGCGGTGTGGCGCTCATGAATCTTTCTGATGCCGCCATCGACCGCTCCGCGAGTGTAAAGGTTGAAAAATCCGGCGGCGACACGCGCGTCATCATTGATTACGGCGCGCCGGTATCAGCAGCCGGCCGCGCCCAAGCCGTGGCTCTGGAGCATGGGCAAGGCCGCGTCGTTGTTCTTGGCGAGGCCGCAATGCTCACAGCGCAATTGGACGGCAGAACAAAAAAGCCGTTCGGCATGAATGTGTCCGGTATTGACAACCGGCAATTTGCGCTCAACCTCATGCACTGGCTTTCACGATTGTTGAATTAGAATGCTTCGCAAGGAGAAACTATGCTCAAAAATTATTTAAAAATTGCCTTGAAAGTTTTGTTGCGCCGCAAGTTTTTCACCTTCATCAGCCTCTTCGGCGTCAGCTTTACGCTGGTCGTGCTGATGGTCGTCACGGCGGTGCTCGATCATGTCTTTGGGCCGATGCCGCCGGAGACAAAACTGGACCGCTCGCTGGGCGTGTACACGGTGCGCATTTCAAGTCCGGATCAGAGCAACAACCGATCCGCCGCGGCCGGATATAGACTTTTGGATCGGTATGTCCGCACCATGTCCACGCCGGAAAAAGTCTCGGTGTTCACTTTTCCGCGCGAGATCTATTCCTATCAGAACAGCCAAAAGATTCCGTTATTTATCAAATTCACCGACGGCGCGTTTTGGGAGATTCTTGACTTTGAATTTTTAGAAGGACAAGCCTTCTCGCACGAAGATGAGAAGAACGCCAACTTTGTGGCCGTGATCAATGAAGCGACGCGCAAAAGATTTTTTGGCAATGAGAGCGCCATCGGCAAAACCCTCGCAGCCGATAGCCGCAATTTTCGCGTCGTCGGCGTGGTGAAGAATGTGCCGAATTTCCGGCCGATCCCGTTCGCGGATATTTGGGTGCCGCTGAGCACGGCCAAAGGCAAGCCCTCGGATGATCTCACGGGAAATTTCCACG
>Ga0247727_10002806_pt1 | contig 39276 bp, 47 predicted proteins | sample WisWelCaveWW1625_FD_202498 | JGI IMG/M metagenome (GOLD analysis project Ga0247727, IMG submission 202498) | Biofilm microbial communities from Wishing Well Cave, Virginia, United States - WW16-25 | ecosystem: Environmental > Aquatic > Deep subsurface > Groundwater > Cave microbial mat | place... | reverse complement strand
CTGAAGGATTTTCGTCGGAGTAGGCTTCGGACCTCGTTTACCCATGGCTTCCATTATGTTTGATATCGATACGTTTTTCGAAGGCGGGCAGAGACGCCTTGTAGGGGCCAGCCCCCGGAGGATTTCCACCCCCCCGGGGGATCGCGATCATGGTAGATTGCGATCGTTGGGCCGCCACCCTGCCGGCTGCCCTGGTCTCTCTGCTATGGCACGGCTTGCAGAGGCTCATGAGGTTAGCCTCTGCCATGGCCAGGTCCTGCCGTCCCCGCCGAGCCTCGAGGTGGTGTACCTCAGTAGCCAGCGTGGTCTCCCTCAGCGCCGCGCACTGGACGCACAGCGGGTGACGAGCCAGGTACCACGCGCGCAGGTGTCGCCAGCGTGCGCGTGAGTAGAACCCATCATCCCGCGGCGGGGAATGGTGGGGTGTCCCCGTCGTTGAATCATGGCGCGGTGGCGCTGTAGGCATCAGCAGGCCCTCACCTCGATGATACCGCACCCATCCAATGTCTGTCCGAGTGAAGTAGTGACCATGGTCTTCACCTCGTAGTCCCCGTTGAGAGTCCCTGCGCTTAGAGTGTACTGGACCTTTGTCCCCGAGATCACAGGAGACGTGGCGGTAAGGGCTCCAGTTGGGGTCACGGTAGTGGAGACCACGGAAGAGATTGTCTCGCCTGTGGCCAAGTCCACCCCGGAAAACTCAAAGTTCTTCTTGACCACCTCGTCGGGCGTCTTGCGGAATACCTGGTTAGCCGTCTTCACCCCTGCCATGATTTACTCCAGATTCCAGTCCTTGCCAGAAGAAGGAACCTGCCAATCCTTTCCAGAGGAAGGAACTTGCCAATCCTTACCCGAGGAGGGGACCAGCCAGTGATCAAGTCCCGACTGGAAAACAATTCCTGCCGGCAGCTCGCTTGGGTCCGGCCCCCGAACCGATTGCGGATAATCATGGAGCCCCTCAGTCCCAAGAACCACGTCTTGATAGATCGAGGCCCATCCAACCGGATCGACGAAGAACTCCTGCTCGAATCCAACACGGAAGAACGCCTGGTATTCATGTGCTCTTGCGATCTCGAAGACCTGATCCGGGAAGGACGGAAGCCACTTGTCGATGGTGATGACTTCAGGCCCGATGCCAATCTCGCTCGGATCCGGCCCCCTAACTGCCTGTGGATATTCGAGAAGCCAGCCGGCATCTCGCGTCTCATCCGGATAGATCGCCCTCGGGCTGATCTCTCCGTTTTGAATCCTGTCGACCTCGGTAAGATAGTCCTTGAAGAACGCTTGGTATTCACCAAACCTCTCGATCTCGAAGACCTGGTCGGGGAATGACGGGAGCCACTTGTCGAGAGTGATGGCCTCTGCCGGAAGCTCGCTCGGATCCGGCCCTCGAACGGCCTGTTGGTGCTCACGAAGTCGCTCGAAGTCGAAGACCTGATCGGAGAAGATCGGAAGCCACTTATCGAGCGTGATTGATTCAGAGACGGTGATCTCGCTTGGATCCTGACCTCGAATGGCTTGTGGGTACTCACGAAGTCGCTCGAAGTCGAAGACCTGATCGGGATAAATTGCGAGCCAATCAAGGTCGGCCTCGGGGAATGCCGACCTGATCGGTTCAACCTTCTGAGGATACTGCCAGACATTCCAGTTCATCTCAAGATGTCAAGTTTCCCGCCCTCGTAAAGGTCGAGCTTCTTCTCAAGAGGCGTACACTGGGCGCACTTCTCCTTCCCGCACGTCACCGCGCCGCAGTTCATGCAAAATCCTCGGCGCTTCTTGCTTCCAGGGTTGACCGTGAAATGGCCTCCGCAGTGGCAACACTGAAGTGTCTCCCCATCGACAGTGCCAGATTCGGAGGTTGTGAACTCGAACCCAAGCGACCGGCGGTCCGTGAACTTGCCCATTACTCCCACCAGTGGAAATAAGAATTGATGTTCGGCGTTCCTCCAGAGGCGATGGATTCGAGGCCAACCCAATTGTCGGCAACGGCCGGAACGAGCATCTCCCCTTTCGGCTGGGAGACCCAACGATAGCTTGCCCGCTGATTCAAGGCTTTCTCCCAAAGGTCGGAATCAGCGGTTTTCGTCTGTGTAGCGAAGGTCCCACCCTCTGGAAGCAAAACGGCCGGAGGAGAAGCAGGGTCCATGAGCCGGCCGGTTCGCGCGGTCCCCGTTCCGGATACCGTCCCGCGAATGATCTGGAACTCGGTTGCGACATCCGCCGGGGTCGAGTCCGATGAGACTCCGAATTCGCAAATTCTACCTCGTCTGGTCGTGCCTGGAGCCACGATCTCAAGGATCGTCAGGTTCGTACCAGCCGGGGTTTGGTGAGTTGTAGCGTAAAGGTCCATGTTTTCGATCTCCTTGTATCAGTATGGAATTACAGTCGGGGCTACGAGCACCGGCTCTAGTCTTTCCACGTTCCACTTGTCCATCGTAATCGTTTCTGCAGCAACGGCATTCCCCCATGCCGTCCAATGAAAGAGTCGCGCGTTAGCGTCTACCGTCGGCCAGTTGAGCCTGAAACCATTCGAGAGCCATGCGGTAAGGTCAGCCTCGGCAACGATGGTTCCGGCTGAATTGATACCAGTGTAGACCTTCGCCCCGGCGCTCCGCTGGTCACAATTCGAGTTGATCGTAGCTTCGGAGTTGAGGACCGTCGAATGATCGACGACGGTTCCAGTAGCCTCTCCAGCCCCCTGGATGATTTGCAGAATCGTGGTTTCAAGATCATTCGTCACCGGGAAGCCGCCAACGATGCTGAGACCAACTGGCTCGAATCCAGCCCCGGTGAAATCCTGATCCCCGGTGGCGGTCGGCCTCGCAGTCTGTCCCATATCGATCTGAAATGTGCCCTTGATCAACACGCCTATGAATAGCACGGAGCCAGTCGTGACGAGGGTATGGTTCATCGTAAACCCATCCGTGTCGAATGATACGAAATCAGCCTTCTGATTGAGAACTGGGCTACCGCCAGCATCTGGGTTGTAGACCGCATAACAGAGTGCATTGTTCATATAGCTTTCAGCCCGGCTAGCATGAGTGGTCCCGCTATCATCACAGACCGCAGTCACCATTCTCTTGGTGCTCGACAAGGCCTGACCAATCGATAGGCACGCATCTCCACCAGCAACTGGAACCGTAGTGTTCAGTTCGGCAGCCACCGTTCTCAAGTAGTTCGCAAGGAAGCCAACACCGGTATAGGCCTTGTTGCCAGTCACTCCGGCTGCCGGACCAGTGAAGATTCCAGTGAAGACGTTCGTTATCTCGGACCCTCCGAACATCTCGTACTTCACGAGATTGTCCTCGAACGGTGTTGCAGACCGATTCAAGGTGAACTTTCCGGCGTCACCACCGGTTCCGAACGAGACAAAATCTACAGTAACTGAATTTGTGCTGCTGCCACTTTGTTGAAAGTAGATACAGGCATTGTCTCGTAGACCATGACGAGAGGCTGTAGTGGCAAGGTTGTCATCGCCGACAAGCGTGGCGCAGTGCCGCATGGTCGAGGACACCGCCCAGCCATCTCCGCCCTTGTAGTTTACTCCAGTTCCGTTCGCCGTAAGGCCGGACCACCAGAAATGGATGATTTTTCCCTCGAACCCAGCCCCTGTGTCAATCGTGATGTTCCCTGAAGCAAGGCCGATGTTGAACTCGCCAGTGACGTATGAGAGAGCCACAGTTACACCCAGACGTTATCGCGGAATGTTGCGTTCTGCATCGAGTTGAATACGGCCTGATCATCCACCCGCTGGCCAAGCTTCCTGAATGCCGGGTCGAGGACCAATGGCACGGAATCGATGAGCCCGTAACGGTAGTGGTCCCCCATAGTCCCGTCACCCTCAAGCCAGAAATGGTCTGCAATGGTCACGTCCTCGGGGATGACCCGCACATAATGGAAAAGCGCCTCGCGGTTCTCCTCCGGGAGCCAAATCCTGTACTGCTCCTCGAAAAAGAGCACGATGAAGACTACCCCCAGGGCCGAAAGGTTTCTGAAGTTCACCAATGTCGGCGTGATTTTCCGGATAGTTCCATCGGCGTAGTAAACCTTGACCCCAAGGACCCGGCGTTGTCTGTAGTGCTTCTCAACCTGGTCGATCATGAGGCATCTCCCATCACTTCACCTCCCCTTCCAGACGTTGAGAGCAAGACCGATCAACGAAATGATCCCCGCAATCAGGCCAGCCGTCATCGCCACACGCCCCTTGATCTCCCCACGCCATACCTCCAAGGACGTGAGCCGCTCGATCACGCTCTTCATGTCATGCACCTGGGACACCCCCCGGATCTCGCCGAGCACCACCTTCATGCCGCCGATCTCCTCCCGCTGCTTCTCGATGATCCCGCTCAACTTCGAGAACTCGACCTTGTTTTCGTCGCGGAGCTCCTTGAACGCCACGCCAACGGCCTCAAATCTCTTGAGGATATCCTGAAGCCACGCCTTCTGAAAGCCGACGCTCCCGCTCTTAGACCCGACCTCCTCGTGCTCCTCCGGCGGCGGTGCGCTCATGAATCCTCCGAATCCTCCGAATCCTCCAAATCCTGAAAAGCCCTTTCGAGGCTCGCCCGGAGGTCCTCGACTTGGAAGGGGTTCATCTCCCGCCATCGGCGAATCGTCTGAACCATGTGCCAGAGCAACAACAGGACCAGAAACGCCCCGACGGCGGTCAAGACCGATTGCACGTGTAGACGGACCTGCGGAATCTCCGGAAGCCACACAGCTCCATCCCTGACGATCGACAGGGAGATGGCCCGCCCAATTCCCATGAGGACGAACCCGAGCGACCCGACGAGAATCCTCCTCGTCCACACCTTTCCCAATGTCCTCGCGTGCATGGCGAGGAACAAGGCGCATCCAAAAAAGCAAAGCGTCGTGAATGCGATCGAGAGCAAGATCCATGTCACGGCGCGGCCTTCACTGCAACGAGCTTCTTTCGGCGCGTTTGAACCTTCCGCGCCCCGAGGTAGATGTTCTGGATCGCCATGAGCCCCATGAGTGCCACTTCGCTCCAGGGAGGATAGAGACCACGAAACTTCTCTCCGGTCTCCCCAGCCGGCGACTTCCCCGATGGTCCAGGAGTGAAAAGGTCGTCGAGTGCCGCGCACCCGGAGAACACCAGCGCCGCGTAGAAGACGAGGAAGAGAATCAGTTTCGCCATGATGCCTCCTTAATTATCCTGGCTTTGAGCGACTCTATGAACTCGTACCTCCAATCGTTTTTCGTCAGCACAGAATCTCTTGCCCCACAAGGGTACTCGGCGAAACGCCCCCGCGCAAGGCCGCCTCGACGTTCCGCTGGATCGCCGAGAGGTGGATGCCCGTAGGGATCCCAGACTTGCTCACAACCACGGCCTGGGTCGAGCCGTCGGCAGCACCCCCTTCGACGAGGTACTGGACCGTCACATCGCTCGCGGTCTCGATCACCGAGATCACCATGACGATGATATCCCCGGCCGCCGGGTCCGGCCGCTGGGCCATGCCGATGTCAACGCTAGTCTTCGTACCGCCGTCCGGCGTCTGCTTCGGCCAACCCTTCGCCCGCGCGTTCTGAGCCGTCCTAAAATCATACCCAGCCGCATTCCTGTACTGCGGATCCAGCGCCGTGTCGTTCGCTCCGGCCGAGACGTTCGTCCGGTTCGTCGCGTTGCCGAAGAAGTTGTTGTGGTCCACGAGCCCCTTCAGGGCGTCCCCGCCGGCGGGGAACTCAAGCGCCGTGCCAGAGCAGTTCGTGATCTGGTCGTTCGTGATCACGCAGCCGCGCGCAGCGTTGGCGTTGAGGGAGATCCCCTTCCCGTAGCCGTCGATCGTGATCCGCTGCGCCACGAAGAGGATCTCAGCGCTCGCCAGAATATTGATCGCAACGTTTCCACCGCCGGTGAGGGCAGAGTCCTCGATGAAGACGTCGGCGGCTCCACTACTCTCGATCAATTGATTGTTCCCGCTCTTCAGAAACGAGCCCCCGACGTAGAGCGCCGCCCCGCCGAGCATTGAGACGCAGGCCGAGGACGTGTCACGGAGGTCGCAGTCGACGATGTTGAACCGGCCGCCCGTAACGGCGCTCGTGACGCGAAGCGCGTAGTCGCTCGTAGTGCCCTTGCTCTGCTTCACGTTCTTCAGCGTGACGTCGCCGGCGTTGTTGGAGTCGCAGAGGACGGTCCCGGCGGTGTTGTTCGTGTCGAAGCCCTCGAAGCTTACAAGCTTGCCCCTGCAAGTGAAGAGCGAGACGGAGGACGGGTTCGCGCGGAGAACAGGCCGGACCCCCAGCGCCGCAGAGCCCCGGATCGTGATCCGCCCGTTGGTCGTGTCGCCCGAGACCGTGAGAGTCACGGTCGAGGTGAAGACCTGATCGTTCGCGGTCTCGGCAGTAATCTGCCGGAACTCCACGGTCCAGCCGGGCTTGAGGTCCAGCCAGAGCTGCGTCGCACCCATTGCCGTTTCGCGCATGCCGCCGCAGGCCCAAGCCGTGTCGCTCACGAGCTGGAACGAGTCCTCTAGCGTGACCTGCTTCGGGTTCACCACGGCCACGTCGGCCACGGTCGTCGAGGCGGCGTCATTCGTAGTGAAGGAAACCCCGTCAGGGATCGTGGCGATGGTCGTGTAGAGGTCCGCCGCAGCCGCCCCCGCCCCGGCGATCCGGACGGTATCGCCGACCGTCATCCCGGTTGAGACCGTGTCCGAGACCGTCGTCCCGGAAGCCGTCATATCACCGGTCACAGACTGCTGGGTGTCTTTCTTCGCGAGGACCTTCGACCACTGCCGGCCCGCGCCGGTGCCGAGCTTCAGGACGTGCGATCCATCAACGGCGAAGAGGGATAGATCCGGCGCGGAGGCCTCCCAGAATCCCACCCGCGTTGAGCCAGCAGACCGAGAGCGCGCCTTCGTCCCCGTGACCGGCGTCGCGGGCCCTGCCCCGGACCCGGAGTTGCCGTCGTATCCCTGATCCATCGCGAAGATGATGACGGGATTGGCCATGAGGCTCGATTCTCACTGCGAGTATCGACGAAAGTCAAGGAAATAAAAAGGCCCCCGAGGATGGGGGCCTCGCGCTTGAGCTGCGTGGATCTCTGTCGCCGAACGGCTCGCTCAATCGCGGTGGATCTCTTGCCGAGGATAGCTCGCTGAACTTGTATGGTTCTCTCGTCCGCAGCGACTCGCTTCCGTTGCCTGGATCTCTGTTCGAGGGTGGCTCGCTCACGTCCCTTGGTTCTCTGGCCCGTAGTGGCTCGCTTCTACGCAATGGTTCTCTAATCTAATCAGGCTCGCTACGCAACTTTGGTTCTCTTGGGCTCGCAGGCTCGCTACGATCGCATGGATCTCTAATCTGAGTTGACTCGCTACGTTCTCGTGGGTCTCTTTAGATCAAAGGCTCGCTCGACCCAGATGGTTCTCTAGGTTGATTTGGCTCGATTGGCTCGCTTCGCCGTGATGGTTCTCTATGTATGTAAGGCTCGCTGCACACACTGGGTTCTCTCTGGCCCTCAGGCTCGCTTCTGGATTACGGTTCTCTATCATGGCAAGGCTCGCTACAGCCGAGTGGATCTCTGTGGCTCGCAGGCTCGCTACGATCGCATGGATCTCTAATCTGAGTTGACTCGCTACGTACCTGTGGGTCTCTTTGGCCCGATTGGCTCGCTCGATGAAGATGGTTCTCTAACTTGGGCAGGCTCGCTATGGCTTCATGGTTCTCTTGAATCCGATGGCTCGCTACTCCGGCGTGGATCTCTGTGGAAGCCTGGCTCTATTTCTCTATCACTTCCTCCGGCCGCACCTGGTCCGTGTGGCCCAGCTTCTCGAAGCAGTACCCAACCCGAGTCGGGAAGCCCTCCGCCTTGCGCCAGACCTCCCACGCCAGCGCAAAGAAAAGCTTGCTCGCCTTCCTTCTCGCCCTCATGTCCGCGTGCCACTTCGGCAACCCGGTAGCAAGCTGCCGCGCCTTCTCGCGGTCGTAGACCACCCGGAAGTATCCGCCACACTTGATCCATGAGTCGCTCATCTTGTAGGCTAGGGTTTGGAGGAAGGAGTTCACCCGGAGCTTCTCTCCCTTCCTCCGGCGGGGAGCCACCATGAGCCCGCTTTTCGGGTCCTGGACCACGTGAAGCCCGGAGTAGGCCCAGAGAGTAGAAACAGTGGGGAAACACGCGATCCCGCGTCGTTCCTCAAGAATCCCAACCATCTCGCGCTTGTTGCCGTGCCAGAGCTTCGAGAGCTTCGCGTAGAACCGATCCCGAGCATCGACGCTCTTCCCGAGATCCTCGGTTTCTGAGTCCTCTTCCGGCTCCTGGTCCTTTCCGTCTCGATTCCGGCTGGTCCCTTTTGCCAGTGGGATCCGGTCCGGGTGGGTAAGCCACGTCTCATGGCAGATTCCGGCCGTTGCGGCAAGGTCCGCCAGATCTCCGGACGGCGCGATCCGCACCTGACGATCCGCCCCAACCTCTGCGAGGAAGGCCCCTGCCAAGGTCTCCGCGATCCCGCGCACCTGCATCGCCCAGACGGCGAATGGATGCCCGGCGACCATGTCCGCCACCGTCCGAAGTAGCTCTGCTTCTGCTCCCTCCAGGTGTTGGAACGGCAGGCCATAGTATTCCTCGGCCAAGTCCTTCGAGATGATTTGCCGGCGGTCGAGATCCTGGAGCCGCAGCACGTACGAAATTCTGAGCTTCTGGATGTCGTAGAAGCTCCGCACCAAAAGTCTCAGGGCATCGAAATTGATCGGCCCTTCAATGGGTTTCCGTTTGAGCGTTCGGAGGCGCGTCATTCGCCTGGAATCCTTCACCACCACCTTGCATAGGTCGCCGTTGTTATCCGTTTCCATGTAAACCTCCTTCTTTCTGCACCTTCTTCAACCGCCGCTCCTCGGCCTTCCGTTCCTTCTCCTCCCGTTTCAATCGCCAGACTTTGCGCTTCTTCTCCATGGCAATCCGGCGCTCGATCTTCGCAAGCCTGAGTTCTCCAAGCCACGACTCATAAAGCGAGAGCCGACAATTACGGCAGAGCGGACGCAACTCCCCATCGGGCCGCCCATGGCTTGGGAACCTGAGCGCCCTGCCCCCGCACATATAGCAGACCTCGCCACGGTGAAAGTGGCAGTAATAGGCTCGATCCCTTGACCACGATAGTTGATGGTGGACCCACATCCGATGCTTCCGGCCGAAGCGTGGATTGCCGCAACCATTCACACTACAGATAGACGGGCCTTCGCGCTTGCGCCGATTCACTTCAGCGACAACGGCCGACCGTGGGATTCCGTAATGTTTTTTCATCGCTTTTCCTTTCGCGTCTTCCCCGACCACTCGCTCGCGGCCGGGCAGACCGAGAAGTGGCTCACGTGGGCACAAGATCGCGCAACCTCATGGTTAACGCCAGGATCGCTATCTATGTAGCATGGTGCCACCGCGTCGAGCGGGATCTTCTTCCCCTCAGCGGTCACGCCCCATAGGATCTTCCGGCCGCACGAGCGACAGGTGTCCGTCTTCATGATTTCCCATCCATTTCGGCGAGGGCGGCGCAGTCGACGGCAAAAATACGGATGGTTTCCAGCCGCACCAAAGTAGGTCTCAGCACCACCCAGAGACGATGATCCATTGGGATGTCGAGCGACAGGATCTCGCTGGCCGTCATGCGCTTCCGGCCCGCGGCCAATTCCTCCAATCGCTTAAGCGTGTAGCCGCCACACGGACTCCACGAGATGACATCTGCGATAGTGACGGCATTATCCTTCATGCGCGCCTCCGTCCGGCCCAGCCGCATCCAACCAGGAAACCGATGCATAGGCCGAGCCAGATGCCGAGGATCCAGGCTATCACGTCAGGCTCCACCACGCGAGGATCACCAGCGCGGCGAACGCCGCCGCGCAGACGAGGAACACGGCCGCGGAGTCCTCAACCTCCTCGGGCCGCCGGCCCTGACCACCACGCACGTTGTCACGATCATGCATCGCTATCTTCCTTTCTTGATCACCTTATCCACGCGAGCGCCAAAGTCTTCAACCCAGAGCGCCCACGCTTCCCGAGTATCAAAGAATGGTGTCGAGCGCCATTCACGAAGCAGTTGCAGCGCTTGCTTGGCCAAGTCGCTCCCACACTGATCCGCCGCCAGCTCGACCATTTTCCACACCTTATCTGTTTTGCGCGAGGCCAATTCCAACGTCTGATCGGCTATTTCCACCGCATCTTCCGCCTTTGTTTGTGCAGTCGGAGTCCGTTTAGATTTTGAGCGCGTAACGGCCTGCGCATACTCAAACCGTGCATCGCATAGATCTGCGTATGCGACCGCCCAAGCCCATGCAGCATCCTTCACACTCTTGGGCTTCTGGCTTTGGTCACCACAGTTGATTTTTTTCATCTCGAACCTCATCCTCGACCTTTTCGTGCCGCCGGCCCTGACCACCACGGACAAGCTTTCTCATCAGTCACCTCTTTCCACCCTGAGCGCCCCCTCATCCACGGTCGCGCAGATGCACTGGAGGCCGGCGGCCTCCACGCGAACGCGAAACTCCTCCAGTCGCTCCGGGTCGAGACGCTCCAGGCCGTCGACGATGCACATCTTCAGCTCCCCCGCCGTGGCGATCGCGAGGTCCACGGCTGCCTCGATCCGACGAGACTCGCTCGCCCGATCGAACGGAACCCCATCGAGGTGGAGCCCGTCGGTCCGCACATCGATCCCGCGCACCGGGCAGTGCGCGAGGACCTTCTCGCGGAGGGCTCGCACGCCGTCGATCGCCATTGTGAGGTCCGCGGCTCTGGCCTCCGCCTCGTCGGCCTCCTTCCTGGCGCCCTCTGCCAGCTCCAGCAGGCCAGAGGCTCTGACGGCCTCTTCCAGGCGCAGCTTCGCCCCTGCTTCGGCGTCCAGCGCAGCCCTGATCCGTGGACCCGTCGCCGCCCGGATCACCTCCCTCTGGACGTCCCGCTCTTCCTTGATTCGCGCGTGCTCCTCGGTGAGCGCTCTCTCGTACTCCTTCCGGACCTCCTGTTGGTCCCCCACCATCACATCCCGGATCGCCGCACGGTCGGACCTGAGTTTGGAGTGGGCTTGCTGCAGTCCCTCCAGGATCCGACCAGCATCCTGAATCCTCACCAGCATCGCGGTGATCTCGCAGTCCTTTTTTTCCTCGGCTGCCTTGGCCCCGGTCGTGATCGCCTGGTAGGAATCCTCCTGCGCCGTGTCCCTCGCCGCCGTCCTCATCTCACACGCCGATCGATGGACGAGCTCGTTGTTGTTGAATTGCTTCTCCGCGTCCCGACGTTCTGCCTCCATCGCTGCGGTCGCCGCCTCCAGCTCTGCTCGGGCGGCGTCCACATCGTGGACATCCGCAGTCGCCTTGCACAATTCCACGAGCATCTTCTGCTTCTCGGCTGCCAGACGATTAACGCTGGTCCGCGCGTCGAAGAGCTTCGCCTCGAGCTGATCGGTCGCCTGGAGCGCCGGCAGGTCGAAGAGGTTCTCGGTCGTCGTCCCCTCGTCCCCCAGCAGTGTCGCTGCCGCTTGGAACCGCGCCCGTTCCTCCGGCGGGAGCTTGGTGCCGACCGCCGAGAGCAGCATCCGCACGCGCTCCGCGGGCGGAGCATCGAGGAATGCGACGGGGTTGTAGCTCTCTCCCCGGATCAGCTTCTCGATGTACTGCCGGGGCGACTTGAGCCGGCCGAGCTGTGGGTGCGTGACCCGGTAGCTCGCCTCGACCCCGCCGGGCTGTCCATCCTCGCCGGCCCTGCGCCGGAGGCTCTCCCTCAGCTCGATCCCCTCGTCGAGGAGGAGGACCACCTCACCCTCCGTGGAACCCTGACGGAGAAGGGTAGCGTCCGTGCCGCCCGCCAGGAGCGCCTTGATCGCCTCGAGGATCGAGGACTTGCCCGAGGAGTTTCGTCCGCGCAGTATCGTGAGCCCACTCTCCGCGGGACGGAAATCGAACGACTCCTGTCCGAGGATCTGTCGGACCGTGACGCGCGATACCTTCATCTGTGTGACCTCCTATTCCTATTCCTGTTTCTCTTTCGCCTCCACGGGTTGTGGTGATGCGCACTGTCTGTCCCACGGCGACCTCAATATCACTCAGGATCCGAGCACCCCAGGTCCCGTCCTTGAGCTTCGTCGGCGTCGCTCCAATGATACTCATGTTTTCCTTTCCGCCGGCTCACGCCGGCTCTGTCTCGATCTTGATCTCGATCTCGTGTCCGTGTGAGCACCGCCCGTCACCCCAATCGACGTAGGAGCCACAGGGACCGTAGCCGTAGTCCCCCTCACACGTGAGGAGGTCAATATCTAGCTCGCGCCGCTTCGGCTGCCGGATCATCGATGCGTGTTCAGCCAGCATCGCACTCTCGCATTCCGTTAAATATCGTGATTCCATTTGTTACTTTCCGCCCCCGTGTGGGCTCTCGATCGATCACCATGATCGATCTACCAGCATCCTACCCCGCCCCGTGAAAATGTCCATAAGAATCTTTTTCATTTTTTCTTCTGTCGCAAGTCGTTATCCGGCCGCGCCTTGCTTCGCTTCCTTGCCGCCCGCCACCGCCGGCGGTACTCTCGCTGGTAGGCGCGGGCCTCCTCCAGGTGCTCGCGCCGCCACCGACGCATATAGACGTTCTGCTGTTTGCGGTGGGTGCGGTGCCATTTCCGATAGTAATCTTTCTTGCGTTCGTAGTAGTCCGAGTGGAACTTCGAAAGCGGCCGCAGGGTCGCTGGATCACGGCGCGGCCGCCTCTTCTTCCCCTTCGAGATTTTTTTCATCAGCTCCTCCCCGCACACTCGGGACCTATCCCTTCAGAAATCGAAATCGGATCGGTGAGTTTCCGGTTGCACCGCCGGCAACGCTGCGACACGAGGTAGCGATACCCTTGCGTCTGGTAGATCCCCGGCCGCGTGAGCATGTCGGCGTACCATTCCCACGTGGAGCGTTTCTCATCCATGCCGCGCTTCGACCGCCACACGTCCACGCCGCCGCCGTCCTCGGCGACGAAGGCAAAGCCGGTGTAGTCCGACTCGTTGTCCGGCCCCGAGAGAAGCGCGACGACTCGGCGGCCGGGTGCAAAGTTCGAGTCCTCGGGTTGAGTGCGGATCCGGAAGGTGCGGTGCCCGCCGTCCGGCCGCAGGGACTCGATCGTAATCGTGCCGTTGGAGAGGAGGTAGTCGGTAATCATGGCGGAAGAGTATACGCTTTCTTCCTTCGGATGTCAAAAGAAAATCTGTTTACTTTTTTCCAGCCCCCCCCGGCCCACCGCCCGGCCCCCGCCCCGCCTCAGATCACCCTCTCCAGCCGCGCCAGCCAGACCTCTCGCCAGCGCGCGACCGCTGCGGCAACCGCCGCGAGATCCCCCCGGCGGTGCGCCGCCTCGGCTTCGTCCTCGATCGCCACGGCTTCCGGCGGATCCGAGAAGTACCGGCCCGCGCGCACGAGGCGATCGTAGGGAGGAGTAACGGCTTCGATCGCCGACTGCCAGAGAGAGTAGACGGTGGCAGGGATCTCCAAAGAGTTCTTCCATATCGATCGAATCATGTTGCCTCCTTCAATTTTTTCTCAAAATCGCGCCGGCCGACCGCCGCACCACGCCGCCGCAACCGGCCAGTCTGGCGTCCAGCGCCACCCAACCAGCCGCCCCACCACCGCACGCCCGCCGGAGGCCTTCCCGCCGAAGCGTATACTTTTACTTTCCGCCGACCGCGCCTTCCCGCCGCACCAGCTCGCCGATCCGCCCGAACCGCCGCCCCGCCAACCCCCCTCGACGCAGGCGCAGATGACGTGACGGGGTGCGGGGTGTCCCCGCATCTCTGATCTACCTACCCATCGACTCATTCTCGTAACATTCCTAATCCATATACCACTAGCGTACGTGCGTAATGGCTCTATACTCTATACTAGGAAATGACTAGTATGAGTCGATGGGTAGGTAAACAACCTACCAACCAACCTACCCATCGACTCATTTCGCCTCGCGCCTAGTAGAGGTATAGAGCCTAGTACGCACGTACGAGAGGTGTACATGCTTTGAGAATCTTTCAAAAATAAGTCAGTGGGTAGGTAGCTCATGTGGATCGAAGATCCAAGGACTTCCTTTGGTTCCAGAAGCCCATTTCGCTTGAAGCCAAGGCCCGATTTTGCCAGCTCGGATGGCCATCCGAATCCGGCGGCAAACCCAAGAAGAGGATGTCTTCCGGCCGGTGGATTCATTCCATGCCTCGGCCAGCGCGGATGGGGTTAGCTCGGTGGTTCCTATCGGGTGTTTTGCCTTGAGGTGGGATCCGAGGATGGCTACGTCCTCGCTACGGGAGTCGCAGGCCCTCACGCGCTCGCCACGCACCTTCAACGCCTCGTTTGCCGCCTCATGGCAACCGAGAACCTCCCGATCCCAGAGAGGGAATCGGGAGTAGCGCTCGCTGATAAACCGCTTCTCCCCCCCGAGGATTGACAGAGCGTCCGAAATTAGCCGCGCGTGGTTCTCCATGACGAAAGCCGCGCCGACCGCCCGGAACTCTGGGTCCGCGCCATTCGCCGGCGCGAGAAGGTGGATCACGACGCAACGGGAAGAAAGGTCCTCGTCGAATTCCGGGGACACCGAGGTCGCCGTCCACGTCAGCCGGTTCGCGCGCGCGCGCTGGCGGCCGTAGGCTGGGCGGCCATGGATCACGGGGGCTGTGATGAGGTCCGCCAGTTCGGCGGACTCGGTAAGGCCGGATAAGTTGTCGAAAAGCATTACCCGATATCGGATTGCGGCGTCGCCAAGGATCTGTTTTGCCACGTCCTCGCCAAAGTCCCCGCGGCCGAGACGGACGCGGAAAGCGCCCCCCGCCACGAGTCCCACCAGATCCGCCAGTGTGGACTTCCCCGTCTCCTGGACTCCCTGGCCCTCCGGGCCGGTGATCACAATCAGCGGCCGTTCCCCAGGGGGGCCCCCCCAGAACGGCGTCAACGCCAGCGCCCAGATCAAAGCCTCGTCCGCCTCGGTCGCCGGCCGGAAGCGCTTGAGAAAATCCGTGAGGCAAGAACCGTCGGTTCGTTCGGACTTCGTAAACCGGCTGGTGATGTAGATCCCGGCCGGCTCGGGGAAGAGTGGAAACTCGGATACGTCGTCCACCTGTTCGCATGAGTGAACGACGCCGGCGCGCACCTCGGGCTTGGTCGTGAGGCAAACCCCCTCGGCGTCCACCCCGCCCGCCCAGACGAGTTCCGCGCGCGCCAAGACGAAGGCGAGGAACTCCGGGTCACCCGGAAGGATTTCGATCGCGCCGGCGTTATCAAAGAAAAGCTCGCGGCCGATCCGTTTCGGCCAGCCTCCGCAGATGCAGAGGACATCCTGAACGATCGCCGTAATCGGGATGGCCAGCTTCGCCTTCTTCACGCCTTCCGGCGTCTCGATCTCCTCCTCGCGGTAGTTCGTGATCTGCGGGCGGGCTGGCATCGAGGCGGGGCCCTTCCCGCCCGGAAGAGTTGGCGCAACCGTGGCGAGGTAGCCTTCTGGGGTGAGAGCGATACGCGCGGCAACCTCGGGTAAGGACGGCGGGTCCACGCCGGCGGTGATCCACGCAGCGCGCCAGTCGGACACGTCCTTGACGGCAGCAACGGTCCCCTCGGGCAGCGGAAGCGCGCGCACGTCGAGGACCCCAACCGAATCAGCCACCCCCGCCAAGTCCTTTGCCGCAGCAGCGAGGTACTCCACCCCTGCCTGGTCGGCGTCGGGCACCACCACCACGCGCTGGCCTCGCAGGACCTCCAGGCATGTCTTGTCCAGCTTCCCCCACCCCGACGCGCCCTGCGGCGCTGTCGTCGCGAGGCAGCCGAGGTCCTCCACCGTCGCCACATCCTTCTCCCCCTCGACGAGGAAGACGGTCATGGCGCGGGAGGCGGCACGCAACTCCGGCAGCCGGTAGAGGACCCGCCGCGTCCCCTCCAGATCCCACGTCCAGCCGCCGCGGCCGTTCGGGCGGCGCTGGCGGAACTCCTTCGGCACCAGCCGCAGGACCTCGAAGAGTAGCTCGCCGGCCTCGTCACGGTAGGGATAGGTGGTGATCATCCCCTCCGGCGGGATCGAGTAACCGCCAAAGTTCACCCGGTGTTTTTTCTCCCCATCCTCGCCAGCAACAACATCGACGGTAGTCGTTGATACTACGAGCAGCCGGCCGGCTATCTGCTCGGGTTCGAGGTTCACGTCCTCGCGCGCTTGGATCCCCACCGCGCCGAGGAACCCCTTCAGCCGCGAGAGGTCCTCCGATGACGAGATCTTGAAGTGGTCGAAAACGCGGACTCCCTTCTGCGCGCCGGCAACCGCGATGAGCTGGAGGTTGATCGAGTACCCGCTCTCTGGCCCCCCCTCGATCCGCGAACTGAAGACGCGACAGAGATGTGGTCCGGGCGGCAACACCGGGTAGCGCTTCTTCTTCCCCTTCGTCTCGGACTCCGGCCGTTCGGGGAACAGCGCCGACATGGGAAGGCCGATGGCGTTCACGATCTGCCGCGCCGAGCATCCGGCGAAGCATTTCACGAGGACCTTCCCATCAACCGCCTCAGTGACGTGAAGAGAAGGCGTTCGGTCGGGGTGCGCCGGACAGAGCGCGCGCCAGCCCTTACCGTTCTTCTCCGCACCCGTCAACTTCTCCAGAACGATCTCGATCGGCCTCAAGGTCTCCTCCATCCACAACAGATCCCCCACCGTGGTACCGCCAAAAAAATCGCAGAACATTTCGAACGAGCGCCTGCGCGTGCCAACGATCGCCGGCGAAAAAGATCGGCAGCCGATAGCGGACGCTCCACGCCAGCAGCGTCGCAATCGCCGCACGTGGGTGCATCGCTGAAAATGGAGGAGGGCAAAGGAAGTCGGGCAAGCTGGACTCGATCACCAGCGCCGGGTAGCGGAACTCGGAGAGTCGTTTCACCTCAGCCTCGAAGCGGTCGCGATCGGAGCCGAGCGATCGATAGGCGTCCTCTTTGCTTTTGCGCTCGACGGCGACCTGTGATTCGCAACCAACCAGCGAGTAGTCGCCGGTCGGAAGCCGCCCCGGTACCCAACAGGGAAACTCATAGGGCAGGCGCTCTCGATCGTCAACCACCACCGGCGGGCAAGGCCGACTCTCCACGACCACGACTTTTCTTCTCTCCTACTTCTACTTCTTTGGGCGTGCTGCTCGGCGCGGCTCGCCCTCCTCCGTTAGATCGCTTTCATTTTCTCGAATTGCTCCCTCAACAACTTCGCCAGCCGCGAGTGCCGGACTCGCGCCTGATTGCGGCCGATCGCCTTCATCACCTCCGCGCGCTGGCCGACAAGAACCAGCGCCTTCCGCGCGCGACTCATTGCCGTGTAGAGCCAGCTCCGCTGGAGCAGCATGGGACCCGCGCACGAGTGGATCGGCACCACGACCACCGGGGCCTCGCTCCCCTGGAACTTGTGCACGGTGATGGCGTAGGCTAGCTGGAGATCATTTTCCACCATCGGCGCCGTCGCGATCCGCCGCGGCGCGCTGAACTCGATCAGGTATTGCCGGGCCTCGATGTCCACCCCAATGACGATCCCGATATCGCCGTTGGCAACGAAGAGCTTCCCGCGCATCTCCTCGCCGCCATTGGTGAACTCAGTCCCGTCGAGCGAAACGTTGCGCGTCTGGATGACCTTGTCCCCCAGCCGGAAGCGACCGAAGCCGGCGTCCTGGTTTTTGTTCAACCGCGCCTGGAGGCTTTCGTTCAGCGGCTTCGCGCCGAGCTGCGTCTTCTCGCGGTTCGCAGTGATCACCTGCACATCGCGGATCGGATCCACGTTAAAGTGCTTCGGCAACCTCTCCGCCGCGAGGCTCACGACCTGACGATGGATCTCCTCGGGATCGTCGGACTCGATGAAGAAAAAATCCGGGGAGCTGTTGTTGATCTCGATCGGCAGGCCGTCGCGCACGCGGTGGCAGTTGCGGATGATCATGCCGGCCGCCTCCTGGCGGTGGATCTCGCGCAGTTCGAAGAAAGGGACCACGCCGGACCCAACGAGGTCCGCGAGGACCTTCCCCGGCCCGACGCTGGCAAGCTGGTAGGGATCCCCGACGAGGATGACGCGCGTCTTCGAGTTCAGCGCTTCGAGGAGTTGGGAGAAGAGCCGAATGTCGAGCATTGAGCTTTCATCCACCACGAGAACATCAACCTCCAGCGGCCGGCCGCCGTTGCGCTGGAAGGCGAAGGTGATCGTCCCCTCGTCCTTCTCCACGACCTGCGGCTCCAGGAGCCGGTGGATCGTCGTAGCCTCCAACCCCGAGCTCTCGGTCAGCCGGCGCGCCGCCTTCCCCGTTGGCGCGCAGAGGGCCACGCGAACGCCCGCCGGCAGGCCGTCGAGAAAGGCTCTCACTGAGTAGGTCTTCCCAGTGCCGGCCGCGCCGTTGACGACGACCACCCGATTCGAGCGCACCAGTTCCACAGCTTGGAACTGCTGGTTCGAAAGACGCACGCGCTCGGGAGCAGAAAGCGGATCGCCCGAGATCTCGGTCTGGACCATGGCCGCCAGCGTCCCCGCCACGGCCGCCTCTGCCGCGTGGAGGTCCGGCAGATAGACATACCCCTCCACAGCGACCAGTTCCTCCAGATCCTCCAAAGCCGTGACGTTGCGGTCGACCAGGTCCTCGCCCAGCTTGAGGATCTCACGCGCAGCCGCGAGCAGTTCCCGCCGCAGGAGGCACGTGTGGCCCATCGTCGCCGCTTCCTCCAGCGTGAAGAGGATCCCGGCGCAGATCCGATGCGGGGATTTCGGATCGAACTGGAGCCGCATGGCGATCGCGTCCGCCGTGGAGAACCCGATCCCAGCAATCTCGCGCGCGAGGACGTAGGGGTTCTGGCGGATGACGTCGGGCGCGTCCGCCCCCCAGCGTGCGCGGATCCGATTGAGCGCACGTTCCGGGACCCGCAAGCCACCCAGCATCCGCCCAAGATCCAGCGCCACCTTCTCCTCGGCCTCCATGTCCACCAGCACCCGTTGAATCTCCTCCGCACGCGCCCACGTGATCCCGTTAATCTCGCGCGCGACTCGCCCCGGATCGCTCTTCAGGATCTCCATCGCCCGCGTCTCCCCAAAGGCTGCGAGGATCGCCTCCGCCACACGCGGCCCGATCCACTTGCACGTTGCCTTTAAATATCCCCGGACCGCGCCGGCGTCCGTGGGCTTCTCGGACTCGTAGGATTCAAAAGAGAACTGGCGGCCGAAGCGCGGGTGATCCGACCAACGGCCCGACAGCTTATAGCGTGCGCCCTCGCAGGGGACTGCAAGATCGCCCTTGACGGAGCACGCGCGGCCGTCTGTAAGAGTGAACCTGGCGATAACGAAGCGGCCACCCTCCTTGCGCCAGACGACCTGGCCGAGCAGACCATCAATCTGAACCGTACCGTTTGCGCTCATAGCCGCCAGTCCTCAGAGAAAAAAGGTGTAGAGAAAGTGATCAGAATGGAGTTGAGTCATCCGTCGCGACGCCCGAGACACCGTTGCCGGGCCCCACCGCGTCGAGGTGGTCGTACCCGGCGAACTGAACCTTGTTGTTCTTCTTGCCGTTGTATTCATCTTGGAACACCGTCACGCGGCAGCGTTTGCCGACGAAATCCGCCGGCTCGATCTCGATCTGCCCGTCGCACTTCTTCCCGGCGAGCCGTGAGCAGATCAGCTTCAGCCGCGACCGCAACGCCAGCTTCCCGCCGAAAATAACCTGATCGAAAATCTTCCGGCCGGCGAACTCGTTCGGGGGATCCACCGCGAAGACCAGCCGCCACATTGGATCTCCATGCGAGGTCGCAAGGTCGGCACCGTGCTCGTCCTTTGTGTTGACTTCCTCGCAGGTCATCACGTAACTGCCGTCGGGAATCGGCGCGTAGTCACCTGGTTCCGGAATGCCGGTGAAGTCGATTTTCATTCCCATTGGTTCGTCCTTTCATCCCTAACTATTTTGGTACCGAAACAGTTGCCGCCACGACCACCCCCCGCAACTTCCCGAGGATCACCTCCGCGTTGACCTGCGTCAGATCGTCGATCGAGGCCGCGCCGTAGCTCGCGAGCCGGTCGCTGATCTGCGCCTCCGTCATTGCGCAGAGTTTCGCCAGCCGCAGGATTTCATCCTTCCGATCCGGCGTCGCAAGCGAGATCGGCTCGGATGCGCGCGTGAGGATGTCGCCCCCGAAGGCACGCGCGAGGAGGGAGAAGTCGCAGGGGAACTCCCCCTTCGGCAGCCGGTTCGTCCGGTCCTTCTCCGCGCGCGCGAGGCAGCGGCCATCGACGGCGCGCACCCGAAGAACGACATCGAAGAGGTAGGGTAGCGATCGCTCGCCGTCGAAGGTCTCGCCGATCTTCTTCGCCAACTCCCCCTCGGCGTAGAGCGGCTTCTCTCTCGCCGTCACGATCACGTTCATGTCGAGTGCGAGGAGCTTCCGGAAGAATTCCTTGAGGTCGCTCTTCACCGTGCTCCAGTCCTTGAACTGCATGTCGTAAAATTCGTGTTTGAAGCCGCGCGATTCCTTGCGCCGCTCCATAAACACGTCGGACCATCGTTTCTGGAGAGCCTCCCAGAAGATGGTAATGGGGTCGATCACGAGCGTGAGGTAGTTGTGGCGGGTCGTCGCGAGCCAGTCTACCGCACGCGCAACGTCTGGGGCCGTCGAGACATTTTCCAGACGATCAAAATCGAACTCGCTGGCGTAGAGATCGCTACCACGCTCTAGGTCCACGAGCGCGACTCGCGGAAACGCCAGCGCAAGCCGCGTCTTGTAGGACCCGCTATGACCCCAGAGGAAGAGCTTCAACCGTTTCTCGGTTGCAGCCGGTCGACGAAAAGGGTTGTTGGGGATCACCCGGGCAGCCGCCGAGGGCCGGAATACCACATCCTTGGCCGCCTCCGGATTGACTCCAACTGCCCCAGCCGCTTCCGCCGAGATCCCCCCATTCCCCGTCCCGACGACCACATCAGCCACATCGGCCGCGAGTCGGGCCGCAAAGGAATCGACCTCCTCCATGAGCCGCGTTGCATCCTCAGCTCGCTGCGCCAAGTCCTGGATCATCGCTGTTGGCGGGTCAACCGGACTGTCGTACGTGTGAGACATCGTGCACACTCCTTCCGAAAAACGGGCACCCGATGCCACCGGGGGAGTGTGCAGCGCCCTGGCATCGGGCAGCCCTGGTCATTGTCCGGGAAAGCGCGGCACACAAAGCAGGGGGGCGAGGGTAATCAGGCCCCCGGAAGAAGTCAACACTTTTCCCTTGCCATCCCGCCGGCAGCCGCAAGAATCAGCGGCATGAAAGTTGCGTCAACGCCAGCGAGAGCCTGGGCGGAGGTCCTGCGCGAGCGCCCGGGATCGGAACACCGCACCCGGCACTGGTGCCACGGCTGCTCCTCGTGGTTCTGGCCGAGCCGCGCGGATCGGCGCTACTGCTCGGATCGCTGCCGCACTCGGGAGGCGGCACGCAGGAGAAGGGCGAAGGAGTAGCCCTGGTGGAAATCGAAATCGTCCCCCTCGACCGACTGAAGACGGATCCCAAGAACGCTCGCCACCACGACCAGCGAAACCTCGAAGCCATCAAGGATTCCCTCAGACGTTTCGGCCAGCAGAAGCCGATCGTTGTGGATGAGGGAGGAACCGTGATCGCCGGGAATGGGACCCTGGAGGCCGCGATGGCACTCGGCTGGAAGGAGATCGCGGTCTATCGGACGAGCTTGCTCGGGTCCGAGGCGCGCGCCTATTCGCTTTCCGACAACCGGACGGCGGAACTTGCGCAGTGGGATCAGGCGTTTCTCGACGACGCCCTGCGGCAGCTTTCGGCGATCGAGATCCCGAATTTAGAAGGCGAGAAGATTCCTGGATTCACCGATGAAGAAATCGCGATCTCGATCGCTAGGCTAAACCTTTCGGACATCACAGAGGAAGAAGATGGCGAGGAAGAAGAAGACAAACTCGACCTTCTGTTCAAGGCCCCATTCCCATGGTTCGGGGGGAAATCCAGAATCGCACGCAAAGTCTGGCAGGTATTTGGAGACGTAAAAGGCTACATCGAACCGTTCTTCGGGTCCGGGGCCGTGATGCTCAACAGGCCGAATCAATTCGATGGCACAGAGACCGTGAATGACCTGGATGGCATGGTCTCGAATTTTTGGCGTGCCGTGAAAAAGGATCCCGATCTAGTCGCGCAATATGCCGATTGGCCAGTGATCGAGAACGACCTTCACGCGCGCCACGCATGGCTCGTGATGCGCAAGGCAACACTGCAAGAAAAACTCGAAGGCGATCCCGATTACTTCGATCCTAAGATTGCCGGCTGGTGGGCTTGGGGAATGGCGCATTGGATCGGAGGTGGATTCTGTCGCGGTGATGGACCATGGAGGATCGAGAAGAACGAAAAAGGAGAAAGCGTCCTGACACGCGGCCACCTCGGCAGCAAAGGTCAAGGCGTCAATCGGATGCGCGTCCACCTCGGCAACAAAGGTCGAGGCGTCAATCGGCAGCTCGTCCACCTCGGCGACAAGGGCCAAGGCGTCAATCGGACGCTCGTCCACCTCGGCGACATCGGGCGAGCCGGATGCGGTGAGCAAGGATTACTCAAATGGATGCAGGCTCTATCCGAGAGGTTGAAGCGAGTCCGAATCTGCTGCGGGGATTGGAAGCGAATCTGCGGTGGAGATTCAGGAGATTCACTGTCGCACTTCTTTGCAAGCGGAACTCCATGCGGGATTTTCCTAGACCCGCCATATTCAGCCGAGGCCAACCGAGATGCGAACTGCTACTCTGCGGATGATCTCAAGGTTGCGAAGGATGTTTGCGCCTGGGCGATTGAACATGGAGAAGATCCACGGTTGCGGATTGCGCTTTGCGGATACGAAGGCGAGCATGTTTTGCCTGGCAACTGGAAATGCTTCGCATGGAAAGCTAGCGGAGGCATGAGTAGCCTTGGCAAAAAGCAAGGCGCAGCGAACAGGTTCCTGGAGCGGGTGTGGTTTAGTTCGGCGTGCTTGAAGTGATCACGGGAAGGCGAGGAAGTCATAAACCTGCCCTGATTTGTTGAAGCCTTCATAAGTGCCAAGAATTGCCGAATTCGCGAAGGAAATGTCGAATCCAAGAGATGTGAGATTCGGTCTGAATAAATTACTATTACTTGCACCGGAAACATCTCCATCTCCATAATTGAAGCCAATGCCACCAGCCATTAGTCCGCTAATTGCCGCGCGCCTTGTTGATGCAGCTTCATGAACTTGCCCAGTAAGAAAAACAAGTTTCGGCGCAAACCCTAGAAATAAACTGCGAGTTGCGGCATCATTTCCGGTATAGGTTCCCTTGTATACCGGAAACGGCTTCTTCGCCGAGTTCCGAATCGTCCCCGCCGTGATCTCGCTCACGCCGGTGTTCACCAGCCCGAGTAGAACCGTGTTCGCCGGCAGCGCTCCAGTGGTCCCTGCGCCAGTGACGGCCGTAATCTGCCCGGCCGCGTTCTTCGTCGCCTCCAGGTAAACCTTCACATCCGTTGCCGAAGCCGGAAGTCCGGTGATTCTGAATGCCGAGGTCTGAACTTCCACCACCGATTGATGGATCACCGCAAGGCCGACCGCGACGTCTACCGAGAGCTGCGCAGCAACAGCGGCAAGGTCCATCCCAGAAAGAACGAAGCTGTCAAGGGATCTTCCGAGATTCAGATGCATCCACTCGATCGCCTGGAACTCCCTCAAGTCACGTGCCGACTTGTTGTAGAAGTTCCCCGCCGGGATCTCGCCTGGGTACCAAATCAGTGCCATGGGATTACGTTGCCGCCAAATTCATCTGCCAGTTCACCGTGATCGAAACGCTTGAAGTCTTGGTCGCCGATGTCAATGGACCTCGTGCCCACATCCTGCCAGCCCCGACAATCGCCTGCTCGAAGAGCCCGATTTCTTTATAGATCACCGTCCCGCCGCCGTTACCTTCTGTCGCCGCCATGAACATCTGCCAGATCAGAGCCTTATTGAGCGGGCTCCGACGCGTGATCTGCTTCCGGAAGGCCTCCGCCACGAGTGCCGTCTGGCTCGCGACCACTTCTGAGCCGTCCGTCCCAAGCGCGATGTAATCCGGAGAGGCTCCCACACCCCCGACGTAGGGATTCATCATCAGGTCGCGGAGTGCGTTGAGGCCGTTGTCCACGACGAGGTTCGAGGTCTCAATCCGATCCAGGACCTTCAGCCGGCCAGCGAGGTAGTCCGCCAGGTCCCCGGGAGAGCAGATCTCGACGACGATGTTGTTGGTGATCAGGACCCCGTCGCGGATCGAATGGCGCATCTCAGCTTCCATGGGGAGCCCCCCACCGCGACCGCCCGAAGGCCGCGAGCGCCAACTTCTCGGAAGAAAAAGGAACCGAGTACTCTCCGAAGACCGCCCAGGAATACGGGTCGTCGGTATAGGGTTTCAGGAGGTCGGTGTCGGGAGGGGTGACAGATCGAGTCCTAGTATCCGTGAAAGTCACCGTGTCCGTTTCCGACCGCACCAGGATGATCGTCTCGTTTTCGCGGATCACGAATTCCCGGCCAGCCGCAAAGAGCTTGCGGAAGAAATCAGCCCAGCCTTCCTGGCGCTCCCCGTCAAGCATCTTTACGACGACACGCGGCAGATCAAACCGCGGAAAGCTCACGTTTACAGAGTCGATGAGAAACTGAACCGCCGTGAGATCATGCTGGTTGAACGTGTTTGTCTGAAGCTGCCCTGGTGCAAGCCCGAAGACATCTGTCTCCAGGGAGACCTCAGCCGGGATCCGACCGTAGAGCGTCAAGAGACGCGCAGCTTTCTCCGCCGCAAAGCCACCGCCGTCAAGGTCCTTATCGTCCACGACAGACTCGTAGATCCCGGTTCCGGATTCCACGAGCGCGCGTGCGGTGATCTCGGAATCAAGCTGCGCATCAATCACGATCGGGAACTGGCCGAAGTAGACCACCTCCAGGATCTGCGGGGAGGTCAGGGTCGGATTCAGCGTCTCGTCGCTCAGCGAGTTCTGGGAGATATCCGCATCACCCTTCTGGTGAAGCCATTGCGGCCAGGTCGTGGAGGATGGAACTGTGGCATCCCCATCTTTGTCCTTGCCCTTGATCCCGATGCGCTGTGTTATCCCATCGCGCTTGATCGACACGATGCGCGAAACCGGAAACGTGAGAGTGAACGTCCGATTGCGCTTCGAGGGCTCAATAGAGGTTGAGTCTCCCCTGAAGTTTTCAGTCCTCTGGGCAGTTTCATCTACTCCGGCCCGAAGCCACTGCCGGTTACGGTACTGGCTCCGGCTTTTCGAGTAGCTCAGATTTCGATACTTCCTTTCGCCAGGGGTCGCAGTGAAATTGAACGGAGCCGTATACGTGGCTCGCTCGAAGAACCGCACGGCCTTGTAGTGGTCAACATTCCACGCCATGCCGGTTAGTTCGGCGAGATCCTTGAAGACGTCCGAGACCTTGACGTAGTTGAAATTCGCCTTCTTGATCGTTGGTCCAACCTGGACCTCTCCGACGGTGACCCCCTCATCCTTCAACCGTGTCTGGACGTTCACGATATCCGTGACGATCTGGAGGACTGTCTTCTCTTCGTAAGTCGCCGAGACGAAGAACCGATCCAAGAGCTGGTTGAAATCCACGCACCGGAGACGGTTGAAGATGTCTTCGCTCTCTCCGGGAGCTTCTTCCTCGATCTCTTCGATGCTGCCGCCGAAGAGCCTGCGGCCATGCCAGGTAACATAAGCCTGCTCTCCGGGGGAGTAGTGGAGGTTGCCGGTCGGATCGCGGGTTGAAATCTCGCAGGTGCTTCGGCCGGCCAGGCGGTCAACGATCCGGAGGCCATTGTCCATGATTGTCCCGGTTCGAATTCCGCCAGCGACATCCACCACGAGTTCCTGGTCAAGATGATAAGCCGTGGACCCAGCCGCGCTCGTCCCCGCCGCATCAACTCCTACCATGGATCCCTCAAGCCGCCGGATTGATCATGGGGAAGCCGAGGAAGTAGCTCTGGATCGGGTTCGAGTCCACTGTGACGTTGGCTCCAGTGTTTTGCTCAAGCCAAGCTCCGACCGTCGCACCTGCGGAGAAAAACTTCAAGACAGAGACGAGCAGGTTGATCTCTGCCGCTACTACTCGTGAATGATGGCGACACTGCTCGCTGCCGGAGGCATCAGTGCTGTTGATTGATAGCTGAATATACTCGGCCAGATCCACGGTCAAGCCGGTACATTTCGCCCCGGCCATGAAGAGGTAGTATCCATCCCGCGCAACCGTGAAACGGTAGTTCGTTGTCGGGTCGTATTCCGCCGCGAGGTCGAAGGCCTCGGTGTTAAAGACTATCTTTGTCTGGACACCAGTCGGGACGCTCTGGTTCGCCGACATGGTTGCCCGGAAGCCGGACTTATAGATCCCGTCGATCTTGTTCTCGATGTCATCGCGGAACTTCTTTGAGAAGGCGAAGATCATTTTGTAAGTCTTCCCGGCAGTGTTGTGGTTCTGTGCGGTTGTCCCCTCCTGCGCGCGCGTGATCGTGATCGTGTCGCCGGTCCTCGCGATCACACGGAAGATCTCTTTCAGAGGATCGTCCGCCGGGTTAGTATAGTCCGTGGCGTTCCACCAGGTGCCGTTGTAGACGGAGCTGGTAGATGGAAGCTTCGATCCGTCGCCCGTTGAAAGCACGATCGAGGTAGCCGCGTTGTTGTACCCCTGCGAGACCGTGACGATGGCAAAGTTCGCAATCGGATCCAGCGTCGCCATCAGGTTGCCACTCCATGCAAGCGCAGGATCTCCGGCATTCTCTCAAGCGTGTACTCGGCAATCGGCCGCCCGTCGAAGAACATTTCCACGCGACGAAGGCCTCCCATGCCGGGCGACATGAAGTCTTCGACGTTCCGGCGGTTGAGGACGATCTCGGGCCCGCGTTCGCCGATCGTGGTTAGGGCCGGTCGGGTGAAGAGGCCACCTTCGGCGGCTGCTGCCGTGGCGAGCGAGGCCACACCGATGCCTTTGGCGCTACCGATTCCTGCCGTTCCTCCTGCCGCCGCGATTCCAGTTGCGGCTGCAATGGCAGCCCCCGCCGCGGCGAGACCAGTAACCAGCCCGAGAAGACCCTGGCTTTCGATTGAAGCTGCGTAGGCTGCGGTTCCAGCCCTCGCGATGTTCACTCCGATCTGCGCACCACCCTGGGTTTCAGCAGCGGCGACTCCGACGATAGCGAGAATGAGTTGCTGGATCCCGATTGCTACCAGAGTCGAGATCACCGTCGCGAGGATCTGTTTCCCGAGCTGCGCGAAAACGTCTTTCACCTTTCCGCCGAAAACGATGATCTGCGCCAGTGCGTTACCAATCCCCTGCGAGACCTGGTCGAAAAGCCCGATCACGAATTCCGCGGAAGTGATCTCCACTTCCTGGATGTGCGCCACGAGCTGATTCAGGGGGGACGATAGCTCCTCGATCCTCGTCCGCTGTTCTTCAAGCTGCTCGTTCGTCGCGCCCTGTGTGTGGCGCAGCTCATCGTAACGCTGGATCCTTGCCTGGAGTTCCGCGTTGATCGAGCTGTAATGCGGCAGCGCAAGTTCCTCGGCAACCGCCACGGAAGTCATGGCGTCGCCGAAGCGCTCGTAGCTTTTGGCGAGATCGTCGCGATCCTTCACCTCGTCTTTGATTCGTTCCTTCTCCGCGTTCAGCTTCTTCAAGTCGGCGACTACGTTCTTGAGCTGCTCAGACTCAACAGGCAATATCTGAAGGAGCTTCTTCTTGAGGTCGAGGTTCACCTTGATCTTGTCGTTTACAATGTCGAGCGCGTCAGCTTGAAGTTGTTCATCCTTCGCGACAATCACGATGGCGTCGCCGTAGGCCTTGTAAGCACCAAAAAGAGCATTGGTGGTTGCCTCATTCTCGACAGCAACACGATCCAGACCGGCAAGTTCAGCAATTAGCTGCGCGATTGAGTTGCGGATTGATATCAAGACAGCGTTGAAGCCCATTCCCCCAGCAACACCACGTTCATGCTGGGCAACCATTTCCTGTTCCCGCTTGGTAAGCTCTGCTAAACGATCTTTAAGCCTCTTGACCTCGCTATCAAACGACTCCATGACCTTCTCGACGCTCAGGGTTCCTTCTGCCAATCGCCTCGAGCTTTCAGAAAAATTTCCAGTTGCCTTGTCTGCGTCGCGTGTCGTGATCGAGTAAACTCCGAATGCAACCGCAAGCGCGGCAACTCCAGCGAGAACCAGGATGATCGGATTCAACGCAAGGAAGTTCATCGCCACGGTCAAGACCCGCACCACGGCCGCAAGGTCCTTCACGAGGACAATCGTCTGCCCGAAGAGGAACAGCGCCGGCCCGAGCCCCGCCACTACTGCGGCGATCGTCACCACCGTGGTCTTCATGCCGTCGGATAGGCCCTTGAACCAATCGGCCGTTGACCGCAAGGCGTCCCCCAACCCCGAAAGAAACGAATCGAGGTTGAGCGCCCGGAAGATTTCCGTCCCCAGCTCCCCCATGATCGCCGTGATCCGAGTCCCGAAGGCTGAGAATGCCGCCGTCGCTTCCTTGGAACTCTTGAGCGCTACGATGGCGAAGCCGGCGATCGGAGCGGTGAAGACCTTCGTCAGATCCCCGCCGGCTTGCTTGAGGTCCTTCCCGAGCTTCCCAACCGTCTGCTCGACCTTCTTCAGGCCCTTCTCGAAGTCCTGAACGTCCGCGCCGATCTGGACGAAGAGGTCCCCGATTTTAGCCAAGGTCCACCCCGGCAGATTCTTGCTGAGCTTTCACACGCTCGCGTGATTCGGCAATCATGTCTGCGAACCGTTCAAGATCCACATCGTGCGCTGCCTCATCTCCTACCACCATGCGATAGATATCCCGCCCAGATACTCGCTTCTTTCCGTGGACTGAAAGACTCGCAATGATTTCACAAGCCCGTTGCTCGCGGTCGCGTCGCTCGAACTTCTGCCGTGCCTCGACCATGAGCTGATACTCCGCTGGCGTCAGCCGCCAGAAATCCCGAGGGGTGATGCCGAGGTATCCGAAGGCGGTGCGTCGGAGAGCGTCCCAGTCCCATTCCCCGGAATCTGGTCCAACATCCGCTTCTGCGCCTCGATTGCCTGCACCTTCTTGAGGAGGTTTTTTTTTACTTCGGCCGGCTTGGTGGCGGCCCAAGCCTCGAAGATCCTCAAGAAGATATAGTTCGCCTTCTCGGTCTGGCTCTCGCCGTCGGCCTGATCCATCAGCCGCCCGGCCTCCTCCAGCGTGATCTGCGGCTCCTGGTGGAGGAGGGCCGCCCAGAGAAGCGCCCGCAGCTCAAGCTCGCTCAGAAGCTCAAGCGCGTACTCAACGGCCGCCATCTCGCCCTGCGGCTTCGCCTTCGAAAGCCGGACGAAGAGCAACTCCACGGAGCTGCCGGTCTTCTGCCGGAACTCAGCCAGTGCGTTGAAATCGAACTTGAGGACCCTCGTCCGGTCGAGCCGGATCGAGACCTCTCCGGCCATGCGGTTCGCCATAGATCCCCCCCCTCCGTTGTTTACGGACTCGTGGTCAGTGCCCCATCGCCAGTGAATTCCGCGCTGAAGGACACGAGATCCCCCTCGGGGTGATCCCGCGTCATGTTCCCAATTGAACGCCCTTCCTCCTTGATCCCGCCGGCAACCGTGGCATCGATCTGGACATAGACCTTCGCGCCGGCTTTGAGCTGCGTCCGGAGGTAGGAGAGCCCGGCGTCCGCTGGATCGAGCGCGCCGTCGATCGACACGGACCAGTTCTTGTGGACGATCACGGACTCGACCCAGCCGGCGGAATCTTTGGTAGTGCCGTCCACCGTATCGTTTCCGATCGTGTCGCTGCCGCCGCGCTGCTGCCCGATCGTGGACCAGTTCGCGCCGGCCCCGCCGACCCCGTTGAGGTCGATCTTGACCTTGACATCTTTGCCGAGCTTCAGAGCCATTTCAATCCTCCTTAGTTGCTGCTGAACTGCTCAGCGAGCGAGAACGCACGCACCGTAACGGTCGTGACCCCGGAGTACGTGAACTGCACAAGCCCGCCCCCATCGTCAAACCGATCTTTCGAGAACGGCCCGAAAACTCTCGTGACACCAGCGGCAAGCGTCACCACCGGGTCGTGGTCTTCACCATAGCTCGACTTCTTGGCCTGGCCGATCGTGACATCGATCGATCCGGCACCGCCGTTAATGACCTCGTAGTAAGTCCGACCGTCGTTCACGATCGAGTCACCACCAGCCGCAGCCGCAACCGCCGCGGCCGGAATGAGCCCGGTCCAAACAGCCTTCCCGGCGGAAAGCGCAACCGTGCCGCCGGAGATTTTCTGAATCGTGATCGCAGCCATGAGATTACCTCCTCCAGTTTGACTTCACCGGACCCGCTGATCCCTCACGAGCCACCGGACCCGCAAGCTCCCACGCCAGAAGACATCCACAGAGTCGAACTCCTTGTGAACCTCCACCGGACCATCCTGGTCTACGTCCTCGATGACCCAATCCCCGGTCAGAACCGGAACCGGCATCCTCGACAAAGAGCCGGCCAGGTTGTTCAGGATGGCGTTGATGTCCTTCGCGGAGGAGTCCGCCGAGACGCAAGAGAAGGCCGTGAATATCTCCATGACCCCGGTTCCCTTGAAGCTCCGGTCGGTCAAAGAGATCCCGGCAAGTTCCACGTAGGGCTTGGCCGTGGCCTGTGGAACCAAGGCCCAGATCTTCAGGGTTGGGTGATCGGCCAGAAGGCGCGCGGAGACCGCTGCCAGGACCTCGTCGAATGGGAATCTCAGCCTGGCCATCCATCATCCCCTCGCCGCCTTCGCGAGCGCATCTGCGTCGAGCGCCGCCTGGCACTCCTTGAGAAATTCCTCTTTGTTACGGTCAAGCGACTCGAACATGAACGGCTGTGGCTTGTAGCCCTTCTTCGCAATCGAGCGCGACAGCGCCCACGGGTTGATCCCGCGCCGCTGCGCCCAGGAGACGAGGTCGCGACTCCAGGGAAGCTTCTGATTGAGGTTTCCACGCCGAAGGATCGCCTCCCCAGTTGCCTTGGAAGTCCTGCCGGTTTTCAGTAGCGCCCCTCGGCCCTTGTAGCCGACCTCCTGGGCAAGTGCGTAATGTGCAGGACTCCTCACACGCATCGCGAGACCTCTAGCAAGCGGGATCTTCTCGAAGTTCTGCGCGAGACGGCCGGTATCGACAGGAGCAAGGCTCGCGGCATCATCGCTAATAGCATCCGCAGTCCGTACGATCGCGGCCTTCATGCGCGCCCGCGCCTCGCGGGAGATCCTGTCGAGCCCCTGGAAGAGGCGGTACTGGCCTTTGAGGTAGATCGGCATCAGGCGAGCCTCTCCTCGCAGTTCATCGTGAGTTCCGCGCCGCTCTCGTCCACGTTCACGGGCGGCTGAAGGGGATGGAATGTCCTCGCCCCCAAGACGATCCGCGAGTCGTGCTTCATGTTCGCCGTGTGCCGCATCCGAACGCGATGCGTGATTCGCGGGTCCACCACCCCGGCCTGGAAGTACTCCCGGGCCGTCAGCGGTTCCACGGCCGCCCAGACCTCCTCGGCAAGCGCCCAGGTCGTCGTAAACCCAAGCTGGCTATCCGAGACGTTCGTCGGGTTCTCGATCCGCACGAACTTGTTGAGCTTCCCGGCTCGCATGGCTCAGACCGCCCCCACCATGCGCTCGCCAGAGAAAGCCGCCTCGAGGTCCTCGATCTTCGCCTGGATCGTCCCGGTGATCGTCGGCTCTCGGAACTCGTAGAGGAGGGCCACCAGGAGCTTCACGTAAGCCTTCTGAAGCTCTGGGACGGTCGCGTAACCCGCCAGATAGCGCACCGTGACCACGTCCCCATGCGCCCGGATCGGCGGCCACGACTGGCCGAACTTCCTGCGCACGTATCCGGGCTCACGATTGGTCACGGCTTCCCAAACCGTAGTCGCCAAGGTCTGGGGGGCCCCGTCGGGATCGAGATATGTAACCGAGGTTACTGAGACCAGCGGCTTCTTCCGAAGGACCAGGAACTCCTCCCACTTATCAAAGGTCTGGTCCCAGGTTGACTGCGCATTCTCGCGGCGGAAATACTGCCTGGCCCGCGCGCTGGCGGCCTTGATCTGGGAGGAGATCAGGAGGTCCTCGTCCCGGGAGGTGACTCGGAGGTGCGCCTTGGCCTCTGATAGGGAGACCGGCTCAATCACCGGAGCCGTGACGAGGACCAGCCCTGCCATGCCTCACCGCTTCCTTGGGCGGCCAGAGGCCATCATGGCCGTCTCGGGCTGGGCGAGGAAGGCCGTCTCCACGTCAAGACTTACCTTCCCCGCCAGATCGACCTTGACCGTGCCAACTAGCACGGCGACGCCGAGACCCACCAGCCTATTGGCCTCCGCCTGCGGCACATCGAGCACGTGACCGGCTCGCCGATACCGGCCGTCGTGAAACACGGATGCCTTCAGGCAGACGAGAGCCATGGTTCCTCCAATTAGCTCGCCGCCATCGCGAGGTGCTTCACCGGGTCCGTCCCGGCGTCGAGCATGTCCCCATCATGGCGGGAGAACGCGATGAAAGCCTCCTGATCGACTTCCGCGTACCGTTCGACCAGCCGGCGAAGGCGAAGACCCGCCACATCGCGGATCTTGTATTTGTTGAGCTGGCCGAAAAGCACGGTCTTCGCGGAGGCCGCCGGGCTCGCCATGCTCTGGTTGATGAAGATCGGGTAGCCGAGGAGGCGGTCAGGCTCTCCGACTCGCATCGACTCCTGGAAGATGTACTCATTGGTCGTAGCCTTCAGCCGCCGAAGGTGAGAAAGCGTGGTGTCGTTCATCATGAAGCCGACACCAGGGGCCGTGCGGTAGGCCGGATCGATCGAGTGGAGAAGCTGGAAGAACCCATCCGCACCTTGCGGGGCGGTGAACGTGGTCACGTTGCTTGTCGCATTTGCCAGCGTGACGCCGGCCGATGAAGCCGTCACAATCCCGTTCGGCTGGCCAGAGCCTGTCCCGGTCGTGAAATGGTTGTTCGTGATCCGGCCGATTCGTTCGCCGAGCATGGTCCCGAGAACTGACGCCAGGTCGAAGGCCGAATCCTGAAGAAGCTCCGTCGAGACCTTGATCAGCTTCGAGGAATACTTGAAGGCGTTGAAGGTCACTGCGCCGGTCACGATGTCCTGCTCGGCCGCCGCAACGTTCTCGGCGAGTAGCTCCCCGATGTTCCCGGTGTCGTTCGTGGTCGGCCAGGGAAGCGCAGTCCCGGTAGCAGTTCGAATGACTTCCGCCACCTGGCGCATCCCGCCAAACGCCAGCATCGAGATCTCCAGGGCGTTCACGAAACCTTCCGGAATCGTCTCCCCTCCGGCCGTCGCGCTCGTTGACTGCGCTCGGTACTCCCGGCGCAGCTTCGCGTAGTTGCCGGTCCGGAATCCGAGGTCCAGGTAGTTCAAGGATGGATTGAGCCCTGTCTGTTTGCAGGCTGCGACGTGCCGCTTGGTCAGCTCATACTTCCCGTATCGACACCACGCCTGGAGCGCGAGGTTGAAGATTTCGGCCTTCTTGGTAACGAGCCGGTTCTTCCGGCCTCGAAACTCCGGGTCCACGCCTTCGCCATCCTCTTCTGTGGCGATCGCGGCTGCGAGTTCATCTCCTTCGAGATCCTCGACCTCCCCGGCCCCGTCGAGATCCTTCGGCTTCCCGGAACGGTTCTCGTGCCCGACCAGCGGATCCCCGGCGGGGATGAGCATGTCCGCCGAGATTTTCTCGACACGCTCCTCCTTTTCGATCTGGGCCCCCAGCGCGTCGTAGTCTGCGTTCAGCTTCTTCCACGCGGTTTCGTCCTCGTCGGTCCACTTGCGGCCCTCCTGGTTGTATAAATCCCGCAGCTTCTTGATCTCGGGAACCATGGCCCCACGCTTTTCTCTCAGCTCCTTGGCAGACGGCATGTTCGGTCTCCTTCGTCATCTTGCGTCCGCTAGAGACCAAAAAGAAAAGGGCTCCTCGCGGACAATGGATCAAACCATCGCCAGCGAGGAGCCCCCGGACTAGCCGCGGCCTCGGTCGCTTTGGAGCCGGATCTTACGTCTGGCGCAAGCTCGCGGCCCGGGCATCAATAAGAGGATCCTATCGCTCCCCCAAGGACCTGTCAAGCCCCTGTTTCGATCTCGGCCACCCGAAGATCCATCGCCATGGACTTGGCCTTCCGGACTCGCTCCTGAAGAAGGAACCGCTCCCGGGCGGCCAGCGCCTCGCCCCTGCCCTCCACGCCGCGCACACCGGCCGTGGTAGCCTCGTAGGCGGGGAAGGTGACTGGACCAACGTCGAAGAGTTCAACTCCTCGGATCTCCCGGATGATCACCCCGTTCTCACGCCGAAAGTCCTCGTCGGTTGTCCGGAATGAAAAGCTACTCCCCGAAATGTCCTTGCGGCGGAGGTGTTCGATCAGATCCCGCGCAACCGTGGTGTCCCCGGTTGGGATCTCGTAGAGGAGGCCGATGTTGTCCGTTGAGAGCTTGAGCGTCTCGGCCGACCGCCGCCCAAGGACCATGGACGGGTCGTGGTTGAAGAGCGCTCGCACGTCGTCCTTCTCCTTCAGCGCCCGATCGAAGGCCTCCGGCATGATCCGCTCCACCATGTCGTCCCAGATTTTAAACTCGGTCTCGGGGGTGCCGCGGTAGAAGACCGCGCCATAACCCCGGATGGTAGTAGTCTTTGAGCCAGACTCGCTGCTTCTTTCGACAACCAGCCGGTCGTTCGTCAAGGTTCTCTGTTCGATCACCATTCCCATCGCTACTCCTCCATCCATTCCCCAACAACCACGGCGGGCAAAGACACCTCGAGGCGCTCGCACGCAGCCGCCATGCTCCTCTCCAGGTCCTTCGGTTGGCACTCCGAGGCCGTCAGGAGTGCCTCCCCGAGGTGCCGGAAGAAGAGATCCACCAGCCGTCCAGCGATCTTCCCGCCAGGCCCGGCGGCCTCCACGGCCATGACGGACGGCCCAGCGGCCTCCAGGATGAAGGCCCGATGATCCTTCTCCATCGAGTCCTCCATCCAGCCCATGAAGCTTGCTGAGTTTTTCGCCTGCTTCCTGACGTGAGGGGAGATCCTCCGGACGGCCCGGAAGACCACGTCGCAAAGCAACGCCCGGTGAGCAGCCTGGATCTTCCGGGCTCGGTCATTTTCTTCTTCGTCGTCATTATCATCGTCCGAAGGAGGAACAGGAGGAGGGCCTGGCGGTGGCGGTGCGGGGACAGGGGGACCCCCGCCCGGCTCCTCCTCCTCACCGGAAAGTCCCATGTTTTTCGGGACGAAGAACTTCTCCCCCTCCCCATCGGGGATCGGGTTCATGTTCTCGCGCCCGCGCACTTCGTCGCGATTCATCCAGCCGTTCTGGAGCGCCGAAGCGTAGAAGGTGCTGCGAGCGCTCAGGTCCGCCCTGACTAGCGCCTGTCGGAGGAACTCCACAACGTGAGAGTCCGCCTGCTTTTGATTCTCAGTCAGAAGCTTGTCCCAGCACTCGGACTCCCAGTTCACAAACCATGGGTCCAGGCAGTCATCGAGCAGGCTCTGATTCTCCTGCTCAAGGGATGCAAACGCCGTCCGTGTAGTGTCCCCGAGCTTGTGCGGTGGGAGGCCGAACCAGTTCGCAACCTCGCGGATCTCGAATTGCCGAGTCTGGAGAAATTGCGCATCCTCGTTCGACATACCGAATGGATTCAGCTTCATCCCTTCTTCAAGGATTGCGATCCTGTGCTTCTCGTCGAGTCCAGTGTGGAGCTTCTCCCAACCATCACGAAGCGCCCTGACAGCCTCGTCTCCGAGGATCCCAGGGTGCTCAAGAACCGCACTCGGACGCGCAGAGTTCCGAAAGAAGACCGACCCGTACTTCCCGGCAGCCATTCCAAGCCCCAGAGACTCCTTCGCTTGTCCAACAACTGAGTACCCGAACAGCCCATCACCAAGCCCACGAATATGAAGCACGTTCTCCGGAAGAAGCTTCCGATCCTCTCCCAAGACCTTGGTGATGTATACGAGTTTCCCATCTTCCTTTACCGGATAGGTTTGAGCTGGATCCATCGGCACAATCTCGCGAGGATCGCCATTCGCCTCGCGAAAGATGTAGCCGTAGGCATTTCCACGAAGCAGCACACGCGCGTGCTGGATCAACCGAAACTGAAAGAACGTCTGGCTCGGGTTCGGTTTGTGCTTCAGGAGCTTGTACGCAGGGTGATTAAGATCCCGATCTTTCCCGGTCCCGATTCGTTTGTAGAGCACCAGCGGGACCTTCGCCACATAGGAAGAGATCAGGTTCACCGCTCGCCAAACCGGCGCATAGTAGAGCGCCGTCTTCTGGTTCACGACAACGCCGCTAGAAGCCGTACCGCCGCCCCACGCCTCCACCAGCCAATCGTCCGGATCGGAAAGAGGTGTGTTCGGATTCTCGATCGACCGCCTACGTAAAGGCGGCCGCTTGCGGCCGAAGAGAAAAGTGATCATCTCATCACAGCACCAATCACGGACGCCACGAGAAGCACGGAGCCGAGAACGACGAATGCCCAGGGCAGGCTCAACATGAAGAGCCCAACGGCGAGACAGGCAAACCCCGCCACGCCCAGGATGTTAATGGCCCGATCAGAGCCACCAGATTTCACGCAATCACGCTGGCGTGCGCCTTGCTCCTCCCTCGCTGCCGCTCGTCGAAGATGTAAAGAAGCGAGCCCATGCAGCCGGCCGTAGCCCCCGTGTCTGCCACGCGACCACGGATGAACTTGAACCCGCCGGCACGGTCGAGCATGTCGAGGTTGATCGGGACGCACCAAATCGCAGCGTCCTCCCCGGAGGTCCCGTGCGTGTACGTCGCCGCCGCAGCCTGGATGATCTCCGTGAAATCCGCCACTGCTAATAGATCTGTCGCTCCCTGCTTGGAGTAGATCCGGGTGAAATTCAGAGCCTTTGCCCCGGCCCCGGCGGCCGATGTGGCCTGTTCCAGAGTCAGCGTCGGGTCCTCGGCCACTGTCCCGGGATCCTTGAAGAGCGTCACCAGACAGTGCGGATAGCCGCTTGCGAGGTTCACCCAGTCGCCATCGTTCGCGCCAAGGCTCATATCAACCGGCAGAAACCCTTGCGCGATCTGCATCGGAACGAGGTAGTCAAAATGCGCCATTGATCCTTCCTTTCAAACTATCAAAAGTCCGCGCGTATTATAAACGCTCGGCTTCTTCACGGGCAAAAGCATCGCTCGCCCGATTGCCATCGTCATCGCCACGATCCCATCGATCTTGTCCGCGCTCCGCTCCTTCGTCGGCTTCACGTTGCCGGCGGCGTCCTGGTCCACGGCCGTGTGTGAAGCCATCCACCGAAGAACCGGATTCCGCCCGTGCCGTAGCTTCCCCTCCAGCACTAGCTTCTGCATCTCCTTCGTCGGCGCGGTCATGTCCTTGAAACCCTGGCCATATTCCACCATGGCGAACCCGTCCCCCTGAAGCTGGGTCGTGATCTGCGTCGCGTTCCAACGGTCCCGCGCGATCTCCTTGATCCGGTAGAGCTTCCCCAGCTCGTTGATCTTCGCCCGGATACGGTCGTAGTCGATCACGTTCCCGGACGTCACATCGATTAGGCCGCCACGCACGTGGTTCGTGATGTTGAGCCGGAGGTCCCGCTGGCGCTCCCGGAGCCCCTCATCCGGCAGCCAGAAGAACGGCAGGACCTGATAGCCGCCACCAACCTCTGGGAACACGAGGACGAATGCTGAGAAGTCCTGCGTGGAGGAGAGGTCCAGCCCCCCATAGCACTCGCGACCAGCCAGCGCCGCCGGGTCCACCAGCTCCTGACAGGCGTCCCAGCTCTCCATCCGCAGCCAAAGGACCGCCTGCTCCGTCCAGATGTTCAGCCGGTAGCGCTTAAAGGAGTTCTCCTTTGCCGGGGACTCCGCGGCCTCGTGTGCCTCGCGGGCGAAATCCACCTCGTCAATCGTGACCCCAAGGGACGGGTTCGCCTTCTTCCAGACCTCTGGGGACTGCCAGTCGTCCTGATCCCCGGCCGCCCGGACGTAGGCGAAGAACGAATCGTCCTCCGGAGTCCCGTCAAGGATCCCCAGCGCGCGCTGGTGCAGCTCGTAACAGATCGACTCGCGGTCCCACCCCGCCGTCGTGATGCTCACGATCAGCGGCTGCCGGCGGGAGGCCCCGCCGTAACGCAAGGCGTCCCACAGCTCGCGGTTCTTTTGCGCGTGCAGCTCGTCGAAGATCAGGCCGTGAATATTGAGCCCCTCAGCCGTGTAGCTCTCAGAGGAGACCACGCGGAGGAAGGCGTTCGCCGATGGGATCGCGAGGTTTTTCACGCTGTCCGACGGCAAGACGTAGTCCTTCAGGAGCGGGGACGCCTTCGCCATCGCCGACGCCTCCCGGTAGACGATCCCAGCCTGCTCACGACTGGCAGCAGCGCAGTAGACCTGGGCCCCAGGCTCACTGTCGGCCGCAAGAAGATAGAGCGCGAGACCGCTGCACATCCCCGACTTCCCGTTCTTCTTCGGGACCTCGATATACGCCATGCGGTAACGCCGGCGGCCCCGGGCGTCGAGCCACCCGAAGAGCGGCTTGATCACGTCATCACGCTGCCATGGCATGAGGATAAAAGGTTTCCCCGCCCACTCTCCGATAGTGTGCCGGAGGTGCTTCTCAAAGAACTCCACGGCATGGCACGCGAGGCGCTCGGAGAAGGTGCATCCATTCGCGACCGCCACCTCGTCGGCGTGGCTTCGCGTCCAGCGCTTCGTGTCCTCCTGAAGATCAGACGCTTTTCTGCGCCGTGAAGTCCGAGAGCGGGTTGTCGTCTGCGTGGTCATTTTCAGTTTTCAGTAGAGCCCTGGAACTCGGCGTCATCCCGAACTCCTGCTCCAGTCGCAAAAGTTGCGGTGCCAACTTGATCGCAACGTTCGATTGCGGGAACGCTACAAAATCAATTGTCCCATCCTCTCTCTTGATCGGCCGAACATCGCCATGCTTGCGTAGGAAAGCATCCACCTGGCACCACCGGCACAAAAGCCGAACGTAGCGTGCAAGTGCATCTCCATCCACTATCGAGAGCACCTTCATTTTAAGGAGCAAGGAACAAAGCCTATCCCACTCCTGCTTCTCCTTCTCGGTATCGAGAGTCGTCGGAATTTCTGGCCTGGCCAAAGCCGGTCGTGGATCCCGAGTACGCCTCTCAAGGACCCTCGATCCACGGATCTGAAGGATTTTCGTCGGAGTAGGCTTCGGACCTCGTTTACCCATGGCTTCCATTATGTTTGATATCGATACGTTTTTCGAAGGCGGGCAGAGACGCCTTGTAGGGGCCAGCCCCCGGAGGATTTCGGCCCCCCCGGGGGATCGCGATCA
>Ga0247727_10002805_pt1 | contig 39287 bp, 34 predicted proteins | sample WisWelCaveWW1625_FD_202498 | JGI IMG/M metagenome (GOLD analysis project Ga0247727, IMG submission 202498) | Biofilm microbial communities from Wishing Well Cave, Virginia, United States - WW16-25 | ecosystem: Environmental > Aquatic > Deep subsurface > Groundwater > Cave microbial mat | place... | reverse complement strand
CACAGCGCGACCGGCGGCGTGTTGGTGGCGGCGACCGTCACGGTGAAGGAACAGGTGTTCGAGTTGCCGGACGAGTCGGTTGCCGTGCAAGTCACCGTCGTCACGCCTAGCGGGAACACTGAACCCGATGGCGGCGTGCAGTTGGTCGTTACGCCGGGACAATTGTCACCAACCGCCGGGCTGGGATAATTCACCACCGCGTTCGTCTGTCCCGGCGGCACATTGGTGACGATGTTGGCCGGGCAATTGATTGCCGGCGGTATGATGTCTGCGACGATGATTGTGGCAGAGCACGTGTCCGACGCGCCCGCATTGTCCACAACTCTAAGTGTCACTACATTCGTTCCTTTCGGAAAAGGCCCCGGCGGACTGAGCGTGCGATTGACGATCGTACCGTCGGGGTCGGACGAGCCGTTGTCCACAGTCATCGCACCCACGAACGCCTGGCAGTTCGCGTTGGCGTTCACGGTTACGTCCTGGCACTGCGCGACCGGCGGCTGGTTGGTGTTCAGCACTGTGACCGTGAAGGAACAGGCATTCGAGTTGCCGGAACTGTCAACGGCACTGCAAGTCACGGTGGTGGTGCCTGCCGGGAACACCGACCCGGACGGCGGCGTGCAACCGAACGTAGTAACACCGGGACAGTTTTCCGCGACCACGGCATTGACATAAGTAACCACGGCATTCGGCTGACCCGCCGGCACATTGGTAACGATGTCGGCCGAACAGTTGATGATCGGCAGTTGCATGTCTTTGACGATGATCGTGAAACTGCAGTTCGTTCCGGCCGCCGTGCATGTCACCGTATTGGTGCCTTTCGGAAAAGCAAAGCCCGAGGGCGGGGAGGATACCACCGCGCCGCAATTGCCGCTCGTGGTCGGCAAAAAGGTGACCACCGCACTGCATTGGCCAAATGACGTCGAAACAACCATGTTCGATGGACAGATGATGGTGCAAGGCCCGGACGGAAATGCGCAGTCCGAGAACTGCGAGGTGTTGCCGCGGGCGGAGGTGGCCATGGCGGTGAACGTGGAATGGTTCGCCGGATTTGGCAGTGTCACGGTAAAACTTGTGTTGCCGCTTGCATCGGTCGTCACGTTTGTAAAGCCGAGAAAAACCTGTCCCTCCCCGTTACCGAGTGAATCACAGGAAGCATTGCTGAAGAACTCCAGCCGAAACTCCTCGTTCGTCCGGCTGTTGAGCGTGCCGGAGAGCGTGACGTTGCCGCCGCCGACGGAGACGCCCGTGATGACCGGAAAATTCTGGGGTGGCGTCGTGTCCCCGGCGTCGTTTTCATTTACGTTGAGAGTGCTGTGATCGATTCCCAAATTGTTGTTGGCGAAAATGGAGTTGGCGGTGATGCGGTTGGTGAGATTGACATTGACGGATAAGACGCCGGCGTTGCCGTTGAAGGCGATGATGTTGCCTGGACCGAGGATGTTTTGGTGTTCCCGAAATTGGACGCCATGGCTGCTATTGGGAAGGGGGTTGACGCCGGTGATGTCAGTGCCGATCCGATTGCCTTGAATCACATTCGTCCCCGCGCTGCTGTTGGCGTCGCCAATTCCGATGCCATTGCCGGAAATTACGTTCCCCGCGCCGGCATTGGTGCCGCCGATCAGATTGTTGAAACAAGTGGTTCCTTGGGGGGCGATTCCGACGCCATTTTCAATGCCGAGCTTCAGAGTGCCGGTCGCGTCGGTGCCGATGAGATTGCCCTGAATTACGTTACTGCTGGTGAACACCCTGAGATTCACGTTGTTGCCGTCAGCGATGACGTTGCCGGGCGGGGCGCCCGGGGTTGGCGTCAGGCCGCCGACAATGCAGGAAGGACTGTTCAGAGATACACAGGTGGCGAAGCCCAGTGCCTTCGTGCCGGTGACGTCTGTGCCGATGAAATTGCCTTGAATGACATGCCCGCCGGCGCCGCCGCAAGCGATGCCGGTTCCACCATTGCCGGCGATGACGTTGCGCGCCGCGGTGTTGGTGCCGCCAACCAGGCAGTTGAGCGTCCCCGTGTCGAGCGACACTCCGTCAGCGCCATTGCTAATGTAGTTGGTGCCAGTCGCGTCGGTACCGATGAAGTTGCCTTGAATCACGTTGTTGCTGGCCGCACTGGTTCCCCCGAAAATGAGAATGCCAAGGTTGCTGGCGGCAATCACGTTGCGCTGCCCTGGCGACGAACCACCAATCCGGTTGTTGTTCGCACCGCCGCTCACCCGGCCAAACCGTATCCCTCTCGAACCGTTGGCGCGCGCGAACATCCCCGTGGCATCCGTGCCGATGAAGCAGCCTTCAACCACGTTGCTGTTGTTGTTGGAGTCAAAGTTGATGGCCACCGAGAAGTCATTGAGCACCAACCCGCGCACGACACAGTTGCTCACTCCGGCGAGGAAGTTAAGCCCGAAGCCGCCGCCGTTGCCGCTCAGTTCGATGAGCAGCACGGCATCGTTGCCATTGGCCAGCGTGTTAGAACTCGTCCCCGGCTGCGTGTAGCCATCAAGGATCACCGAGTTGGTGATGTTGGGCAGAGCATTCGAAAGCGTGATGGTCTGCACGCCCGCGCCGGGAATGTTGAACTCGATGGTGTCCTGGGCCGCGGTGCCGTTGGCCAGGAAGATGGCGTTGCTGAGCGACCCCGATCCGCTGGCGTTGGTGGTGGTGACGGTGAAGGTGGCAGCTTGGCCGGTGGCACAGCCCAGCGCACGGCAGATTAAGGCAAGACAAACGAACTTTTTCATAAGCGAGAATGGCTTCAACCTATTCTCACGGAACGGCGGGAGAAACTTTCAACCTTTCTGCACAGTTTATGGTGAATCGTTTGACGAGACGGTCGCCACTCGATGCGGAGATCAATCCCAAAGGGATTGCGTCATTCAGCCCAGGGTTGCGAGGCACGAGCTACCTGGGACTGCGGACGAAAAGGTTCCCAACCCCAACGGGGTTGCGGCAAACCGACCAGAACGGATACAACCCCGTTGGGGTTGACGGCAATTTGTGGACGCTAGCCCAGGGTAGCTCGTTCCTCGCAACCCTGGGCCAAGGGTTTGAATCCCTTCGGGATTCCTCGGGCTGCGGCAAATCGCATCCTCGCAAAATCTCCCGGCGCGAAACCTCCGACAGTTCATGTTCGAGCCGCCGTTTGAATCGCCGCCAAAGTTGAACCCAGGCGCGTGAGTTCGCCGGTCAAAGCCCTAGGAAATCCCGCGGCCACCGGGACAGTTCATCGTCAGCGGGTGACTGGCGGATTCGTCCGCAGATTTCCCACAGGGTAACAGTTGGAACCGATTCCACAGCCCCGCGCTCATCGAAACGCTGGCCCACGAGCGCCTCGGCCAGCGGCGCAAGCCAATCCGGGGCGCGTTCGACAACGGGCGGCAACGGCAGGATTTGCGCCGTGCCGTCAAAACACGCCAGCAGCACGCGCTTGCCATCGGGACTGAACTCCGCGTGCATCACCGAACCGTCGAATTCGGCGGGTTCTCCGAGCGGCAGGCCATTCTGCAAATTCCACAATCGCGCGGCGGCATCGCTCCCACCGATGATCGCGCGGCGACCATCCGAATGAATGGCAGCGGCGCGCATGGAATTCCCGGTGGCAGCCGGCGCGCTTGAACTGCGTTGGCCCGCCAGCGGCGATGACATGGCCTTACCCGTTTTCAAATCCCACAACTGGCCCGTCAGATCATCTGCCGTGGTGAGAATGGTTCGCGAATCCGGACTGAAAGTTGCCGTCCGAACGACGGCGACATGATTGAGCACCGCATGCAGTTTTCCATCCGGCAAGTGCCACACCGTCGCATAACGATTGGGCGAGCCGAGCGCGAGCCAGGAGCCGTCCCGGCTGAAATCGCCGCTCGTGACCACGCCGCCGATTCTTTGATGAGTCCCTGGTTCGTCGAGTTCCAAAATGACCTGGCCCATGTCCGCGTTCCAAAGTTTGGGATTCGCGACCATGGGACGAGTCACAATCGTGCGGCCATCCGGGCTGAAGCGCGCCCAGTACACCGGGCTTTGGTGCGTCAGTTCCAGCAATGGCTTGCCCGTGTTAACCGCATAGGTTCGTACGTTGCCGTCTTCACCGCAGGTTAGCAGGCGTGATCCATCCGGGCTGAACGCAACATGGAAAAGGTAAATGTTCCCGCGCAGCGGCGCAGTGAGTGGCGCCCCGGTTGCAGCGTCCCACAGGCGCGCGGTGGCGTCCCACGACGCCGTGGCGACCCGCCGTCCGTCAGGACTGAAACAGGCAGACCATACCTTGTCGCCGTGAACGAGTGGCGCACCAACCGGTTCACCTGTGTTCGCGTCCCACACTCGAGCCGTGCCGTCGTGTGACGCCGTGACCACGCGCTGGCCATCGTTGCTGAAACGCGCATATTGAACCGCCGCACTATGGCGAAGGATTACGGGTCCAAAGCGATTTGTCTTCACCTCCCACAACGTCACGCGGCCGTCGCTGCCCACCGTCACACACAAGTCGTCGGCGAATCGAATGGGGCGGTTGGGGGTATGCACGACGGGCAGTGGTTGGCAGAGCGGCTGGCCTGTTTGAGCATCATAAATCCCGACGAAGCGCTCGAATCGGGCGGCTACGCGGCGCCCTGCCGGGTCCGCGATACACTGGCCGTTCAACAAGGTTCCGCGCGCCGGCATTTTCGAAATCTCTCCTTTCAGCGGGTCGGAGATGACGAGGCCGAAGGCGTTGCCGGCCTGATAGAATTGCGCGCCGTCTGGCCGAAATGAACCATGCCGGAAGCTGACTCCCACTTCCGAACGTGCGGAAAGTTCGCGTCCGGATTCCACGTCCCAAAATTGTGTTGCGTCGGAGGTGTGCGTTACCATTACGCGGTTGTCCGGGCTGATGTCAGCGCCAATCACGCGTTGGGAGGCGATGAAAGTCGGGCCGGTCAGTACACCGGCTTCACAATCAAAGATGCGGACGGTTTGGTCGCGATCGGAAAACGCCAGCCGCCGATTGTCTGGAAAGAAGTCTCCGAAGGGAAAATGTGAGACGCTCGACGAATTGGTCGGTGCGGCCACCAGCGTTCGCGCGGCGTGTGTATCGAAATCCACAAGCTCACCGCTGTAATCCCGTGCCACGACGAAGGCCTTTCGGCCATCCTGACTCAGCCACACCGGTGGCCGGCCATACACGCTGGCGACTGTCAACCGCTGCTCCCGCATTCGACCGGTCAGGTATTCGAAGCACCACGCCTGGCCGTTCGTGTCGGCAAACACAAGGACACCGGGTTGCTCCTCGAGCGCGAACCGTTCAGGCAGAAATGGCAGCGGCCATACGTGACGATTGGTTGCTGCGGCCACATCGTAAACGATGAGCTCCTTGCCGACGAAAACTTCGAGCAGGCGTTGGTCACTTCCCTTCGCAAGAAAGGTTCTGTCTGCCGTATTGGTGGTTTGGGCAAATGGATAAAAGGGCGCGCGCGCGGGCACCGCCCAGCGGCGCCGTTGCAATGCCCACATCAAACGCGAAGTGTCGGCCCAATTGTCGGGATCGTTGCGGACCCGCCGGGCGAGCAGCGCGATTGCTTCCGCAGTATTGCCTGCGGCAAAAAGATCGTTGGCCTTCTCCGCTTCGAGTGCTTCCACCGTGTGCAAAGCGTGCTGACGCGAATCGGCAATGCGAACCGCCGCGAACGACAAACCAACAACGAGCGCCACCAGCAAAACGAAAACGGCAGCTATCAATGTGGCGGTAACACGATGTCGCCGCGACCAGAGCCAGAGTTTTTCGATGACGTTGGTCTCCCGCGCGAGGATCGGTTCGCCGGCAAGCCAGCGGCGCAGGTCGTTTGCCAATTCGAGCGCGGTGGCGTAGCGACGCGCGGGTTCCTTGGCTAGGCATTTGAGGCAAATCACTTCGAGATCGCGAGGGACGGCATTTACGATTTTCGATTTACGATTTGCGCGCCCTTCTGCGGACTCGCTCGTAAATCGTAAATCGTAAATCGTAAATTTCTTCGGCTCTTCCTCCGCGATCATTTTCAACAACGCCGGCATTCCATCGGCTTCGAACGGCGGGCGGCCCGCGAGCAGCTCGTAGAGAATCGCGCCCAGGGCGTAGATGTCGCTGCTCGTCGTAGCGTCTTTGGCCGATCGAGTCGCGACTTCCGGCGCGACGTAATGCGGCGTGCCAAGGAAATCAACGGAACGCGTGAGATTGCTCTCGGCGCCGACGAGCTTCGCCAGCCCAAAATCGCTGACGTAAGGCCGGTCTTGATCGTCGAACAACACGTTGCCCGGCTTGAGGTCGCGGTGCAAAACGCCGCGTTCGTGGGCAAACTGCACGGCATCGGCCAGCGTCGCCATCAGTTCGGCAATGGCGCGCCAGTCGCCGGCGAACTGCGCTTTGCGCTGCGCCAGCGTGCCGCCGGTGGCCAGCTTCATCGTGAAGAACGGCAGGCCGTCGTGCTCGCCGACGTGATGCACGGGCAGGATGGCGGGATGTTCCAGCGTCGCAATCGCACGCGCTTCGAGCCGGAAGCGCTCGACCATTTCCGGCGAGGCCACCTGGTGCGGCAGCAACATCTTAAGCGCCACCGTCCGCCGCGGGTCTTTTTGCCGGGCGCGATACACGATGCCCATGCCGCCGCGCGCGATCTCCTCGCGGATCTCGTAGCCGGGGATGTTCAGGAGCGAAGGTTGAGGGTCCAGAGTTGAGGGTTGAGGGTCGCTGGCCGGTTCACCCATCACCCACCCAAACATGCACGACGCGCAAACCCCTTCCAGGCCGTCATCCACGAGGGGTCGGCCGCAGGATTTGCAGAGCCTGACGTTGGTCATGGGGCGTCAGCAGTCATTGCCGCAGCAAGAGTTTGTCTTCCCATTCTCACGCTTTTCGCCGGTCAACTTTCAGGCGCCGGGCGAAAATCCGTTCCGCGATCCATCAGCACGCGGTAGAGATGCGTGAGTTCCTCCTCAATCTCGTGCGGCGCGGACACCGTGGCCATGATTTCGCCGCGGACGCATTCGCGAAACTGCTGGCGCAAGCGATGAATTTCTGAATTGAACGCCGGCAGGCTCGTCTTGGCGCGGGCCGCTGCCTCCTCGTACGACGGCGGCGTTGATTCGCCGGGCAGAAAGGAACGCAGCACCGCGAACAATTCGGCTTTGCCCGCGCTGGCGTAATCGCGCTCGATTTCCTCCAAAGCGCGGCGCACCACGGCCAGCGCCCAGGCGCGGTCGAAGGCGGCCACGTCGGTGTCTGGGAGGGATGATTCGTTTGCGCCGACCTCCGGGAGGGCTTCCAAACTGACGTGCGGGTGTTGGCCGCCGCGCTTTTGCGTCATGCGCCGGTCGCGTTCGGTGGCCAGAAACTTGACGAGCGCCCCGAGCAAGAACGAGCGGAACTTGCCGCGCAACGGATCGGGTCGGCGCAAGGCGGAGTGTTCCAGCAGGTGGAGGAGAAACTCCTGGGTCAAATCCTCCGCCTCCGGTTCGGTGTAGCCGCGCAAGCGAATAAACTGGTTGAGCGGAGCCCAGTAACGACGGCACAACTGGTCAAGCGCGGCGCGGGCCTGCGTCTCGCCACCGAGCGAGGCCTGCGCCAGCAAGCTCCAGTGTGTCGTGGGAAAAAACATGGCCGGACCTCAGCGGGTGTCGTTCAAGCCGCGATCACAGTAATTGAGGCGTCCAATAATGCCAAGCGCGATGGAACGCAGCCTCCAGGTTTCGTCCCGTTGTGAAGTCGCCAATCGGGTCGGCAGGCCATTGAACTGAGCGACACCGGCTGCGAAGTGCCGTCCTCGAGAATCGCCACCGGGGCCGCCGAGGTGGCCCAAAGCAGAGAATTCAACTGCATCCGGATTTCACTTCAGGGCCTGATAATATCCCGTCTGAAACTTGGCGAAGAAATTGTGCTGGTTGAATGGGAAATGTTGCGCGAAGGCGACGGCCACGAGCCGTTCCTTCGGATCAATCTGGCAATACGTCGTCGCCGCGCCATACCAGCCGAATTGGCCGATGGAACCCGGCATGGAAAGCTGGCCGAGATCGGTGGTGACCTCCACGCTGAGGCCGAAGCCTTTTTGCCGTGACGCCGCCTGGTTGTTCGGCAGCGTGACCATGTGATTCGCCGTCATGAGTTCAACGGTCTTCCGCCCCAAAATGCGTTTGCCCTCCAAGGTGCCGCCGTTGCAGAGCATTTGCGCGAAGCGCGCGAAATCGCCCGCCGTGGAAAAAATTCCCGCTCCGCCGGCCTCGATCCCTCGCCCTGCCTCCGGCCACGTCTCAATGATCGGTTTGTCCTCAACGAACCTCCCGTCCGGCCCGTTCTTGTACGTCTTGGCCAGCCGATGCCTCTTCGATTCCGGAACGTCGAAACCCGTGTCCGTCATGCCCAGCGGACGGAAAATCCGTTCCTCCAGAAGCACGCCAAAGGTCTTGCCCGACACGCGCTCGATCAAAGCGCCCTGAACGTCCTGGTTCACGCCATACGTGTAAGCGTCACCCGGTTGATGCTTTAACGGTAGCCTGGCCAGCTTCGTGATGAAGTTGGTCAACCCAGGCCCGTTCCAGAGGTCTGCGCTGCGCCACAGCTTCGCCAATTCGTCCTCGGCCGAGAAATCGTACACCAGCCCGCTCGTGTGCGTGAGCAGATGTTTGATGGTGATGGGCCGTCTGAGCGGTTCGAGCTTTGGCGTGTCCGCCGTGCCGCCAGTCCAAACCTTCATCTCCCTCAACTCCGTCAGATAATTCGCCACCGGATCGTCCAGGTTGAAGCGTCCCTCCTCGAACAACATCAGCGTGGCGACGCACGTGATGATCTTCGACATCGAATACACGCGGCAAATCGTGCCGCGTTCCATCGGCAACTGCCGCTCGACGTCGCGATAACCGTAGGTCTGGAAGTCCACGATCTTCCCGTTCCGCGCCAGCAACGTGATGACGCCCGCGTGTTTCCCCTCGTCCACGAACCGTTTCACCGTAGCGTGCATGTCTTCCAGCCGCGCCGGATCAAAACCCGCGGCTCTTGGGGATGCCGTCGGCAATTGCGCCCGAAGCGAAACCGCCGTGAGCAGCGTGAGAGCAAAGATAAGAGTCTTCATACCTGCGGGCATTAAAGCGCACGCACTCCGGGCCGTCGCGGAAAAATCGCGCCCCGATGGCTGCTGGTTTTGTCCGCGATGCCGGGCGCAGGCCTGGCCAACGCCACGAAGCCTTCGGCGGACGAGCTTTGCTGGTTTGGGTTCATGGCAGGGTTCTTCAATACCTAGTTTAATACCTGGTTTGCGAGTTGATACCTAGTTTCCCAGTTTTTCCCATTTCGCGCCTCGGCCAGTGCCCAGCGCTTTGACTTTCTTGTCCTTCTGCAATTGCGCTAGAACCCGGCGGATCAAATCCAGCCCCACGCCTGGGCATTGAGCCTGCAATTCGGCCACCCTAAACGTCGCGATCTGCCGCTCAACCGCCGCCAACACCGATTCAGTCTTCTCACCGCGCGGTGATTTGAGTTGCCCGACTCGCTGCTCGAACTCCTTGCAAGCCTGCGTGAGGATGAACAGCAGGAAGTTCATCGCCGGCCAGGGATCGTGTTTGCCTTCGTGCCAGCGCTGGGAACTCTGTTCGAGGACCTCATAGTATCGCTCTTTGCCCTGCTCGGTGAGGCGTTCGAGGCTGATGTAGCGCCCGGCTTCGATGCCGCAATGATAGCAGGCGAGCAGAAACAACAGGCGCGAGACGCGGCCATTGCCATCACGAAACGGGTGAATGCAGAGAAAATCCAGATTCAGCGCGGCGGCCAGAACCAGTGGGTGAACCCACTTTTCGCGAAGGCCGCGCTCCCAAAGCCCGACCATCTCAGCCATCGCCGCGGGTGTCTGCTTCGCCGGCAGGGTTTTGAAGCGGACACGGCTGCGGCCATCGGCAAAGGTCTGGATGATGTCCACGTCCTTTTCTTTGTAGGCGCCGGCGTCCCAGATCGCGCCCCGGCAGAGCTGATGGAGTCGTTTGATCGTGGCTTCGCTGATGGGCAGCTTTGCCCCGCTCTCGTGGATGAGCGTCAGCGAATCACGATAGCCGCGTACCTCCTCCTCATCGCGGTCGCGCAACGCGGGTTTGCCGAAGATGAGCGTAGCCACGCGTGATTTGTCCACCTCGACACCCTCAATACGGTTGGAGGAAATGGCGCTCTCAATCAGGGCGTGCTCGCGCAGCACCTTGAGCTTTTGTGGGGACTGGCGGATGAACAATTCCTGTTTGCCGCGCGCCTCGGCCAGGTCGGTCAGATACCACGTGGCCCGCGTGGGCAGCGTGGGCGGTTCGGCGGCGAGTTGCCGGAGGGTCATCATAGTCACGTCATGTGGGCTGGCTAATTCCGAGCATTGTGGCCGCCGAGGCCAGAAGGATCGTGCCTCAAAAATCTGAAATCTGAAAACCGAAGTCCGAAGTTAGTCACCTCCAGCCGCGCCGGATCAAGACCCGCGGCCTCGGCCGAAGCCGTCAGCAATTGCGCGCGTGCCGGAATCGCCACGAGCAATGTGAGAGAAAGGAGAAATGTCTTCATATCGGCGAGCAATTAAGCGGAAACGCCTCGATCAGTCCCGAAAAAACTGCCGGCGTTGGCCTGTCGGGTCCATGGCCATTTTTTTTCAATACCTGGTTCAGTACCTAGTGCTGCGCTGTGCTCGAACGCGATACGAAAGGCGCGGCTTCCTGACGGGTCTTGTTCGATCGAAAGTTGGGCTGGGAAAGCTTCGTGAAATGTTTCCGACAAGACGTCCACAAGCAAGCCGAAGTCAGTCTTGAGCGGAAGATGGATACTAAGGTATTCCGTCAAGAGCGATGCTCCGTGGGGCGCGCAATTGACCTCAAGCCTTGTAAACCAAGGCCTCTCGCAACTGGGACAATCTGGGTCTTCGAGACAAAGGTTGACCGAATTACCGAACTCATCCGGTGGCCGCTGTTGGTTGCGCCCCTTTCTGTCACCGAGAAGCCTGAAGCGTGTTGGCTTCAACGCTGTTCTCGCAGCCGGCAATACGACTCGCTGAATGAATTTTTCGACCTTGCGCTCGGCAGCAGGATTTCTGAGAAATACTTCGTCGCGCTGGAAGTCGAATTTTTCCCGCCACTCCGCCAAGGCCAGTTCTCTCGCACGATTAAACCAACGGGGAATTTTGTCCGCATTCAATAGCATACAGGTGTTTCAGCGATTTCCTCCCAGCATCGCCTCGATTCTCCTACGAATGTTCTCATCCATCCTGATGAGCGGCGGCCAGGGGCCTTTGAAGCCTTCGCCCGGCAATTTCTTCGTCGCGTCAATGCCGAGTTTGCTGCCGGAAGTTGGTTGAGGGTTCATGGTTGAGAGTTGAGGGTTAATTCAGCGGCACGTCGGACGGGCCTTTGGTGAAGATGCTGTTGCGTTGCGGGTCGGTGTGGGAAGCGCACGCGCCCCGCGTGCATCGGCCAGCGCCCTCGCTGACCGAGTCGAGCGTCGCGCGAAGATGGTTTCGACGAGGGCGTCGAAACCGACACGCGAGGGCGCGTGTGCTCCCCATTTCATTTGCTGTAGTCGCGCTGGCCTCCAATCCTTTTCATCCTGTTAGTTTCTCGTCTCCTGCCTTGGCAGGGCATGCTGCTTGAAGAACTTCACGATGATGGCCGGAGCAGCGGCGGGGAATTGGTGCGTGCCGGGATGGATGAACGTCACCACGGGCGCGTCCAGTTTCGATGGAAACAGCGTGCAGCCTTTTTCGTTTCCCCACGGCTGGCCTGCGCCGCATTGGTTGACTTTGCGCAGCGCGTCAATCGTTTGCTCCTGCCACGCGAATTTGACCAGCGCGTCGTTCTCGCCGGCGACGTGGAGGACGGGCTTCGGAATGTAGTTTTGATTCCTCACGCCGGTCCGCCCCTCACCCCGTCCCTCTCCCCGCCCGACGGGGAGAGGGTGGCTTGTAGCCGGGAGAGGGGTATTTTCGGAGGAGGGGGAGATGACGGCGCGACCTACGCACGCAGAAGGCGCAAAAGCCGCGAACCGGTTGGCACGCGCCGCCCAGAGGAGGTAGGTGAAACCGCCGCCGTTGGAGTGGCCGGTGGCGTAAATGCGTCTGGCGTCCACGCGATAATCCTGTTGCAGGCTCGCGACCGCGGCGTCGAAGAATTTCAGGTCGCGGTCGCCCTGGTCGCCGACGGCGTGCTGCCAGCCGGGTCGTTTGCCTTCGGCATCGGTCAGCCGTCCGGGCGTGTTGAGCCCCTGCATGTAAACGACGATCGCCTCCGGCCAGACGGCGTGGTAACGGAAGCTGCGCGCCGCATTGTTCATCGAGCCGCCGTGGCCATGAAACGCAAACACGACGGGAGTGGCATTCGTCCGGGCGTGGGTCGGCGCGTAAACGAGCGCCTCGCGCACGACGCCGTCCACCGTCCATTGGCGGCGCACCGGCGTTTCGGCGGCACTGGCGGTCCACTGGCTGGCGAGCGCGAGCAGCAGGAGCGGCCAAAATGGGCAAAATCTTTCTGCCCGGCCCTGATCAGTGCGAACCGTTTGGGAGGGAGCAACCCACTGCATGACTTGTTGGCGAGAGTATTTCATTCCGACTGGCCAACAATCAAAAAGCGATGCACGGCGCACGCAACCCCGCCGCAACTCATCGCCGACACTTTCAGGTGTCAGTCGCCGCCCGGTGTGTCTCGACCCAGCGCGCAAACAGCCAGAGCAGATCGGCGAGCCGGTTGAGATAGACGATGATCGCGGAGTTCTGCAACTGGCCGGCCTCCTGCAACGCGCAGACGCGGCGCTCGGCCCGGCGACAGACCGTCCGCGCGACATCCAACGCAGCTGCGTTCACAGAGTCGCCCGGCGTCGCCCAGCCTTTGAACACAATGCTCTGCGCCTCGATCTCCTTCACCAGCGCGTCCAGCTTGTCCGTCATCCGCGAAGTGACCAGCGAGTAGCCGTCCTTGAGGTAGCGCGGCAAGTCCTCGACGGCCACGGCCAATTCGCCCATGAGCACCACCAGGTCCTGCTGGATGCGCAGCAGGTTGTCGCGGACGAAACCCGATTCGGCCGTGGCGCGGGCCAGCCCGAGCGCCGAATTGAGTTCGTCCACGCACCCGTAAGCCTCGACGCGCGGATGACACTTGGAAACACGCCGGCCATACATGAGGGCCGTGGTGCCCTGGTCGCCGGTCCTGGTAACGATGCTCATGGGTGTGACGCCTGGCGCGCATCTCGTGGATGCAACCGAGTTCGCACGAACCCTAACGAGGTTCAGGGCGATGGCAATTCGTTTTGCTTCCCGACCGGCGGGCTGCCAATCTGGACACGGATCGCATGAAACTTTTTCTATACCGCCAACCCTGTGAATGCGAACGGCTGGAAACGGATTGACCCGCGAGGCCGTTGCGCTATGGTCTGCGCCAGGCCATGAAGAAAATCCTGGTGATTGACGACGAGGAGTGGTTGCGGGAGATGGTGCAACTGGCCTTGCGACAGCGCGGCTACGACGTGGTCCAGGCCGAGAATGGCGCCACCGGCATCGAAAAGGCCCGCCGCGAATTGCCCGACCTGATCCTCTGCGACGTCAACATGGAAAAGGTGGACGGCTACCTCACGTTGTCCTCGTTGCGCACCGAGCCGGCTACCGCTTCCATCCCGTTCATCCTGATGACCGGCCTGGCCGACAACGCGGGCATGAGGCACGGGATGGAACTGGGCGCGGATGATTATCTGCCGAAACCCTTCACGATTGACGCGCTCTACGCCGCGGTCGAGGCGCGGCTGAAGAAGGCGCAAACCGTCCGCGAGGAAGCGGAGCGGCGGCTGGCCGATTTGCGCGACGCGATCAGCCTGGCCTTGCCGCATGAGTTGCGCACACCGCTCAATGGCATCCTCGCCTATGGGGACATCTTGCAGGCCGACTCCGCGACCCTCGCTCCGGCGGAAATCGCTGAGATGGGCCAGGTGATTCACGACTCCGGCAAGCGGCTCGAACGGCTGGTGGAGAACTTTCTGATTTACGCCCAGCTTGAATTGTGGCGCGCGGATGCGTCACGCGTCGCCGCCCTCCGCGCGCGGCAGACGATGGATGCCCCTCGCATTGTGGAAGCCCACGCGCGCGGTCAAGCCGAAGCCGCAGGCCGCGCCGAAGACCTGGAGTTGAAGCTCGCCGCCGTGCCGGTGCCGATGGCGGAGGAGTATCTCGGCAAGGTCGTGGACGAACTCGCCCAGAACGCGCTCAAGTTTTCGGATTCAGGCAGCAAAGTTTCCATCGAGTTGTCGGCGGGTCCCGAGGCCGCGATTCTCTCCGTCTCCGATTGCGGACGTGGCTTTTCGACCGAGCAGATCACGAAGGTTGGCGCCTACATGCAGTTCGACCGGAAACTCCACGAGCAACAGGGCCTGGGCCTGGGCCTGACGATCGCCCGGCGGCTCACCGAACTGCACGGCGGCGCGCTGACCGTTCAGAGTGAGCGCGGCTCGGGCACGACGGTGACGGTCAAACTCCCGCACGCGGCTGTGGCTGCGTGAACCAGCGCCCCGTGGCAACACACGATCAACGCCCAAGCTGCGAATAGAGCCGGACCAAACCCCACTCCATTAGTGCGCCCAGCAAGAGCACGACGACGATTCCCAGCAGCGGCGCAAAATCCACCCGGCCGGCGCGCAATGGCAGCCAGCGCAACGGTTGGAGCAGCCTTCCAGCAAGCTCGCCGAAGTATTTCAAGACGGCGTGCCTTCCAAGATAGACGTAGCTGTTGACCAAATGCACGGCGAGCAGACCCGCAATGACATGCTTCCACGCGAGATAACTGCACAATCCGAGCACCGACGCTTGTTCAACTCGTCGCGCGGCGGAGGCCGGTGATGGCAGGAGTTCCCAGCGCACCAGGAGCCAGCTCAAGCACCACCACCCAATCCCCGCCACGGCTAACGGCAACAATCCCTTCACAACGCGGGGAAAGGCATCCACCCGGGCCAGGTGCAAACGGACGAACCGGTGCCACCCGGAGGCATCCGATCCCGGGAAATGGAGCAGGGACAAGAGCAGCAGGCAGAGAAAAAACCATCCGAGCGCCGCAACGAAGCTGAGGAGCGAAAACAGAATCATCCGGCTCAAGAAGTCGCTCCGGAACGAGAGCGTGATCACGATGCAGTCCAGTTTCGCGGTCCAGTCCACCGCTCCTCCGATCAGCCAGTAAAAGAAGGCGCGCAGCAGAACCAAGCCGCCCAAGGCGGCCAGGAAATGCCAGCGCCGCAGCCCGGCAGGCGCCGTCCTCCGCAGCGTGCCGACGAGCGTCGCGGGGGTGGCGGTCGCCAGTGGGTCGAACGGCACCGCCCGCCAATTCAGCCACAGCAGCAGGCCGGCGAGGTTCAGGATGAAATCAATAAGAGCCATCGGTGGTGGTGAATGGTGAATTGTGAATCGTGAATGGTAAAGCGCGAGCCGTGCGCAAGACTATTCACCATTCACCACTCACCACTCACGCCCCGTTGTGCTACATCATCTTCAGCAGCGTCTCCGCCATCTCGCTTGGCGTCGTTGCCACGCTGATGCCCGACTCGCGAAACGCCGCAATCTTCGCCGCCGCCGTGCCCTTGCCGCCGCTGATGATCGCGCCCGCGTGGCCCATGCGGCGTCCTGGCGGTGCGGTCGCACCAGCGATGAACCCGGCGACCGGTTTCTTGCAGTGCTTCGCGATCCACTCGGCGGCCTCTTCTTCGGCTGAACCGCCGATTTCGCCGATCATGATGATACCGGCCGTCTCGGGGTCGCCGTTGAATAGTTTGATGACATCCAGATGCGACGTGCCGTTCACCGGGTCGCCACCGATGCCGACGCAGGTGCTCTGGCCGACGCCGCGCGACGTGAGTTGCCACACCGCTTCATAGGTCAACGTGCCGCTGCGCGAGACGACGCCGATGTTGCCCTTCTTGTGAATGTAGCCCGGCGCGATGCCGATGCGGCAGCCGCCGTGCGAATCCTCCCCTTCTCCCGGCGTCACGATGCCGGGGCAGTTCGGCCCGATGAGCCGCGTGCGTCTGCCTTCCATCGCGCGTTTCACCTTCACCATGTCGTTGACAGGAATCCCTTCGGTGATCGCAACGACGAGATCGAGTCCCGCGTCCACGCCTTCGAGAATCGCGTCGCCGGCGAACGCGGGCGGAACGAAAACGGCGGACGCCGTCGCACCCGTTTGCTTCGCTGCATCGGTCACGGTGTCGAAGATGGGAACGCGTTTCCCGTTGTGCTCGAAAGTTTGTCCGCCCTTGCCCGGCGTAACGCCGGCGACGACTTGCGTGCCGTAATCCATCGAGAGTTGGGCGTGCCGCGCGCCGAAGCTGCCGGTGATGCCTTGGATGAGAACTTTGGTGTTGGGTTTGACGAGAATGGCCATCTGAGGTTGTGGTTTGCCAGTTGGTTCAGCGACCCGCGTTGCGCTTGTGAATACAGATCGTGTTGCCGTCCGGATCGAAAACCATCGCCATGCGGCAGACGGGCGTCTGGCATTGCTCCATGCGGAACTTCACGTTGTGCTTGTTCAAGTGTTCGATGGCGGCGTCGAAGTCCTCCACTTCCAGCGCAGCGGAGCAACCGTCGGGACTGGGCTTGAACGCAGGTGCGGAGCCGATGGCCAGGGCGTAGGGGCCGAATTCGTATTCGACCCATCTGCCGTGCTCCGAGTCGGTGACGGTGGTGGGATTCAAGTTCAGCGCGCCCTCGTAAAACGCGCGGGCGCGTTTCATGTCCGTGACGGCGTAACAACAAAAAGCGAGTTCGATGACTTCGAGCATATCCAGAGCGGAGAGTTAAATTTTAATTGCCGCAAAACTCAACTCTTTTCCAACACCCGACCAGCCAACGGCGAATTGACGGTGGCAAACTTCCCGCGCAAACTTCGCGGCGTGCCGAGACCAAAAAAGAATCTGGGAATACATCCTGAACTCGGTCTTCCCGAAGTCCGCAAACTTTGGCAGACGGAGGGATTATTTTCAGACCACTATCTCAAAGCACGCCTTCAAAAAACTTCTTGGTGGCCGTCAGATGCCGAAGCCGAAACGATTTGGCATTTCTGCAAAGAGCTTTACGAAAAGCGTTATCTCGCCTGCGCGAAAAATAATGAAGCGTTCACGCGTCAGGAATTGCTCGACAAAATCCTGGAAAGGCTCGGCTTCGCGTGGACGGATAATCTCGGCTTGCCCGACCAGGATGCCGAGCCGGATTACATCCTCTTCGCAAGCGCGGAGGAAAAGGAAACGGTGATTTAGGCCAGCAAGCAAAAACGATATGCCGCTTCCGTCGCCATCCTCGAAGCCAAGAAAGTCAATCACCCGTTGTCCAAAATCAGCAAGCACCAGCAACGATATCCGCATCAGCAAATCCGCGACTACCTTAACGAAGCGCAGATGCTGGGCTGGGGCATCCTCACCAACGGAAACGAATGGCGGTTGTATTGCCGCGACGCGAAGCCGAGCCACTACTTCGGCATCAACTTCGAGGTCGCCATTCAGTCGAAGGAGAATTTCAAATACTTCCTCGCGCTATTCAGCCCGGCGGCGTTCACGCGTGATGCCCAGGGCAAATGCCGGCTCGACCAAATTCGCGAGAACGCTTTGGCGACGCAGGCCGAATTGGAAGCCGACCTTCGCGAGCGCATCTTTACCATCGTCGAGATTCTCGCCAACGGTTTTGCCGAAAGGCCGGAGAACAAAATCGGCGACACGGATGAAGACCGTCGCAAACTTATCGAGAACTGCCTGATCTTTCTCTACCGGTTGCTTTTCGTTCTTTACGCGGAAGGCCGCTCCCTGTTGCCGGTCGAACCCAAGTCGCGCAAATATTACAAGCAGCTCTCGCTCGCCCGCCTTCGCGCGCCGCTGAAAAATTTCTCCGAGTATGACAGCCAAACCCAAACGCGGTTCTATCGCGACATCCATGCGCTTTGTCTCCTCATCAATGGCACGGACAAAAAGGCGAACGATGAATTCGGAGTCCCGCGCTACAACGGCGGACTGTTCGATCCCGACCGTTATCCGCTTCTGAAAGAATGGGCGGTGTCCGACGCGGTGTTGGCGGACGTGTTGCGGCAACTCATGTTCACGCCGGAGAAGGCCGGGCAGAAATTTGTTCCGTTCGAGTCCGTGGATTATGCCGATCTCAGCGTCCAGCAACTCGGCTCGATTTATGAAGGGCTGCTCGAACATCACTTCGTCCGCGAGAACGGCAAGCTCGCGCTCAAGACGGACAAGGCTGAACGCAAAGCCACCGGCACTTACTACACGCCCGACTACATCGTCAAATACATCGTCGAAAATACTCTTGGCCCACTACTCCGGGAAATTGAACAGCGTGACAACGTCAAAGCGGGCAGACCGGACAACTCTTTCGCAAACGAAGTTTTGAAACTCAACGTCTGCGATCCCGCGATGGGCAGCGGACATTTCCTGGTCGAAGCCACGGTCTATCTCGCCGACCATGTCGTCTATCATCCCACGACGAAATTTCAGGTGGAGTTTGCTAAAGGCGAGTCGCAGGAAGAAACGGAGATTTCTTATTGGCGTCGTCGCGTCGTCGAGGCGTGCATCTACGGCGTTGATCTCAACTCGCTCGCCGTCGAACTTGCCAAACTCTCGCTTTGGCTGACAACCATCGCCAGCGATCAGCCGCTCAACTTTCTCGACCACCATCTGCGTTGCGGCAATTCGCTCATTGGGGCGCGGCTCGACCAGCTTGGCAGGCTGCCGCAGAAAAAAGGCAAACGTGACGAACGGCAAATCCATTTCACCTTCGGCCCGGATTTCAAACGCGCCGTTGCCGAAGCCATCGGTCAGATTCACGAGATTGAGGGCGAAGCCAGCCGCGACATGGCGACAGTGAAGTCGAAAGAAAAACGTTGGGAGGTTGAAATTCTGCCCCGGCTTGCGCCATACAAAAAAGTCGCTGATCTCTGGACCAACATCTTCTTTGACGGGCCGTTGAGTGAGGAAGAGTATTTGGCTGCAGCAAAAGAAATCCTCATCGTAGCGCAAGAAGGCGCAGACCGATTGCAGGAAGCGGCGGCGCGCTACCGCATCAAGGAACTCGACAGACCTTATTTCCACTGGGAACTCGAATTCCCTGAAGTCTTTTTCAATGATGACGGCTCGCTGAGAGACAATGCGGGCTTTGATGTGGTGATTGGGAATCCACCGTGGGGAATGCTTCAACCGCACAACACGGAGCCACCACTCCTTGGTTATTTGCGATCGAGTTTTGAGTGTTCGGAATTTAAGGTGGACATGTTTCAGCTTTTTCTTGAGCAGAGCCTCCGTCTAATTGGTCGAGAGCGCTCCTTGGGAATGATCGTCCCGAATACGCTGCTGACGAACACTTACTGCCGACGCATTCGCGAAATATTCCAGCGCCAAACAGCGGTTCGTTTCATCGCGGCGACAGCAGAAATGGTGTTTCCGGATGCGGAGGTTCACCCAGCGATTGTCGTGGCCCAGAAAACACTACCGTACCGGAACGAAGTTCGCGTGTTGGTTCACGAAACAGCCGAGCCTTTCCAGCAAGTGCTGACTCGGCGCCCTTATGTCCAGCTTGCACAAGAGGACATGGCGGCCTTTGATGGGAGTTCTTGGAGTATTCGGCTTGATTCCAGATTTGCGCGTGTTGTTCGCACTTTGATTGCCCACTCGAAACGCTTGCGAGAAGTGGCCTTTGTCAAACGAGGTCTCATCTCTGGCAACCGCGAGAAGTACTTTGCGGCGGAAAAGAAAGGGCCGAAATGGTATCCCATCGTTACGGGTACTGATGTTCAGAGATATGGAATTGTTCCACCAGCGGAATACGTCTTATTTGAAAAACCCGGACGAACTGCTGGGGGATGCTGGGATGAGGACGTTCATTTGCGGAAAGGCAAAATATTGTTGAAGCAGGTAGGGCGGTGGCCACAAGCCGCCGTTGACGAAGGACCTTTCTGCATAACTGGAAATGTTTTCGCAGTCATCCTGAAGGAATCGACACTTTCGCCGTACTTCGTAACCTCGATACTCAACTCGCGCCTTACACAGGTCGTTTGGTCAGTCGTTCTCAGCGATTTCAAGGCAGTGTTCCCTGAACTCAAGGGTGAATGGATTGAACAGTGGCCCATTCGCGGCATCGCCTTAACTACGCCGCCGGCGGAACGCAAGCGGCATGTCGCGAAAGGGCGCGACCATTACGGGCACGGCCTGTCGGCGGGCAGTGCCGATGACATTTTGGATTTCGTGGCGAAGCAATTGGCCGCAAACCGCACCGACGTGATTCACGACCTGTTGGCGTTCCTTGCCGAGCGAATGATGGAGTTGAACAAGGAAAAGCAAACCGCCGCCAAAAGATTCCTGACCGACCTCAAAGATTTTCACGGCGTTGATGCTCGCGCGCTCACACCCAAAACCAAGCTCGACGAGTTTTGGAAACTGGAAACCGACGCTGTCTTTGCCCATCTTCGCGCCAACACGAAAACGCTTGCCGCCGCCGGCGTCCGCCTCAAAGAATCCGACGAAGAAAAAATCCGCGACCGTTTTCAAAAATCCAAGGAGCAACTTGTCCCGCTCGAAACGCAAATCCGTTTCATCGACGAACTGATTGACCAAATTGTTTATCGTCTCTACGGCCTGACGCCGGAAGAAATCCAACTGGTGGAGGAGGCCATAACGTAATGAGCGCTGCCATCCATCGCCATCCCCGATTCGCGGAATTACGCGACCGGTTGCGGGCGCATCCGGAGTGGTTCGGCACTTGGAACGGCACGTTGTTCCGTTTCCAGACCGTAGATTTTCCCGCGCCCACGGATGTGTTGGGCGGCAAGGGCGCAAGCTGGCGCGGCGGGCGCTGGAATCCACCCGGCCTCGCCACCCTCTACGGCAGCACCGCGGACACCACGGCCCTGGAGGAATGTAGAGCCAACGACCGTTACTACGGTGTGGAGACCAAAAGCCCGCGTCTGGTGATTGCCATCGAAGCCGAACTGACCCGCGTGCTGGATTTGACCAATCCGGACATCCGCCGGGCGTTGGACTTGACCCTGACCGAACTGGGGGCGGAAGATTGGCGCAAGTTGCTCGCCGCCGGGAAGGAGAGTTTCACCCAAACTCTCGGGCGGGCCGTGGCCGCCGCCGATGGCAGCGGCCTGCTGGCTCGTTCCGCCGTCGTGCGCCGGGGCATCAACGTCGTGGTCTTTCCCGGGGTGTGCGCAGCCGACCGTCTGGCGGTCGTGGAAGGCGCGAAGCTGGAAAAGCTGGGCGTGCGAATGAAGGTTTGACGCCTGCAAAAGTGCAGGTTATTGTGCAGGCATAAATATATGCCAGTCGTTGCTAAAAAATTCAAAGCCGCGCACCCGGCGCTCACGACCTTCCGGTTCAGTCACCGGGGGGCGAAGGATTACGCCGGTCTGTTGCAGCATTACCGCAGTGCATTCAAAATGCCGCAGCCGGTCGTGGTGCGATTGACCGGCTTCTCGCCGCGCTCCGTCGCCAAGTGGAGCGAGGGAGTCCTGCCCTCCCCCAAACAGGAAAAGGCATTGGTGGAAATGGATCGTCTGCTGGACAGCCTCGCGCGGGTGATGAAACCCGCGCAGGTCGGTCACTGGCTCAAGTCACCGAATCCGGCGTTTGACGGCTCGACGCCGTTGCAACTTGTGGAGCGCGGCGAACTAGACCGCATCTGGCGCATGTTGTTTGAGTTGGAATCCGGCCAGCCGGGATAGCCTCGGGCCAGGCCGAGGCCAACTGACCGCCTTCAGGGGCTGACGACGACGCGGGTGTTCATGCCGCGAGAATTACCAGCCTACGGCTTTAACCACTTTCTGCGCCGCGTCGGCCATCGAGTCGCCGGTGATGAGCTTGAGGCCGGAGTCCGCCAGAGTTTTTTTGCCAGCGACGACGTTGTTGCCTTCGAGCCGCACGACCAGAGGCAGGTTCAAATGCGTCTCCTTCACCGCCGCGACGATGCCGGTGGCGATGACGTTGCAATCCATGATGCCGCCGAAAATGTTGACGAGGATGCCCTTCACGTGCGGGTCTTGCAGGATGATCTTGAACGCCGCCGTCACCTGCTCCTTGCTCGCGCCGCCGCCCACGTCGAGGAAGTTCGCCGGGCTGCCGCCGTAATGCTGGATGATGTCCATCGTTGCCATCGCCAGGCCCGCGCCGTTGACGAGGCAGGCGATGCTGCCATCGAGCTTGATGTAGTTGAGCTGGTATTTGCCCGCCTCTATTTCCAACGGCGCTTCCTCGTTGAGGTCGCGCATGGCCTGGATGTTTGGGTGCCGGAACAGGCCGTTGTCGTCGAGTGAAATCTTCGCGTCCACGGCGCAGAGCGCCTCCTTGCCGTCCTTGCCGGCGATGATGCACAACGGATTGATCTCCACCATCGAGGCGTCGCACTCCCACCAGGTCTTGTAAACGCCGAGCAGGAGTTTCACGCCGCTGTTGAAGGCGTCGCCCTTCAGCCCGAGGGCGGTCACCAGTTTGCGCGCCTGAAACGGCATCAGACCCACGGCCGGGTCCACCCACTCCTTGACGATCTTCTCCGGCGTCCTGGCCGCGACCTCCTCGATGTCCATGCCGCCCTCGGTGCTGGCCATGATGAGCGGGCGAGACGTCGCGCGATCCAGCAGCACGGCGAGGTAAAGCTCCTTCCGGATTTCGGGCGCGGCGGCGACGAGCAATTTGCTGACGAGCCGGCCAGCCGATCCGGTTTGTTTCGTGACGAGCACGTTGCCAAGCATGGCGGACGCGGCCTGGAAAACCTCATCGGCCGTCCGGCACAACTTCACTCCACCCTGGTAGCCAGTGGTGAACGCGCCCTTGCCGCGGCCTCCGGCGTGGATTTGGGATTTCACCACTACGAGCGCGTTTCCACCAGCGAACAGCCTTTCCGCCGCCGCGCTGGCAGCCTGAGGTTGCTCGCAGACCTCGCCCGCCGGCACCGCGACGCCGCACTGCGACAGAAGTTTCTTTGCCTGGTATTCGTGGATGTTCATTTCCGTGAAAAAGCCGCCCGCATTGAAGTGGCGCGGAGCGAAGAAATCAATCCCCAACCATGTCCCGACGACACTTCGCGCGGCCCAAGGCCAGCGGCTCTCGGTTCGCAAGGCGACGCCCGGAAAGCCTCAGGCCGGAAAACGTGATGGGATCAGAGCCAGGACCATTTCCCTTGAGTCCTGCACGAGCGCCATGCACAGTGCGCGGCCATGAATCGCGCGCTTGCGCTTCTACCGTTGGTGGCTTCCATCGTGTTCGCGCTCTTGTGCGCTCATGGTGCTTCGCGCGAGGCCGGACGGGTGCGCGTCAATGGACGGGATTACGTCAGACTGTTGGACTGGGCGCAGGCGAATCAATTCGAGTGGCGCTGGCTCAAGCGCGACGAAACCTTCCAACTCGCCAGGGCCTCGGCTCAATTGCAGTTCGCCGTGGACTCCCGCGAAGCCTGGGTGAACCAACTCCGGGTCTGGCTGCTTTTTCCTCTCGTATCGCGGCAGGGCGGCGTTTACATCGCGCGGCAGGATTTGGACGCCACGTTGCAGCCATTGCTCTCCCGCCTGTCCGGCGGCGGCGCGTCACCCATCAAGACCATTTGCCTCGATCCCGGCCACGGCGGCAAAGACCCGGGCAACCGGGCCGGCTCGCGGGCGGAAAAGGACTACACCTTGCGCCTGGCGTTCGAGTTGCGCGATCAACTGCGCCGGGCCGGCTTCAAAGTCATCCTGACCCGTTCGAGCGACACATTCCTGGAATTGTCCGACCGCCCCGCCATCGCCGGACGGCGCGGCGCGGACCTGTTCGTGAGCCTGCACTTCAACGCCACGGAGAGCGGACGCGAGGACGCGCGCGGGGCCGAGGTGTATTGTCTCACACCCGCCGGGGCCCCTTCGACCAACGCCCGCGGTGAAGGGAGCCGGGCCGGCTCAACCAAAGGCAACCGGTTCGATGAAAAAAACCTCCGGCTCGCCTATGAAATCCAGAAGGCTCTCGCGCGCTCACTGGGCGCGGAGGATCGTGGCGTGCGCCGCGCCCGGTGGGCCGTGTTGCGCGAGGCGACCATGCCCGCCGTCCTCATCGAGGCTGGCTTCATGACGCATCCTGCCGAGGGCAAAAAAATACTGGACCCAACCTATCGCCGGGAAATCGCGCGCGCGATCCTGGACGGCATCCTGGGCTACAAACGCGCAGCCGAACGCGGTGGTTGAACCGGGAGGGCCGGTTCAACTGTGATTGGAATTGCCCGGGCGCGCTGCCCTGCGTTGGTGCAACGGGACGTAGTGGTTGATCGCCGGGCCGGTGTAAATCTGGCGCGGACGATAAATGCGGCTGCGGTTGTCCTCGCTGATCTCCTTGTAATTGGCGATCCAACCGGGCATACGGCCAATGGCAAAAATCACCGGGAACATCTCCAGCGGGATTCCCAGCGCCCGCATGATGATGCCGCTGTAAAAGTCCACGTTGGGATAAAGCTTCCGCTCGACGAAATAAGCATCGCGCAACGCGGTTTCCTCGAGCTTCTTGGCGATGTCCAGCAGCGGATCGGCGATGTGCAGCACGTTGAGAAGATCGTCGCACGCCTTCTTGATGAGCTTGGCGCGCGGGTCGTAGTGCTTGTAAATCCGGTGGCCGAAGCCCATCAGCCGCTTGCCGCTCGCCTTGTCCTTGGCCGCGGCGATGAACTTGGAGCCGTCGTCGCCCTCCTGGTGAATGTGTTCGAGCATCTCGACGACGGCCTGGTTGGCGCCGCCGTGGAGCGGTCCCCACAGCGCGCACACGCCCGCCGCCGCGCACGCGAAAAGATTCGCCTGGCTGGAGGCCACCATCCTCACGGTTGCGGTGGAGCAGTTCTGCTCGTGGTCAGCGTGCAACAGAAAAATCAAATCCAAACCCCGCACGACCTCCGGCTTCAGTTCGTAATCCTCGTAGGGCGAGGAAAACATCATGTGGAGGAAGTTGGCGGTGTACTTGTAAGCGGCCTTGGGGTAGATGATGGGCAGCCCGCGCGATTTGCGATAGGAGAATGCCGCGATGGTGCGCACCTGTGAAATCAACTGCGCCGCATGCTGCTCAAAACCGCCGGAGTTGCCGCCCCGCATCAGGCTGGGGTCGAAGCAACTCGCCGCATTGATCATCGCCGAGAGAATCGCCATGGGATGCGCGCTCCACGGAAACCCCTCGAAGTGATACTTCATATCCTCGTGGAGGTTTTGGTGCGCCGTCAGGGTGTCGGAGAACTTTTTCAACTCCGCGCGGTTCGGCAGATGCCCGTAGATGATTAGAAAGGCCGTTTCGATGAACGTGGATTTTTCGGCCAGTTCCTCGATCGGGATGCCGCGGTAGCGCAAAATGCCTTGCTCACCGTCAATGAAGGTGATCCGGCTCAGGCAGGAGCCGGTGTTGGCGTAGCCGTCGTCGAGCGTGATCAATCCGCTTTTGGTCCGCAGGTCCGCGATGTCGAGGGCCTTCTCCCCTTCCGTGCCGACGATTACCGGCAGGCTGAATGGTTTTCCTTCCAATTCGATCTTGGCTTCCGTGCTCATGGCGACACCCATTGATGGTTCAACATTCCGGACAAATTGTGGAATCAGGCCGGGAGATTTGCAAGGCAGGAAAGCCGCTATTGGCCCTTCAACCCCGAGCTACGAGTGCGCGGCCTGCCGCGCCGCTGTGGTCAACCGAACTTGCGCCGCAGCCGCCAGTCGTCGTATGCGAGGCGCTGCGGAGGAGTCATTGCCTTAAAGTCTGGCAAGCCGTCGGGCCGTTTGGGCCAATCCGTGCCGGGCAAGGGCTTCGTGTGCCTCGAAGCACTCATCGTCGAGGTCACGGTCGAGCGCCGCGCCGCGCTGCCTTCGTAGCTCATCGCTTGATCGGTGAGTTTCAAATCCTCCTCCAGCGGGCGATGGGGCTTGATCCCTTTGCCTTGCAGAACGCCGTGATAGGCGCGTACCGCCTCCTCGGGCGAAAGCTTTCCGTCGGTGATCAGGCGCAGCATCTCGATGAACGCAAGCTGATGCTCGGCGTTGTTGATCTTGCGCCCGAACAGCGCCACCCGCGCGCCGTATTTCTGAGCGTCGTGGATCAGCTTGAAAGCATCGCAGGTCGTCCCCGCGCTCCCACCGAGGATGCCGACGATGAGATTCGGATCGTACTGGGCCAGCTCCTCCATCGCCTTCGGGCCGTGATAAACGATTTTCAGGAAGATTGGCCGGCCGGACTCCGGCACGCCCGCGAGCGTGCGAAGGATGCTGTCGTTGATGAACTCGCCAAGCCTTTCGGGAAGAACGCCGCTGTCCACATTGGGATCGAAGACTTCCAGGAAGTGGCGGAAGCTTTTCCGTTCCGCCTCCTCGCGAAATGCCTTGTACCACAGCAGCGCCTCGCGGTCCTGCTCAAGGTCGTTGACGTAGGTGATCGAATACAAACCCAGATTCGCTCCTGGGAAGTCGTGCTTTCCATCGCGCTCACACTCAACCTCGCCGCATTGAATGTGATCAATGGTCGCCGAGCGAAACGGCTGCGACGGCTCGCGCGTGTAGCAACCGTGCCGCACCGCCCACACATCCGTCGTGTCGTTCGCGCGCGCCGCCGGCGTGACCTGGGAAACCTTGAACAGCCCTTCCTTGATGGCGAGCTGCTCGTTGACGTAGGCGGACATGAGCATGATGTCCACGATGCCCTGCTGGGTAATCTCGCGGATGATGTCGAGGAACTCCGGGAGGTTGCGGTATCCGAACTCGTCGCGCCGCCAGACCTCCGGCGAAAACTGCGCCGGCCGCGCGCCGCGGCGAGCCAGATACGAACGCGGACCCGCTGCCCGCACGCCGAACGCCATGTCCGCGTCCTTGGCATCGGCGAGGATGAACGCGCGCGAGGAGCGGCTGGCTTTGATCTCCGCGAGTTTTGCGTCGAGGGATTTCATTGGAAAGTATCGAAGCACCCAATTACCCAAATACCCAAATCCGAGAATGGTCGAACGGCTTTCACCGGGCACTCGGTGGTTGGGTGCTTGGGTGCTTGGGTGATTTCACTCTTTCATCCTCGCCAGGATTTGATCCGTGATGGCCTGAACCGCCGCCTCCGCTTCCGGGTCGAAGCCCGTCGCCCGCTCGGCCTGCGAAGGCACGGCGCACGTCACGCCGGGCCGCCACTGGTCGTTGTCGCAAAGCTCGCATTCCTTCAGCCCATGGCGCGGATCGGGGATGCCGAGGCTCTGCTTGATCTTGAGCAAATCCTGGAGCTGCGCGGGCGTCATCGTCTTCGGCTGCACGCCCAATTGCGTGCTCACCAGGATCGTCCGGCAATACGCCTCCAGGATTTCCATCTTGAAGTAGGCGTCCTCGACGTTGTTGTGGCTCCAACTCACGACGCCGTGGTTCGCCATCAGGATCGTGTTGTGCTTATCCACGAGGTCCGCGACCAGTTTGCCCATCTCCGGCGTGCCCGGCGTGCGATACGGCGCGACCGCCACGCTGGCGAACACTTCATATTCGGGAATCATGCACGTCGGCGGCACGAGCCCCGCCACCGCAAAACCCGTCGCGTAAGGGGGATGACAATGCACCGTCGCCACCGCCTTGGGCTGGCGTTGCATGATTTGCAGGTGCATCAGGATTTCGCTGGTGCGTTTCTTTGTCCCGGCAAGCTGGTTGCCTTCGAAGTCCACCAGGCACATCTCCTCCGGCTTCATGAAACCCTTGCTCACCAAGGTCGGCGTGCAGAGCGCGACGTCTTCGCCCACCCGGATCGCGATGTTCCCGCCGTTGCCGTCCACGTAGGCCCGCTGCCAGAGCCGCCGGCCGACGTCGCAAAGCTGTTCCTTCAAAATCCCGGCGTGGGCGGAGTGGAAGAACGCTTCCAGCTCCGGCTTCGGCGATTTCGAGGTGAGCGGTTTCGCGGGCAACACCGCCCCCTTTCTTGCGGCCATGCTTCCGGCGCGTGCCTTCGACCCGCCGGCCGTTTCCAAATCCAGCAGGAAGTCGCGCGCGGACGGCGTCAGAATGGCCTCAGCCGGCAAGGCGCGGACATCCAGGCCGTTGCGGACCATCTCTTCCAAATCCCGAACGCTGATGACGCTTTTCATGAACCCGATTCACGCGCACTCAACCCGGCCAAGGGTTGTAAAACATCTCGTCCACCAGCGCGGCATTGATGGCATCCACAGGCGTCGGCTGTTCGAAGGGTTGCGCCGCTTCACGGCCCTCAATGTAACCGATCACGTGGCCCGGCGCCCCGCCCATCGAGTCATACACCACCAGACTCGGCTCGGGGCCCACGCCGGCGGACGACTCCAATGCCGCGGCGAACTGCTGCCGGCCCAGCGGGCTGACCACAAGAAATCGTCCGCCATGCAGCGCCGAAACGCTGCGGCTCAAGGTCACGCGACCGATGACGGTGCCGAGTTTCATCGCGGCAAGACTCCGAACTCCAGGCCGCCCTCGCCAATCGAATTCCGATTGGGTGCCTGGAGTCTGGTGTTTGGAGTTTGGTATTTCGTGTTTGGTGTTTGGTGTTTGATTTTTGGTGTTTTCATACTCGCACTCCCGGCTCGCGTTCATCCACCACACCGATGACCATCCAGCGCACGGGACTTTTCTCATCCCCCACTGCCTTCCGCGCCGCCGCGCCGTCCGAGGAAATGACCACCTGCTGGTGCATCCCAGCGCCATGCGAATCAATCGCCACCTGCGGCGCGCCCTCTGGCTGGCCATCCGCCGCGATCGGCTGGCAGATCAGCAACCGCCAGCCCTCCAGGCTCGGATGCTTGCGGGTCGCAACCAGATTCCCTTCAACGCGCGCGAGCAGCATGGCTCAAAAAATCCTCAGCTTGTCCACCATTACACACCGCCGCACGCGCGTGAACGTGCGCGGATTGCAGATGCCCTCGCCGGTCGTCGTGGCGATGGAGAAATTCGGATAACCCTCGCCGCCGCTGCCGAGTCCGGCCAGGCACGAGCCGTTCTTGATGAAGAGCGTCGTTTCCAGCGCCTTGCCCATCGCCGTCATGTGCGCCACGTCGTGCGAATGAATCATCGCGGAATGTTTGTAGCCGTGCTCGGCGTGCTTCGCCGCTGCGATACCTTCCTCGACACTCCTCACGCGCACCACTGGCAGGAACGGCATCATCTGCTCCTCCTCGACGAACAAATGGTCCGCGCGCGTTTCGCCAATCAGCAATTGTGTTCCGCGCGGAATCGTCGCGCCTGCGGCCCTGGCAAGGACTTCGGGGTCTTTGCCGACCAGATTGCGGTTGACGACCGGCTGCGGACAGCCCGCCCCCTGCCCGGCCGGAAAAACAAACGCCGCCTTCGCCAGCGCCTCGATTTGCGATGAGTTCAACCGATACGCGCCGTGCTTTTCCAACGCGGCCATGAACTGATCGAAGAACGGTTCGAGCACGAACACTTCCTTCTCGCCGATGCACAGCAGGTTGTTGTCGTAGGCCGCGCCGACCACGACGCATTTTGCGGCGTTGTCCAGGCAGCTTGTGCCGTCCACGAGCACCGGCGGATTGCCGGGGCCGGCGCAGACGGCGCGCTTGCCGCTGGCCATCGCCGCTTTCACCACTCCCGGCCCGCCGGTTACGCAGAGCAGTTTGACGTGTTCATGCCTGGCGATGGCATTGAACGATTCGAGCGTGGGCGGCTCGACGATGCAGGCCAGGTTTTCAATCCCGAGTTCGCGATGGATGGCTTGATTGAAAAACCGCGCCGCCGTCACTGCGCACCGATAGGCTCCCGGGTGCGAATTGAACACCGCCGCGTTGCCCGCCGCCACGAGGCTGATGATGTTGCACGCCATTGTCGGGATCGAATGCGTGCTGGGCGTCACCGCGCCGACGACGCCGAAAGGCGCATACTCCTCCAGCGTGATGCCGTGGTCGCCACTCAGGCCAAGCGGATTGAGGAACTCCACGCCTGGGATGTCGCGCTGGCCCTGGAGCTTTTCGATCTTGTGGTCCAGCCGGCCGATCTTCGCCTCGTCAAGCTCCAGTCGTCCCCACTCCTCGGCTTTGGCAAAACAAATGTCCTTGATGAGCCGGACGACTGCATTGCGGCCGGCGACACCTTTTTCGGACAGTTGTTGGTGGGCCTCGTGTGCCGCGGCGCAGGCCTCGTCGGCGTTTTGGAACACGCCAAACTTGCCGCGCGCCGCGGCGCTCGAAGCGGAGGTCTTCTTCGCACCGCAAGCGCATGAATCACTTTTGGGCGTCGCACCTGGCGCGCTCTGAGCGGTCGCGAGCCGGGTGGTCGTCGTGGTCTCACCGCCGAGCCGGCCCAACACCTCGGCCACCACGTCACGAATCAAAGTTTCGTTCACTGTGCTCATCGCTTGTTCGAATTGCCAGGATCGTAAGTCCTCAGATTCAATAATCCGACCGCCTCAGCGCGCCGACGGCTACGAAGCCTTGGCGCTGAAAGTCTGTTTCCCCAGCACGTCCACGCTGTCCACAATCCCGATGATGACAGCGTCCACAGGCGCGTCCTTCATGCCGGGTGCGAGTCGTGCACTGCTGCCTTGCGTGAACATCACCATCTCGCCGAGGCCGGCGCCCACGCTGTCCACCGCCACGATCGTGTTGACGCCCGGACGGAATTTCGTCGGGTCCTTGTCATCCACCAGTTGCGGGCGGAGCAGGAGCAGTTTGCGCCCGCTCATGGACGGGTCCTTTTTCGTCGCGACCACCGAGCCTTCGACTTTGGCGAGGAACATGGGCTTGTCGTTGGTGATTGGTAATTGGTGATTCGTGAACGGCGGGCGCGCATTGGCGACCATTCACTGTCCGCTATTCACCAATCACTTCTTCCTGGGCAGCACCGCTTCCACGTCGCTGTGTGGACGGGCGATGACGTGGACGCTGACCAGTTCACCTTTGATGGCTTTGATGGCTTGCGCGCCGGCGTCGGTGGCGGCCTTGACGGCGGCCACGTCACCGACCACGCAGGCGGTCACGAGCGCGTTGCCGACCTGGGTCATCGGGCCGAGGAGTTCGACGTTCGCGGCCTTGAGCATCGCGTCCGTGCCTTCGACGAGCGCCACGAGGCCGCGCGTTTCAATGAGTCCAATTGCTTGAGGCATGGTTTGTTGATGGTTGATGGTTGAGTGTTGAGAGTCAGGGGGAATCAAACTGCAGCGGCCGCAAGGGAACGCGCGCGTGTTGCGTGTTGCGTATCGCGTGAACTGCTGGCGGTCAGGCCTTGGCGTTCCAGCAGACGTTTGGTCTCGCGCGCCACCACCAGTTCTTCGTTGGTCGGAATCACCAGGAGCTTCACGCGCGAGCCGGGTTTGCTGATGACCGACTCCGTTGCCCGCGTGCCCGCGTTCGCAACGGAATCCAGTTCGATTCCGAGGCCGCCGAGACCGGCGCAGATGGCCTCGCGCAATTCCGCGTGGTTTTCGCCAATGCCCGCGGTAAAGATTATCGCCTCGGCGCCGCCCATCTCAAAAAAGTAGGCGCCGATCCAATGCCGGGCGCTGGCGACGAACACTTCCAGCGCGAGTCTGGCACTGGTGTTCCCCTGCCCTGCTGCGGCTTGCACGTCGCGGATGTCATTCGAAACGCCGCTCAGTCCTTTGAAGCCGGATTCCTTTGTGAGCTGGCGCTCCGCCTCGGCCATCGTGATGCCGAGGGTTTTCATGGCGAACGGAATCGCACCCGAATCGAGATCGCCGACACGGTTGTTGTGCGGCAGGCCGGATTGCGGAGTCATGCCGAGGCTGTTGCCGATGGCGATGCCGTTGCGAATGCCCGTGATGCTCGAACTGCCGCCCAAGTGGCAGGAGATGACGCGCAGCTCGGGTTCGTTCACGGGAGTTTTGCCGCCGTCCATGTAGAGGTTCCGGACGCGCCCAGCGACATCGTTGCGCCCGAGCAATTCCGCCGAGCGTTCGGCGATGAACTTGTGGCTCGCGCCGTGAAAACCCCAGCGGCGGATGCCAATGTCATGCCACGCTTCAGGCACCGCGTAACGCATCATGGCCTCCGGCGCAAACTGGTAGAACGCGGTTTCGAACAAGCCGATCAGCGGCACGCCGGGCAGGCGCTCGGCGAACAACCGGATGCCGGTGACGTAAGCCGGGTTGTGCGCCGGGGCCAGCCCGTTGAACGTTTCCATCGCCTCCATCACCTGCGCATCGAGACGCACGCAACCGGTGATCCCCCGCGCGATTACCGTCTTGAAGCCAACGGCGGCCAAATCGCGCTCGTCGCGGATCGCACCAGCGTCGCGAAGTTGGGCGAGGCAATCCTCGATCGCTCGTGAATGATCGGTCACGCGCTCGAAGCCGCCCTTGTGCAGAAGGCGCTCGGCGCTGTCCGGGAAATCGAACAGCCGCCACTTGAGCGACGTGCTTCCGATATTGGCGACGAGGATTTTCATTCGCTGGTGATCGGTAACTGGTGGTTCGTGATTGGCTCGCGACCGGCGCCACGAATCGGTGAATCCGAATTGCCATTCACTGATTACCAATTCCCATATCATTGCAGCCACTTGCCGAGAATCCCAAGATCGTCGTGCGGACGCGGGATTACTTGCACGCTGACGACCTGGCCCACCTGCGCCGCTGCGGCCGCCCCGGCGTCCGTCGCGGCCTTCACGGCGGCCACGTCGCCCCGGAAGAAACCGGTGACATAGCCGCTGCCGATTTTTTCCCAGCCGGTCATGGTGACGCTGGCCGCCTTGAGCGCGGCGTCGCACGCTTCCATCAGCGCGCAAAGTCCGCGACATTCAATCATTCCAACTGCTTGCTGTGCCATGTGAGTTGAGAGTTGATGGTTGAAGGTTGAGGGGTCAGCGCGCCGGCGCGGCGTTGCCAAGGAAGGCTTTCAGCAAATCCTCGTGCGGGCGCGCGATGATGTGCGAACTGACGAGTTCGCCGACTTTGGCCGCAGCTTTGGCGCCGGCGTCCACGGCGGCCTTTACGCTGCCCACGTCGCCGCGGGCCAGCACGGTGATCAGCCCGCCACCGATGGGGACGGTTTTCACCAGCGCCACGTTGGCCGCTTTGACCATGGCATCGCTGGCTTCCACGCTGCCGACATAGCCTTTGGTTTCGATCATGCCTAATGCTTCACTCATAGTTTGGTTGCTGGTTGATGGTTGAAAGTCGAGGGGCGAAAACTCTGAACTTCGAACATTGAGCCCTGAACCTTGAACGTGGACATTCGTCACACGAACGCGTTTCCGCTCGGTGTTCAAGGTTCAAGGTTCGAGGTTCGAGGTTCATTTCATCAGTTCGCACGGCGTTTCGGGCTGCAAGTTGCACGCGTTACCCTCGTCGGTGTCAATGTGCACCTCCAGTTTGAAGCTCTTGTCCACGCGGCACAGCATTTTGTCGAGGACGATCCCGCAGTCGCCACCGATGCGCAGCTTCAACTGGTCGCCGGCCGTCACACCGTAGAACTCCGCGTCGGCTGGACCCATGTGGACGTGACGCGCCGCCCGGATCACGCCTTCCGCCATCTCAAAGAATCCCGCCGGTCCCATTAACATGCAGCCTGGCGTTCCCTTGATGTTGCCGGAGAGGCGCAGTGGAATCTCGAAGCCCAACGCGATGGCGTCGGTGTAAGCGAGTTCCACCTGGTTCAAACTCCGGCAGGGTCCGAGAATGCGCAGGTTCGAGATGACGCGGCTGCGTGGACCGATGAGCGTGACCGTTTCCTTCGCGGCAAACTGGCCTTCCTGGTAAAGCCACTTGTGGACCTGAAGTTGATGGTCCTTGCCGAAGAGCGCTTGCACCGCATCAGGCGTCAGGTGGCAATGTCGCGCGCTGATGTTCACCACCATGGGATTGGGCGCGGTCGCGGCGCGAGGTAGCGGCTTGCCCAAGCGCGAATAGACCGCCTGCCGAACCAAATGTTCGACCACGGCTCGGTGCGGTGCAGCGGCAGCGATTGCCATAACGTGCCAAGCTTTGATCGTTCTTGATCTTCCGTCAACAAATTTCTTGCAAAATCTATCAATATCTTCCAACATCTAGCCAGAATGACGGCAGATGAGCGAAAACACCGGCTCGAAGCCTATCTCCACCAAGTGGAGTTTGCGTCGCTGGAGGACTTGGCCAAGCACGTGGGCTCGTCCGCTTCCACCGTCCGCCGCGACCTCACCGTGCTCGAAGCCGCGGGAAACTTGAAGCGGACCCACGGCGGCGCGCGGATCATTGCGCCGAAGTCTGACGAGTTCACTTTCTCGGCGCGCGACACACATCAGCTTGAGGAGAAGGAAGCCATTGGCCGCGCGTGCGCCGAGCTCATCCGTCCGAACCAAAGCGTGATCATTGACGCGGGCACGACGGCTTTCCACGTCGCGAAATTTCTGGAGGACAAGTCGCCGCAAATCGTGACCAACTCCTTGCCGGTCGCGAATCTCTACTCCGCTGCCGGTCGTGTCGAATTGGTCCTGAGCGGCGGCGTGATCTATCCGCGCCTCGGTGTCCTCGTCGGCCCGCTCGCCGTGGAAGCGTTTTCCAAGCTCCATGCCGACGTCGCGGTGATGAGCGCCGGTGGAATTACACTGGAAGGAATCACCAACTCCCACAGTCTGCTGATAGACATCCAACTTGCCATGATGCGGGCGGCGCACAGAGTCATCTTCTGCCTGGACCACACCAAGTTTGGCCGCCGCTCGGTCTCGCCGCTTTGCGACCTGGCGCAAGTTCATGCCATCGTCACGGACACGAACGCCCCGAAAGCTTTGCTGGACCAGTTCCGCGCGAAAGGCATTGAAGTAGTCGTGGCGGGAGCCAACGGCGGCTAAATCGCGAGAAGCCCCTTGAGTGCGTCCGCCACCCGCTGGACGCTCAAGACGCGCAGTCCGGCGATTTCCTTCACAAGGGTCACCCGCTCCCCTTGCGGTCGCCAGATTTCCTCGATCGTGTCCGCCCAGAGAACGAGCGTGGGCAAACCCAGCGCCGCCGCCAGGTGTGTAATGCCGGAATCGTGACCGACAAAGGCCGCGCACGATTGCACCCGGCCCGCGAGTTCGGCCAGCGGCAGGCATTGAGCCATCGCAGTCCGTGCCGACGGCAGTGCCGCCGCGAGTTTCCGGAGCCGCTCCCCCTCGGCTTCTCCGCCAACCAGCAGTAACTTCAACTCGGTCGAGGCGATCAAGTGATCCAGCAACCCGGCCCATTGCTTCTCAGGCCAGTTCTTCCGCTCGCTGCCGCTACCCGGATGGAAGGCAATCTGGTTGAGAGTTGAGGGTCGAGGGTTGACGGAAAGCCGCGGCACGGCGTCGGCATCGAAAATCGCGAGCCGTTCCAGCGGTCTGAGATAAACGTGCGCCGCGTGAATCGTCTCCCGCTCGTCCGGGCGATGTGGGCCTTGAATGAACTGGCCGTGGAAACAGCGGCGCACGTTCGCCTGAAAAATCTCGTCCGGGTCGTAGAGGTACGAAATGACAATGTCGAACCCGGAAAAATAGTCCCGCCACGGCCCGGCCAGTTCGCCGTGGCGCGCGAAAAAGCCCGCCAGCGCCCGCGCCTCGATCGGCTGCACGCGGTCCACCAGGCCGCCCGCCAGCGCAAGCTGCGCGATGTGCGGATAGCCAAGCACCTCCAGATGCGCCTGCGGAAACTGCCGCCGCAGCGCGGCCACTGCGGGCAGCGTGAGAATGAAATCCCCGATCGCACCGCCGCGGATGACGAGGATCTTGCCGTTGCTCATGTTGGCCGCCACCGGCGCAAGCCGGCGGATCCAAATCAATTCCCCGCCAACGCGGCCGCCTCGTTGCTTCGCCGGCTACATCGCACGGAACGCCGTGAAACCGAGCAGCACCACCAACAACGCGAACGCCAGCCGCACGCCGCAGCCGACTTTGATCCGTTGCTCACTCGCTGTCGCCCAATGCAGCAAGTCCCGCAGCCGCCACGGCGTCACGGTGAACCAGATGCCGGCCGCCACGAGCACGTAAGCCCAGATCTGAATCAACAGCACCCACGGCGTTTCGCCCAGATGGGGCCGCCCCGTGTCCACCATCAGCTTGGCCAGCAGCAGCAGCACCACCGCCAGCCCGCGCACCGCCAGAAAATCCTGAACGAAAAAGCACGTCGCCACGCCGATCCCGGCAAACGCCGCCATCATGTGCGGTTTGAACGCCGCGAAATCCGCGATTGGCTCCTGCTTTACCAGCCAGAGAAACCACGCCGTGCCCAGGAGCATCAGAAACACACCCGTCGGCAGATGCCGCGGGAATCGGCGCACGGCGGCGGCGAACTGTCCCGGGTTGGACAACCCATACACCTGCGGCGCTGCCATGCCCAGGCCCAGCAAAATGGACAACATCGAAAGTTTCATTGCCTCAAAGCTTCGTCAAGACGGGCAGAGGATGGTGGAGGAAGGATGGAAGGTGGAAGTCAAAACTTGCGGAGCCCGCGCCGGCAGGCGCAACTTCAAACCACCACCAAACTCCCTCTCCTCCACGGAGTGGAGGAGAGGGTCGGGGAGAGGAGGTGCTTCACAATACGAGTTGGACGGCGTTGCTCAAAAGCCCCTCTCCCAACCCTCTCTCCGCGCTTCGCTGCGGGGAGCGGGAGTTGGTCTTGGTGGTAGCGTGGAGTTGCTCCCAGCCCGGCAGGCGAGCCAGCCGCTACGCGGAATCCAGCGGACTGCGCACCCCCAGCCCCGGCTTGTGCATGACGTGCGTGTAGATTTGTGTCGTCGCCACGTCCCGATGCCCCAACAAATCCTGCACCGTCCGGATGTCCGTGCCGCCCTCTAGCAAGTGGGTCGCAAAAGAATGTCGCAAGGTGTGGCAACTGGCCGGCTTCCTTAATCCGGCCAACCGCACCGCCGCTTTCATTGCCCGCTGCACCGCCAATTCGTTCGCATGATGTCGCCGCTCCATTCCAGTGCGCGGATCCTTCGACCGCCGCGCTGATGGAAAGACCCATTGCCAGCCCAATTCCCGGTCCGCGCTGGGATATTTGCGTGCCAGCGCGTGCGGCAACCATACCCGTCCAAAGCCCTCGGCCACGTCCTTTTCATGCAGCATCTCCACCCGCGCCATGTGCTGCTGGAGTTCAAGCTTCAGCTTGTCCGGCAGCATGGTGATCCGGTCCTTGTCCCCCTTGCCTTCGCGCACCGTGAGCCGTCCGCGTTCCCAATCCACATCCTTGATTCGCAAGCGCAACGCTTCGATCAGTCGCATTCCGGTGCCATACAACAAACGCACAATCAGCCCCGGCGTTCCCGGCCGCAACGCCCCCAGCACCCGGCGCGTTTCCGCTTGCGTCAACACTTCCGGCAGCCGGGCCGGACGCTTGGCCCTTGCAAACTCCCCCACATCCCCCAGTGGCTGCTGCAAGACCTGACCGTACAGAAACACCAGGGCGTTCAGGGCCTGCCGCTGCGTCGCCACTGCCACGTTCCCGGCCACCGCCAGATGCGACAAAAACGCCCCCACCTCTGGCGCCCCCATCTGCCGCGGATGCCGCCAGCCATCGGTCCCATCCGTCCCATTTCCCCGCCGATGAAACACCAGAAAGCGCCGGAGCCAATGCCGATACGCCTTCTCCGTCCGCAGCGAATAGTGATGAAACCGCAGCACCTCGCGCACTTGGTCGAACAAACGCGCCTTGGGATTGGGAATCAACACGGCCCGCTCCCCGCTGGGCCGGGCGTGCAGATGTGGGGCCGATGCCGTTGCCATTTTCAATATCCCTTCGCTCCACTGCCTAAATTGTTCTTGGAAAAAAGGAAAGTAAAAATTACGCTGCCGACGTGGATTCTCAATATCCCATCCGATTCGACGGTTAATCCAACTGTTAGACCACTATGAGTATCGAAGCACTACTCTGGGGTATCCTGCCGACGATAGTTGCTTTGTGCGCGGTTATCGTTTCGTTGTTCGTAGCGTTTCGAGCGCGCCAGGTTTTGCATTTCGCAGCCAGCGCAGTCGTGATTGCTGCTGTCGCTTGGTCACTTCTGATTTTATATCGGATTTTCATTTTAGGTGCGTGGCCGACTTATCTGCCTCACCTTGCCATCGGAGTGGTTTTGTTTATAGTCATCGCACAGACCTTTTTGTTCAGGAGCAAGAGACATGACGTGGTCTAACCATGCGCTGCAGCGAACCCGGCCATCGCGTCCAGGTTGCAATCGTGGCGTCTCGTGGGCCGGGTCGCTGAGCTTGGGTCGTTAGGCGTCTTCGCATTATGGGTTCATTGAGCATCGCAAGTTGGGGGCTTCTCATCGGAGCGATGGGACAGTGGGCGTTTTATTACCGCATTTTTCCACATCTCCCGGACTGGCTTATCTTCGGTGCTGTGATCATTCCGTGGCTGACAGTTTTCACCATCTCGTTCTGCAATCGCCCACCCTTTGGCCCGCGCCCATTCCGGCATTGCCTGATATTTGCAATATCATGGTATGCAGGCATGACTTTGCTCGCCGAGGCTCTCCACTTCTTCATGCAGCCAGCCCCTCGCGGACATTTTTCGCTCATCGCAGCACGAGTCCTCATGTATGTTTTGGGCGCGGTCAGTGTCACGGTGTTTATCCGCGCCTGTATCACTTTACGCCGTTATGAAACGAACCCAGACGCCTAACCATGCGCTGCAGCGAACCCGGCGGGGGCGTCACGGTTGCAATCGTTGCGTTCCGTGCGCCGGGTCGCTGAGCTTGGGTCGTTAGGCGGCGCGCCACCATTTTATGCAAAGCAACAGCAACATTGTCCGCCACTTCGTCACGGAAGTCCTGAACCAAGGCAAGATCGAGTCCACTGGCGAGTTCTTTTGGGAAGACATGGTGGAGCAAGTTCCGCTGCCGGGCCAAGGGCCGGGCCTCAGCGGTTTGCAGGATGTCTTGCGTGGGATGCGTGCTGCGTTCCCTGACATGCACTGGACGGTCGAGGAACAGATTGCCGAAGGCGACAAGGTGGTGACACGCTTTGAGTGGACGGGCACGCACAAGGCGGCGTTTTTTGGGGTGCCCGCCACCGGACGCGCAGTCCGGGTGTGGGGTGTTGTCATTGACCGGCTTGAAGGCGGCAAGATCAAAGACACACGCATCATTATGGATGCTCTCGGATTGATGATGCAGCTTGGCGCATTTCCGCCACCGCAACCATGAGTTTGATGCCGCCTAACCATGCGCTGCAGCGAACCCGGCGGGGGCGTCGCGGTTGCAATCGTTGCGTCCCGTGCGCCGGGTCGCTGAGCTTGGGTCGTTAGGCGGCATCGAGCGTTGAGGTGTTTTGCCGGCGGGATTTGTGGAGCGAGAGGTTCGGGTGGTTTGATTTTGTGATGCGGACGATGAAGACAGTTCGAGAGGCGCAGGGCTTCGCTTCCAGTGGCGCGACAGCCACGGGTGGCAGCTTGTCCTCAG
>Ga0247727_10002804_pt1 | contig 39289 bp, 37 predicted proteins | sample WisWelCaveWW1625_FD_202498 | JGI IMG/M metagenome (GOLD analysis project Ga0247727, IMG submission 202498) | Biofilm microbial communities from Wishing Well Cave, Virginia, United States - WW16-25 | ecosystem: Environmental > Aquatic > Deep subsurface > Groundwater > Cave microbial mat | place... | reverse complement strand
ACCTTTCGGATTTGAACCATGAATTGCACTTGGCGGTGCGACGGATGCGTTCCCGATCTGAGGTGCTCATCTCTTGCTTCGCTCAGGCTCAACTAAAAGTTTAGTTATTTATGCAAAGGTCTGTAAGCCCAACACCAGACTAAGAAGCAGGCTGGGCCAAAGATAGCGAGCCGTCAGCCCCACGTCCGCCAGCGGACGGCGGCGAACAAGCACGGTGTAAAAGATTGGCAGGGCAACCCCCAAGCCAGCCAACGTGATGGGGCCAAAGGTAATGAAGTTGGCGGCGACCTGTTGGGTCGTGAAGACTTGAAAGGCGGTCAACAGCCCGGCGACGACCAGCCCATACGAGCCGATTGCTACCAGCGTGTCACGGCCTGGTTGCCAGCGAATGGTGATGATCTCACCGAACGCAGATTGAGCCAATATGGTCGAGCGTTGGACGAATTGTCTCGCGTTCATTGCAAACTCCTATGGTCAAGCCAAGATACTATCGTGTTGCATCAACCAACGAACTTGAAAGTTGCCAACACCTGATCGATCAGCGCCGGATCGGTGGTCTCAGCAGGGGCGACAAAGACAACCCGCACATCAGTGTCGTTCGGGTTGGTGAATATGTAGTAAAGTTGGTTGTAACTGTCTTTGACCAGCATCACCGGATACCCATTCACTTCGATGTCCTCATTGCTGACCTTATCCCTCAGATAGGCTTTGGCAAACTCGTTGTAGCCGCTATCAGAAATTTCAACAGCAAACGATTGGGTGGCCGACTCGTTCTCAAAGTTGGCCATCAATTGGATCGGGCTATCCACCGTTGGCGATACCCAGTGTTCAGCTACGATTTTCCAGTCAGCCGGATAGCCTATCTCGAAACCATGCTTAGGCACGCTATAGCGTTGAAAGTCGTCCGGGATGGGCGAGTGAAGAGCAGGGGTTGCTAGGGGCTCACTCGGGATCTGTGAAGGCGGTGAGCCGCATCCGCTTACCGTGATTGCTATCCCCAGGCCAACCACTAAGAGAGCGATGTATTTGATGTTCATGTTTGTCATATTCCTTTCTGTTTTGACACTGGCTTTTGCTCTCAATCAAAGATATCGTATGGAGCGTCCGTCATCGAAACAAACATCTGTGCGCCGAAGCGAGTGAGCACGACGGCCCCCAACCCGATGGCCGCTGCCACAATGGGCACAAGGCCCGTCACAATGGGGATCAGCCCCAGTGCGTTGACGGCCAGCACAAACAAGAGCGTGCCCAGCGCCGCACTGAGGGGCGGCGTTATCTTCCAGCGCCGCCATTGAACGAGCCGCTGGCCGACGGCCAAACCCGCCGCCACCCAGCCATAGGCAACGGCCACAAAGAACAGCAGTAGGCCAAGCAACGTGACCGGGATGAGGACGATGGTGAATGCCATCTGCACCAGCAGGGCCAGCCCGACGATTCCGGCCAGCAGGCCCATTGCGCCAGCGACGATGGGATGATGCGCCGCCGCTTGAGCAACACACGCGACTGGCCCCGGCGCGAATCGCACCGCGACGAATGCCGCCATTGCCAACAGAAGCGCATTGCTAACCAGCCAGAACCAGTGATTGGCCCACTTGCCGCGCAACTCAGTCTGACTGGCGGGTATCTGAAGGCTGGTATTCACCGTGCCCGCGATGATGGCTTCGGGCGAGCGGGTAATCGTGCCGCCGCCGAGGTTGAGATTGCCGCCCACGGTGGCGTGCGGCCCGATAGAGAGAGCGCCGTCCAACACCGACAGGTCGCCGAGGATTTCGCCGTCGGCGTCCACGACTCCATCCCATAGCACATACACCGAGCTGGTAACGCGCGAGCCGGACTCGAGAGTCAACTGACCGCCCGTCACCCAAATATCGGCGGTTACCGTCTCACCTCGGCCCACCCGATGCGCGCCATCCAGAATCAATTGGCCGTTATAGCTGTATGAGTCTTCACAGGCCGCCAGCATCAGCGCCACAAGGACAAGCAGTGCGCGTTTCACCGGCCTGCTCCCTCCGCCCAACGTCGCGCGCTTGTGCGGGGCGCAAAAGTCAATATCAACAGCGTCAGGAAGAACAGCATTGCTAACGCATCCACCAGTCGCAGATGCTCTTCCAGCAACATACCGGTGGTGGTCCAATACATCGCCAGCGCGGTGCTGAGGAACGTTGCCGTCCAGCCGGAGAGCGCGACCCCCAGCGCCGAGTTCAGGCAAATGATGTCGGGTGTGGAAAGGTCGGCCCACAGGGCGAAGTTCACGACCGTGTAAAGGCTGACGGTGAGCGCATACAACATCGGCATGACCAGCGGCGCGCTTGCGTCGGACTCCACGCGAATGTCGAAGGTGTACATGAGGTGCACCAGGGCGAAGATGCCAAAGATCCACAGGAGCAGACGCCGCACGCCGATGGCCGAGTACAATACCCCGCCGATGAAAGCCCCCAGCACATGCACACCGCCGATGAACAGGCGCGGTTCCAACTCCGGCGATTGCCAGGCCGTGTCAAAGTAGATGGGGGTGTCCGCGAGGCGCAGGAAGCCGAGGCTATCCACAAAGTAAACACCGAACATCAAGCCAATGAGGATGAACAATCGCGCGTCAGCCGGAGCGCGTTCAGTCCCGCGTTGCCTCACCAGTCGCCCATATCGAAACTCCGGCTGTTGATGTTGTTGTGCCAACGCATCAATGAAAGTAAATGGCCCAAACGCCAGGAGACCCAGGCCCGCCGTCCCCGCCAGCATCAGCCACAGCATTTGGGCGGCATAGGCTTCGATTTGCCAGGCGGAGGAGAGGGCGGCGGCGGCAAAGTAGGCGGCGGCGGTGATGGCGGCGGCCACGTAGCCCCGGTGTCGGGTCGGGATGAGGTCCACCGTCAGGCCAAACGTCACCGGCACGCCAACCCCCAAAGTGCCGGAAGCAACCACAATCCACAGCAACAACAGCCATTCATTCCGGATGAAGGGCGCGAGGCCGGTCAGGATCGTTTGGATTGAGACGACGCCAAACGCCAATCGCAACTTCAGGCGGAATTCTCGGCCCCAGCCTCGTCGCTGCATGAGGAACCCAAACCCCAGGGCAATGGCGCAAGTGAGCAGGGCCAGCGCGGCCATGTGGAGCGCCACTCTCTGCTCGCTCAGGCCAATCAGCCGCGTGCCGAGATCGAGCAAGCCGAACTGGACGAAGGTGAGGTTGTAGTAGTAGCCGGTCACCATCATCCCGATGAAGAGGAGATAACCAAACAAGGTGATCCAGCGACGCACGTTCATGCAACAGATCAGTTCCAAGGAGAGCTCCGGCGGCTTACCAGTGATCAGGCCTTCAAGCGGCGGGTGATGGGATTCGAGTTGGGCATCGGGTTTGCTCCTTTCGTCGAGTCACGCGACCATCACCTGGTCTTGAATGTTTCGCAAGGTCATCACCGAGAGGCCCATCCCGGTCAGGCAAATCAGCGTGAAAATTGTGGACACGACCGGATCTACCTCGACCCCGGCTAGCACCTGTCCGATAATCATTGCAATCAACGCCGCGCCCATCGTCAACAGTTTGACCAGCACGACGACGGAGAGTGTGTAGCCCCACGGGCGTTTTTTCCACAGCAGGAAGGCGGTGATCAAACTGGTGGGGACAATGACGCCCAGATCGAGCGCCTGGATAACCATTGTGGTGGCCGACTCCAGGCCGGCCGGCGTCGCGCCGCTGAACATCGGCGGGACGGCCAGCCCGAACCAGGCCAGGGTTAGAAAGGCGGCGACGATGAGAAAGAAAATCGCAATGGCACGACGAGGGAAATGACTCGAAAGGTGTCGAACGATTTGCGTCGGTTCCAGACTTGAGAGCATCAAGATCAAACCGAACAGGCTGAGCGAAAACAGCGCTACGTACACCAGAAACAGCGGATTGAACGCCGTCAGGAACGACATGGCCGCATACGTGTAGAGGAAATAGGCCAGCCCGCCAGTGAGCAGTAACTGCCCACGCAGTGAACCTTTGCGATTCAACACGAGGCCCGCCACCAACAGCGGCAGGCCCAGCACCAGTGTCACCACATCCTGCGCCATTTCCTGCGCCGCGCTTGAAAGACCATCGTAACGATACAGACCTCGCCCATGAACTAGGACTGTCTCGCCACGCAAAACGGTGAAGGGGCGCGGCTCACCCTCACCCTGCCAGAAGACTCCAGCCCCGGCGGCGACGAGGGCTAGCGGCAGTATCAAGAGCGACAACCAGATCACGATGTTGTTTATTTTCATTTGTGTTTTCTTTCAATACGGGCTTTGGTCCCAATACATCCCAACGACAGACCGTCTTAAGAGACATTCATGCTACGCGGATCACTTGTCGCCCAGGCGATGGATACTGCCCAAGCCGGATACATCTTCTGTCACTTGGGGCTGGCCATAATAGCGCACGGAGCCGAGGCCGCTAATGCGCGCGGCGAGGCTCTTGGCCGCCCACACCGTGGCGCTCCCTGCGCCGCTGATGGTCACGTCCACCGACTCGGCCCGCAGGTCTTTGCCCTCGTAACTCCCCAGCCCGCTCAAGCGCGCCTCAAGTTCCGTGACCTCGCCGGAGGCGGTCACACTGCCCGCGCCGCTGAGCGTGACCTGGAGTTGATCGGCCTTCAGATCCTGCACCACGACGTTCCCCGCACCGGAAAGGTCAAGCCCGGTAAGAGTGTTGACGACCAGCGTGAAACGGATCGGCTTGGTGGGGCGAACGCGCGCCCAACTGCCCTCCTCCGCATATTCGATGTGCAGTGTGCCGTTGCGCACCACGGTGCGGATCTCGGCCAGCACGTTGTCCTCGGCTTCAATGGTGAGGGATTCGCGCTCGCCCTGTTGGATGGTGAGGTCGCCGAACGAACTAAAAGACACCGCGTCGAAGTCGCTCACAGTGCGCGCATCCGTGATAACTTGGCCGGAGCCGGGCGAGCCACCCCAGCCGAATGGCAGTGAGTTGATCCAACCGCCTCCGGTCGAGGCCCAGCCCAACTGGGGCGCGAAGATCACCGCCAGGACGGCCAGCGCCACCGTGACGAGGGCGATCAGATTCCCGGCCCACGGCCAGCGCTGTCGGAGGATCAGGTCCAGCCCAATGGCGATCAACAGCACCGGCCAGAACTGGAGCAGAACCCAGGGGTTCACCCCGGCGATCACGCCGAAGTTGCTCAACAGCCAGAGCAGGCCCAGGGCGATGAGCACCAACGGCCAAAAGATAGGACGAGAGAATGTGCGAGACATGGTGAAGACCCTTTCAACCTTAAGCCTGCGGCGGTTCGACGGGCGGGGTGGTGGGTGTGTCGCCGGTTGGCGCGGCGGATTGCGACGGCCATAGCCCGGTGCGCTTGAACACTAAATACAGGCCGACCAGAATCAATAGCACTGGGAAGAAGGCCTGCCGCAATCCTGTTCTGCCAAAGCCGGAGAACACCAACTCGAATAACGCGCCAAAGATCACGAATAGCACGAAGCCAACTCGTAGAACGCGCCAGCCGGATTGACGTTGATGTGCGTTGTCGCCCCAATAGCCCGCGATCAGGATGCCGAGGCCTACGGACATCAGGATGATCGTCCACCCATACGACCAGCTATTCCAGTGTCCGGTGAGGTTCTGGTAGAGCAAGGTCAGGCCTATCACGCCGATGATGCTCCCTGGGATGGCGAGGCCCGCCGCCGATTTGCCGCCCACGAGCATTCCGACGAAGAACAATCCGCCGACGCCAATGACTATAAATGGCCACAGGGAATGCCACGCTGTGAAATTGAAAAACTGTGCGAGCAGGAAGAGCACGCCCAACCCAATCAGGATTGAACCGCCGACTAGCCCGCCGACGTTAGAACGTTGAGTTATCATAGGATTCTCCTTGTGTGGGTTTGAAGGAAACGCGACGAAAACGAACGCCAAGTGTCACGTTGACCTCCTTGTTGGGCCGGGGCTTGCATTAATCACCGCCATACAACGCTTCAGCCTGCGATTCGAGCGGCAGGGCCATGATTTCGTTCATTCGCCGATCGCCACTGCGGCCAAAACGGCTCGGGTCGTACGGCGGCAGGCCGAGGGCGGCGCGCTTGGCGTCAATGTGCGCCAGCGTCTTGCGCAACATCTCTTCATCAGAAGTGACGAACTCCATTGAGCCGCCCAACACCTTTTCCCACGTCTCAGTCATCACCTTTACTACATCGTCGCTTGCGCCCACGGGTGAGTCGATTCCAAAAATCACCTTCGCGCCCGAAGCCGCCGCATAGACTCCGATGGCGAGCGCCTTCTCGCTCATCCACTCCGGCGCCAGACCAACGGCCGGGATGTCAGAGATGTCGTCGCCGAGGCCGCCCTCTTGCGCCATTTGAGTCAGCACGGTGAGGATGCGGGTGTTGTCCACGCACGAGCCCATGTGCAGGACGGGGGGCATTCCAGTGGCCTCGCACACCTCGCGCAGGCCCGGCCCGGCGAACTCCAGCGCGGCCTCGCCGACCGAGTAGCCGTACTTCGCCGCCGCGAGCGCGCCGCAGCCGGTCTGCACCACGAGCACGTCGTTCTTCAATAGTTCGCGGACGAGGAACTCGTGCGACTTGTCCTGCGTGGTGCGCGGGTTGTTGCAGCCCACGTCGGCGGCCACGCCCCGGATGCGCCCGGACATGATGGCGTCGTTGAGCGGGCGGAACGAAGCGCGGAACGAGCCGCCGAGCATGTAATTGATATATTCCTGAGAGAAACCGGGAATAATGTCATTGGTAATTTGAGGAATGGTGATGGCTCCGCGATTGGGATAGTTATCAATCGCGATCCTCACGATCTCGCGCGCCTGATCGAGCGCCTTGTGCTCGTCGAACTCGATGTGCAGGCCGCCGGTGATCTTCACTTTTGGCGAAGTGGTGATGAACTTGGTGTGGAACTTGTCGGCCAGGTTGGGCAGGGCTTGCATGATGCACTGCACGTCAACCACCATCGCTTCAACCGCGCCGGTGAGCAGAGCCAGCTCTTGATGCAGGAAGTTGCCCGCCGAGGGCACGCCCTGCCGCAAAAGAATTTCGTTGGAAGTACAGCAGATGCCGGCCAGGTTGATGCCGCGCGCGCCTTTGCTCTGAGCATACTCGATTATCTCCGGCTCGCTGGCCGCCGCCACGATCATCTCCGACAGAGTCGGCTCGTGGCCGTGCAGGACGATGTTGACTTCGTCGTCCTTCAACACGCCCAGGTTGACCTGCCCCACTCGCGGCGCAGGCGTCCCAAAGAGAATGTCCGAGAGATCGGTGGCAATCATCGAGCCGCCCCAGCCATCCGAGAGGGCGCAACGAATTGCGCCTTTGAGGATGTGCTCCGCCTCCTGGTCGTCGCCCATGTGCGTGCGGTGCAAAACGTCCACCACTTCGCGGTCAACGCCACGCGGCACGACGCCGTACTTGCGCCAAAGTTCCTGCCGCTTCTTGGGCGCGGTCTTGATATAAATCAGTTCGCCGTTTTGCTGGCCGAACTGGGCAATGGCCTTGTTCGCCACGTCCTTGGCGATCTCTTCAACCTTGCGCTTGTCGGTGGGGATGCCGAACTTGCGGGCGACGGCGTGAAGCTTCACTTCATCGCGAATCTTGTAGCCCTGCGCCTGGCCCTCGGCGGCGGCCAACAGGGTGAAGGCCACGTCCCGGCCATGATCCGAGTGGGCGGCCGACCCGGCGGCCACGGCCCGGGCCAGGTTGCGGGCGGCAATCGTCTCCACCGTCGCCCCGCACACGCCCACTTGTCCTTCTTTGGTCAGGCGGCACGGTCCCATAAAACAGTTTTTGCAACAGATGCCCGCCGATGAGCCAATGCCAATCGGGCAGGCGGCCATCGTTTCGGCGCGGGTGAAGGCCGTGCCGAGGCCAAGCTCTTCGGCGCGAATAAGCATCTGTTGTGCGGCGGGATCAATACTGCGTTGTTCGTTGGTTCGAGTCTTAGCCATCGGTCACTCCTTAATTGAAGAATCTACCCGCCCCATCGGTTGAAAGTAGGGGGTGGGTTCTAAATGGTCTTTGAGTTGTTCTTTGACGGTTACGCGCAAGATGTGCCCCGACACGTGCATGAGGGTGTCGTCGTAATCGGCGTCCTGATTCATGCTGGCCAGGCAGGGATAGTGATGGTGCAACATCCCGGCTTCGTGTTCGGCCTGCTCTACCGAAATGCCGATCAGCCCCTGGGCCACGAAGTGGGCGCAACCACAGGCCGAGTCGCGTTCCACTGCCACGTCACAAACGTGACGATCGGCATCCACCGTTACGCCAAGTTGCGGCTTCCCGAAATGACGGGCAAACTGGCGGATGATCGGGTCGTCGTACGTCACCGTGATAGGCGGCTGGTTGTAGGTCGACTCGGTGAGGGAGCAAAACGGTTTGGGAAAAGCGGCGGCTACACCGAGGTCAGCCAGCCAGCCTTTGAGTTGAGCCGTCAGCCCCGGGGGGAGGCTTTCATTTCTGTCTATCGGCGCAATGACGGCTTTCGCGCCGGTCATCTTCACAAGGTCGGGAATAAGTTGGGCGACGGCGGCTGTCTCGCCGAGGGAGAGGACGAGATCAACCGAGGGAAAAGTTGGCGGGAGAAAATCGGCAGGATCGTCTATGATGAGAGGCAGTGCGCGCGGCGCTGGCCAACGGTGAACGGCCCATGTAGCCGGAGCAAAACGATGAACGTTGTCGGCAATGCGCTCACCCCACTGGCCTTGTGTTATTGCAAGAACGGCGAATTGCGAACCTGGCTCAGTGGTGGCGTTGACAGCCATAAAGCCTCCGAACGGGCAGTGGCCTAACCTAAGTGCTTACTGTAAAGTGCTGAAGGTTACTTGGCTAGTGGGAAATGTCATATTTTGGAGAGGCAACCCATCACTGCGCCAGTTGACTGCGGCGTGAAGCGGCGCTATGGCAAGGCCGCCCGAAATGGGATAACTTGGGTGACATTTGTAACCGCAGGCGGCGACGATTGTCAGTTGGGTTAGTAGATAGTAGTGTTAAACTATAGAAGTGAGGAATGACAGGGAACGTGACTTGCTATGCAACTCGTCAATGGCAGTCGAGTAGTGATTGTCGGCGGCGGGCCGGCGGGCTGTCTCACCGCCTTGCATTTACTGCGCCTGGCGGCTGAAGTCGGCCTGAGCCTGGACGTTACCATTCTGGAAGCCCGCGACTTCAACCGGCCCGGCCCCGGCGGTTGCAACAAGTGCGCGGGCATTTTGTCTTCCGGCCTCTTGCGCAACCTTGAAACCATCGGCCTCAGCCTGCCGCCCGACGTGATTCAGGCCGAGTTGGATGCTTACGTACTGCACCTGAGCGGGATGCAACTGACGATCCACCGGCCCGACCCGGCGCGGCGCATCGTGAGCATTTACCGGGGAAGCGGCCCTCGGTTGGGGGAGCCGCCTTTTCCCCATTCCTTCGACAGCTGGTTGCTGGATCAGGCCCGCGAGCGGGGAGCCAACGTCCGGCGCGCGCGTGCCCAGGTTGTCCGGCCCGGCTCGCGCCCGGTTGTCGCCACTGCTCACGAGCAATTCGAGGCCGACCTGGTGGTGCTGGCGACCGGCGTGAACAGCCGCGCCCCCCTTGATCCTGCGTGGCGCTACCGGCCTCCGCGCACCGAGATCATGGCTCAAGACGAAGTGCCTCTGCCCGGCGGCCTGATCGGCGACGGCGTGCACATCTTCTTCGATCATCCGCCGGGGCTGATTTTCGGCGGGCTGATTCCCAAAGGCCGCTACGCCAACATCTCCTTGCTAGGGCGTAAACTGCCTCCGGACGCGGTGAGCGATTTTCTGGAAGGCAACGTGGCGTCACTGTTCCCAAGTGGAGCGCCTGTGTTGTGCGGCTGTACGCCGCGTGTAGCCGTCTCGGCGGCCTCAGGGTATTATGCCGATCGGTTGGTCGTGGTGGGCGATGCCGCCGTCACCCGGCTTTATAAAGACGGCATCGGCGCCGCATTTGCCACCGCCGAAGCCGCCGCCCGGACAGCCATCGAGCGCGGCATTTCAAAGCAGGACTTCGCCGCCGGATACCGCCCGGTCTGCCGCCGCATTGCCACTGACAATTTATACGGGCGCTTGCTGTTCCGGCTCTGGGCCGCCGCCCAGCGCTCACCCTCTCTGCTGGCACTGTGGCGCAAGGCGATCCTGGCCGAGGCCGATCTGCCCCCGGCAGCCCACCTCCACACCCGCCTGTTGTGGAGCATGTTCACCGGCGACGAGCCGTACCGGAAAATTTTCTGGCTCTCGTTCAGTTGGCCGGCACTGCGCGGCCTGTGGCTGGGAGCATTGGGAGCCAATACATCTTTGTAGCGCGGCGCGAAGCGGCCAAATCGCGCTACAAAGTTCCGAGTCCTATGCATGAACGCTTGAGAAATTCCGGGTTAGGACCATTGTCGGACGGGGCGACCGCCGTGGTCATTGGCGGCGGGCCGGGGGGCGTGGCGGCGGCCATCGCCTTGCGCCAGGGCGCGCCGAACGCGCGCGTGGTCATAGTGGAAGGCAAGCAGTTCTCCGGGGCACAGCAATACAATCAATGCTCCGGCGTGCTCGCGCCGCCCATCGTCGAGTTGATCGAACACGACCTGAACGTTCCGTTTCCGCGCCACCTCAGCCGGACTTCAATTACTGGCTACGTCCTGCACACCCCCCGGCGGCAGATCGTTCTCGACGGCGAGGCCGAATCGTCGGTGGCACTGCGCCGGGTGCAGTTCGACGCCTACATGCTGGAGGCCGCCCGCGAACGCAGGGCTGAACTCCTGCGCGCCCGCGTAACCGGGCTGGAGTTCCACGCCGACCGGGTGATCGTCTACACCGAAAGTGTCCCTTTGCAGGCCGACGTGGTGGTGGGCGCGTTCGGGCTGGACGAGGGCACGGCGGCCATCTTCGAGCAAGCCGTCGGCTACCGGCCTCCTCCCGCACTCAGTTCCATCGTCACCAAATATCATCCGGGTGAGGCGGGCATGGCCGAGATTGGCGGGCGCATCCATGCCTTTCTGCCGCCCTCGCCGCGCATCGAGTTCGGCGCCGTCACCCCCAAAGGCAACCATCTCACCATCAACATCGCCGGCGCGGAGGTGGACGCCGGGCTGATGGACGATTTTCTGGCTCTGCCCGAAGTCCGGTGCGCCCTGCCCGGCCTGGAGAACGCTGGCCGTTTCGACGCCAACGACCTGCGCTATTTCAAAGGCCGTTTCCCCTGCGGCCTGGCCCGGAACTTTACCGGCGACCGTTTTGTGATGGTGGGCGACGCGGCCGGACTGGTGCGCGCTTTCAAAGGCAAGGGGGTGACTTCCGCCACCCTGACTGGCATCCGGGCGGCCAATGTGATTTTGCGCGACGGGATATCGGCCAGCGCCTTTGCGGCCTATCACGCCGCCAACCGTGACATCACCGACGACCTGCCCTATGGCCGGGCCATGCGCCGCCTGACGATTCTGGCCGCGCGCTTCGGATTGATAGACATCATCCTGCGAGCGGCAGAGGCCGACGAAGGCTTGCGCCGCGCGCTCTTCGACTCCGTCTCTGCCCACCGGCCCTACCACGACGTGGTCCGAGAGGGACTCTCATTGGCCTCGGCGCGGGCGGTGCTTGCCGCAACTCTCTCGTCTTTCTCAAAGGCTTAATTCTTTCTTCGCCCGAAGCGAATGGTCGGTTCCGGCGCTGGCCCGGCCCGCCGCCGTTCACCGAAACGCTTTTCAATCTCGGCGAACTGTTCGTCGTCCTCAGCCCGATTGCGTTGTGGCGGGCTGTAGGGCGAGATGCCATCTCGCCCTACAAGTGGGCAATCATTCCGGCGCTGGCTCTGGCCAGAACCTCGCCAACCTCTTCAACTTGACGGGTGTGACCGACATGAGTGACAATGAAACGGAATTGTGGGACACCTGGATCGTCGGCGCACCGAACTTCGGCGTGAATACCGAATCCACAATCTACCTTTATCAACCCCTAAATAAGAGTTATCTGACTACGACAATGAAGCAATCTCCTTCTTTGCAAGTTGGAGATTGCTTCGGCGGAAGAACGCCGTCTCAATGACAACTGTTCAAGGGGCCCCAGACCACCGCAAATAAATCCAAAGATGACCTGACGCTATCCTTTTCGCAAGGACTCGGCGGGTTTGCGTTAAACCATCACCTTCCCAACACCCGCACCCGCTGGTGCATTTTGATGGAGGGCCACAGGAGCAGGACGCCGCTCAACGCCAGCACGGCCAGGTCGAGCCAGGGATTGATCAGCCCGCTTCCCAAAACAGCATGGTTCATCAGGTCCTGGGCGTAGGTCAGCGGCGAGAGATAAGCAATCGCCCGCGCAACGGGAGCCATTTCGCTCAACGGGATGAAGACACCGCTGATGAAAAGCAGTCCCCAACGCAGGAGCGTGCTGGGCATTTGCACGTCGCCCGGGTTGGTGGTGGGCATCGAGCCGAAGACCAATCCTAAAGTCGAGAAGGAGAACGCCCCCAGCAAAATGCCTGCCGCCAGCAATCCCGGTTGGAGGAGCGTCGTCCCGAAGAACAGCAATCCCGCCAGCAGAGCCACGCCTGAGACCGCGATGGCGAAGAACGTCCCCACTGCCGCCTTGCCGAGCAGCAGCGTGAGCAGGGACATGGGCGCGGCCAGCAGGCGGTCATACGTTCCAATGGCCCGTTCGGTCGGGATGATGAACGGTCCCGCCGCCCCGGCCGTGAAGAAGACCGTCATCGCCAGCAGGCGCGCCACTCCTTCCGCCGCGCCCACTTCCCGCCGCACCGAAAACGAAAAGAACATGAAGAACGGCATCAGGAAGCCAAACATGATCATGCCGGGCCGCAGGTAGTACACGCGCACATCCTTGACAGCCACCGTCCAGGCCTGCGCCCATTCGTTTTTGATTCGCTCGATCCGTTGATTCATTTGCGGCCTCCCATTCCCCTCCGACGGGGGTTATTTTCCTGAGTTTCGTTCGTGACTGCGCCCACCTGCCCGCCCGTGATTTCGAGAAAGACATCCTCCAGGAATTTGTCATAGTGCTTGGTCAGGTTTTCCACTTCGATGGCATTGTTCATGATTTACTCTCTTTCTCGGCAATGACCCAGGCGTTGAATTTTCCCGTTTCGACGCGGACGCGGGCATCCGGGTAATGGAACAGTTCGGCGATGCGCGGCGGGGAGAGGAAGTGACTGCGCATCAGCGCCAGTTTCTCGGCCAGGGCAATTAGTTTTACAACGAAGGCGCGCACGTCGGGTTCCTCGATGACGAGGCGGCCGCCCGGCTGGAGCGTCCGCCAGAGTTCATCCACCGTCCCGCGCTGGTCGCAGACGTGATGGAGGGCGTCCACCATGATGATGCGGGCGAAGGCCTCGTCGGGAAACGGCAGTTTTTCGGTGTGCGAGCAGACGGGGCGCAAGCCGTCCTTTTGGCGGGCTTCGGCAAGCATCTTGCAGGACAGGTCGGCCACCACAATGGGATTGGCTTTGCCGCTCATGAACTGCGCCACCCGTCCCGTGCCGCCACCCGCGTCGAGCAGCGCGCCAGAGACGGGCAGGTCTGCCAGCGCCCACATCTCCTGCGGGTCTTTGGGCGGGATGAAGGTTTCGTAGAGCGGGGCGAGGAAGTCGAAATGATCAAAGATGGGCATGGGTTCATCTCCGTTCAGTTTTCGAGCCACTCCAGTAAATTTGCGATTTTTCCATCAGGCGCGGGGCGGGATGAGGACAGGCAGAAATGCTCCATGCCCAGGAAGAGGCGTTGTTTTGCTTCGGGAGCGATCAGGATGGGCGATTCACCGGACTGCGTGCGGTGACAGCGGATGGCGGACATCTTGGAATCCCAGACCGATGAAACGTCCACCGCGAGCGTGATGGCTTCATCCAGCACGGCGCGGATTTGCTTCATGCCCAACGTCTCAGCCAACGAATGCGGCACAGCCAGGGTGTAGAGGGCGGACACATTCGCTACGCTCAGTGCAGGCACATCTTCGGCGCGGCGAAAGGCTTCGGCGGCAACGCCTCCGATGGCGATGTGATCGGGATGCCCCGAAATGCCGTCCGCGCCAAAGGTGAGCATGATTTGCGGACGAAGTTCGCGGACGATTGCCAGAGTTTCGGCGATGAGCGTTTCGGAGTCGGCGTCCGCAAGTTGACTGTCCTGGTAATCGAGCAGGATGGGCGGCTGGAGTCCCAGCGCGGCGCAGGCGCAACGCAGTTCCGCTTCGCGCACGGCGGGCAGTTCATCGGGTGAACAAAGCGGCGGGTCGCCGCGCGAGCCAGCCCCTCCGCGCGTGGCGGTCAAAACCTGCACGCGCACGCCGCGCCTCGCCAGCAGGGCAAGAGTCCCGCCGGGACGGAAGGACTCGTCGTCAGGGTGGGCGAAGACAGCAACCAATCTTCGGTCAGTCATAGCTCTCCTCTTTAACGCTATCCTCGCGGCCAGTACATGATGACGGCAACACCGATCAAGCAAATCAACCCGCCGAGCAACTCGAAGGTGTCCGGCGTCTTGCGGTCAATCTGCCAGCCCCACAGGATGGAGAGCGCGACAAAAACGCCGCCGTAGGCAGCATAGACCCGGCCAAAGTTGAAGGCGGCCGGTTGAAGGGTGGGGATGACGCCGTACAACACCAACACAATCCCGCCCATCACGCCGAGGAGCAGATTCTTCCCCTCCCGCAGCCAGAGCCATACGAGATACCCGCCGCCGATTTCACACAGGCCGGCCACCAGAAACAGAAACACCGATTTGGCGATTTCCACATCGAGCCTCCTGAAAGGGTTGCGGTTAACGATATCCCTCTGCTTGCAAGTTGAGCAGCCGGGCGTAGGTGCCGACTAGATGCGCGCGGCGAGCAGGTTGATTGTTTTTTTATTACACCAGCGCCAGAACGATCCACGTAACGGATACGCCCACAACGCCGCCCGCCGCAACCTGCGCCCAATTATGGCGTTTGCGGTAGACCCGCGCCCAGCCGATCAGGGGGAGCGCCAGAAAAGTCAATGCCCAGGCGAGGCCAAACATCCAGGTCAGGAAAGCCGCGAAGCCTCCCACCCCGCCCGCGTGCAGGCTGATCTTCCAGAATGAGGAGATGGTCATCATCGTGACGCCCAGCGCCACGTACACCAGCAGTAACGCCGAAAGCGAGTCGGGAGCATTTAAGGCGCGCAAGAGAAAGTAACCCAGCCCGTTGCCGATCAGGTTGACGGCGATGAAGGGGGCGCGCTCTTCGCGGCGCGGCAGATCGAAGCCGCTGAGCCAGCCAAAGCGCCGCCCCAGAGCAATGTAAGCCAATGGAACGCCGTCCGCGAAGAGCAGGGCCAGCGCAGCCCAGCCCAGGGCAGGCAGGAACGCGCCGACCTCAGACCCAGGCCTGTCCTGCGACTGTAAGGAGTGCCGAAGGGCCGCGCCGATGAATATCGGCACGGCCAATATCGAACTATCCAGCAGGATGGAAAGCCACGCAGCAAGTTTGTCTTTAATAGCAGTCATAGGTTGGGATTCTAATTGCGCTTCATTCATAACTCATCTCACTCATTCCGGGTCGGCCGCTTGCGGTACGCGCGCCAGTCCGCCTGTCCAATGGACAAATTTCTCTACCAGCCACCCAATCAGGAATGCCGAAGGAACGGTTAGCGCGAGGCGCACCAACATAAACGTTGTCCCTAAAAACTGCGTCTCGACCATCAATTGCGGAATCTTGAGCGCCGCCCACGTATTCAACAATATCACAACGTTAAGCGGGCGCGCACCTTTTTGCAAGAGCATTGCCGCGATTGGGAAGGCGACATAGATGGGACCCGTTGGCAGCGTGCCAAAGAGAAATGCCAGCGCGACGCCTTGCCATCCCGAGGCATGACCCAGATATTGGGCGATCAGCGACTTGGGAACCCATACCTCGAATAAGCCCATCATCACCGTGACCGGGATCAGGATCACAATCGCTTCCCGCAGATACTCCCAGGTGGTCTGCGCCACCGCGCTGAACGCGTCGGGGGCGATCAGCCAGCCGACCAGGTCAATGATGGCAACGAGTAAAACCAGGCGAAATGCCTTCACCCAGTCTTTGGGTGATTTGGGCAGGGCTTTCTGCGGTGCGCTGGCCGGTAAAACAGATTGTTCTTTCATTGCAGTACCATCCCTATCACAAGTGCAATGACCAGCGCGAAGCCGAGACTGAGCACGTTGCGGCTGAACGCCATTTTCTTGCCAAGATGTTGAATTTCCAGCGGCAGGGTCAGCGTCCCCACCATCATCAGCCCGGTGAGAAACGCGGCAACGGTGGTCACACTTGCCCCGGCGCGCAAGAGCGATCCGGCAAGCGGGAGGCTAAAGAGACTCCCGATATATAGGACTGCGCCCAATGCCAGCGCGCCAAGCGTTGACCAGACGCTGGATTCACCGCCGAGATAATGCGAAATCATGTCAGGCGGTACGAGTCCCAGCAACAGGCCAATCAACCCAATGATCGTGAGCATCATCGGCAGCATCGAGAACAGAGACTTGAACGCAACCTGAACGGCGCGGCGCGCTTGCTCACGATCGCGAAATGCCAGAACCCCAAGCGCGCCAAAGACAACGATGTACAAACTCCAGGTAAACCAATTCGACATTTCAACCTCACTCGTAGCGCAGAGCTTCGATGGGTTTCAAACTGGCGGCATGATTGGCGGGATAAATGCCAAAGAACAAGCCGACCGCCACCGAGAAACTCACCGCCAGCAGGATAGACTGGGAGGTGATGATGGCGTTGGTCACGCCCGATTTGTCTACCAGCAGGGCGATGCCCACACCCAGCGCAATGCCAATCGCGCCGCCCGCCAGGCTGAGGATGATCGCCTCCAGCAGGAACTGCGTCAGAATATCCACTTTGCGCGCGCCCATGGCTTTTCGCAAGCCAATTTCGCGCGTGCGTTCTGTCACCGAGACCAGCATGATGTTCATGATGCCGATGCCGCCCACCAGCAGGCTGATGGCGGCAATCGCGCCCAAGAAGACAACCAGGATGTTGGTGACCTGCGTGAAGGTTGCCAGCAAATCAGCCTGGCTGACCACGCTGAAATCGCCTTCCTCACCGGGTTTGAAACCGTGCCGCCGCAGGAGCAGGGTATTGATCTGGTCGGTAATCGCATCCACGCGCTCTTCACTTCCGACTACAACGTTCACCGAAGTAACAACGGATTCGCCTTGCGCGTTACGACCGTCGAAGATTTTGGTCTGCGCGGTGGTGATGGCAACGATGATGGCGTTATCGGGGTCGCTAAAGCGTGAACCACCCTGGGGTGACAGGATCCCTACCACGGTCAGCGAGACGCGCCCGCCCGCGGCGCCCGGCATCGCAACTTTAATTTTCTGCCCGATCGGGTCAAATCCGCCGAACAGATCGCTTGCGGCTGTGGTTCCCAAAACAGCCACCGCCCCCCGTCCGCTCACATCCCCTTCGGTGATGAAGCGCCCGCGGCTGACTTCCATGCCATAAGCCGTGAGATATTCAGGAGTGGCGCCGGTGACTTTGGTGTTGATATTGGCGGAGCCAAAGATCACCTGGGTATTGCCAGTAAACTCCGGCGCGACGATGTCGGCATCCGGTACGTTGCGCGGGTCGGCAATGGCTTGCGCGTCCGCGTATGTCAGGCTGGCGGCGCTGCCGCTGGGGGCTTCCACCCCGCCCATCTGGAACGAGCCGGGCGCCACAAAGAGCAGGTTCGACCCGGCGCCCGTGATTGAGCTGGTAATGCTTTCCTGTACACCCTGACCAATGGAGAGCAGGGAAATGACTGCCGCCACTCCGATGATGACGCCCAGCATGGTCAACCCGGAGCGCATCTTGTTGGCGTTCAAGCCATTCCATGCGGTGATCGAACTCTCCAGCCAATCCATCACACACCTCCTTGCTTTTCGCCGGACAGGGAAGAATTATCCGCCGCCTCTGCCACAAGTCCGTCCTGCATGTAAATGGCGCGTTGCGCCTGGGCAGCGATCTTGGGATCGTGCGTCACCATCACCACCGTCAGCCCCTGCTCGCGGTGCAGGCGGTGGAGAATTTCCATCACCTCCGCGCCGGATTTGGTATCCAGGTTGCCGGTCGGTTCGTCGGCCAGCACGATGGACGGTTGCTGCGCCAGGGCGCGGGCAATCGCCACACGCTGCTGCTGTCCGCCGGAAAGTTCGGTGGGACGATGATGGGTACGATCCCCCAGCCCAACCAGTTCCAGCATTTCACGCGCCCGCTTTGCGCGTTCGCCGCGCGGCAGGCGCTTCTCGCCGCGCTGGTATTGCAGGGGCAGCATCACCTGCTGGAGAGCGTCCACGCGCGACAGCAGGTTGAAACTCTGGAAGACGAAACCGATCTCGCGGTTGCGGACGGTGGCGAGTTGCGTATCATCCATGCCGCTCACTTCGACGCCGTTCAGCCTGTACGCGCCGGAGGTGGGCGAATCCAGGCAGCCGATGATGTGCATCAGCGTGGATTTGCCCGAGCCGGATGGCCCGGTGATAGCCACCCATTCGCCTTTGGCGACCTCCAGCGAGACCCCGGCCAAAGCATGGACAGCCGCGTCGCCCATCCCATACACCTTGGTCATGTTTTGGATGGAGATCATCTTACTGCCCTCCGCCAAACATGGGATTATTCGTCATCAACCCAGTGTCCTGAACGGGATTGGCATAGACCGTTACGACATCCCCTGCCTCGATGCCGCTCAGGATTTCCACCTGGGTATCGGTGATCAATCCCATCGTCACCGCCACGCGCTCGGACCCGGACGCGGTCACCCGCGTCAGGTAGGCCTGCCCGCCCTCGGTCTCTACCGCGCGGAAGGGAACGATGAGGGTGTCTTTCCTCTCCTCAATGGGGAAGGTAACGTTGATGGTCATGCCGGAGCGCAGGGGCAGAGCCTGCCCTGAGCTTGTCGAAGGGCCCGCTTCGACGCGGACGGTGACGGGATACAACACTACGCCGGATTGCACATTCGCCGACAGAGCGATCTCCGTTACCTGCCCGGTCAATTGCTGGCCGGGGAAGGCGTCCACAGACACGACGACCGGCATCCCCGCCTGAATGCGGGATACATCGGTCTCGTCCAGGTTGACTTCGGCTTCCAGGGTGTTCAGGTCACTCAACGCAACGACCGGCGCGCCGAGGCCGGCAAACTCGCCGGGGTGGGCGCGCACAGCGGTCACCGTGCCGGCCGCGGGCGCGACGAGCTCCGTCTTGCTCAGAGCGATGCGGGCATTTTGCGCGTTGAGGAGAGCCTGGCGCAGTGATCCCTGCGTCGCGCCGACTACGGGCCGGTCAGCGGCGAGCGACTCGTAGGTGAGGCGGCCGCTCTTCAGGTCGGCCAGCAGGGCCTCCGCCGCGGCCAGGGCCGCTTTGGCGTTCTCTACTTTGGCTGTGTAGAGCGCCACGTCGTCGGGGTCCGCTTCGGCCAGCGCCGCGTCCAAATTCGCCTGGTCATCCTCCACGGCCTCTTGTGCGTCTTCAACGGCCTGCGCGTTAGACTGCTGCGTGTTCTCGAGATTCAATCGGGCGGCGGCCAGCGCATTCAACGCCCCGTCGTAATCTTCCTGGGCGTCGGCCAGAGTCTGAGGAATTCTGTCCACTGTCACCTGACGGGTAGGATCACAGTCCGCGCAGCCCTCAATCGCCGCTTTCACCTTACCCAACCGCTCGGCGGCTCTCTCCACGGCCTCTTCCGCCGCAAACACCGCGTTAGCCAACGCGCCAACATCAGTGATGGTCGCATTGTTTTGAGCGGCAGCCAGCCTGGCTTGAGCATCGGCCAGTTGCTCCTGATAATAGGCCACGTCGGGATGCAGGATGGAATCCAGGTCGCGCTCGGCCTCGTCCAGGGCCTCGCGGGCGTTGATCACGTTCAGTTCAGTCTGGGCGATGGCCTCCGGCGAGGTGAGCAACTGTAGATTGAGTTCCGCCTGGGCCAACTGCAATTCCAGCGCGCTTGAATCCAGACGGGCCAGCACGTCACCGGCCTTCACCGTTTGCCCTTCGGCCACCAGCACTTCGGCCAATCGCCCGCCGGATTCAAAGGCCAGCGTCGTTTCGGAGGGCGACAGCAGGCTGCCGGAAGCGTCCACCGTCATGGACAGGTTGCCGCGCTGAACAACGGCGGTTTCGGTCGCCGGCGTCTCGGCTGCCGCTCTATTTGCGGCAATCCATCGGTAAGCCGCAAAACCCATTACGGCAATCGCGGCCACGATGAAAATGATCAAAATGCTTTTCTTATTCATGAGATTTTCTCCTTATTGTTCTTCGGTATTTCTGGATTCAGCCGCCTGGAGCGCCTTCCCCAAGAGTCCCAACAGCGTTTCCTGTTCCTGTTGCGTCAACCCGGATAGGATGAGTTCCAATTTTTTGCGGCGAAAGTTTTGCGAATGTTGTTGCACGGTCTGGCCGCGCGCGGTCAGAAAGAACTGAACCGAGCGTTTGTCCTGCGGGTTGGGCTTGCGCTTCAACAAGCCCGCCTCTTCCAGGCGGCGTACACCAACGCTGACGGTTGGGGGCGTCAAATTCAGTCCGCCCGCGATATCCTGCACGCCGCATCCATTCGAGGCGGCAATCCAATCCAACAATGCCATCTGGGCGGGGGAGACCAGCGCCGTTCCCAACGCAGAATTTCCAAGTCCCAACTTCCGCAGGCGGTTCATCAAGGACAGGAACCTGTTACCGGCCTGTGTTATTTCATCGGTCATGTTCTTGCTCCTATGTAATTAGTTAGTCTAACTAATTATATAGGCAAATCTTTTCCTGTCAAGCTCAATACCTTCGCCAATTATGAAGAAGGAGAAGGCAGTTTTCTGGGTTTCAACAACGCTCGAAGCGGTTTATCCTCCATGCCCAAGGCACTGGGAGGGCGGCTGGGATGGACAACCGAACATGCTGCTGCCGCAATCGGGACTGTAGGTTGCATGGGCGAGCAGGCGCAGAAGCACGTTTGAAGTTTCGAGATTGGCATTGGGGCGTGGCGCGTTTTGAAGGCTTGGCCTGTGGACAACGGGTCTCGGCCCGTGCGGGCACGGCCTAGAGCAGTTTCCAGGTTGGTTTACGGTTGTGGCGGCAGTTGCACTGCCGCCGGCCCGTGAGCTGTAGAGCGAGTTGCCAACTCGCTCTACATTGCTGAACCAGCCCTCATGTCCTCGTGTCTTATAGCGAGAACGCCGTTATAATCGTGGCGATGGGCGACACGACGAACATCTCGCAAGGCGGCATCGAAAACAGCGGCGGCATCACCCTCGGCAGTGGCGACATCACCGGGCGCGACAAGATCACCAACATCGCCAACTACTACGGGGACGCCGCCTTTGCCGCCCTCTCTCTGCATCAGCTTCCAGCGCCGCCCGCCGACTTCACCGGGCGGGCCGAAGAACTGGCCGACCTGCTGGCCCTGCTGGGCGTCGGGCAGGGCGTGACCATTTCCGGCCTGCACGGCATCGGCGGCGTGGGCAAGACGGCGCTGGCCCTCAAGCTGGCCGACCAGATCAAAGACCGCTACCCCGACGCCCAATTCTTCCTCGACCTGCGCGGGCCGGGCGACTCGCCCCTCTCGCCCGCCGAGGCGATGGGCCACGTGATTCGCGCCTACTACCCGCTCAACAAACTGCCCGACTCCGAAGCCGAACTGAGCGCGCTGTATCACTCGGTGCTGGACGGCAAGCGGGCGCTGTTGTTGATGGACAACGCCAGAGACGCGGCGCAGGTGGCCCCGCTCAGGCCACCCGCCTCCTGTTGTTTGCTCGTCACCTCCCGCCAGCACTTTCACCTGCCCGGCCTGAAGGCCAGGAGCCTGGACGCGCTGAAGCCGGAGGAGGCGATGGAATTTCTGATCAAAGTTGCTCCGAGATTGGACCCCTATCTCGAAAGCTCCCCGTCCGCGTCCCCGCGGATGGCCCGCGAGGACGCGGGCCAGGAGCGATTGGGAGGCGGGAAGAACCGTGATGATTACCCATATCTCAAAAGCTCCCCGTCCGCGTCCCCGCGGACGGCCCGCGAGGACGCGGGCCAGGAGCATTTGCGGGCAACCACCACGGATAACAGCGTTGACGAGATTGCGAAGCTATGTGGCTACCTGCCTCTGGCCCTCACCGCCGCCGGAGGCCTGCTGGCCGAAACCGAAGACCTTGACCCTGCTGACTTTGCCGGACAACTGCACGACGAGCGGGCGCGGTTGGAACTGACCGGCTTCACCGCCGGCGGCCTCGAGACCAGCATTGAGGCCTCGCTCAACCTGAGCTACGCCCGCCTTGCCCTCGAAACCGCCCGCGTCTTTTGCGCCCTGGCCGTCTTCCCGGCAGACTTTGAGGCGCAGGCCGAAGAAGCCGTTTGCGCCGACCCCGGCCACAAGCACCTGAGCGATTTGGTGAAGCGAAGCTTGGCACGCTACCATCCCCCCTCTCCCGCTGGTGCATCTTCAGCGGGAGAGGGGCCGGGGGTGAGGGCAGGCCGCTACAGCTTGCACGACCTCGCCCTCATCTTCGCCAACTCTCGCCTGAGCGCCGCCGACCGCGCCGCTTTGCAACAGCGCCACGCAACGCACTACGAAACCATCCTTCGCGCCGCCGAAAAACTTTATCTCAAAGGCGGCGACAACATCAAAGGCGGGCTGGCCTTGTTCGACTCAGAGCGGGGCAACATTGAGGCCGGGCAAGCGTGGGCAGTAGGGCAAATTGACAATTTGCCCGACGCGGCGAAGTTGTGCAGTGATTACGCCGATGCCGGAGTGTATGTGCTTAGCTTGCGCCAGCACCCCCGCGAGCGAATCCGCTGGCTGGAAGCCGCGCTGGCCGCCGCCCGAAAACTGAAAGATAGCGGCGCAGAGGGCGCATGGCTGGGCAACCTGGGCCTGGCCTGGGCCGACCTGGGCGAGACCCGCAAGGCCATCGAGTTTTACGAACAAGCGTTGGCGATTGACCGCGAAATCGGCGACCGGCTCGGCGAAGGGACGGCGCTGGGCAACCTGGGCATTGCCTACAAAGACCTGGGCGAGACCCGCAAGGCCATCGAGTTTTACGAACAACGCTTAACCATCGCCCGCGAGATCGGCGACCGGCGCGGCGAAGGCATCGCGCTGGGCAACCTGGGCATTGTCTACGAAGACCTGGGCGAGACCCGCAAAGCCATCGAGTTTTTTGAGCAAGACTTGGCCATCGCCCGCGAAATCGGCGACCAACGCGGCGAGGGGATGGCGCTGGGCAACCTCGGCAATGCCTGGGCCGACTTGGGCGAGGCCCGCAAGGCCATCGAGTATCACGAGCAATACTTGACCATCGCCCGCGAGATCGGCTACCGGCGCGGCGAAGGGGCGACGCTGTGCAACCTGGGCCTGGCCTGGGCCGACCTGGGCGAGACCCGCAAGGCCATCGAGTATTACGAACAAGCGTTGGCGATTGACCGCGAGATCGGCGACCGGCGCGGCGAAGCAACCGATCTCTGGAACATGAGCCCTGCACTGGATAAACTTGGCGAACGTGCGCAAGCGATTGCTCATGCTGAAGCCGCGCTCAAAATTTATGAGCAGATTGAAAGCCCACACGCGGAGAAAGTGCGAAAGCAGTTGGCAGAGTGGCGGGAGGGGGGATAGCACGGATTTACGCGCGAAGCGTGGGCGGATTGAATCCGTTCATTCTGAGAATCCGTGCTATCAAACAGGCGGAAGGGGAGTTCTCTAATCCGCCCACAACCTTTGTTCTTTGATTCCCTTTGGTTTTGCTGGGGCGGCTTCCCGGCAGAACCAGGCGTAACGTTGAACCAAAGTGGGTGGGCGGATTAGAGGGTTGCCCGTCGCTCATCACGCCCACGCGAAGCGCGAGAATCCATGCTATCAATTGGGCGGAAAGGGTGAGTTCTCTAATCCGCCCACAGCCTTTGCTCTTTGAGCGCCTTCAGTCTTGCCGGGGCGGCTTCCCGGCAGAACCGGGCGTAAAGTTGAACCAAAGAGGGTGGGCGGATTAGAGGGTTGCCGTCGTGCATCACGCCCACGCGAAGCGCGAGAATCCGTGCTATCAAACAGGCAGAAAGGGTGAGTTCTCTAATCCGCCCACAACCTTTGCTCTTTGATTGACTTCAGTCTTGCCGGGGCGGCTTCCCGGCAGAACCGGGCGTGACGTTGAACCAAAGAGGGTGGGCGGATTAGAGGGTTGCCGTTGTCTTTTTCATCCTTCATCCTTCATCCTTCATAACTCATCCTTTGGAGATTTCATGCACATCCTTGTCACCAACGACGACGGCGTGACCGCACCGGGGCTGGCCGCGCTGGCGGCGGCCCTGCGCGAGTCCGGGCTGGGCCAGGTTACGGTGCTGGCCCCCGACCGCAACTGGTCGGCTTCGGGCCACGTCAAGACTCTGCACAAGCCATTGCGAGTTAAACGCGCTCATCTGTCAGACGGCATGGAGGCCCTGGCCTGCGACGGCGCGCCCTCGGATTGTGTGGCGCTGGCGTTTCTGGGCGTGATCAAAGAGAAGATCGATCTCGTGGTGTCGGGCATCAACCCGTTTCCGAACCTGGGGCACGACATTACCTACTCCGGCACGGTGACAGCGGCCATGGAGGGCGCGATCTCAGGCGTCCCGGCCATTGCCGTGTCGCTCGACTCGACGAAGTTGGGCGATTACGGCCCGGCGGCCCACGCCGCTGTTCGCGTGGCCCGCGAAGTCATCGCCCGTGGCCTGCCGCCTTACACCCTGCTCAACCTCAACGTGCCCGGCCTGCCCGAAAACGAGATCAAAGGCATCCGCATCACCCGGCAGGGCTTGAGTGTTTATCGTGATGAACTGGTGGAGCGCCTCGACCCGCGCGGCCAGCCCTACTACTGGATCGGCGGCGAAGCGCCCATTGGCAAGCTGGAAGAGCGCACCGACTTTGCCGCGCTGGCCGAGGGCTACATCTCGATCACGCCCCTTCAACTCGACTTGACGGCGCACGCAATGATCGACTCGTTGCGCGAGTGGAAGTTGTAGAATTGAAGCTCTCCTTTAGGTGACTGTCACCGGGGAGAGAAATGCCTGAATTTCACTGCACAGCATTGCCCGGTGACAGTCACCTTGTAAGGCCAGAAAACACCAAACGTGACTCTCGACTCTGACCTCTTCCTCCACATCCTCCAAGCCATCGGCCTCGGGCTGGGCGTCGCCCTGGCCTTGCGCCTTCTGTGGCGCTTCACGCCGGTGCGGCGAGTGCAGGCCTCGGCGCTGGCCGGGGCGCTCGCCGCCGGGGCCTACCTCATCCTGCGCGGCTCGGGCATTCCGAATGAAGAGACGGTGCTCAGGGTGGTGGCCGCGCTCGGCCTGATGCTGGCCGCCAATGCCTTCTTGTTGTTGTTCGACCTTCTGCTGTGGGATTATGCGCTTGGCAAGCGGCGGCACATGGTGGTGCCGCGCCTGCTGGTTGATCTCTTCAACTTCATCGTGCTGTTGGCGGTTGCCCTGCTGGTGTTGAGACAGGTCTTCAACGTTGACCTCAGCGCCCTGGTCGTCACCTCGACGGTCGTGTCCGCCGTCATCGGCCTGGCCCTGCAGGACATGCTGGGCAACGTGGTGGCCGGGCTGGCTTTGCAGTTGGAGCAACCGTTCACCGTGAACGACTGGGTGTACGTCAGCGATCAGGAGGGCCAGGTGGTGCAAATGAACTGGCGCACGCTGACGATCCGCACCCGCGACAATCACAACGTCATCATCCCCAACGCCAACGTCGCCAAGCAGGAGATCATCAACTATTCGCGCCCCACGTCCTTGCAAAGACTCCATGCCACGGTGGGCATCGCCTATCGCCACCCGCCCGTCCTTGTAAAAGAGGCGCTGTCCCGCGCCACCTCAGGGGCCGAGGGCGTGGCCGCCGACCCGCCTCCCGAAATCCTGGTCAAAGATTACGGCGAGTTCGCCATCCATTACGACGTTCGCTACTGGATCACCGACTACGCCCGCGCCCAGCAAATTCACGACGCGGTGATGACGCGCATCTGGTACGAACTGCGCCGCGCCGGACTCACCATCCCGTTCCCGGCGCGCGATGTCACCGTGCGCATGCTCGGCGACGATCACGACGCCCGCGCGCAAGAGCAACTGCGGCGCGAGATTTTCGCCGAGCTTCGCCCGCTGGCCGTGTTCGCGCCGTTGAGCGAGGCGCAAATTGAAACGCTGGTGCGCGGCGCGGACCTGCAACGCTACACGGCCGGCGAAACGCTGGTGCGCCAGGGCGACGCCGGCGACTCGCTGTTCGTCATCAAGAGCGGCAAGGTGCGGGTGGACGTGCGAAGCGAGAGCGGGCAGGTGACGACCGTGGCCGCTCTCGACTCCGGTGACTTCTTTGGCGAGACGAGCCTGCTCACTGGCGAGCCGCGCACCGCCTCCGTCATCGCCCTTGCCGAAACCGAAGTCGTCGTGGTGGACAAGGCCGACTTCGCCGAAGTGCTGGCCGCCGACACCGGCATTCTCGAAGGGCTTTCGATGGCGCTCGAGTCGCGCATGCGTAACCTGGCGGAGCAAGTTGCCGCCGCCGGAGCCGACGCGGACTTGGCCAGGCAACCTCCCCAGCGCGCCGCCCTGCTCACGCGCATCCGCGGCTTTTTTGGCGTTCAGTAGGGCAAATTGCCAATTTGCCCTACAACTTTGACCGCTTCGTAACAAAACCGCCCACCGACCGCAAGGTTTGCGGCGGCCTCTTGGCAGTAAAATGAAGACCCTTAGGGTTTCCAAAACCCTAAGGGTCTAATGCAGACTCAGGAGGCACATCATGAACGACTCAATTCCCTTCAACCGCCGCGCCTTCTTGCAACAGGCGATCATTTTTACCGGCGCGGGACTGGCTCTGGGCGGCGTGGCCGCCTATGCCAAAGACCAGTTGGACGCCGGAGAAGCCGCCTCTGCCGCCTCGGCGGCTACCACCGACTCCCTGAACATCCAACTAGCCGACGCCGCGAATCAAATCGCCATGCTCAAAGAAGCGCTGGCCGCATCCGAATCGGCATTGGCCGAACTGCGCCCGCAACTCTCCGCCGCGCTCAACCAAAACGCCGAACTGCAAAACACGCTCACCCAACAGCAGGCCGACGCCGATTCGTTGAAAGCGCAGTTGGCCGAGGCCCAGGCGGTGATCACCAGCCACAAACAATTGATTGACTTGTTCGACAAGCTGGACGGCATCGGCCTCGACGACCTCCTGCAGGGCGGCCTGAATTCGGCGACGGCGGCGTTTGCCGGCCTGCTCGGCCTGGCCCCGCTCGTCTTCGACGGGCTGACCTCTGCCCGCGCTCTCTTCGACAGCTTCGAGAAACAGTTCCCCTCGTTCCGGGCCAACCTCGACTGGCTCAAGAGCAACCTCGACGCCCTCACCGGCGGCGTTGCCGCCGTCGAAGCCGCCATCAGCCGGGCCCTCTCGTCGCTCGACCCGGCGGCAAGCCGCATGACTCAACTCGTCATCTACATCCTCGATCATCTGCCGTTCGGCATCGGCCAGTCGGTGAAGAACGCGCTGAACGCCAACGACTCGCTTTATGCTTCCCTGCCCGTCTTCATCACCGGAACAACGGCCAACATCGTCACCACCTTCAACGAGCCGTTCGGCAGCAGCGAACGAAGCCTGAGCCACACTCTTCTCCAGCCGGTGCGCGAGAAAGCCTTTGCCCCCAGCGAGAAGCTCGGCGCGCAAGTGAAGACGGCCAACGACACTTACCTGCGCGACCTGCACGTCCCGGCCAGCGTCGCCCTCAGCCAGCGCGTCCAACTGAAGAAAGAGATCGCCGACTTTCGTGAGGCGAACAAGGCGGTGTTGAGTAAGTAACTCTGGCTCTCCCGGTTTTAACGGGAAAGACGGCTATGTCATTCCGAGCGAAGCGAGGAATCTCTGTGGCCGCCGTAGAGATTCCTCGGCGCGGGCAAACTACACGCCCGTTCCTCGGAATGACATGATAGGGTTTCCCGTTAAACCCGGGAGAGCCGTTTTTTCTTTGCGCGCTTCGCGTCTTCGCAGTTAGCCCGTCGGCGCAAGGTATAATCGCCGCATGCGCCGTTGGTGGCCGTTCCTTTTCATCCTTCTTCTCTGCCTGCCCGCCGTCTCGCCCTACCTCGGCGGCGACATTCCCCGAAGCAACGACTCGCTCTCTCACCTCTACCGCGCCTTCCAGCTTGCCCGCCTCGTCCGCGTCGGAATCTTTTTCCCGCGCTGGGCCCCCGACCTGGCGCACGGCTACGGCTACCCCATCTTCAACTACTTCGCCTATCTCTCGCACTACCTCATCGTCCTCTTTCACCTTCTTGGCCTGCCGCTGCTCTCGGCCCTGCGCGCTTCGTACATCGTCGCCCTGTTCCTCTCCGGCTTCGCCGCCTACATCTTTGCCCATGACCTTGCCGACGGCGACGACCGCGCCGGACTCGTGGCCGCCGTCGCCTATGTCTACAGCCCCTACGTTCTCTACACCGCCCACGTGCGCGGCGGCCTCCCCGAAAATTTAGCCCTGGCCTTCTTGCCGCTTGCGCTGTGGGCGGTGCGGCGGGCATTGCGAATCCACCACGAAGACACCAAGACACAAAGGAACACGAAGAATTTCTTGGTGGAACTTCGAGACTTAGTGTCTTCGTGGTTCAATAGCCCAACCGCTATCTATGCCTTCGTCGCCGCATTCGCCATCGCCGGATTCATCACTGCCCACGCCGGCATGGCCCTGCAATACCTGCCCCTCATCGGCCTCTTTGGCCTCTACGTTCTAATCGCTCAGTGGCGTGAAATTCACCCTTTCACCTTGTCACCCCTTCACCTTGTCTCCCTGTCTCCCCATTTGGGCTTTTGGCTTTTGGGATTTGGGGTTTTGTCCCTCATCTTCACCCTCGCTCTGGCGCTCACCGCCTTCCTCTGGCTCCCCACCCTCACCGACCTGGCTTACGTCCAATATCAAATCGCCTTTGCCCGCAGTGGCGCAACCTACACCAACAACTTCTTTTACCTCAACGAGCTCTTCGCCTACCCACGCCTGCCGGTTTATACGCAGGTGCTCAACCCGCCGCTCGTGCGGTCACTGCCTCTGCTCGCCAGCGCGCTGGCCGTCCTCGGCCTGCTTCGCCTGCGCTCGTTCAACACCGCCCGCAAAGCCGACTACATTTTCCTCTTCGCCCTTTTTGCCTTCACCAGCTTCTTGATCCTCGACCTCTCTAAGCTAGTGTGGGACAACAGCAGTTTGCTCCAGCGCTCCGTCCTGCCCTGGCGCTTCCTCGGCCCGGCGTCGTTGTTTGCGGCAACCTTGGCCGGATTGACGATTGGAAGTTGGAGATTAGAGATTAGAGATTGGAGATTGGGGATTAGAGGTTGGAAGTTGGAAGTTGGGATTTTGGAATTTGGGGTTTTGGCTCTCCTCATCGCCACTTCCCTCCCGTTCCTGTTCCCGCCTCGCGAGCCTGCGCCCGAACAACCGGCGCTGGCCGACCTGGCTCGTTACGAGGCCCCGCCCTTCCTCGTGGGCACGACGACCAACGGCGAGTACACGCCGAACCCGGTCAAAGAATTTCCCGACACGACTGATCAGCAGGCCGCACTTCTTGCCAACCGTGACCCGGAGCGACTCGACCTCGCCGCAACGCCGCCTCCCGGCGTCACCGTCGAACACCTCACCGCCCGCCCGGCCCACGACACTTATCGCCTCTCGCTCGCCGAGCCGCTCACGGCCACCTACCGTTCTTTCTTCTTCCCCGGTTGGCAGGCCATACTCGACGGAAAGCCGCTCGACATCCGTCCCACCGACCCGCACGGCCTCATCACCTTCGACCTTCCCGCCGGCGAGCACACGCTCGAAATTCGTTTCGGCTCGACGCCAGTGAGGACGGCGGCGGGGTGGGTGAGTTTGGTGAGTGGAGTTGCCGTTATTGGGTTATTAGTTGTTAGTTATTGGACACGAAGCGCGGACGCTTCGCGTGGACGCTTCGTGTGGAGATTAGAGGTTGAAAATTGGAAGTTGGGGTTTTGGGATTCGCGTGCTGTTCGCGGGCTGTGCCTGGGATTTGGGGTTTTTGCCATTGCCTCGTTGTTCATCGTTTCGTTGTTCATTGCCAAACCCGGCCCGCCCGCCACTCAACATCCTCTCAACCTCGACTTCGGCGGCGAACTAACGTTGATTGGCTACGACCAATCACCAATCACCAATCACCAATCAACTCTCACCCTCGTCTGGCAAGCCCAGCACCGCATCGGCGTGCCGTACAACATGAATGCCCGCCTGACGGATGACGCCGGCCTGATCTGGAGCGACACGAACATCGAGCGCCCGCGTGATTGGCGCTTCACCCCCGGCACCGACTTCTGGCCGACCGACGAGTTCATCTACGACAGCTACGTCCTCAAGCCCCTGCCCGGCGCGCCGCCCGGCGCGTACCATCTCGAAGTCATCGTCTACCGCGCCGACACGCTCCAGGCGCTCTCGGTTCAGCGCATCGGCAAGTACGTGATCGAGCGCCCGACGAATCTGCCGCTGGCCGAGCCGCTGGCGGACTTGAACGGTGTGGTTCTGATCCACGTTTCAGCCGACCGCCAGGTGGCGGCCCCCGGCGACCCCTACCGGCTCACTCTGCGCTGGCAAGCCGGCCCAAAGCCATCCACCTTGTTAGACGATCAGGATTTCAAACTGGAATTGATCGACTCATCGGGCGCTGTAGCTCACGCCATCGCCGGGCCGGTTGTGCCGGGTTACCCGCCTTCCAAGTGGAAAACGGGCGACGTGCTCGACCAGCCGGTGTTCTTCAGGCTCCCGGCTCATCTAGACAGTGGCGGCTACCACTGGCGGCTCAACGGCGCTGTCGAATTGGCCGCCTCACTCCGGATCAACGCCCCGGATCGAGTCTTCGCTCCCCCGGCGCTGGCGAACCCGCTGAAGGTCCATCTCGGCGAGTCGATCTCGTTGCTGGGTTACAACGCCGCCGCTTCCGGCAACGAAATCAAGATCGATCTTGCCTGGCAGGCGCAAGCCGAGATGCCGGAGTCGTATCGTGTCTTCTTGCATTTGCTGGACGCGAACGGGGAGTTGGTGAGCCAGTCGGACGGCGAACCGGCGAACTGGACGCGGCCGACGCCGGGCTGGCTGGCGGGTGAGGTGGTGATCGACTCGCGGGCACTGACCGCGCCCGGCCCCGGCGAGTACACCCTCAGGGTGGGGATGGTGAACGAGGCCGGGGACAGGCTGGCGGCTGAGGGCTGGCCGGATGGGGCAATTGAGTTGGAAGCCATTATCCTTACACCCTAATTTGAAGTAAAATCCGAAGGTATGCAAACCCCACTGCCTTTCTACCGCCGTCAATGGTTCCGCATCGGCGCGCCGGTCACCGTTGTGCTGATTGTCTATGCCCTGATGCACTTCCGCCAGCCCGACGAGACATTTGCCGGGTGGCTGGTGGACGCGCTGGGGTTTGTGATGATGTTCTTCGGCACGCTGGCGCTGGCTTCGCAATACATTTTGCCGGTGAGCACCGCCGAGGAACGCAAGAATGCCGTTGACCGATTGTTCACTTACGTCGCCGGCGGGCACGGGCCGATTGTGTTCGTGCGCGATGGTCAACTGGTGGGCAGTGAGGAGGAACTGAAGCGCAAAGGCGCGGGCGTGATTCTGATTGACGCCGCCAGCGCGGCGGTGCTGGAAAAGGGCCGCAAGTTTTCCAGGGCCGTGGGGCCGGGCATTGCGTTTATGGACGCCAAAGAGCGCGTGGCCTCAACGCTGGATTTGCGCAAGCACGTGCGCTCGCAGAGCGCCCAGGCCCTCACCCGCGACGGCATCGAGATCAAGGCTGATGTCTCGGTGGTGTTTGCCCTCGATCCGGGTGATAAGCCGTCACTGCGCGACACCCGCGACGAGAGCGATTTTCTGGGCCACGCCCCGGTCAAACCTCCCTACCCTTTCAACGCCGACAGCGCCTTCAAGGCATTTTATGGCGAAGCGATTGCCGAGAAGGAAGCGATCAAGTGGGTTGACCTGCCGATCATCGTGGCGGTCGAACAGTTTCGCGATCAGGTGAGCCGGATCACCCTGGACAAGCTGTTTGAGATCAAAGACCCGTCTGCCGCGCCGCTGGCGGCGTTGCAGGCCCAGATGCGAAACGAGACCCAGGCCGCGCCGCTCTTGCGGTCGCGCGGCATCAAGGTGTACGCCGTGTCTGTTGGCAACCTGGAATTGCCGGAGGCCGTCATGCGCCAGCGCATCCGGAGCTGGGCGGTAAACTGGCAAAAGGAAGTGCTCACCAAGCTGGCCGATGCCGACATCAAGATCGAGAAGTTGAAGGAAGAGGCCCGCGCCGAAGCTCAACGCGAAATCCTTGACACGTTCAAAGACACGTTCAACGAATTCAAAGAAGGTTACAAGCAGGCGCTGGTCACAAAAGAAGGCGTTGTGATCGATCAAAGGGAAGTTACCCAGCGGCTGGTCAGCGCCTTGAACAAAGTGGCCGGCGACCCGGTGACGCAAATGCTCGCGCCCGGCAACACGGTCAAACAACTGTCGAACCTGCGCCAGTGGGTGGGGCTGAGTGAAGAAGAGGAAGAAGAGGCGGCGCGTGAGCCGCAGTTGATTGGCGAGCCGAAGACAGAGGCCGGAGAGGACGTGGTGATTGTAACCGACGAGGCCGGGGAGGCAGGCGAGACGCCCGCGCCTGAAGAGAGCAACGAGCGCCCCGCCGGCTCAGCCGACGACGAGAATGAGAGGCCGGCATGAAAAGCGCTCCCTCGCCTGCCAAAAAAGGCCTCACCTTTTCCATTCTGAAATTCTTGTATAACCTGCTCGACGGCGATCACGAGTGGGCTGACCGGCGGGTGATTCTCCTTTTCATCTGCATCAATATCTTCGCGTTCATGGGCCGGGCCACCGAACGAATTACCCCCTGGGAGGCGCTCCTACCGTATCTGAACACCATGCCCCCGGCGCTGGCGGCAGTCTTTCAGTTCGTCATCTCTCTCTTTTATCAGCAATCCCTGCGCCACCTCATGCCGCCGCTGGTGGGCTGTGTGCTGGCCGTCCTGCTGGCTTCAAACTACGTGCGCGATCTGTTTGAATTGCCCGACTTGCACACCGGCTACCGCTATCTCACCGCGTCTATGTTCGGCTGGGACTACCCCAGCATCAACATCAAAGAAGGCGGCTACGAGGTGACGGAGAAAAGCAGGCCCGGCCAGATTGAGAAAGCCGAAACCAACCCCATCCCCAAAATCGGCGGGCCGGGCTACGTGAGCATTGCGCCGGGCAACGTAGCCCTCTTCGAGCGCATGGGCAAGCCCTCAAAAATCGCCGGCGCCGGTAAGCACTTCATTGGCCGCTTCGAGACCTTGCGCGAGGTGCTGGACTTGCGCGATCAAATCCGCTCCCGCGACGAAGTGAAGGCGATGACCAAAGACGGCATCCCGGTCAAAGTCCGCAACACGCAAACCTCGTTCCGGGTGCGGACAGGGAGCCGCCGCCGCGAACGCAAGCCCGACGAAACGTATCCCTTCTCCAGCGCCGCCGTGCGGCGCATTGCCTACGGTAAAACCGTCAGCCTGCGCGGGACGTCGGCCTGGGCCGACGGCGCCATCAATTCGGTCACCGGCGCAATTCGCGGCTACATCAGCCGGGTGACTCTCGACGAGCTGGTCTCTCGCGACGGCACGCCGGGCAGCGCCGCGCCAGACGCCGCCGGAGCGCAGAAGAAGCCGCTCGACCCGCGAGACAAGATCAAGGCCGACTTGAACAGCGGCGCCAGTTACGTCCGTTTTGCCGACATGGGAATCGAATTGCTGTGGGTGAGCCTGGGCCACATCGAAACGCCCAAAGACGTGATTGACCAGCGCATTGAAGCCTGGGAGGCGGAGTGGCAAGGGGAAGAGCAGGTCAAGCTGGCGCAGGGCGAGGCTTATAAGATGCGAGCGATGGAATACGCCCGCGCCGCCGCCCGGCTGGAGTTCATCGAAAAGATCATTGCCAACATGCCGCTCTCAGCCGAGACCGCGCCCTCCGCCGAATTTATTCTCCTGCAATTTGCCCAGGCGCTGAGCACTGCCGTCGGCCAAAAACCCCAACAACAGACGCTCGTGCCAATTGATATGGAGCTGTGGACGTTACTCAGAATGTTGGGCGGGCAAGGGCCGTCGGCGCAAAAAGTAATAGAAGGCTGAAGTGGCCTCTAAGTCCCCCAAACTTTCCTTCTCCCCCGAAGTCGAGGCGGCCTTAGCCGCCCGCCGCCCCGTCGTCGCCCTCGAGTCAACCGTCATCGCCCACGGCCTGCCTCGCCCGCACAATTTACAGCTTGCCCGCAAAATGGAGGCCATCGTCCGCCAAAACGGGGCGGTTCCAGCCACCATTGCCATTCTCAAAGGTCAAATCAAGATCGGCTTGACCGACGACGAACTGGCTTACCTGGCAAACGCCGACGGGGTGTGGAAAGTGAGCCGCCGTGATTTCCCAACCATTGTCATCCACAAAGCCGACGGGGCGACGACGGTGGCCGGGACGATGATCGCCGCCGCCTGGGCCGGAATCAAAGTCTTCGCCACCGGCGGCATCGGCGGGGTGCACCGGGGCGGCCACGCCGACGTGTCTGCCGACTTGCCCGAGTTGAGCCGGACCTCGGTGGCGGTGGTGTGCGCCGGAGCCAAAGCCATTCTCGATCTTCCGGCCACCCTCGAATGGCTGGAAACGGTGGGCGTGCCGGTGATCGGCTACGGCACGAACGAGTTTCCGGCGTTCTATACGCGCGCCAGCGGCCTGCGGCTCGAAGCCAGCGCCGGGAGCGCCGTCGAAGTTGCGGCGATGATCAATGCCAAATGGGCGATGGGGTTGGAAGGCGGGGTCTTGATCACCGTCCCCATCCCTGAAGAGGCGGCCCTCCCCGCCGACTCGATCAATCAGGCCATCGAGCAAGCATTGGCCGCCGCCGAGTGGCAGGGCATCCGGGGCAAGGCCGTCACGCCGTTTTTGCTGGCCAAGGTAGTCGAGATCACTGGCGGGTCGAGTCTGCGGGCCAACATCGCCTTGTTGGAAAACAATGCGCGCGTGGCGGCAGAGATCGCGCGGAATTTGTAGCCGTTTCTTTATGCTCATTGCCCTCGTCGCCTTTGCCTTGCTCTTTGATTTTCTCAACGGTTACAACGACAGCTCCAACATTGTCGCCACAGTGATTGCGTCGCGGGCCATGTCGCCGCGCCGGGCGCTCCTGCTCACCGCCGTTTCGGAATTTGCCGGGCCGTTTCTGTTCGGCGTTGCCGTCGCCAACACCGTAGGCAAAGGATTGTTGGACTCGACGGTCATCACCTTGCCGGTGGTGTTGGCCGGGGTCATCGCCGCCATCGTGTGGAACCGGGTGACGTGGTTCCTGGCCCTGCCCTCGTCGTCGTCGCACGCGCTGGTGGGCGGGCTGATGGGCGCGGCCATTCTGGCCGCCGGTTTCAAAGTCATTCTGCCCGGCGGGCTGATCAAAATCCTGGTTGCCCTTTTTGTCTCGCCGCCGCTGGGGTTTGCCGCCGGGTTTGCCGTGATGCGAGTGATTTTGTTTCTCGCGTACTCGGCCACGCCGCGCATCAACGACTGGTTCCGGCAGGGGCAGATTTTTACTTCGATTAGCCTGGCGCTCAGCCACGGGGCGAACGACTCGCAAAAGACGATGGGCATCATCACCCTGGGGCTGGTGGCCTCGGGGCAGTTGCCGTCGTTTGAAGTGCCGCTGTGGGTGGTGGTGGTGAGCGCCGGGGCGATTGCCCTGGGCACCTCGCTGGGCGGGTGGCGGCTCATCCGCACCCTGGGCGGCCGCATCTATACTATTCGCCCGGTGCACGGGTTCTCGACTCACATCGCGGCAACGGCGGTGATCCTCGGCGCGGCCCTGCTCGGCGGGCCGGTGAGCACCACCCAGGTGATCGGCTCGGCCATCATGGGTGTCGGGGCCTCGGAGCGAATCTCCAAAGTGCGCTGGAATGTCGCCCAGGAGATGTTGCAAGCCTGGGGGCTGACGATCCCGGCCACGATGTTGTTCGGAGCAGGCACGTTCTGGATCATCGGGGCGCTTGGCTTTTGAATCGGCAGAGTTTCTTGCCACCAGAATCGAGATCAACCATGAAACGTTTTTCATTCCCACTCTTCCGCAAGAAGCCGGATGTCTTCTTACCATTGCTGATCAAGCAGGCCGAGTTTGCCGTGCTGGGCCTGACCAGTCTGCAAGCCTACATGCGCGAGCCAAACAGCGACGTTGCCAGGCGGGTCAAGTCCATTGAGAAAGAGGCCGACGAGGTGCGGCGGATTCTGATTGACGAGCTGAACCGCAACTTCATCACGCCCATGGATCGCGAGGACATCTTTGCCCTCTCACGGGCGATTGACGACGTGCTGGACTACGCCGACACGACCACCGAGGAAATGGCAATGCTCGGCGTCCAGCCCAACCCGTATTTGGTGCGCATGGTCTCCCTGCTCACCGAGGCCGCCGAGGAGATTCACAAGGGCGTCCTGCGCCTGAACGATCATCCCAACGTGGCCAACGATCACGCGGTGCGGGCCAAGGCGCTGGAGAACCGGGTGGAGAACGTTTACCGCGAAGCCATCGCCGCGCTCTTCGTCGGCCCGAAAGACGTGCACGACGTGGTGGAAATGTTGAAGCTGAGGGAGATTTACCGCCACCTTTCCAACGCCGCCGACCGGGGCGACGAGGCGGCGAACGTGATTGGGGATATTGTGGTGAAGAAGGTGTAAGGAGACCTCCTCAATGAACCTCACTCGCAAGACCTACTCCACCCGCAACGAAAAAACCATTGACTTCATCGTTGGCTTCGTCGGCTTTTTTGTGCTCAACGGCGTGGTGGGTGGCGCCGGGTCAGTGATATTCAGCTTGCTGTCTGCCACCCCGCTGGCCTTTGACGAAAACTTCCAGACCCTGCTTGGTTTCCTGAGTCTGGCGCTGACTTGCCTGCCCCTGCTCGTCAACCTCGGCCTCATCATCTTCTTTGCCTTCACCCGCTACTGGATTGCCCTGGGCGCGCTGGCCGCCTTCGCCGCCGTCCTCGTCGTCATCATTTGCATTGCCCTCATCTGGGGCGCAGTGTGCTTTGCCCTGCTGGCGAGTTATAGCGCCTCGATGAGTCCTTAACGCAAAACTCGACCGCCCCCATCCTCACATTTGGGCTATACTTATTTCCGACGTTCCCAGCCACATTTCTCCTCTTTGCCAACTGACTCAGGAGGTCTCCCGTGTATCCAGTCCTCTTCACCATCAACGGCATCCCGGTCTACGCGCACGGGTTTTTCTTTCTGCTGGCGTTGTTGGTTGGGCTGGCCTGGCTCGTCGTCGAAGCCCGACGGCGGCGCTGGCCCAAAGAAGAAGTAATTCCGATCACGCTGGCCGCGTTCGTCGGCGGCATGATCGGCGCCCGGCTGTCCATTCTCTTCTTCAACGGTTGGGAAACTGCGCCCATCGTCCTCAACTTTTATGCCCTGTTCGACCCGCGCATCGGCCCTGGCTCGATTCTGGGCGCGGTGGCCGGGGCTTACATTGGCGGTTACATCGCCGCCAAAGCCATTGGTAAGCAAGGGTGCGCCTGTGATGCTTTTGCGCCGGCGATGGCGCTGGCAACCGCCGTGGGCCGCATCGGCGACTTTCTGGTGTTTGAGGACGGATTGGGCAAACCCACCTCGCTCCCCTGGGGCGTGCCCGTGCCCGGCATCTATCTGAACGGGCAAGTCGTGCCCACGCCGGGCGCGTCCTATTTGGCCCATCCCACGCCGCTGTACGATGCCGCCTTCAACCTGATCTGGTTTGGGGTGCTGATTCTTCTCCGCGATCATCCAAAGATGCAAAACGGCAATTTGTTGAAGTTTGGCTTGGCCGGTTACGCCGCCTTCCGCTTCTTCGTGGAGTTCGTCCGCAACAACCGGGTGCTGGCCCTCGGCCTCACCGGCCAGCAATTCTTTTGCCTGGGCCTGCTCGTCGCGCTGGCGATTTACTACAGTCGAAAACTGCAAACTGTCCGGCAGACAGTTTCGGCCTGAGGCGTCTGCCGCTCCAGACCTCACAGGTCTTCGCGCAAGCGACCTGTGAGGTCTCTCCAAATTTCTCCCGCTGTCTGCGAGTGAAGAAAGGCGGGCTTCAAGATGGCCGAACACCCTGATCACAAATATATCAACAAGCTACTCGACGACTTAGAGAGCGGCGATTTACCTCGTCGCGTCATGGCTGTAAGGGCGCTTGCCAAGTTAAGGGCACGCAATCAGCTAATCACCCGCATCCTGAAAAGAGTCGTTTCTCGAGACCCCGACTGGATTGTAAGACTAGAGGCTGCGGCGGCGCTGATAAGACTTGGGCTTCAGACTCGCGCTGGGAAGTTTATTGAGTTTGCAATCGGCTTCGTCGGCTGGTGGGGCATCAATCATCTCGTGTGGACTAGTATAGTCGCTCAGCCATTGACTCCTGGATTCCGGCATTACGATGCTAATCTCTTAGTTCTACCGTGTAACTTAGTGACTCTTATTGCCCTAGCATTCATTCGGCGCTGGGTCGCATTGGGGCTACTGACAGCGTACGGCGCAAATCTTGCGATCGCGACAATGATGCGTTTGCTCGTCAACGGGATTTGTTGGATTCCGTTTACAGTTCCTGTCGATTGAACCCAGACCTGGCAGGTTTATTGAAACCTGCCAGGTCTCACCCAAAGTTCACCCACCGGATGCCAGTGAAGGAAGGTGGGCTTCAAGATGGCCGAACACCCTGATCACAAATATATCAACAAGCTGCTCGACGACTTAGAGAGCGGCGATTTACCTCGTCGCGTCATGGCTGTAAGGGCGCTTGCCAAGTTAAGGGCACGCAATCAGCTAATCACCCGCATCCTGAAAAGAGTCGTTTCTCGAGACCCCGACTGGATTGTAAGACTAGAGGCTGCGGCGGCGCTGATAAGACGTGGGCTTCAGACTCGCGCTGGGAAGTTTATTGAGTTTGCAATCGGCTTCGTCGGCTGGTTTATCGTCAATGGCGCAATTTGGGCCGGGATCGCAACAGGTGACTTTGGCGCTCAGCGGAGTTTGTTTCTTCTCTTCCCCAACATATTTATTCTGCCAGCCAATCTCCTGGCTCTAATCATCTTGGCCTTCGTCCGAAGCTCGGTTGCTCTGGGCCTGCTGACAGCTTACACTGTCAATTTCCTGCTCGCGCTGATAATGGGTTTGCTTTTATATGGGGTATGCTGGATTCCGTTTTATATCCGATGACACTGACTTTTAGCGCTCATTGAACTAAATGAAACCAACTAATTTTTGCGGTTTTGACGGCGACGTTCGAACGGGCTGCTAAGGGTATGCAGAACACTATTCGGGTCGCGTGCGCGACGTTCAAAATAGCAGTCGCTGTCACTTTCCAAT